>WNEY01000481.1_pt1 | contig 25709 bp, 19 predicted proteins | sample 5400531 | NCBI WGS metagenome assembly WNEY01 (sample SAMN13153338, study PRJNA577476) | soil metagenome | isolation source: 200 cm saprolite under Douglas fir tree site 1 | place: USA:California | collected 2015-04-18
CGTGAACATCACCGACCCCGCTAGTGAGCGAACGATCGTCGTCAAGCCGCCGCTGTTCCATGACCTCCGACGGAGCGCCGCTCGGAATCTCCGACGGGCCGGCATCGGCGCCGATGTCGGGATGCGGATCACGGGGCACGAGACGACGTCGATGTGGACGCGGTACAGCATCGTCGACGAGGCCGACCTCGAGGTGGCGCTCGACAAGGTCAACGCGTTTGTCAGCCAGCAGGCGGCCCAGGCGCCGAGGAAGGTCATCGCCTTCCCGCGAAGCTCCTGAGCCTCACAGGGAAGTCCAGGGAAGTCCGGGGGTCGGCTCATCACCGACCCCCTTCTAACTACGCAAAAAACTGGTGGGCAGGGACGGGATTGAACCGCCGACACCAGGATTTTCAGTCCTGTGCTCTACCAACTGAGCTACCTGCCCGAGCCACTTCTCCGCGACGGCGACGAGCCGCCTGAGAATATCACGGGGCGAGCCGGCCGAGTACTATGAGGCGGGCTACTCGACGACGGTGACGACCCCCAGGTTGCCGTATTTCGCGAAGTTCAGCGTGACGATCACGACCTCGCCGGGCGTGAGCTCGCGCGTGAGCTCCGAGAACACCACGCGCGGCGCGCCCGCGCCCAGCTTCATCACCCGCCCAGCTTCATCACCGTCTCGCCCGGCACCTCGACGCGGTTGACGGGCGCGCCACCGGGGCCGACGAGCTGGGCGCGGCGGGCGATCGGCGCCGAGGCGGCCATGAGCGTGTCGCCGTACTTGCCCGTGCTCCTGAGCTCGACGGCGAAGACGGCGCCGTCGGCCTGGCGGACGAGGCGGCCCTTCTCCGGCTTGAAGCGGACGCCGCCAACGTCCCGCACGGTGGGAAAGTAGACACAGCCAGCGACGACGAATGCGGCCAGCGCCAGCGCCAGACGGCGCGTCACCGTCCGAAGGCCTCCTCGGCGACCATCGCCCGGAAGGCGCGCTCGTAGGCGCGGATCGTGCGCTCGACGTCGTCCTCGGTGTGCACGGAGGACACCCAGCCGTGATTCATCGAGCAGTCCACGCCCTCGTTGAGGATCGCGCAGCGGAGCAGGTGATAGTGATCGCCCTTGCGCGGGCGATCGAAGCCGGCCAGCCCCGGCTTGCCCTCGAACGACACGTGGTAGATGGACGCCTCGCCGTAGCAGGTGCCGGGCGCTCCTGCGCGCTTCATCGCCTCGCCCAGCCCGCGGCGAAGCTCTTCCCCGAGCTTGTTCGCCCGCGCCTGCAGTGACGCATCGCCGCACTGCTCGAGCGTGGCGATGGCCGCCGCCGCCGACAGCGGGTTGGCGTTGAACGTCCCCGCGTGGGCCACGCGCTCGCTCCGGTCCCAGTTGGGATCGCCGCGATGGGCCAGCATCGACATGACGTCGCGCCGTCCGCACACGGCGCCGCCGGGCAGGCCGCCGGCCACGATCTTGGCGAGCGTCGTGATGTCCGGCGTCACGCCGAAGTATTCCTGGGCGCCGCCCGGCGCGTAGCGGAAGCCGGTGATGACCTCGTCGAAGATGAGCAGCACGCCGTGGCGCTGCGTCGCCGCGCGCAGCTCCTGAAGATAGCCGGGAATCGTCGGCGTCGTGCCCGACTGGCCGCCGGCCGGCTCGATGATGACGGCCGCGATGTCGCCACGATCCAGGATCGTCTCGACCGCCTTGATGTCGTTGGGCGGGCACGTGATGACCTGGTCGAGCGTCGCGCCCGGCACGCCGGAGGACAGCGGGACGTCGTACGGAGGATTGACGCCGATCGCGACACCGTCGTGCCAGCCGTGGAAGTGGCCCGTGAATTTCAGGATGCGCGGGCGACCGGTGAACGCGCGCGCGATGCGCAGCGCCAGATGCGTGGCCTCGGTCCCGGACATCGTGAAGCGCGTCAGCTCGGCGCACGGCACGAGCTGGTTCACCAGCTCGGCCCAGCGGACTTCCAGCTCGTGGCAGGCGCCGAGATGCGTGCCGCGCGCCACCTGCGCCTGCACGGCCGTCACCACCGCCGGGTGGCAATGACCGAGGAACAGCGCGCCGTGGCCCATCCAGTAGTCGATGTACTCCTGGCCGTCGACGTCCCACTTGCGCGCCCCGCTCGCGCGGTCCACGTAGATGGCGAACGGCTTCAGATGGCGGATGTCGTGGGTGATGCCGCCCGGAATGGCCGTGCGCGCCCGCTCGGCCAGTGTCGCCGCCTTCGGATGCTTCGCGCGGAACGTCTCGTGAATCGTCATCGTTTCTCCATCATACCCGATTCGCTCATCCCCGATTCGCATCACGGCGGATCTGAGCGCGGCGATCCCCGGCCTCGAGCGCAACCTGGCCCAGCAGGGCGACGAACCCGGCGTGGGCCTCGAGCGGCAGCCCGTCCACCGTCGGCTCCGGGCGCCGGGTGATGCCGTCCACGGCCCCCGCGTCCACGCACGCTTCGACGAGCCGCCGCTCCTGCGCGGCTTCGTGCAGCAGCATCTGGCCGCTCAAGCGCGAGAGCGCGGCCACGATCCCGTAGGCTCCCCAGTTCGACACACCGGCCACGACGAGATGGCTCACGCGCACCGTGGAGGCGATGCGAGCCATGAGCGCGCCCTCGCGCGCGAGGCGGGGTCGCACGTTGCCCATGCCGATCTCGTTGCCGCCGTCACCGACGCCGATTGTCGTAGCGGGTGACGCGTGCCCGGCACGAACCGCGAGTGGCCTGTTCGAGGAGCGGCGCGGCTCCGCACGTCCCTTCCTGCCCGTGAGCAAAAATATCTCGTCGAGGGGCGAGTTCCAGGGCGCGACCGATTCGCCGCGCGCGGACAGATATTCGCCGGTGCGCGTGCGGCCGGGCCGCTCGATGGCGACCAGGTGTGACGGCCTCTCGCGCGCCATCAGCGCGCGGGCGGCATCGGTCCCCGGGTGATAGACGTCGACGTCGGGCGGCTCGTCGAGGGCCGCGAGGGCCGCCGCCATGGCGCCCCTGACCGCCGGATCCGTCACGTAGCGCACACGAGCTCCGAGCCGCCTCAGGGCCCGGCCGAGCACGGCGGCGCCGGGCGGGCCGTCGGTCTCCGGGATCCCGGGCGGGACGCAGAAGCCGGTGACGATGACGACACGGCGAGCGCGGCGAAGCGCATGGGCGGCGGCGAGCGCGGCGCCGGGCGTGGCGTAGCGGGTGATGCCGCGGCCGCCGGGATCGAGCGCGAGCAGGCGATCGAGATCCTCCAGCGCGCGCGGAGCGGCCACGCCGCAGATTCTACCGTGTCAGCTCGTAGAGCAGGACCTGGTAGGGCGCGAGCGGCGTCACGCGCCCGGGTCCGGCGAACTGCACGTCGGCGCTGTCGAGGAGGATCGCGCGCGCCGATGGGTCCGCGCTGCGCACCTGCGGTGCCGCCGTGAGGTTGGCGAGCAGCCCCACGCCCTCGCCCGTGGGGGCGCGGCGGACGAGGCTCAGCACGCCGTGCTCGTCGAGCGACGCCCGGGCCTGGGCCTTGTGGCGGGCGCCCAGCGCGGGATGGTCCCGCCGGAGGGCCAGCCAGCGCCGATAATAATGATGCAGCTCCCGATGCCGGGGGGCCCCCACCAGCAAGTGGTTCAGCCGCGATCTCACGAACGTCGCCGGATCCCCGGGGTCGGGGATCTGTTTTTGCCAGGCGAACCGCGTGAATTCCTGGGCGCGGCCGCGACGTACGGCCTCGGCCAGCTCGCGGTCCAGGAACGACGTGAAGAACTGGAACGGGGCCGTCTCGCCGTACTCTTCTCCCATGAAGATCAGCGGCAGGCCGGGCGCCGCGAACATGAGGCCGGCGGCGAGCTTCAGCGCCTCGAACGCCACGACGGACCCCAGCCGGTCGCCCTGGGCGCGGTTGCCCACCTGATCGTGGTTCTGCACGAAGATCACGAAGTGCTCGCCCTCGAGGTCGGCCGACTCGGTCCCGCGCGGCCCGCCGAAGTACTCCGAGTGCTGGCCCTGGAAGGCGAACCCCTCGGCCACCGCCCGGGGCAACAGGTCCTGGTCGGCGAAGTCCACGTAATACCCACCGCGCTCGCCGGTCAGACGAACGTGGAGGGCGTGATGGAAATCGTCCGACCATACGGCATCGAGGCCGAGGCCACCTTCGGCCATCGGCCGCACGATCCGGCGGTCGTTGTCGTGCGACTCGGCCACGACGTGCAACGGCCGCCCGAGCTGCCGTGCCTCCTCGCGCGCAGCCTCGGCGATCTCGCTGAGGATGTGCACGCGGCTCGTGTCGAAGATGGAATGGATGGCGTCCAGGCGCAGGCCGTCGACGTGGAACTCGCGCACCCACGCCCGCACATTCTCGATGAAGTGGCGGCGCACGCCGGCGGCGTCGGGGCCGTCGAAGTTGAAGGCCTGTCCCCAGGGCGTCCTGTAGCGATCCGTGAAGAACGGCCCGAACTCGGCCAGGTAGTTTCCTTCCGGCCCCAGGTGGTTGTAGACGAGGTCCAGGATCACGCTCAGGTTGCGCGCGTGACACGCGTCCACCAGTCGGCGGAGCCCGCGCGGCCCTCCGTAGGTGGACTGGGGCGCAAAGAGGTGGACGCCGTCGTAGCCCCAGTTGCGTGAGCCGGGGAACTCGGCCACCGGCATGATCTCGATGGCCGTCACGCCGAGGTCGGCCAGCGCTTCCAGGTGGCCGATGACGGCCTCGAAGGTGCCGGCAGGAGTGAACGTTCCGACGTGCAATTCGTAGAATGCGAGATCGGCGAGCGCATGACCACGGAAACCGGTGTCGGTCCACGCAAAGACGCTCGGGTCCACGACCGCTGATGGGCCGTGGACGCCGTCGGGTTGCCAGCGCGACACCGGGTCCGGGCGATGCCGCCCCCCGTCCAGCCGATACTGATACCGCGCGCCTGCCCCCACCCGGGGGATCGTCGTCTCGAAGAGCCCGTCGTCGGCCTCCGACATCTGGAGCGGCGCCCGGCCTTCGAGCACGACGTCGAGGGATCGGCAGCGCGGCGCCCACACCCGGAACGTGGCTCCGTCTTCATGGAGGCTTGCGCCCAGTACGTTCCTACGGTCCAATGTGCTCAAGTCTGGCCCTGGTCTTGCTGAAAGGTACACGTTGATGGGCTATCAGTTTGCACTCGTCCTCCACACCCATCTTCCGATGGTGGTCAACCACGGGCGTTGGCCTCACGGGAGCGATTGGCTGTGCGAGGCGGCCTTCGAGTGCTACCTGCCGCTGCTGGACGCGATCCACCGCCTGGTCGCCGATGGGATCTCGCCGAAGTGGAGCATCAACGTCTCGCCGATCCTGGCCGAGCAGCTCGCCTCGCCCGAGTTCCAGAAGGAGCTCGCCTTCTACCGTGAGAACATCCAGCGCGCGTGCGCGGACAGCCGCGAGCACTTCACCCGCGAGGGCAATCACGAGATCGTCAAGCTCACTCACTTCTGGGAGGAATTTTACGAGCGGATGTGGGAGCTGCACCGCCGGATCGGCGGCGACGTGCCCGGCACCCTCGGCGATCTCCAGCGCCATGGTCACGTCGAGATCCTCACCTGCGCGGCCACTCATGGCTACCTGCCGCTGCTCTCCCGCGACGAGTCGATCCATCTCCAGCTCCGGACCGCGGTCGAGACCCACAAGCGCCACTTCGGCGTGGCCCCGCACGGGATCTGGCTGCCCGAGTGCGCGTACCGACCCCGCTACGAGTGGACGGCGCCCACCGGGAAGGAGCACGGCCAGAGCCGAAGGATGCGGCCGGGCCTCGAGGAGATGCTCGCAGCGCACGGCCTCGAGTATTTCGTCGCCGACTCGCATCTGATCGCGGCGGCGGCGCCCGTGTTCCTCTACCGCGACTACGTGCCGCGGGCCGGGACGGCGCCGGTGTCGGCGACGCCCGAGGTTCGCGCGCCGCGGCGCTCACCGTATCACGCCTATCGCGTCGCCTCCCGCGGTGGCGCCGGTCACGCCGTCGCGTTCTTCCGCGATCCGCGCACGACGCTCCAGGTGTGGAGCCGCGAGCACGGCTATCCCGGCGACTTCGGCTATCTCGAGTTCCACAAGAAGCATCACCCGGGGGGCCTGCGGTTCTGGCGCATCACCGACGGCTCCGGCGATCTCGGCACCAAGCAGCCCTACGATCCCGCCGAGGCCGCGCGCATGACGGGCATGCAGGCGCGCCACTTCGTCGAGCTGGTCCGCGACACGGCCAGCAAGGCCGGCCCGGGCGCCGTCGTCTGCTCCCCCTACGACTCCGAGCTGTTCGGCCACTGGTGGTTCGAAGGCCCGACCTGGCTGGAGCACATGGCGCGCGGGTTCCCCGCCGCCGGCGTGACGCCGGTGACGCTCGGCGAGGCGCTGGCCACGATGCCGCCGCGCGCGACGGTGTCGCTGCCCGAGGGATCGTGGGGCGAGGGCGGCGATCATCGCGTGTGGCTCAACGCGAACACCGAGTGGACGTGGGATCGCGTGTACAGCGCGGAGACGGAGTGGGTCGAGCTGCTCGCCCACGCCGAGACGGCGAAGCCGGATCTCCGGCGCGTCCTCAGCCAGACCACCCGGGAGCTGCTGTTGCTGGAAGCATCCGACTGGCAGTTCCTCATCACCACCTGGGCCGCGCGTGACTATGCGGAGCGGCGGGTGGCCGAGCACTACGCCGAGTTCAAGCGGCTGGCCGAGATCGCGCGCACGCTGGCCGGGGGCGCGCCGCTGACGGCGGAAGCCGCCGAGACGCTGCGCCGGCTCGAGCGCGAGGATTTCTGCTTCCCTGATCTCGATCCCCTCTGGGCCAGGCCGCCGGCCGCGCGCTGACGAGATGCCCCGGCGGCCTCGCGTCCTCGCGATGATCATGGCGGGCGGGCGCGGCGAGCGTCTGCATCCGCTCACGCGCGAGCGCTCCAAGCCCGCGGTGCCTTTCGGCGGCCGCTACCGCATCATCGACTTCGTGCTCTCCAACTTCGTCAATTCCGATCTGCTCTCCCTCTACATCCTGGTGCAGTACAAGTCGCAATCGCTCATCGAGCACGTGCGCCTGGCCTGGCGCACGACCGGCATCATCGGCGACTACTTCGTCACGGTGGTGCCGCCCCAGATGCGCACGGGCGCCGCCTGGTATCGCGGCACCGCCGACGCCGTGCTCCAGAACCTGAACCTGATCGACGACTTCAATCCCGACGTGATCGCGATCTTCGGCGCCGATCACATCTACCGGATGGACGTCACCCAGATGCTGATGTTCCACCGCGAGTCGGGGGCCGAGGTCACGGTGGCCGCGCGGCCGGTGCCCCTGGCGGAGGCGTCCCAGTTCGGCGTGCTCGGCGTCGACCGCAGCGGCCGCGTCGTCGAGTTCCAGGAAAAGCCGGAGCAGCCCAAGCCCATGCCCGACAACGCCGAGCGGGCGCTCGTCTCCATGGGCAACTATCTCTTCAGCCGGCAGGCGCTGGTGGACGCGCTGGTGGACGACGCCCGGCGCTCCACCGATCACGACTTCGGACGCTCGATCATCCCCGAGCTGGTGCCGGCGGGCCGCGTCTACGGCTACGACTTCCAGACCAACGAGGTGCCGGGGGTGAAGCCCTACGAGGAGCCCGGCTACTGGCGCGACGTGGGGACGATCGAGACGTACTGGCAGGCCCACATGGACCTGCTCGGGGAGTCGCCGCGGCTCGATCTCGACAATCGCGACTGGCCGATCCGCACCGGCGCCTATCCAGGTCCGCCCGCGCGCTTCCTCGGCTCCGACGTCGACAACGCCCAGGTCGCCGAGGGCTCGCTCATCAAGCGCGCGACGATCCGCAACGCGATCCTCGGGCGCAGCGTGTGGGTCAACGAGGGCGCCGTCATCGAAGACTCGATCATCATGGACCACACCACGGTCGGTAAGGGCGCCCACATCCGGCGCGCCGTCGTCGACCGCTTCAACATCGTGCCGGCCGGCAGCGAGATCGGCCTCGATCCCGACGCCGACCGGCGGCGCTGGCACGTGGATGGGTCCGGCATCGTCGTGATGCCGCGCGGCGGTCGCCGCGAGTTCCTCCTCGGCCTCGACGAGACCTGATGCTCGATCGCGCCGTCGTCATCCACGGGCACTTCTACCAGCCGCCCCGCGAGAACCCGTGGCTGGAAGCGGTCGAGGTCCAGGACTCGGCGGCGCCCTACCACGACTGGAACGAGCGGGTGACGGCGGAGTGTTACGCTCCCAACACCGCCGCCCGCCGCGTCGACAGCGCCAACCGCATCCTCGACATCGTGAATAACTTCGAGAAGATCTCCTTCAACGTGGGGCCGACGCTCATGACGTGGCTCGAGCGCCACGCGCCCGACGTGTACGCGCGGGTGCTCGACGCCGATCGCGTCTCGACCCAGGCCCGCCACGGCCACGGCAACGCCCTCGCCCAGATCTACAACCACATGATCCTGCCGCTGGCCTCGCGCCGCGACAAGGTCACCCAGGTGCGCTGGGGGCTCGCCGACTTCCACTACCGGTTCGGCCGCGACCCGGAAGGGATGTGGCTGCCCGAGACGGCCGTCGACGACGAATCGCTGGAGGCGCTGGCCGAGGCCGGGGTCAAGTTCACGATCCTGGCCCCCCACCAGGCCTGGCGCATCCGCCGCCTCGACGCCGAGGCGTGGGAAGAGGTGAACGACCGCGTCGATCCCAGCCGCGCCTACCTCTGGCGCGGCCCGCGCAACCTGAGCCTGGCGCTCTTCTTCTACGACGCCCCGATCTCGCGCGCCATCGCCTTCGAGAACGCGCTCGAGCGCGGGGAGGGCCTGGTGGAACGGCTCCGCAGCGGCTTCTCGCCGGCGCGCGACTGGCCGCAGCTCGTGCACTGCGCGACCGACGGCGAGTCCTACGGACATCACAAGCGCTTCGGCGACATGGCGCTGGCCGCCGCCGTCCAGCAGGTCGAGGCGGAGCAGTTCGCGACCCTCACGAACTACGGCGCCTTCCTCGCCGCCCACCCGCCCCGGCACGAGGTCCAGATCCGCCAGGCCACGTCGTGGAGCTGCGCCCACGGCGTCGAGCGCTGGCGCAACGACTGTGGCTGCCGCGTGCGCAGCGACTGGCACCAGCGCTGGCGAGCGCCCCTCCGCGGGGCGCTCGACTGGCTGCGCGACCAGATCGATCTCTTCTACGAGGCGCGCGCGTCGGCCTGGTTGAAGGATCCGTGGGAGGCGCGCGACGGCTACGTCGACGTCGTGCTCGACCGGACGCCCCAGCGACTGCACGCGTGGCTGGCCCGTCACCAGCGCGCGTCGCTCGACGACGCCGCCCACGTCGAGGTGCGACGGCTGCTCGAGATGCAGCGTCACCGGATGCTCATGTACACCTCGTGCGGCTGGTTCTTCGACGAGCTGTCCGCGCTCGAGCCCGTGCAGATCCTCAAGTACGCGGCGATGGCCATCCAGTACCTGCGCGACCTCGGTGGCGGCTCACTGGAAGCGGACTTCGTCCGGCACCTGGCCGCGGCGCCCAGCAACGTCCGCGAGCACGGCGACGGCGCCGAGGTCTACCGGCGGCTCATCCGGCCGGCGGTGGTGGACTGGCGCCGGGTGATCGCCCACAACGCGATCACCGGGCTGCTCGCCGAGCAGCCCGGCGAGGGGCGGGTCTACGCGTGGCGGGTGGACCGGATCGACGAGACCCGCGAGGCGTACTACGGCACCGCCATGCGGATCGGCCACGTGCGGACGACGTCGGAGATGACCGGCGACACGCGGGAAGCGATGTACGCCGTCGTCCATTTCGGCGGCCACGACTTCTCGTGCGGCATCCGGGTCTGGGAGGACCAGGCCGCGTATCAGACGATGCGGGCCGATCTTCTGCGCCGGTACGCCCAGCACAGCATGGCCGACATGGTGCGCGGCCTCGACGAGTACTTCCCGCGCGAGATCTACGGTCTGCCTCATCTCTTCATCGAGCAGCGCCGCCGCGTGCTCGGCCAGGTCATCCAGGCCATGCAGAGCAGGCACGAGGAGACCTACCAGCGCATCTGGGAAGAGAGTCGCAAGCTCATGCGCTATCTTCGCCAGGCCGAGGCGCCGATTCCCGAGGTGTTTCGGCTGACGGCCAAGCACGTGATCGAGGAAGCGATCATCGGCGACCTCCAGCGGGTCGTCGAGGCGGGAACCATCCCCGACCGCGCCTTCGAGCTGGCCGACGAGGCCCAGATGCTCGACATCGCGCTCGACCTGAGCCCGGCCCGCTTCGCCATGCGGGGGGCGACGGCGCGCGCGCTGCAGAACCTGGGGGCGGCGCCGACGGTCGAACGCGTGGCCGCCACCATCGCGCTCATCAACGGGCTCCGCCGGCTCGGAGTGCGTTTTGGGCTTTGGCGAACGCAGAACGAGTTCTTCGAGCTCTGGCACGAGCGGCCTCACGCGCGCGCGCGCTTGCGCCCACTGGCCGAGGCCCTCGGCTTCGAGCTGCCGGAGAAGGCGCTGGATTGAATCCGCCGCTGGCCACGTACCGGTTGCAACTCGGGCCCCATCTGAGCTTCGACGACGCTGCCGGCCTGGCGCCCTACCTGGCCGCGCTCGGCATCAGCCACTGCTACACGTCGCCGTTCTTCGCGACGAGCGCGCCCGACTCGTCTCACGGCTACGACGTCTCCGACCCCGCGAGCTTCCGCGCGTCCCTGGGCGGCGAGCCCGCCTTTGCCCGGTTCGCGGCAGCGCTCGCCCGCCATGGCCTCGAGCTGCTGATCGACATCGTGCCCAACCACATGGGCGTGGCCGGCGGCAACGACTGGTGGCTCGACGTCCTGGAATTCGGCCCGAGCGCCGCCCACGCGCCCTGGTTCGACATCGACTGGACACCGGTGAAGCGCGAGCTCGCCGGCAAGGTCCTCCTGCCCATCCTGGGTGATCACTACGGCGCCGTCCTCGAGCGCGGCGAGCTCCGGCTGGTCGTGCACGACGGCGGCTTCGAGATCCGTTACCACGACATGGCGTTGCCGGCGTCGCCGACGTCCTACGGCCGCATCCTCAGCCACCGCCTCGAGGCGCTGCAGGCGGCGCTCGGCCCCGACGATCCCGCGCTCGTCGAGCTGAAGGCGGTGACCATGTGGTTCGTCACGCTGCCGATCGGGCCCGAGAGCGATCCCGTGAAGCTGGCCGAGCGCCACCGCCACCGCGATCTCGGCCGCCAGCGCCTGGCCGCCCTCCTGGAGAGCTCGCCCTCCGTGCGCGCCTTCGTCGATGAGAACGTCGGGCGGTTCAACGGCACCCCCGGCGATCCCCGCAGCTTCGACCTGCTCGACACGCTCCTCGGCGACCAGGCCTATCGCGTCGCCTTCTGGCGCGTCTCCGGCGAGGAGATCAACTATCGGCGCTTCTTCGACGTCGACCAGCTCGCCGCGATCCGCATGGAGCGCGCCGACGTGTTCGCCGAGGCCCACGGGTTGGTGGCCCGGCTCCTGCGTGAGGGCATCGTCACCGGGCTCCGCATCGACCATCCCGACGGCCTCTACGCGCCGGCCGAGTACTTCCGGCGACTGCAAGAGCTGACCGGGCCGGTGTACGTGCTGGCCGAGAAAATTCTGGCCCCGGGCGAACGATTGCCCGCGGCGTGGGATGCCGCGGGCACGACGGGCTACGAGACGCTGAATCTCCTCAACGGCATCTTCGTCGATCGCACGCAGGCGCGAACCCTGGATCAGCTCTACCGGCGACTCACCCGCGACACGGCCACCTTCCTCGAGATCGTCGACGAATCCAAGCGCCTCATCATGGAAACGGTGATGGCCTCCGAGATCGCCATGCTCGCTCACCGGCTGAACATCATCTCGGAGCGGCACCGATCGACGCGCGACTTCACGCTGGGCAGTCTCACGCGGGCCGTGCGCGAGATCATCGCCGCCTTCCCCGTCTACCGGACGTACGTCGGGGACGTCGCGATGCGCACCGGCGAAGGCGCTCCGACGGCACACGCGACCGACCGGGACCAGGAGTACATCGTCCGCGCGGTCACGCTGGCCAAGCGCCGGGCCGCCGCCGTCGACGCGTCGGTCTTCGACTGGATCCAGGACATCCTGCTGCTGCGCGTTCCGGAGTGGGCGGATGCGGAGCATCGCCGCGAGCGGCTGGACTGGGTCATGCGCTTCCAGCAGACGACGGGCCCGGTGACGGCCAAGGGCTACGAGGACACCGCGCTCTATCGCTACCACCGGCTGATCTCGCTCAACGAGGTCGGCGGCGACCCCTTGCGCTTCGGCACCCCGCTCAACGAGTTCCATGCCGCGATGGCGGCCCGCCCGAAGCAGTGCCCGCACAGCCTCATCGCCACCTCCACCCACGACACCAAGCGCAGTGAGGACGTGCGCGCCCGCATCAACGTGCTGAGCGAGATCCCGCAGGAGTGGCGGCGACGACTGTCGCGCTGGCAGCGGCTGAACCGCCGGCACCGGATCGTCGTGGACGGCGTGCCCGCGCCCGGGCCCAACGAGGAATACCTGCTCTACCAGACCCTGGTGGGCGCCTGGCCCATCTCGGCCGAGCGCCTGCGCCAGTACGTGCTCAAGGCGGTGCGCGAGGCGAAGGTCCACACGAGCTGGATCACCCCGCATCCGAAGTACGACGAGGCGGTGGCGGCGTTCGTCGATGCGATCCTCGAGCCGCGCCGCTCCCGCGAGTTTCTCCGTGACCTCGCGGCGTTCGCGGCCCGGATCGGGTGGTTCGGTGCGCTCAACTCGCTGGCCCAGACGCTCGTGAAGATCACGGCGCCCGGTGTTCCCGACTTCTACCAGGGCACCGAGCTGTGGGATCTGAGCCTGGTCGATCCCGACAACCGCCGGCCGGTGGACTGGGCGTTGCGCCAGCGTCTGCTCGACGGCCTCGTCACCCAGATCGGGCTCTCTCACGAGCGCGGCGGGCTCGCCCGCGATCTCGTGAAGTGGTGGGAGGACGGCCGCATCAAGCTCTACGTGATCCGCGAAGCGCTCGCCGCCCGGCGCGTCCACACCGCGCTCTTCCAGCAGGGCGACTACGCTCCCCTCGACGCCTCCGGGGGACTCGCCGAGCACGTGTGCGCCTTCGCCCGCGTGACACCGGATGACGCGGCGATCGTCGTCGTGCCGCGATTCCTGGCCCGGCGCGGTGTGGAGACGCCGCCCCTCGGGCCCGCGTACTGGCAGGACACGCGAGTGACCACGGGCGCGGTGACCGGCCGGTTCACCAACATCTTGACCGGAGTGACGGTGAGCGTGGATGACGGCACGCTCCGAGTGGCCGAGGCGCTGGCGGACTTCCCGGTCGCGCTGCTGACCCGGGCCGCCTGATGGCCACCACGACCAATCCCTTCGTGTTCATCGGCTGCGTCGAGCTGCGACAGGCGCTCGATTGGCACGCGCTGGACGAGCGCGAGCTGATGGATCGCCTGGAAGACGTGCCCGCCGACTCGATCTTCTACCACACGCACGGCTACTTCCTGCGGCATCGTCCCCTGACGACCGCCTACGGCAACGACTTCGCGCGGTGGGCGGCCGTGGAAGTGCGCGATCAGGCGCTCGCCGAGCGGCTGGCCGTGGTCGATCCATTCGAGTCCCGCGATCTCGAGAGCCTGCGCCAGGAGCTGGTGACGATCGTCCACGATCACCTGCGCGGGCTGACGGCCGTGCCCCGTGCCGAGCCGGCCGGTGTCTTCCACTTCCAGCAGTCGCACATCGTCACGGTCGAGCTGGGGCCACGGGCCACCACGCTGGCCGAGTTCCACGACGGACTGGCCGGCGTGGACGCCAGCGCGATTTACTTCCACATGGTGGAGGCGCGCGCCCGGCTCGGCCGCCCCTCGGGCGACTTCGCCGAATGGATGCGCACGTCGCTGGGCCTCGCCGCCCTGGCCGAGCGCATCGAGCGCATCGACACCTTCATGACCAGCCTCGAGCGCGTGCGCGCCCGCGTCCTTCGTCTGGTCGACCAGGCGCTCGAAGCACAAGGCGGATGACCCGGCTCGACGACTATCGGCACGTGGCGCCACCGGGGGTGGTGGACATCATCCTGCGCCTGACCGAACGCGTGCGCGGGCGGCGCGTATTGCACCTTTCCGGCGGCCGCTTCGGCGAGGGCGCCGCCGAGATGCTCAGCACGGCCGTACCGCTGCTCAACGATCTCGGCCTCGACACCCGCTGGGAGATCACCGGTGGCGATGCGGCCTTCTACGCCACCAGCTCCGCCCTGCGGGCGGCGCTGGAGGGCGCCGAGCGCGGGCTGGCCGACGAGGCCCTCAACCACTACGTCGAGATGAACCGGATCAACGCGAAGAAGCTGCGCCTCGACGCCGACGTGGTCGCCATCCATGACGTCCAACCGGCGCCGCTGGTGGCTCATCGCGGCGACGGCCGTTGGCTCTGGCGCTGCCACTTCGACGCCTCGCGCGCGCAGCACCGGGCGTGGTCCTTCTTCGGCCAGATCATCAGCCAGTACGATGCTGCCGTCTTCTCGTTGCCGGAGTTCGGCCGCCGGCTCAGCGTGCCACAGTACGTGATCCATCCGGCCATCGACCCGCTCTCCGAGAAGAACCGAGAGATCGGGCCGCGAGACGTCACGACGATCCTGGGGGCGCTCCGAATCGGGCAGGACAAGGCCCTGCTCCTCCAGGTCGGCGCGTTCAACCGCGCCCACGATCCGCTCGGCGTGGTCAACGCGTACCGTCTCGTCAAGAAGCACTACGACGTCCGTCTGGTGCTGGCCGGCACCGCCGGCGACGATCGCGAGAGCCTGGACGTGCTGGCCGATCTCCGCCAGGCCGCGCACCACGATCCGGACATCGTCGTCCTCGAGCTGCCCCCGGAGGCCCACCGGCAGATCAACGCGCTCCAGCGGGCGGCCACGATCGTGTTGCAGAAATCGGTGCACGTGGGCTTCCTGTCCGCGGCCGAGGCGATGTGGAAGGGCAAGCCCGTCATTGCCGGTGTCGGCGGCGGCCTCAGCCAGCAGGTGATCAACGACGTCACCGGCTACGTCGTCCACTCCGTCGAGGGCGCCGCCTTCCGCATCCGCCATCTGCTCAACAACCCCGAGCTCATCGCGCGCATGGGCGCCGCCGGCCGCGAGCACGTGCGCCGCGCGTTCCTCGTCACCCGCCACCTCATGGAGTCGCTCGCGCTCCTCGTCCATCTCACCGAATGAAGGGCCGGCCTTCGCGACGATGAGCGAGGCGGCGATTCACGCCGATCCGGTGGCCGGCCCCGCGCGCATGGACGCCGACGTCCAGAGACTCGGGTCTCGCCCGATCGTCCTCGGCCTGCTCACGTACAACAACGTCGCCACGGTGACCGCCGTCGCTCAGACGGGATATCGAGGGCTGAGCCGGGCGTTCCCCGACGTCCCGCTGGCCATCGTGAACGTCGACGCCGGGTCCTCCGATGGCACCACCGAGAGCCTGGCCACGCTCGGTCTGCCCGCCGCCCTCACGCGTCACGAGTCGCCGTTGACCGAGCGCACCGCGGTCCCGTTCCACGGTGTGCCGGGGCGGGGTCTCGCGCTTCAGATCATCCTCCAGACGACGCGCCGCCTCCGCGCGCGTGCGATCGTCCTGGTCGAGGCGGACGTGACATCGGCGACGGAGGAGTGGGTCGAGCGTCTCGCCCGCCCCGTGTGGGAGGACGAGGCCGATCTCGTGCTGCCCGCCTACGCGCGTCATCGGTACGACGGCACCATCACCAATCTCCTCCTGGCGCCGCTCGTCCGTGCCCTCTACGGCCGGCGCCTGCGCCAGCCGCTTGCCGGTTCGCTCGCCATGTCGGGACGGCTCGCCGAGCATCTGCTGCTTCATCCCGGCTGGAAGTGGACCGGCCGCGATCTCGCCGATCTCTGGATCATCGGCACCGCCATCGCCGACGGCTTCGCGGTGTGGGAAGCGTGGCTGGGGCCGCGGCGCGTGCAATCGCGGACACGGACGACGGATCTTCCCACGATGGTCGCGCAGACGCTGGGCAGCGTCTTCGCGCTCATGGAGCGGCACGCCGATCTCTGGCGCCAGGTGCGGGGCAGCGAGCCGGTGCCGGCCACCGGCACACCGACGATGCCGTCGCCGGGGCCGGTCGACGTCGACGTCGAGCGGCTGGTGGGCGCGTTCCGTCTCGGCGTGCGTGATCTCGCCGGGATCTGGGAGCACATCCTGGCGCCGGACACCCTGGGGGACATCCTGAGCCTCGACGTCGACGAGCCCGCCCGCTTTCGATTCCCCGATGAGCTCTGGGCACGCGCGGTGTACGATTTCGCGCTGGGCTATCGCTACGGCGTCGTTCACCGCGAGCATCTGCTGCGCTCCCTGGTGCCGCTCTACCTGGGGCGTACGGCGGCCTTCGTGGGCGCGACGCGCGGAGCCGACGCCGCGGCCACCGAGTCCGCGCTCGAGGCGGTGGGTGCAGCGTTCGAGCGCCAGAAGTCATACCTGGTCGAACGCTGGTAGTGCGAGCCGAGCCGCCCCGCGGCAGTGCGAGGTGCGCCGCGCGGGGCGCGGCGAGCCGCAGCGGTGAAATGATCGACGATTGCCGCCGGCCCGATGGCGGCGAGGCGAGCGGTGATATGGCTCGGGAGGTCTGAGTGGGGAGCGATCTTCGGCGCACCGTCATCATCGAGAACGTCTCACCGGCCGTCGACGGCGGCCGCTACGCCGTCAAGCGTGAAGTCGGCGCCGTCGTCGAGGTGCAGGCCGACATCTTCAAGGAAGGCCACGACGCCATCGCCGCCTTCCTGAAATACCGGCGCGCCCGCGAAACCGCCTGGCGGGAAGCGCCCATGAGCTTCGTGGACAACGACCGCTGGATGGGGCGGTTCACGCTCGACGCGGTGGACCGCTGGCAATTCACCATCGAGGCGGTGGCCGATCCGTTCCGCTCGTGGCTGGTCGACCTCGCCAAGCGGGTGGAGGCCGGCCAGGACGTGGCCAGCGAGCTGCTGGAAGGCGCCGGCCTGGTGCGCGCCACCGCCGACCGAGCGACCGGCGCCGACGCGACGGCACTACGCGAGTACGCGAGTCGCCTCGCCAAAGGCGATCGCCAGGCCGACGCCGTCGCCGCCGCGCGCGAGGAGCACCTCGGCATCCTGATGAGCCGTCATCTCGACCGCAGCGATGCCACGGGGGCCGAGCGCGAGTTCGACGTCGTCGCCGACCGTGAACGGGCGCGCTTCGCCGCCTGGTACGAGTTCTTTCCGCGCTCCGGCGTGGCCGGCCGCCACGGGACCTTCAAAGACGCCGAGGCGATGCTGGAGCGGGCGGCCTCGCTCGGCTTCGACGTCGTGTACCTGCCACCGATCCATCCCGTCGGCCTGGCCCACCGCAAGGGCCGGAACAACACGCTGACGGCGCAGCCCGGCGACCCCGGTAGCGTGTGGGCCATCGGTGGCCCGGCTGGCGGCCACACCGCCGTGGATCCCGCGCTGGGAACGCTGGCCGACTTCGATCGGTTCGTCGATCGCGCGCGCGGGCTCGGTCTCGAGGTCGCGCTCGACTTTGCCATCCAATGCTCGCCCGACCATCCCTACGTGCGCGAGCATCCCGAGTGGTTCTTCAAGCGCCCGGACGGGACCATCAAGTACGCGGAGAATCCGCCCAAGAAGTACCAGGACGTCTATCCGGTCAACTTCTACGGCGACGACCCGCGGCCGCTCTGGGACGAGATGAAGCGCATCGTCGATTTCTGGATCGCCCACGGCGTGACGACGTTCCGCGTGGACAACCCCCACACCAAGCCGGTGAGATTCTGGGAGTGGCTCATCCGGGCCGTGAAGGACGACCACCCCGAGGTCGTGTTCCTGGCCGAGGCGTTCACGCGCCCCAAGATGATGAGGGTCCTGGCCAAGGCCGGCTTCACGCAGTCCTACACCTACTTCACGTGGCGGAATCACAAGGAGGAATTGATCGAGTACTTCGAGGAGATCACGTCCCCGCCGGTGAGCGAGTACTTCCGAGGGAGCTTGTGGCCCAACACGCCGGACATCCTGCACGCCACGCTGGTCAAGGGCGGCCGGCCCGCGTTTCGGATGCGGCTCATCATGGCGGCCACGCTCTCTTCGGTCTACGGGATGTACTCGGGCTACGAGCTGGGCGAGAACGTGCCCTACGCGGAGGGCTCCGAGGAATACCACAACTCCGAGAAGTACGAGCTGAAGGTGCGGGACTGGAATGCGCCGGGGAACATCAACGACCTGGTGGCCACGATGAACCGGCTTCGCCGTGAGCACCGCGCGCTCCAGCTCTACACGAATCTCCGGTTCCACCCGTCGGACGATCCGAACATCCTCTTCTACGGAAAGATGACGCCGGAGAAGGACGACGTGGTGTTCGTGGCCGTCAACCTCGATCCGCTCGTCACGCACTCGGCCGGGGTCGAGGTGCCGATCGGCGAGCTCGGCATCGACGAAGGCCGGTCATATCGCATGCACGAGCGGCTGACCGACACCTGGCAAGAATGGCGCGGGCGCGGCGGTCGCGTCACGCTCGATCCCCAGCGCGAGCCGGCCGCGATCTTCTCGCTGCACCGCTGACGTGCTCTCGGCGCGTACCCGGCGGGCGGCGGCCTAGCTGCTCGGCCGACTCTTCGCGAGGCGGAACACGAGAAGAGCGTGACTCGCGATGATGAGCGGCACGAGCCACGTCAGCAACAGGCTCAGCGGCAGCCGGAGCAGCGCCCGGATCGACTCCGGCGCCGTCACACCAAGCCGGGCGGCCGTCGCCACGACGAAGACGATGTCGACGAGCCCGATCACGTTCCAGATCGAGTACGCCCACCATCCGCGTCTGCTCGTGGCCCGGCCCAGCACGATGAGCCCCAGCGCCGTCGTCGCCACGATGATGTCGCCCCAGCCGCCGAGCACGGCGAAGTCGTACGGAAGCTCTCCCCGACCGTACAGGACCAGGAAATAGACGCCGACGAAGCGCGTGAGGTGAAAGCCAACCAGCAACCGCTCGTCCACGGTCATCACCCAGGAGCGCAAGCCCGGCAGCGTGACGCCCAGGAGAGCGGCCACGAGGGTGAGCCCCAGCACGATGGCCTGAGGCGCCGGTGGTCTGAGCGACTGGATGACTCCGGTCGCGCCCACGGCTACGGCGACGATCAGCCACACGCCGACGGCCAGCGCGACCGCCCCGGTCCGATATCGGCCGTCAGGCGGCCTCGATCGCTCACGCGCAGGGCGGGAAATTCGGTCGTCGTTCCGAAGCACGAGGATCTCGCGGGCGACAGCGTAGTCTCGATCCCAAGGCGTCCGCAAGGTGACCGACGATGTAAGCTTTGACGTAAGCCCGATGCCCAGCGACTGGTACAAGGACGCGATCTTCTACGAGGTCCACGTCAAGGCGTTCTACGACGCCGACGGCAACGGCATCGGGGACTTCGCGGGGTTGACCGAGCGCCTGGACTACGTGCGCGATCTCGGCGTCGACTGCCTGTGGATCCTGCCCATGTATCCGTCGCCGCTGCGCGACGACGGCTACGACATCGCCGACTTCTACGGGATCCATCCGGCCTACGGCACCGTCGCGGACTTCCAGAAGTTTCTCGACGCCGCCCACGCGCGCGGCCTGCGCGTCATCGCCGACCTGGTGATGAACCACACCTCCGACCAGCATCCGTGGTTCCAGTCCTCGCGGGCGGAGCCGACGGGCGCGTACGGCGACCACTACGTCTGGAGCCCGACCGACCGCCGCTACCAGGACGCCCGCATCATCTTCATCGATACCGAGAAGTCGAACTGGACCTGGGACCCGGTACGGCAAAGCTACTACTGGCATCGCTTCTTCTCTCACCAACCCGATCTCAACTACGACCATCCCGCCGTCCGCACGGCCATGCTCGACGTCATGCGCTTCTGGCTCGATCGCGGCCTCGACGGCTTCCGCTGCGACGCCGTGCCCTACCTGGTCGAGCGCGAGGGCACGATCTGCGAGAACCTGCCCGAGTCCCACGCCATCCTCAAGGAGTTCCGAAGCGTGATCGACCGCGAGTACGGCGGCGACCGCGTGCTGCTGGCCGAGGCCAATCAGTGGCCGGAGGACGTGCGGCCCTACTTCGGCGACGGTGACGAGTTCCACATGGCCTTCCACTTCCCGCTGATGCCGCGGCTCTACATGTCGATCCGGCGCGAGGAGCGGCGGCCCCTGCTCGACATCTATACCCACACGCCGCCGATCCCACCCCTCTGCCAGTGGTGCATCTTCCTGCGCAACCACGACGAGCTCACACTCGAGATGGTGACGAGCGAGGAGCGCAGCTACATGTACTACGCCTACGCGCACGACCCGCAGGCCAAGCTCAACCTGGGCATCCGCCGGCGCCTGGCCCCGCTGATGGACAACGACCGCCGGCGCATCGAGTTGATGAACTGCCTGCTCTTCACGCTGCCGGGCAGCCCCGTCATCTATTACGGTGACGAAATCGGCATGGGCGACAACATCTATCTCGGCGACCGCGACGGCGTCCGCACGCCCATGCAGTGGACGCGCGACGGCAACGCCGGCTTCTCGTCGGCGGACGAGGGACGCCTCTACCTGCCCGTCATCGCCGATCCCGTCTACGGCTACCAGGCGGTGAACGTCGAGGCCCAGACCAAGCAGCCCACCTCGCTGCTCAACACGATGAAGCGGCTCATCGCGGTCCGGAAGCGCAGCCGCGCCTTCGGACGGGGCACGATCGAGTTCCTGCACCCCGTCAACCCGAGCGTGCTCGCCTTCATCCGCGAGCACGGCGACGAAACCGTCCTCGTCGTCGCGAATCTCTCGGGACGCTCGCAGCCGGTGGGCCTCGACCTCTCGCGTTATCGTGGCGCGGTTCCGATGGAGCTGCTCGGCGAGACGCGCTTCCCGCCGGTGGGCGAGCCGCCGTACTTCGTCTCCCTGGGCCCGCACGGCTTCTACTGGTTCCGACTCGAGCCGCGCGACCGCCGGCCCCAGCGCTATGGCATCGAAGACACCGCCATCTGATCGTCTCGCCGACTGGCTCGGCCGCCAGCGCTGGTTTGCCACGAAGACGCGGCGGATCGTGCACATCACGATCGACGACGTGGTGCCGCTGGCGACCGCGTCGCTCGCGATCGTCGGCGTGGAGCTCGACAGCGGCGTGGTCGATCGCTACGTCCTGGCGCTGAGCCCGACAACCCGGGAGGCCGCGGCCGAGATTTCCGACGGGTTCGACGATCCCCTGTTCTGTCGGGCCGTCCTCGACGTCATCGCCGACGGCCGTCGTATCGAGGGAGAGTCCGGTGCGCTGCACGGGGTGGTCACGGGCGCCTTCCCGGCATCATTGCCCCGGGGCCTTTCCGTCCGCCGCATCGGCGGCGAGCAGAGCAACACCTCGGTCGTCTTCGGTGAGGTCGCGATCATGAAGACGTTCCGCCGGCTGGCCGACGGCATCAATCCGGAGGCCGAGATCACCCGCTTCCTCACCGAGCGCGCGCGTTTCGCTCATGCGCCGCGTCTCTACGGGCAGCTCGAGTACCGGCGTCGCGACGGCGGTGCGGCCACGCTCGCCGTCGTGCAGGCAATGATCCCCGGCGCCGGCGACGGCTGGGAATGGCTGCTCGGCGAGCTGCGGGCCGGCCGCCCGGCGCTGGAGGCGATCCGGCGCCTCGGCCAGGTGACGGGCGGCCTCCACCATGCGCTCGCCAGCGGGACTGGCGACCCCGCGTTTGCGCCCGAGCCGATCGCCGATACCGATCTCGCTGGCTGGGGCGCCGCCGTTCGCGGTCAGCTCGACAGCGCGCGGACGGCCCTCGGCGATCCGCGGAGCGTGCCGCAGGTGTCCGATCTCACCCAGGCGCTGGACGGACTGCGCGGCACGCAAAAGATCCGTCACCACGGCGACCTGCACTTCGGTCAAACCCTCCGTCGCGCCGACGGCGACTGGGTGATCATCGATTTCGAGGGGGAGCCGCTCCGTCCGCTCGCCGAGCGCCGGCTCAAGCACACCCCGCTTCGCGATGTCGCGGGAGTTCTTCGCTCGCTCGATTACGCCTCGGCGAGCGCCCGGCCCCCCGGCAGCGAGGCGTGGACCGAAGCGTGGCAGCGAGCAGCGGCCGAGGCGTTTCTGGGCGGCTATCGCGCGGCCACCGTCGACGCGGGATTCGTACCGACGAGCGAGGCGGCCTTCCGCCGCGCGCTGGCCGTGTTCGAGGTTGAGAAGGCCGCCTACGAGATCGTGTACGAGGCCAACCACCGGCCCGACTGGGTCGACATCCCGAGGCGCGGCCTCGTCAGCGCTGCGGCGCGGCTTGGCCTCCGGCGGGCTGGGGCGGCGTGAACACCATCGACTGCACGATCCAGCCGTCCTTGTCGAAGTAGACGAGCAGTCCGGAATCGTAGAAGAACGCCGGCGTTTGGCCGGCGGGCGCGGCGCCCGACGGACGACCCCAGCCGTCGATGATGGCCAGACGGTTGAAAATTCCCGGATGGGGCTCCAGCTTGAACGACCGCACGACGTCGGCACGAAACCCCGGCGACACCAGCAGCCCGTAATCGACCGTCATGCGGAACATTCCCGTCGGCGCCTGCGCGCCTTCGTACACCCACTGCGCGGTGTCGTACCTGTCGATCTTCTGGGTCGCCGTGCGGGTGGGCGCGCCGTAGCGCGCGCGCACCGATTCCATCGTGCTGTCGCCGGGGACGACGCCGCCCCAGTCGGCGGCGATGGACCCACCGGCGGTGATGGCGATCAGCCCGAACGACATCAGTACGAGAGCAACCGTCCGCATCATGTGACGCCTCTCGGCTCGCCCTACCACCCCAGCGCGAGGCCGTCCCCGCGGGGATCGGCGCCGCCCATGAGCGTGCCCTCACGCACGGCGATGCCGTGGGCCTGCCCCGTCTTGTAAAACAGCTCCGGCGCCGCCTTCACCTGGTGGCCCTTCCTGGCCAGGCCGCTGAGCACGCGCGCGCCGACGCGGCTCTCGACGTGAAGCATGTCCGCGGGCTCGCCGGGCAGGAACTCGCCGATCAGGAAGCGCGGCCGCTCGATCGCTTCCTGCATGTCCAGCCCGTAGTCGAGCACGTTGCTGAGGACCTGCGCGTGGAACATCGCCTGGCCGTTGCCGCCCATCGTCGAGAAGCCGACCACCGGCCGCTCGTCGCGCGTCACGATCGACGTGATCAGCGTGTGGAACGGGCGCTTGCGCGCGGCAAAGACACTGGGGTGGTCGGGCTCCACCTTGAAGTGACGGCCGCGATTCTGCAGCACGACGCCGGTGCCGGGGGGCACCACGCCGGAGCCGAACGCGCCGAAAATACTCTCGATGACGGTGATCATGTTGCCGTGGCCGTCGGCGACGACGAAGCCCGTGGTATCGCCCCCCGGCTCGCCCGCCCGATACGTCCCCGCTTTCTTCGGGTCGAAGTCCTTGCGTCGCACGGCCGCGTACTGCTTGTCGAGGAGCGAGGTCACGGGAACCCGCGCGTGGGCGGGATCGCCGATCCAGCGGTCACGGTCCGCGTAGGCCAGCTTCACCATCTCGACGAGCAGATGCAGGTGCTCGACGGAGTGGAGCTCGTGGCGCTCCGGCGGGAAGCCCTCGAGCAGGTTGAAGATGAGCAGCGCGGCCAGGCCCTGCGTCGGCGGCGGCGTCTGGTGGATCGTATAGCCGCGATACGTCGTCGCGATCGGCTCGCCCCACTCGCCGGTGTGAGCGGCGAGATCGTCGAGGGTCAGGAACCCGTCGCGCTCGAGCCGGCGCGCGATCGCCTGGCCAACGCGACCGGTGTAGAAGACGTCGGGGCCGGCGGCGGCGAGGTCGCGCAGCGAGCGAGCGAGGTCGGGCTGGCGGAACAGCTCGCCCAGCTTCGGCGCGCGGCCACCGGGCGCGAAGATGCGCTGCCACTCGGGATCTGAAATCGCCGGCGCCGCTTCGGCGATGGCTTGGCTCACGAACGAGCTCATCGGGAAGCCGTGCTCGGCATAATGGATGGCCGGCTGCAGCAACTCGGAGAGCGGGCGCGTCCCGAATCGCTCCAGCAGCATGGCCCACGCGCGCGTGCACCCCGGCACGCTCACGGTGGCGGGCCCGAGGATGGGGAGCGCTGCGAGTCCCCGACGCTTCAGCTCGTCGAGGCCGGCGCGAGAGCCGGAGCGCCCGGCGCCGTTCAGGAAGTGAATGCGCCGCGTGGCTGCCTCGTAGTAGAGGCAGAAGAGGTCGCCGCCCACGCCGCAAGCGTTCGGCTGAGTGACGGCGAGGACACCGTTGACGGCGACGGCGGCGTCGACCACGCTGCCACCGGACTTCAGCACTTCCAATCCGGACAGGCTGGCGAACGGATGGGCGGAGGCAACGAGACCCTCACGCCCGAGCGCCACCGGACGCCGCGAGTAACCGATCTGGGGCACGCTCAACCTCCCGCGAAGAGTCGCGTGATCTCGTCCTGAGGGAAGACGGGCAAGGGGCGCTCGGCGTTCCCCTCGACCAGCATAACGCCCTTGGCCTTGGGGACCACCTGCCCGATGTAGTGGCAATCGATCGATTCGCGGGCCAGCGCGTGGATGACGACGCCGGCGTCCGCTGGCGCCAGCGTCATCAGCAGACAGCCGGACGCCAGCGTACCGAGCGGGTCGAGACCGAAAGCGCGGCACAACTCGACGCCCTCGGAGAGCATGACGATGCGATCGCCGTCGATGCGGAGTCCGACGTCGGCGGCCTCGGCCAGCTCCCACAGCGCGGTGGCGAGTCCGCCTTCGGTCGGGTCGTGCATCGCGTGCACGCGGGCCAGCTCGCAGGCGATCTCGGCCTCCGGCACCACGCTGAGTCCGGGTGAGCGCAGAAAGTGCCTGGCCTTGCGGATGACGGCGGGACGAACGCCGCGGGCGAGCAGCGCCGACTCGCGCTCGCGAGCGATGATCGCCGCGCCTTCGAGCGGGATGCCTTTGGTCATCACGATCGCGTCGCCCACCTGGGCGCCGCCCGTCGTCACCAGCCGGTCCTTCTCGACCTCGCCCAGCATGGTCCCGGCCACGATCGGGCGATCGAGGCCGTGCGTGACTTCGGTGTGGCCGCCGACCAGCGTAACGCCGAGCTCCTCGCACGCTTCGGCGAGCTGCTCGAACATCGCCGTCACCGACGCCTCGGTGGTCGCACCTTCCGGCAGCAGCAGCGTGGCCAGGAACCAGCGGGGACGAGCGCCCCGGACGGCGATGTCGTTGGCGTTCACCTGCAACGCGTACCACGCAGCATCGTCGGTGGCGAACGTGATGGGATCGGCCGTCGCCACCAGACATCGGTCACCGAGATCGATGACGGCAGCGTCCTCGCCCACCCGCGGGCCCATCAACACGCGCTCGTCCTTCACCGGATGGCGGTCGAAGATCGCCTGGAGAAAGGACGCGCGCAGCTTGCCGACGGGTAGGCAGCTCATGACGTGCCGGGTAGTATACCGTCGTGTCGCGCGCGCCCGCCGTGGTCGAGTGCGTTCCCAACGTGAGCGAAGGGCGCGATCAGGCGGTCCTCGAGCGGCTCGCCGCCACGATCCGGGCCGCGGGGGCTCGGCTCGCCAACGTTCACGCCGATCCTGATCACCACCGATCGGTGTTCTCGTTTCTCGGCCCGCCGGAGGTGGTGCAGGCCGCCGCCCTCGCCCTCGCCGCAGAGACACTGGCCGCCGTGGACATGCGCGGTCATCACGGTGCTCATCCCAGGCTCGGTGCGCTCGACGTGCTGCCGTTCGTCCCGCTCGACGGGATCACGATGGACGAGGTGGCCGCACTTGCTCACGATGTGGGGCGAATGCTCGGCGAGCGGCATCACGTGCCCGTCTATTTCTACGGC
>WNEY01000452.1_pt1 | contig 25707 bp, 21 predicted proteins | sample 5400531 | NCBI WGS metagenome assembly WNEY01 (sample SAMN13153338, study PRJNA577476) | soil metagenome | isolation source: 200 cm saprolite under Douglas fir tree site 1 | place: USA:California | collected 2015-04-18
CGGCGGCACCATTGACGCGCGAGGCACGGCGAACGGACTTTCGATCCCGACGCCGGATATGATCAACGCCTGGTTCCCCGACCAGTTCAACGCGGACACGTGGAACCTTGCGGCCTTGTCGCCGTGGGTGCGCAGCTACACCATTGGAATTGGCAACTTCCCCAATCAGTATGCGCAGCCAAAGTTTGCCGGGTGGTTGCAGGACGACTGGCGTCCCTCGTCCAGGCTGACGTTGAATCTCGGTGTCCGCTACGATCTGTTCCTCAACCAGTGGGCGAACGACCTCGGGTTCGGACCGTCCGATCGGCCGGAGCTCTACTTTCCCGCAAACCGTCCGAATGACAACAACACGATTCAGCCGCGCTTCGGGTTTGCCTACGAGGTGAACGACAAGACGGTCATCCGGGGCGGGTCGGGGCTGTTCTACTCGAGCAGCTTGACGGTCGATGCATTCTGGCCGAAGTACAACACGCAGATTGCGCGCATCCAGATCACCAACGATGGCCGCGCGAACTTTGCGGCCAACCCGCTCAACGGCCAGCCACTGCCGACCTTCGAGCAGGCGCTGAAGTTGTTCTGCGATGCCCCTGAGCAGACGGCCAACTTCGCCGCATGGGCGGCCAGAGGCTACAGCGGTGCGGCCCCGTGCCTGTTGAACTCGCTACAGGAGATGCCGGGACCGACCGACCTGATGCACATGCCGCGCAGCTGGAACAGTTCGATCGGCATCCAGCGCCAGTTTGGCAACACGATGTCGATTCAAGTCGACTACGTGCAGACGCAGGGAAGCCACGAGAAGGACGTGCTCGACAACGCGAACCTGGCGTACAACGCGGCCACCGGCAGCAACTATGCGTTCACCAACGCCAACCGTGGCCTGCTCCCCTGGCCAAGCGCGGGTGTGATCTCGATGATCGACTACAACAGCAACTCGAGCCTGCGCTCGGTGCAGACGGCCTTCACGAAGCGGATGAGCAGCCACTGGCAGGCCTCGGCCACTTATACGCTGTCGTGGTTCTACGACCAGGAGAGCCAGCCGGTGAGCGGTCGCACGCTCGTACCGTTGGCGGTACAAGACGATCTGGGCGGCGCCGGATCCTACGGGTTGGCCGCGACCGATCAGCGCCATCGCGCAGTGTTCAACGGAATCTGGGAAGTCGGCCATGGCTTCCAGGTGAGCGGGCTCCACTATCTGGGCGCGGGGATTCGGAGCGCGACGACGTATGGCGGCGACGTGCGTGTGACGGGTGGCACCTTCAGCGCGCGCCTGCGCCCCGACGGCACGATCGTTCCGCGTAACGGCTACATCCAGCCGGCGCAGAATCGAACCGATATCCGGGTGCAGCAGAGGATTCCACTGGCCGGCCGCGTGTCAATTGATGGCATCGCCGAGGTTTTCAACGTGTTCAATCGGGCGAACTACACCATCGACACGCAGGAAAGCAGTGCCACTTATCTGTTGTCAGTGGTAGGACAGAACCGCACCGCGCAGGTCGGCTTCCGCGTGACATTCTAATGAGGAGATTTGGCTGGGTGCTCGTCGGCGCGTTCGTTTCCGTTCTCTCCATCAGCGGCCAGCAACCCTCAGCGCCTGGCCGTGAACCGTCCTGGGCCTTTCCCGCCATCAACGGCGCCCTTCCGGCCGAAGCCGGGACCAAAAGCTTGCCCGGCAGCACCAAGAGTTACACGCCGGCGCAGATCGACGACCTCCTCAATCCCCCGGACTGGTTTCCCGACGAGCACGCGCCTGCGCCGCCGATCGTTCAGAAGGGGCACGACGCCGCGCTGGCGTGCGGCGCGTGCCATCTCATGTCCGGACATGGTCATCCCGAGTCCGCAGGCATGACCGGTTTCACGGCCGACTACATCGCGCAGCAGATGGCCGATTTCAAGAGCGGTGTTCGCAAAGATGCGGCACGGATGAACGGGATCGCCAAAGCGGTGTCGGACGAGGAGTCACGGCAGGCCGCCGAGTGGTTTGCGGCGCTCAAGCCGGCTGTGTGGACCAAGGTGATCGAAGCTGATACCGTGCCGAAGACGGTCGTCGCCCAGGGCCGGATGCGTTTCGCGCAGCCCGGCGGCGGCACCGAGCCGATCGGCAATCGGATCATCACGGTGCCCCAGGATGAAGCGAGAGCACGGAGCCGGGATCCGCGATCCGGATTCATCGCCTACGTGCCGGCCGGCAGCATCGCCAAAGGCAAAACGCTGGTGGAGAGCGGCGGCTCGGGTCGGACGATCACCTGTTCAATCTGTCACGGTGATGCGCTGAAGGGCCTGGGGAACGTTCCGAGGCTCGCGGGCCTTCATCCGATCTACATCGCCCGCCAGCTCTATCTGTTCAAGGATGGCAGTCGAAACGGCATCGACGCGCAGCTGATGAAGAAAGCCGTCGCGCAGCTGACCGACGAGGACATCCTCATCCTGGCGTCGTACCTCGGGTCGCTGGCGCCGTAAATCGAACGCGGAGACCGCAGAGGCCGCAGAGTAGAGTCATCGGCGGAGCTGAGATAACGGACTCACACAGAGAAGCGGAGTAACGGTTTGGTCTCCGTGTCTTCGTTGCGAGCTCTGCGTTCATCCGTGACGGCCTTCTGCATCCCGTGGCAGGGTGAACGTCATCGTCGTGCCGCGGCCGGCATCGCTCGATGCATGAATCTCACCGCCGTGCGCGGCCACCAGGCTCCTGGCAATCGACAAGCCGAGCCCTGAGCCGCGGGACGCCGGTCCTTTGTAAAAGCGATCGAAGGCGCGCGCGATCTCCTCGGACGTCATGCCGGGGCCGGCATCGCGCACGTCCACGGAAACGCCGGCCGACGTCTCCGCGACATGGATGTCGACCGAACCGGTCGGCCGCGTGTGGCGCAGCGCATTCGACAGCAGATTGGTCAGGACCTCGCGAATACGCACCGGATCGATGTCGATTGGGGCGAGATCGGGCGTCGCGTCGACCACGAGCGTGACATCGCGCCCGGTGGCTTCGGGCGCGAACGCGCGAGCGACGTCACGCGTCAGCGCCCCGAGATCGGTCGGCTCGGTCTGCAGCTTCAGCGCGCCGCTCTCCGACAGGGCGAGCGTCCTGAGATCTTCGACGAGGCGGGAGAGGACATGCACCTCCTCGAGCAGCGCCGCGATTTGAACGTCGTCGAGCGGATAGACGCCGTCGAGCAGCCCTTCGAGCTTGCCCTGCATGACGGTGAGCGGCGTCCGCAGCTCGTGCGCCACGTCGGCCATCAGGTCGCGACGCTGCCGATCGTGGTTGTGAAGGCGCTCGGTCATCGCGTTGAACGCGCGGGCGAGCGCGCGTATGGGTGGGGATCCATGCTCCGCGACACGTACCGAATAGTCACCCGCGGCGACCCGATCCGCCGCGTCCATCACGGCGCTGAGCGGCATCCCCATGCGTCGCATCAGGCCGACGAGCGCGAACGCGGTGACGATCGCGCCCACCATTCCGCCGGCCAGCGCGCCGACGCTGCGCGGCAACGGCGCGGCAAGGCCGACGAAGGTCGCCGCAAGCCAGGCGAGCGCCAGCGCTCCGCAGACGCTGAGCATCAGCACGGCCAGCGCCAGCCATCTGAGGCGCCGGAAAAAACGCGCGCGCCGCTGCCCGCCCGCGCGGGACCGATCGCCCGGCGGCCACGCCTCGTTGTCCGGCCACCATGGCGGTCTGCCCGGTCCGCAGCGTCGTGTCCGCATCATTCGGCGAACTTGTACCCGACGCCGTGCACCGTCAGCACGTAGCGCGGGATTCGTGGATCAGGTTCGAGCTTGCGCCGCAGATTCTTGACGTGGGCATCGATCGCGCGGTCGAACGACTCCACTGCCTCGCCTCGAATCGCGTCGAGCAGCTGCGCCCGCGTGAACACGCGCCCGGGCTGCCGCGCCAGAGTGGCGAGCAGCTCGAACTCGGTCGGCGTCAGGTCGACGGCCCGGTCTCCTACCGTCACCTGCATGCGCGGCTTGTCGAGCGTCACCTCGCCCGCCCGGATGATGTCGCCGCGCTCCGGCGCCGCATCGACGCGGCGGAACACGGCGCGCACGCGCGCCACGAGCTCTCTGGGGCTGAACGGCTTCGTCACGTAGTCGTCCGCCCCGATCTCGAGGCCGATCAGCTTGTCGCGCTCCTCGACGCGCGCCGTCAGCATGATGATCGGCACGCGCGACGACTTGCGCAGCGCGCGTGTGACGTCCAGGCCGTCCATGTGCGGCAATCCCAGATCGAGCACGATGAGATCGGGCCGCCGCGCGCGGGCGAAGGCGAGCGCGTCGGCGCCGTTCCCGGCCACGTCGACGCGAAAGCCGGCGCGCTCGAGGTAGTCCCGCGCGATCTCGGCAATCCGCGGCTCATCGTCGACAACGAGGACGTGCTTCACATCAGGCATTCGTCGCGGACGCCGGCGGCGGCGGCCCCTGCTGACCCTGCTGCGCGTGCGCGCGGCGGTGCCACTCGTCGAATGCGGCCGGCACCCCTCCGTATCCGCACGTCCGGCCGCGCCACCTTCCACGCCAGAATAGCGCGCGCAGGACGAAGATCCAGAACACGATGAAGAACAGCGGGAAGAACCCGAAGCCGAAGCCCCACGGTCGGGGCCAGAAGGCGACAACCGGCACTGCGCCGCCGGGAACAAGGACGGCCCTGCTGCCCTCCGCGAGGCCGTGAGCCAGGCCGAGGTTGTATCCGTAGAAACCAACAGCGGCGAGCGCCGCAATCACGACAGCGCCCATCACGAGCCGGAAGCCGAATCGATCACCCATGACATCTCTCCTTGAAAACAACGTCAAGGAAAGTGTTGCAGGGGCTGATGAAGGAATTGTGAAGACGAAGAATTCCGGATTACTTCTCGTTCACGATCTGCATCAGCAGCGGGATGTCCTTTGCCGGAGGTGATTTGGGCAGCGCCTGGATGTACGCCCACAGGTCGGCGAGCTGGGCGTCCGAGAGGACCTTGGCCGTGTAAGGCGGCATCTGGCGCGGATTGCGAACGTACGCGGTGAAGGCAGGCAGCGTCATCGGCATCGGCACGAGCCGCGCACCGGCTCCCCCGTGACCCGCGTAGCCATGGCACGCGTAGCAGCTGTACCGCACGTACAGTTCCTTGCCGGCCTGGGCGTTTCCGGCGGGCGCGGCAGCGCCGGGCGAAGCCGGCGTCTGCGTCTGTGCCGATGGACCAGCAACAGTGAGGAGGGCGCAGGCGACGGCCACGACGAGCGACAGTGTGGTCTTCACGGGTTTGCCCTCACCGCGGCTGCGTGACCACGTCGACCAGCGCCGGCTCTCCGCGGCGCACGCGTTCGAGCCCGCGCGCGATCGCCGGCGCGAGATCCTTCGGATCGGCAATCGGCCCTTCGCCGTGCATCCCGTACGCCTGCGCCATCCTGGCGTAGTCGATGTTCGGCTCCCTGAGTGTCGTGCCGATGTGCGCGCGATCCGCTCCGCGATTGCGCTCGCTCGCCATCCGCTGGATGAACATGACTTCCTGATGGTAGCCACGGTTGTTGTGCATGATGGTCAGCAGCGGAATCTTGTGGTGGACGGCGGTCCACAGCACCCCGGGCGCATAGTTCAAATCGCCATCGGTCTGAATGTTGATCGAGAGGCGGCCGTGCTTCCTGTTGGCGAGCGCCGCCCCGACGGCGGCCGGCGCGCCGTAGCCCATCGCGCCGGCGCCCTGGCCGCCGATGTACTGGTGATGCTTGTCGAAGTTCCACAGCCGGCCGGGCCAGCCGCTGATGAAGCCTTGCCATGAGACGAGCGACCAGTCGTCGTTCCTGATCTGCGCCCACAGTTCCGCGGACAGCCGCGCGAGGCTGATGGGGTTCGCGTCCCAGCCGTACGCGGCGGCCTCCTTGGCCCGGGCGCGAGCCTGCTCGTGCACCTCCGCGAGCTTGGCGCCGCGACCCTCGAGCGCCCGCCTGCGGTCGGCGGTCAACTGTCGCTTCACCTCTTCGATCAGCGCCGGCAGCGTGGCCTCGGAATCGGCCGCGATCGCGAGATCCACGTCGGCCATGTGCTGGAAATCCTGAAGATTGCTCTTGATGTAGAGATCGAGCGCAGAGATGCTGATCGTCTTGCCGTTGGCGGTCGCGCCTGCTCCGCCGCCGGGGCCGCCGCCCCCGGTGACTTCCAGATTCAGGATCACGTCGGCCTGACCCGACCCGACGCCGGCGAGCCGATGCCGCGAGGGGAAGTTGACGCGATCGCCGCCGCCGTTGACCGGCGCCTGCAGCAGTTCCGCGAGGTCCACGAGGAGCGTGATGCCCTTCGGCGTGCGCGCGAGACGCCCCGCGTTGATCCGCGGATTCTCGGCGGCAACGAGCAGGCGCGCCGCTTCGCGCACCGCCGCCTGATCGCCCGCAGGCGGCGACGGCATCGTCAATCTCGGGATGCGAACGCTCGATGATCCCATCGCCTTCAACTGCAGGTTGTGGTCCAGGACCAGCAGGACCGGCTCGGCGGGCGGCGTCATCGCGATCTTGTAGGCGCGCACCGCCGATTCGGCGAATGCGGCGAGCGACGCGGGTTCATCGTCCCATTTCACGAAGTCGCGCACCATCGCCGCCATGTCCTGTGCGCTGTGGTACCAGTTGACGCCGTTGGGCCGTACGCCCGCGTCCCGCCAGTTTCCAGCGATAACGAAAACCGGCACGCGATCCGCGTATGCGTTGTAGATCGCCATCGACGCATGCTGGATGCCGATGTTGCCGTGGACGAGCGCGAGCATCGGCTTGCCTTCGATCTTCGCGTAGCCGTGCGCCATGGCGACCGACGACTCTTCATGGCAGCACGTCAGCAGCTCCGGCATCTTGTTGTCGCCGTAGTTGATGATCGATTCGTGCAGCCCCTCGAAACTGGACCCCGGATTCGCCGCGACGTACTCGAACCCGAGGGCTTTGATCACGTCGACCATGAAGTCGGATCCCGGGTGGTCGACGATCCGCGATTGCGCTCTCGAGGGTGGCGCCTCCGTGTCGGCGTTGAGCTGGGCGCTCGACGGTGCGACCGGCGCCGGGCGGGCGGGCGTCTCCTGCGGCTGAGGGAGCGCCACCGACGGCTGGGTCACCAGCGCCGCGGCGCCGACCGCCGCGCCTCTCAGAAAACCACGACGATCGACGGATCCTTTCGGCGATTTGGCCATCGGATCACTCCTCTTGAAAAGCTCGGCGCGCCCGGTGAAAGCGTTGCGCTGCAGGATACACCAATCGATAAAACGCCGAAGGGCGACCCTTCAAATGGCCGCCGGAGTGCGAGCCTTCAAGTCGCCCGGTCGGCGGGCCTTTCAGGCGAGCCGGCTCTTCAAGCCGGAGGGCGAGCCTTTCAGGCGAGCCGGCTCCGTTCGGCCGAACGCTTCGCGCTCCGACGCCTCGCGCTCCGAAAGAGCCGAGGTTACAAATGGCGACATCGGCCTCGCTGATCCTTCGGGTATGATGTTAGCCGGTAAGGACTTCCCTCCCAAGAAGCTGGAGCCCGATCGAAATGATCACGAGACTCCTGGCGGTCAGTTGCATGGCGACCGTGCCGTTTCTGCTGTCCGTGACGGGCCAGACGGCTCCGCAGCAACCGCCCGCGCCGGGCACTGCAACAGCGGCGATCTCCCCGCAGCGCGCGCTGCTCAACCAGTATTGTGTCGGTTGTCACAGCCAGCGCGCCAGGGCGTCGGGCCAGGAGGCCGCACGGAAAATCACGCTGGACGATCTCGATATCACGCACGTCAGCGATCACGCGGAAGCCTGGGAACGGGTAGTGAGAAAACTCCGGGCCGGGATGATGCCGCCCTCCGGATCGCGGCGGCCGGACAAGGCCACCTACGAGAGCCTGACGGCGTGGCTGGAAAACGAGATCGATCGCAGCGCGACAGCCTATACGCCGCCGCCCGGCCTCCATCGCCTCAATCGTACGGAGTACGCGAACGTCGTCCGCGACCTGCTGGATATCGCGATCGATCCGGGTCAGTACCTGCCGTCGGACGATTCCACGCACGGCTTCGACAACATGGCGGGCACGCTCGGGATTTCGTCGACGCTCGTCGAGGCCTATGTCTCGGCGGCCGGCAAAATCAGCCGCCTGGCGATTGGCGAGCCGGCCAATTCGACGCTCGTCGTGTACAGGACTCCTGAAGACACGTCGCAGGACTACCACATCGAGGGGCTGCCGTTCGGCACGCGCGGCGGCATGCTCGTTAATCACGTCTTCCCGTCCGACGGTGAATACACCCTCACGATCACGCCGATCTTCGGGGACAACATGTCGCCGAGCGGATTCGGTTCGGTGCCGTGCGAAAAGCTCGAAGCGCTGCTCGATCGCGAGCGGCTGCAGCTCCTCGACTGGCAGGGCAGCCGGCGGTTCGGTCAACCCGACGGCGGTTGCGGAGGCGCGGGCGCGCAGGCAGGTCAGCGGGGGCGTGGCGTCGGTCCGGGCGCGGCGGCTGGCGGTCGCGGCGCTGGTCTGCCTCCCACTCCGAGCGCGCGCAGCGCGCGAGGTGGGGGCGGCGGTTTCCGCAATGAACCTCCGCCGATGCGCGTCCGTTTCACGACGACCGCGGGATCGCACGCCGTTGGCGTGACCTTCCTCGCCACGAATTTCGCGCCGCTGCTCGATCTCGATCAGCATTTCATGCGGGACACGATCCAGACCGGTCCCACTCCGGGGTTCACGTTCTTTCCCCACGTCGGCACGCTGCGGATCGAAGGTCCGTTCAACGCCATGGCGGCGCGTGAGTCGCCGAGCCGCCGCAGGATCTTCGCTTGCCGCCCCGCGGGCCCGAACGAGGAGACCGCCTGCGCGCGCAAGATCGTCACGACGCTCGCGAGAAACGGCTTCAGGCGTCCGCCGACCGCCGCGGACGTCGATGTGCTGATGGCGTTCTATCAGTCGGGCCGCCAGGAAGGCGACTTCGATCACGGGATCGAAATGGTCCTGGCCCGCCTCCTGGCATCGCCGAAATTCATCTACCGCATCGAAACCGAGCCACCGGCGTTGAAGGCCGGCGATACCTACCGCATCAACGATCTGGACCTGGCATCGCGCCTGTCATTTTTTCTCTGGAGCAGCATCCCTGACGATCAGCTGATCGATCTCGCGAGTCAGGCGAAGCTCAAGGATCCGGCGACGCTCGAGCGGCAGGTCCGGCGCATGCTGAAGGATCCCCGCGCCGAAGCGCTCGCGGTCAATTTCGCCGGGCAGTGGCTGAACCTGCGCGGGCTCCAGGCCGTCGGCCCCCTGCCGATGCTCTACCCGGACTTCGACGATCCGCTCCGCCAGGCCATGCGGCGCGAGGTGGAGCTGCTCTTCGACAGCCTCGTGCGCGAAGACCGCAACGTGGTCGAGCTGCTGACGGCGGACTACACGTTCGTCAACGAGCGGCTGGCCAAACATTACGGCATCCCGAACATCTATGGCAGCCAGTTCCGCCGCGTGACGCTCGGTCCCGACATGGACCTGCGCCGCGGCCTGCTGGGCAAAGGCGCGATTCTGACGACGACGTCGAAGCCGGAGCGCACGTCGCCGGTGACCCGCGGCAAGTGGGTCATGACCAACATCCTCGGCATGAGCCCGCCGCCGCCGCCGCCCGACGTTCCGCCGCTGCCGGCGAGAGCCGCCGATGCCGCCGGCAATTCGAAAGAGCCGACGATGCGCCAGAAGATGCTGGACCATCGCGTGCGCGCCGACTGCATCCAGTGCCACAGCCTGATGGATCCGATTGGTTTCTCCCTCGAGAACTTCGACGGGATCGGGTTGTGGCGCACGCACGAAGAGGGCACGCTCGTGGACGCGTCGGCGCAGCTGTTCGACGGCACGAAGATCGACAATCCGGCAGGCCTCCGCATGTGGCTTCTCGGCTACTCCAATCAGTTCGTGGAGGTCGTCGCGGAAAAGCTGCTGACGTATGCGCTGGGCCGCGGGGTCGAGTATCGGGACATGCCGCTGGTCCGCTCGCTCGCCAGGGACGCGGCGCGCGATCAGAACCGTTTCTCCGCGCTGGTGCTCGGCGTCGTCAGAAGCAAGCCGTTCCAGATGAATACGAAGGGTCAGGAGACCGCCGTTCCGAGCCACGAGATCGAGACCCCGGGCGCCAGGGACACGAAGAAGGGGAGCCGATAACATGTTCGTCTCGAAGAAACACATCCCGCGCCGGACTTTTCTGAGAGGAGCAGGGGTGACATTGGCGCTGCCGCTGCTCGAGGCGATGGTGCCCGCAGCGACGGCGCTGGCGCAGACCGCCGCCGCGCCCTCGAGAAACCGCTTCGTCGGCATGTTCTTCCCGCACGGCATGGCGCCCGGGTACTGGGTGCCCGAAGCGGAAGGCGCGCTGCCGGCCAAGCTGCCTTACATTCTCGAATCGCTCGCGAAGGTCAGGGATCACTCGGTCGTCATGAGCGGACTGTGGTCGAAGTCGGCGGAGCCTCCCGAGGGAACGACCGGATCGGACCACTGGGTCGCGGCCGCGTTCCTCACGGCAATCAAGCCGAGAAAGACCGCCGGCTCCGACGCCACCGTCGGTAGTCCGACGATCGATCAAATCATCGCGCAGAAGATCGGCCAGGGCACGCTGCTGCCGTCGCTGCAGCTGTCGGTGGAAGATCCGAATTCGAGCTCGAGCAACTGCGGCGAGGGTTACAGCTGCTCCTACACCAATTCGATCTCGTGGATTGCCCTGCCGACGCCGGCTGGGGAGGCGGAGCCGCGGACGAGCCCGCTGCCGATGGAGCTGAACCCGCAGGTCGTCTTCGAGCGCCTGTTCGGGAGCGGCGGAACGCCGGAAGTTCGCGCATCGCGCATGAAGCAGAATCAGAGCATCCTCGACTCCCTGCTCAACGAACTGGCGGGTCTCAGGAAGACGCTCGGGCCCGGAGACCGCCAGACCGTCAACCAGTACACAGAGGAGATTCGGGAGATCGAGCGACGAATTCAGCTGGCCGCGAAGGCGTCGGCGACCGTGCCGGAGATCGACCTTCCGCCCGGCGTACCGGAGCAGTTCGATCAGCACATCAAGCTGCACTGCGATCTGACGGCGCTCGCGTTCCAGGCGGACATCACGCGCGTCGTGACGTTGCTCGGCGCGCGCGACCTGACCAGCCGGAGCTATGCGTTCCCGAAGAGCGAGCTCTTCCCGAACGGCGGCCAGAGCGTCGGGTTTCATGGCGGGTCGCACCACCAGGAAGATCCCGTGCAGGTCCAGCGATACGCCGACCTCAACCGGTACCACGTGTCGACGCTCGCGTACTTCGCGGAAAAGCTGAAGTCGATTCCCGAGGGAGACGGCACCCTGCTGGATCATTCGCTGATCATGTATGGGAGCAACATGGGGAATTCGAATCAGCACCAGCACTTCGACGTGCCGCACATTCTCGTCGGCGGCGCGAACGGCCAGCTCAAAGGCGGACGCCACCTCGCGTACGAACGCAAGACCGTCACAACCGGCAACCTGCTGTTGAACATCCTGGAGATGTATGGCATTCACCAGGATAAACAGGGAGACAGCACCGGCAGGCTGACGAACCTGTAACCGGCGCGATTGCGAAAAGGGGCGGTACCCTTTTTCCAAAGAAGGGGTGCGGCCCCTTTTCGTTGGGTCGCCCTGCAGGCCGTGAAACTCATGGTCGAACGAAGAACGATGACGACACGCCGAATCGGCGGATGTGTTGCGCTGCTGCTCGTCGCCATGGCCGGCGTTGCGCGCAGCGCAGGCCATGCCGACATCGCGGATGCGGCGATGAAGGGCGACAAAACGGCGCTGCGCGCCCTGCTGCAGCAGAAGCAGGATGTGAACGCGCCCCAGGCCGATGGCGCGACAGCGCTGCATTGGGCCGTCTACCGTGACGACCTGGAGATGGCGAACGCCCTGATCCGCGCGGGCGCCAGAATGGACGCGACGAATCGCGAGGGTGTCACGCCTCTCGCGATGGCGTCGCTCTACGGGAACGCCGCCATGATCGACGCGCTGCTGAAGGCCGGGGCGGACGCGAAGCAGCGCGGACCGAACGGCGAAACCGTCCTGATGCTCGCCGCGCGCAACGGCAATCCACAGGCGATCAAGCTGCTGCTGGCCAGCGGCGCCGACGTGAACGCGAAAGAGAGCCTGCGCGGCACGACGGCGCTGATGTGGGCCGTCGACCAGAAGCATCCCTCCGCGGTCAAGATGCTGATCGAGCTGGGCGCGGACGTCAGCGCGCGCTCGGGGCCCGCCGGATTGCCTCGCAACTACATGGCGCCGCGCGTCAACACCGAGGCCGTGGAGTCGGCGGCGCTGCGCTACGCTGCGGCGGCCGCCGCCGGACGAACCTATCAGGAGCAGCTCGAGTGGGAGGCGGCGCACGGCGCGAAAATCTCGATGGGGTTCCGCGGCACGCTGAACGCCGGCGGCGCGCGCGTCGAGCGGACGACAACCGCACCGGCGCCGCCCCGCGGGCAGAACGCCGCGGCAGCCGCGCCGGCTGCGCCGGCCGAGCCAGCGCCGCCTGCTGGAACCGCCGCTCCTGAGCCACCGGCCGCTGATGCGCCTCCGGCCGAGAACGCAGACGAGGCGGACGTGATCGTCGCGGGCCTGGTCGGCGCGGGCGGTGGCGGCCTCACCGCGATGGTTCTTGCGGCTCGGGAAAACGATCTCGAGTCGATCGAGTACCTGGTGAACGCGGGAGCCGACGTGAACCAGGTGACGGAGTACGGCTGGACGCCGCTCCTGACGGCGACCAACAACCGCCACTACAGGCTGTCGACGTTTCTGCTGGAGCACGGCGCAGACCCCAACATCGCCAACAAGGGCCGGTGGACCCCGCTATATCTCGCGACCGACAACCGCAACATCGAAGGCGGCGACTATCCGGTCCCGAAGCCGGACCTCGACACGCTGGACTACATCCGGACGCTGCTGGACTACGGGGCCGACCCGAATGCGCAGATCAAGGACAACACGCTGACCCGCACGATTTTCACGATGCAGTGGCTGTTCGAGGACGGCGCCACCGCGTTCGTGCGGGCGTCGCAGTCGAGCGATCTGGCGCTGATGAAGCTGCTCCTGGACTACGGCGCCGATCCGAAGATTCCGACGGCGAACAAAGATACCGCGCTCACCGTCGCCGGAGGGATCGGCTGGGTGGAGGGCGTCACCTACGAGTGGTCGAAACACGCCAACGTCGAGGCGGTGAAGCTGCTGCTGGATCTCGGTCTCGATCCGAATGCGGCCAACAAGGAAGGGCGCACGGCATTGATGGGGGCCGCCATCAAGGGCAGGAACGAAGTCGTCCAGATGCTCGTGGACCGCGGCGCCAGAATCGACACGCGCGACGGCGGAAGCCGGGATACCGACAACAGCGTGTCGGTGCTCGCCGGCCACACCTGGCAGGCAATCGATTACGCCGACGGCCTCGTCCGCACCGGCGTGCAGTCGGCGATCGCGCGGCCCGAGACGGCTGCGCTCATCCGCAAGCTGATGACCGAGCGCGGGCTCACGGTGCCTCCGCCCAATCGCGTGATCGAATCGATTTGCGTCGTGTCGATCTGCCAGGAGCGGGTCCGGAAGTAGGCGCGCGGCGACCGTCAGGCTATGTTCCAGAGTGTGTACGCCGCAACCGCCGTGCCCACGAGCGCGGCGCCGTAGCAGAGCACCGCGATCAGCGCCGTCAGATGGTACAGCTGCAGGCCGTCGTAGAGCGTGTAGCGGAACCGGTGAGCCCAGTGAAACAGCGGCAACGCAATCATCACGAAGAGATACAGGCGCGTGATGGGATGCTGCACAAGGGCCCGAGAGGCTTCGTAGCTCGGCGCGTCCAGCCACCCCAGGGGAAAGGCGATGCCGTTCAAGAACAGATGGACCGGAAACAGGAACGCGGCGACGGTTCCGCCTACGCTGAACAATGCCCACATGAGCGGTGTGAATCGCCCGGTCACTTCAACCCCCGCGTGAAGATCCACGCCACGATGCCCGACAGGAGCACCCAGACCACGTAGTTCGAGCCGGCGACGATCCTGTCCGGAACCCGTTTTCCTTTCATCCGCACAACCATCGCCGTCGGCGTCAGGTTGAACCAGCTGATCGTGTGGAACAGCACGAAGACCAGGGCCACGGTGTCAACGGTCAGGAACAGGGGCGTTTTCAGTCGCGCCACGAAGCGTGCGTACGCGTCCGGGCCTGCGGCCAGGGCCCGGAGCTGCCACAAATACAGCATTGCGAAGAAGGCCACAAACACGCTCGTCAGCTCGCGCAGGACGAACATCGAGTAGGCACGGTTCTTCAACCACCACCACACCGACATGCGGCGGCGGTACCACCTGGGGTGATACAAGGTGTAGTGCGAGAGGTCACTCATCTCGTTCCCCAAGGCAGCAGAAAAGACCGCAGTGCGTCGAGCGCGCCCGTCAGCTTGAACTGCTGGATGGCGCCCGCCGGATCCACGTGCTTCGGGCATACTTGCGTGCACTCGCCGACGAACGTGCAGCCCCAGATGCCCGCGTGGTCCGAGAGAATCTTCAATCGCTCGGCGGCGGCTTCGTCCCGCGAGTCCAGGTTATAACGCTGAGCCAGCGCGATGGCCGCCGGTCCGACGAAATCAGGCTCCAATCCGACGATGGGACACGCGGCGTAACAGAGCATGCAGTTGATGCACTGGCTGAACTGCTTGTAGTTGTCCAGCTGCTCGGGGCTCTGTCGATACTCCCCTTCTTCAAGGGGCCAGACCTGGTCGCGGATGATCCAGGGTTTGACCTTGGTGAGCTTTCGCAGGAAGTCGGTAATGTCTACGACCAGATCCCGCATGATGGGGAAATAGTTCAGCGGTTCGACCCGGACAGGACCCGGCAAGTATTCCGACAGGAATGCCGCGCACGTCAGCATCGGCCGGCCGTTGACCATCATGCCGCAGCTCCCGCAGACACCCATGCGGCAGGACCAGCGGAACGTGAGAGACCCGTCCAGCCTATCCTTGATGTAATTCAGCGCATCGAGCACGACCCAGTCGTCCCGATAGGGCACTTCGTAGGTCTGGAACGTCGGTTCCTTGTCCTGTTCGGGGCGATACCGGATGACCTCCAACGTGATGGTAGGCGGCATGAGTGCTATCTCCCGTAGACGCGCTCACCGGGTGGCCAGCGCGTGATCGTCACCGGCAGATGCTCGATTCTCGGCGAACCGTCTCCGGTCCGGACGGCCAGCGAGTGCGCCAGAAACCGTCCGTCGTCCCGCTCCGGGTAGTCGGTGCGCTGATGCGACCCGCGCGACTCCTGCCGATGAAGGGCGGATGCGACGATCACTTGGGCCAGATCCAGCATGTACGAGAGTTCCAGCACCGTCGTCAGTTCGGTGTTGAATGTATAACTATGATCCTCCAGCGCGACATCGCGAAATCGTTCCTGCACCTGCTGTAACTCCCCCGCCGCCCGTTGCAGGGCGCTCGCGTCGCGATAGATGCCCGCACTCTGCTCCATGGTCTGCTGCATTGCCTCGCGCAATGTCGAGATCCGTTCCTTCCCGCCGGTCTTGAAGAGGAACCGCTCCTCCAACCGCCGCTGTTCGTCGTGCGCCTGGGCCAGAACGGAGGGGTTCAACTCGCTCTGGTCGGAAGCATATGCCGCGGCAGCCTTACCAGCCCGAGCGCCGAACACCAGCAATTCGGTCAGCGAGTTCGATCCCAATCGATTCGCGCCGTTGATGCTCACGCAGGCCGCTTCGCCAGCGGCGTACAGGCCGGGCAGGGGCGTGGCGCCCTGGATGTTGGTGTGGACGCCCCCCATCATGTAATGCACGACGGGCCGAACCGGAATCATCTCTGTGACTGGATCGATATGCGCGTACTTGAGGCACAGCTCGCGGACGAAGGGAATCTTGCTGTTGATCACCTGCTCGCCCAGATGGCGAACGTCGAGATGGACGTAGTCGCCATACGGCCCCTTGATCGTGCGATCTTTCTCCTGCTCCTTGATGAACGCCTGCGACAGACGGTCGCGTGGACCGAGCTCCATCGACCGCAACACCGGCTTGGGCTCCGGCGTACCGAGATCGTAGTCCTGGAGGTACCGGTAACCATCCTTGTTGAGGAGCCAGCCGCCTTCGGCGCGCGCGGCCTCCGTGATGAGGATCCCGGTGAACGGGAGTCCGGTGGGATGGTACTGGACGAATTCCATGTCCTTGAGCGCCGCGCCGGCGCGGTACGCCAGTGCCATCCCATCGCCGTTCTTGATGGCGGCGTTGGTCGTGAAGGGGAAGACCTTGCCGCAGCCTCCGGTGCAGAGGATGACGGCTTTGGCGGTGATCGCCTGAATCTTTCCGGTGGCCAGCTCGATGGCCACGACGCCCTGACAACGACCGTCGTCGACGAGAAGCTTGGTGACGAAACATTCGTCGTGGCGCCGGATGCCGCCGTACTTCAGGCTGGTCTGGAAGAGCGTGTGGAGCATGTGAAAGCCGGTCTTGTCGGCGGCGAACCAGGTGCGTTGGACCTTCATCCCTCCGAAGGGACGCACGGCGACATGGCCATCGGGCTCCCGATTCCAGGGGCAACCCCAATGCTCCAACTGCAACATCTCACGGGGGGCTTCATTGACGAAGGCTTCGACCGCATCCTGGTCGGACAGCCAGTCCCCCCCGGAAATGGTGTCGTAGGCGTGCGCGTCCAGGCTGTCATCCGACTTGATCGCCGCCGCCGCGCCGCCTTCGGCCGAGACCGTGTGGCTGCGCATGGGATACACCTTGGAAATCACGGTCACGCTGAGGCTGGGATAGCCTTCAGCCACGGCGATGGCGGCGCGCAGCCCCGCGCCTCCGCCGCCGACGACCAGCACATCACACGCAAAGATGTCCATCGGTTCTCTTCGAAGATAAGCACCCGGGGGGCGATGCGGGAGAGGTCGACCGTCCCTCCGCCTGGCCAAACCTGAATCACGCCGCCGCGCGCCGTCCGAGCGTAGAGGATAACCAAATGGCTTGCGGCATCACAAGCCAGAAACTCAATGCGTATCTTCAGCGCGGCGCCAGGCCAGGATCGGCTTCCCACCCACCTCGCGCCGATGGCTTATGGCGTCCGGCACACGAAATTCGCAGCGTCGTTGGAGCTGCCGACGCCCGTGTACTGCGCAACCTGCGGATACGGACAGAGCGGACGCGTCATATCCACTCTGTTGTTCGTGACATGTGAGGCGGCGATCCGATCGGGGGCGACGCCGGACTCGCGCCAGCGCTCCAACGCCGCGACATAGTTGACTTGATTTGGTCCCGGGCCGCCACCGCAGTGCTGCATGCCCGGCGCCATGAAGAGCCGCACCCAGCTGTCCTGTTGCGGTCCCATCTTCGACAGCACACGGGAGTAGTAGTTCACGGTGTTCCCCGGCGAGATGGCTGTGTCATTCCAGCCGTGATACAGCAGGAGCTTTCCCCCGCGCGCTCTGAACGGCTCGAGATCCGGGCTGACGGCGTTGATGAAACCGACCTTGTCATCAACCACCTTGACATCGCGATCCAAATCGAAGCCGTGCCAGTCCCAGTTCGCGTCGTTGTAGGCAACTTGAAACGAGCCCAACGACACGCCTGGAGGCTGTGGACCACCAGCGATGATGTTCCAACCGGTTTCGCTGCCGGGCTCCTTCCCGGGGAATATCACCTCGCCGCTCTTCGTCTTCGCCGGCGCGTAGACCCTCGTCACCGTGTCGAGCTGCGCCGCCGTCAGGCAATTGTCCGCATCCGCCCCGCGACACAAGAGCGTTGAAAGATCGACATGACAGGCGCGCGGGTCGTTGATCAAGCCGTCCTTCACTCCGTCGTGCGCATCGCACGCGTTCAGCACAGCCTTGCTCAACGCGGCAGCCTTGGCCGGAGAAACGAGGCTCGCCTGGTCTTTGAGCGCGTGGACCGACACTCCCAGGTCCCAGGCATGCAAATGAGTCTGATAGTTCGCCGGGGCCCCGGCGATGATGCCATCGAAGTCTGCCGGGTAACGCTGCGCCTCCATGAGACCCTGCCGACCACCCGTCGAGCAGCCAGTCCAGTAGGAGAGCCGTGGAGCCCGGTCGTAGAACGCCGCGATGAGACTTTTCGAGGTCACGGTCATCTCATGTACGGCGCGGTACGCGAAGTCGATCACCTTTTCAGGGTGCCCGATCGCGAACGCCGCGTTGCCGCCCTTGTGGCCCGTGTCGGTGGAAGCGGTCGCGTATCCTTCCTGCAGCGCGGACGCCATCGCCGCAAAGCTGATGGCTCCCGCCCAGCCGCCATTTCCAACCGCCTCGAACTTTCCGTTCCAATTCTCAGACGGCAGCCAGACTTCCACTTCAATCTGCGAATCGGAAGACGGCTTCAGCACTGCGGCCACGCGGCATCGAGCCGGCAGAGTGAGCGCCGGAGCGGCAGGTGCTGGTCCCCGGCCCGGGCCGCCCGCGGGCGCGGGGGGCCCACCAGCCGGACTCGGAACGGTGTAGGGTCCGGCGGGAACGAGCTCTGCCGCAGTGATGATGGTACCGGGGAGCGCGAGTGACTTCAGGCTCTCGCACGGAGCCGCGGCCAACACGCTACCAGCGAGCACGAGAGCAAAGTTGATCATGGTGCGTCATCGCTCGAGTCTGAAATTCCGCGCGAGATAGCGCAGGACTACGGGGAAATCCTCCAGCGACAGCGGCGCGCCTTCGTTGAGCATCGTGTCGAGGATCTCGGCCCACCCCTCGGCGCTCGATCGCTGCCGCCGCACTCTCTGCAGATCATGACACTGCGTGCAGACGTTCAGGACGACTTCCTTTCCCGGACCGTCGGGCAAGGGACCGTGGTTCCTGACCAGATAGGCGGTCAGGATCGGCACATCGTCTTTCTCCAGCTCGGCTCCCTTCTCGATCATCGAATCGATCACTTTCTTCCAGCCCGCCTCGTCCAGCGCCTGCACGTCGATGGGCCTTCGATCGTGACACGTCGTGCAGCTCGCGTTCTGAATCTCCTCTCCTCTTTCGACCTTTGGAGTCTCCTGACCCGCAGCCAGCGCCACGGTTGCCGTCACGTCGAGGCTGGTCGTCGTGGTGATGAAAAGCAGACTCAAGATCAACCGCCGCATGTGCTCAACGCCCGGCTGGTTGCGGGGCTGGCGATGCTGCAGCCTGAACCGTCGTGCCCGGGATGTGGCGACGGATCGCCGACAGCGCGACAAATGCCAACACCATTGTCGCGGCCATCAGGCCGAAATACCGCGACGAACCGCCCGATTCGAGCGCCCACGATCCGACGGATGGACTGAGCACGCCACCGATGCGGCCGAAGGCCACCGCGGTTCCGACGCCCGTGGCGCGCACCGCCGTCGGATAGACATGCGCGGCGAGCGCGTACATCGTCGTTTGAACGGCGTTGATGAGACCGCCGGTCCACCCCAGCATGGCGAGGACCGCGCCCGCCGACTCCGTGCCGATCGGCATCATCGCCAGCACGACGGCGCCCGCGATGGCGCCGGCCGCCATGACGAGCATGGTGAGCCGCGACCCCAGGCGCATGATCATGACGGCGCCGAGAATCGCGCCGACGACGCCGCCGAGATTGAATGCCGTGAGCCCGTAGCTGGCCGTGCCGACGTCGAAGCCGGCGCCCACCAGCATGGACGGCACCCAATTGACCCCGACGTACACAGACAACAGGCAAAAGAAGAATGACGCGCAGAGCGCCAGCGTGTCGCGGCGGTATTCCGGAACGAGCAGCTCGCGCGGAGACACGCGCGTGACCGCCTTCTCGGTGGCATCGACGAACACCGCGTCATCGGGCACTTGATGCCCCAGCCGACGCAGCAGCGTCCGGAGCTGAGGCCAGCGCTCCGGCAGCCGGGCCAGATAGCGCGGCGACTCCGGCAGCACCTTCAGCAGAACCGCCGCCATCACGAGCGGCAGGATGCCGCCGACCAGGAAGAGTCCGCGCCAGCCGAACCGCGGAAGAATCTGCCCGCCGACAAAACCGGCCAGCGATCCGCCGACCGGAATGCACACGATCGTAAGCGTCACGGCGAACGGCCGCTGCCGCCTCGGCACGTACTCGGACGAGAGCGCCGCCGCATTCGGCATGGCGCCGCCGAGACCGAGCCCGGCAAAAAACCGCAGCGCCGTGAGCATTGTGACGCCCCCGGCGAACGACACCAGGACAGTCAGGATGCCGAACGCGACAACGCTGCCAAGCAGCGCGATTCGGCGGCCGAACCGGTCGCCGACGAGCCCGCCGATCGCGCCGCCAACCATCATGCCGATCATCCCCGCCGTCTGCACGGGCACGAACGCCGGCCGCGGCAGGCTCCACTCGCGCATCAGCGCCGGCAGCGCCGCGCCCAGCAACTGGTTGTCGAGGCCGTCGAGAATGATCGTCATCGCCGTCGCGAAGACGAGGAGCTTCTGATACCTGCTCCAGTCTGCGTCGTCGAGCGCCGAGCCGACGTCGATCGTGTTCATGCCGCGTTGTCCTCACGCCTTTGGAATTCAGAATTAGGAATTCAGAATTTGGAATTCTGGCACGATTTCAAATTCCAGATTCTCGATTCCGAATTTCGCAAACTCGCTGTCAGCGCTTCCGTCCGAAGAGAGGTTGACCGAAATCGTCCGTCAGCCGGATCAGGTACTGATTGTTCTCCTGACAGATGTACTCCGCGAGCTCGCCGCTCGCCCGCCACGCGATGTTCCACGCGGCGGTCCAGGGCTTCGTGTAGGCGCCAGGGTCGTCGATGGTGACTTCGTAGTGCAGCGTGTTTCTGTCGCGCCGCGTGAGTTTCTCGACAACGTGGAGCAGGTCGGTGTGCGGATGCCCGGAGTAATCAATCCACGTCCCCTCGTTGAACCCGACGACGTCGACCACGAGCGTGTCGCCGTCCCAACGGCCCACGGAATGCCCGAGATAGGTGGGGTTCAGGGCGTCGCCCGACGGATGGGTCCGGCCATCCAGATAGATCTCCCGCCAGATGTGCGTCGCCCCTTCGAAGGTCATGATGATCCGCTTCTGCTCGGGAAGCTGGATGATCTCCATCGGGTACGGCGTCGCCATCATTCGCGGACCGCCCGGCGGCAGGCAGTACCCTTCGGGGTCGTACTTGGACTCGTTCGCGACGTGGTAATCGTACAGCGCCGAAGACCAGGGCATGAACGGCACCAGCGGCTCGAGCCGCGATCCGTCACGCTTCAGGTCGTGGCCGACGAGGCCGATCGCGCCGCCGACCGACGGCAAATCGCTCCCGCCTTCGGTCTTGTCGATCCGCAGGCCCATGTTCCGGATCCAAGGCACGTTCCAGATCCCTTTTTCACCAGCCACGCGCCCGAGATTCGGCGTGCCGTCGGCGAGGCGCGGAGTGGGGCCCGATGGTGCCGGCGCGCCGCGCTGCGCGAAAGCCACCGGGGCCGCGCAGATGATCGCCGCCGCGATAAACCGGAGTCGCATTCTCACCTCTCCTGCAGGTGCGTGAGGCGCGCAACGACGTCGAGCACGTCGCCGGCCGTCTTCGGGCCTTCCGGACCGAAGTGCGACCGCAAACCCAGCCGCGCGCTCCACTCCTGACGCCGCGCCGTGGCCTCGGCCATGATCGGCTCGATGCCGATGGCGCGCAGCGTCTCGGCCACCTCTTCCATTTCCCTCGCCCGGCGTTCCCCGTGCAAGACGAGGCGACCGACCATGTAGTCGGCGAGCTTCTGCCAGTCGACGCCGGGGAAGCTCTCGTTGAGTGAGGCGAAGACGTGCGTGCCGGCATCGTAGCGGCTGGCGCCGAGGACGCATTCGCAGAGGAGGGCCTCGAGCCCCTTCACCACGATGCTGCGACACATCTTCACGGCGGCGGCGGTGCCCACAACGTCCGAGAGCACCTCGCAGCGCATGCCGAACGGCGTCATCGCGTCCTTGAACAGGCGCGCGGCCCGTCCGCCCAGCAGCATCGGCACGCGGTGTCCGTACGGGAGCACGGGCGCCATGACGGCGACTTCCACGAACCGTGCGCCGCTGGCGGTCACGATTCTGTCGATGTCCTGCTTGAGCGCCGGCGACACCGAATTGAGATCCGCATAGACATGCCGCGGCTGGAGGTGCGGAACCGCCTGCCGGGCCGCGTCGAAGGCCGAGCTGGACGTCACGGTGGAGAACAGGATGTCGCTCGCGCGCGCCACGTCGGCGGGCGACTCGACGAGCGTCGTGCCGGTCTGTCCCGCGCGCTCGCGGATCGTCGGTCCGAGGTGCGCGTCGTGCGCGGCGATGTCGAACGTGACGATGCGTTCGACGCCGGCAGATCGCAATCCGCTGGCGATGGTCGATCCCGCTTCCCCGAATCCGATGAACCCGACTCTCATGAATCCTTCCAGACCTCGCGAGCCGTCTCGACGACGCGCTCCAGCTTGCGCCACTGTTCCTGCTCGCTCAGGAGATTGCCCTCCATCGTCGACGCAAAGCCGCACTGCGGGCTCACGGCGAGGTTCTCCAGCGGCACGTAGCGGCTCGCCTCTTCGATGCGGTGAATCAACAGATCGCGAGGCTCGAGCTCCGGGACCTTGCTGCTGACCAGGCCGAGAACGACCGCCTTGGTGCGCGGCACGAACCGCAACGCCTCGAACGTTCCGGCGCGCTCGGATTCGTATTCCAGCAGAAACACATCGACGTTCAGTTGATTGAAGAGCCGTTCGGCGATCGGGTCGTAGCCCCCTTCGGCATACCACTGGCTGCGGTTGTTGCCGCGGCACAGGTGCATCGCCAGGATCACGCCGTCGCGCTTCGCGCCCTCGAGACAGGCGTTGTCGACGCGAATCGCTTCGTCCAGCGCCGCTTCCGGATCGACGCCCATCTCCTCCTGGACATGCCGCCGCCATTTGGGATCGATGTAGTAGGTGTACCGCGGCGCATCGATCTGGATGTACTTGATCCCCTCGTTGACGAGCGCGTGGATCTCCGACTTGATGATCGGGACGATGTCCCAGAGAAACTCGGAATAGGTCGGATACGCGCGCTCGCTCACGCCTTTCTTGTACGCGAGGGCCGGAAACTGGTTCGCGGTCGGCAGCGTCATCTTGATGTCGCCGGGCGCGTGCTGTTTGAGGAAATCGACCTCGTGCTTCGTGAGGCGCTTGGTCTGGCGGAGCTTCGCGACGACGGCGCCGCCTGGTGCGCCGATGCCCGAGGCCGCGGCAACGCCGGACGGGGCTCCCTTCCAGGCCCGGGCGATCTCATACTCCTGATCGAGACCATCGACCGATTCGTAGAAATCGCCCATGAAGCTGGTCCGGCGCAGCTCTCCATCGGTGAAGATCCGGAGGCCCGCCTCCTTCTGGTGTTTCAGGACGTCGAGGATCTGCCGGTCCTCGATGCCCTTGAGCTGGTCGCGGGTAAGATGGGGATTCTTGCGGGCGTCCAGTAATTCCTTCGGCCGTAACAGGCTGCCGACGTGGTCTGCGCGGTACGGAAATCCCATAAGCTATGCTCTCTCGTTCTGGGAGCGTGTTCGAGAAAGGTGAACACGCTCGTAGGAGCCCGAGAGGCACTGCTCAGACGGGCTCCTAGTGGCCTCAGGTTACTGCTGATATATTCTCCGGCACAAGAAAGAAGGCAGGCTGATGCAGGGGCCGCGGCCCGGGTCCACGTTCGTGTGCATGCACGGTGGCTTGCCGCTGCTGAACTCTGGTTGGCCGGACCCGGATCCATCGCCGTGCTTTGTTCAATGATCAGCGCTGTACTCTTTGATCTCTTCGAAACGCTCATTACCGAATCTGCAGTCCGGCCGACGCGAGCGTCGTCGCTTGGCGAGAATCTCGGGCTTGAACGGGAAGCGTTTCGCGACGAATGGAGAATCCGGCGTCCTCGCGTCCTGCTGGGACGATTGTCCTTTGCCGAGGCTTTGGCCGAGATTTGCCGCTCTTTGACCGGCAGTGTGGATATGGGCGCCGTTCAGCGAATGTGCGAACAGCGCGCTCTGGAAAAAGCAGCCGCGTTTGCACACATCAGCGCCGAGGTCGCGGCGCTCATCACCGAGCTGGCAGATCGCGGCGTCGCTCTCGGTGTCATCAGCAATTGCTTCGAGGAAGATGTTCGGGCATGGCCGGCCTGCCCGCTGGCTCGAAAGTTCAGATGTGCCCTGTTCTCATTCGCCGAGGGTGTGGTCAAACCGGAGGCCGAGATCTATCGGCGCGCCGTACGCCAATTGGGTGTTCAGCCAGCCACAGCGTTGTTCGTCGGCGATGGAGCGGATAACGAGCTGGTCGGGGCGGAGCAGGCGGGTCTTCGCGCGTTCCGCGCGACCTGGTTCGCCACGGATGGACGCCAGCTTCGGTCGGAGATCACGGCTCTTGACTTGGCCAGCGGCCAGGACGTCTTGAACTTGTTACTCAATGAGGCCATCCAGCCGACGCATCGCCAAGCCGCCGGCGGCCGGAACGTGGCCGCTGAAGCTCCAGAGGAGTGAATTCCATGCTGTCCAGAAGAGCGATGCTCATGACTCCCCTGGCGTTGATCGGCCCGCGCACCGGCTCCGCCGCCTCTGGCAAGATGACGCTCGCCATCCACCAGAACACATCCGCCAGGGCGGGCTATCGCAAGTCGCTCGAAGGCTGGTCCCGCGCAGGGATCAAATACGTCGAGCTCACTCCGGGACTGCTCGACGAGTTTCTGAAATCCGACTCTCTGGCCGCAGCGCGCCGGGTTCTGACCGACCTCGGGGTGACGCCGGTCTCCTGCTCATGTGGCGCGGGTCTCTGGGAGCCGAATCCCAGCCGCGCGTCATCACTCGATGGTCTCAAGAAGCGCTGCGAGATGCTTGCGGCCCTCGGGCTGAATCGCACGTATGCCACCACGGCGACCACGCAGAAATTCACGCTGGACGACTACAAGACCGGCGTGGACAACATGCGCGAAGTGGGAGAGATTGCCAGTCAGTTCCACATGACGGCCATGGCCGAATTCGTACGCACGTCGTCGTTCATCTCCACGCTGACCACTCTTCTCAAGATGACGCGTGAGGCGGCGCATCCGAACATGCGTCCGATGCTCGATTGCTATCATTTCTGGTCCGGCCTCAACAAGCTCGAGGATCTCGATCTCGTCCGGCCCGGGGAAATTGCGCACGTGCACTTTCAGGATGTCCCCGATATGCCACGGGAGTTGTTGGACAACACGACGCGGGTCATCCCGGGCGACGGCATCACTCCGCTGACCGGGATTCTCCGCAAGCTTGCGGAGAAGGGATACGCCGGTCCGCTCTCGGTCGAGCTCTTCGCGGAAAAATTCCAGCAAGCGGATCCGTTCGAGTTGGCCCGGGAAATCCGCCAGAAAGCGGAATCCGTCATGCGCAAGGCACGCGTGCTGTGAAACAGTTCAACCCCACACGCCCGGCCTTCGCGCTGCACGTCGCTCGCGCCTGCTCGGGCGACAGCCTCACCGGCTGAGGAAATCGAGCACGGTGAAATGTTTGCAACGTTGGCGGCCATCCGCGTATTCTCCGCGCGGTGGGCCGGATGCGTGAAACTCGAAATCCTCCCCGTCATGAGCGCCGCGCGGCTCTCCGGCGCCAGAGCCACGCACGGCACGGTGATGGTTCGCGCAGAGCCTTCCTGATGGCCGCAGCGGCTGCGGCCGCTGCGGCCGCGATGCCGTGGCCCTCGGAGGCGCAGCCGGCGCCGATTCCCATCATCGACACCCACATTCACCTCTTCGATCCCGCGCGTCCGCAGGGCGCGCCGTACAGCGGTCCCCGGCCGGCGCCCGGCGCAGCTCCAATCGCCGCCTACCCCGAGCGCTATCGCCGGCTCGCAGT
>WNEY01000453.1_pt1 | contig 25706 bp, 22 predicted proteins | sample 5400531 | NCBI WGS metagenome assembly WNEY01 (sample SAMN13153338, study PRJNA577476) | soil metagenome | isolation source: 200 cm saprolite under Douglas fir tree site 1 | place: USA:California | collected 2015-04-18
CGACGACGTTGAAGCGGGTCGCCAGACCATAGCGATCGCCGTATTCCTTGATGAACTTTCGCAGCGTCGGGACCAGGCCGAGGTCGTCGAGGGTCATCGGCCGCAGGTCGAAGATCAGCTGGCGGGTCTCCTCCAACGCGTTACGAACGCTGTTCTTGAATTCCGCCAGCTCGGTCACCAGCTGCTTTGGATTGCGGTCGAGGAGCCGCTCCAGGATCTCCGCCTGGAGCACGAGGTTGGCCATCGACTGAGCCGGCCCATCGTGCATGTCGCGGGCGATGCGCATCCGCTCCTCTTCGATGATCTGGAACACCTGGCGCGAGGCGTCCCGGAACTGCTTGTCACCTTCGGCCGCAGTCGGCGGAGCGCCGTTCTCGCCATACATCCGCTGCAGGTCGGCCAGGATCTGGCTGGCAGACCTCAGGAACTGCCCCTGGTCCTTGAGTTCGGCGCGGCGCGCGGTGAGGAATTCGTACTCGAGCTGCACCCGCTCCACGCTCAGCTGCGTCTCCCGGATGTTGGCGAAGGTCTCCTGGACCTCGGAGGGAGAAAACTGCTTGAGGTTGTTGAGCAGGTGCTTTTCAACCACCCGCGATTCCTCGGCATGGTCCCGGACCTGCTCCAGGGACGCCTCCAGCTCCCTCGATTTCGACTCAGCCGTCTCCAGCTCCGCCTCGACGATCTGCAGGCGGGCGGTGACCGACTGGTGAATCAACACGAATGGATCGAAGATCTCATCCGTGGCCTGGATCGCACTCATATAGGACTACGGAAACGGCCCCCGCTCCTGGCTGGAACCCCGTTTGGCGGCCCAATGATAGCAGGAAAATCGGCGAATTCACGCTGAATCTCCATACCAGATGAATGACAGGGTGTCCTTCATCGTCGGCCGGGCGCTGCCCATCGGCGTCTTTGGCTTCCTGGTGGCCATTCAAGCGGAGCTGGCCTTCGCGGGCGTCCAGAACGCGTTCCAAGGCCAGTTTGACCGGACGCAGGCGATGTACCTGCTCAATCGAGTCCTCACGGTCGCCTTCTTCGCATTCCTGGTCGCGATCTATACGGTGCGCAGCAAGGCGATCGCCCGAGATCACAACCCGGTGGCAATCGCGGCGGCGCTGGTTGGCAGCTTCGTCCTCTACGGGCTCTTCCTCATTCCAGGCCAGGGTCGCAGCACCCACATCTGGGTGCTGGCCGGCAGCGACATCTGCCTCGCGTTTGGCATCCTCTGGGCCTTGTACTCGCTCAGCTATCTCGGCAAACGCTTCAGCATCGTGCCCGAGGCTCGCGGCCTGGTGACCAGCGGACCCTACCGGCTGACCCGCCATCCGATCTACCTGGGGGAGATCATCGCCGGCTTCGGCCTGGTGCTGCCAACCCTGTTCAGCCTGCACGCGGTGGTGTTCGCCATCTTCCTCGCCGCCCAGCTGGTCCGCACCTATTTCGAGGAAGGGGTGCTGCGGAGCACCTACCCGCAGTACGAGGCCTACGCCCGGCACACCCACCGCCTGATCCCCTTCGTCCTGTAGATTGGCAACCCTGGCCCGTTCCCCCGCCCCGTTCCCGCTCCAGCCAGGTCCTGATCGGTGGCTGAGCCGAGCCGTGCGCTGGCTCGACCTCCCCCACTTCTTCACCATCGCCATCTTCCTGACGATGCTGATCGCCGCCATCCAGCCGGTCACCGACCCGGACTTCTGGTGGCACATCACAACCGGCAACTGGATCCTCAGCCACCACGCGGTGCCCCACCAGGATCTCTATACCTTCACCGTCCACGATCACCGCTGGATCACCCACGAATGGCTCAGTGAGGTCCTGCTGTCGGTGCTCTACGCTGCCGGCCGGCTGCCGCTGGTGAGCCTGGTGTTGGGGGCCGTCACCGCCGCGGGCTTCCTCCTCGTTTACCTGGCGATCGACCGGCGGGTGAACTTCGTGATCGCCGGACTGACGCTCGCCCTGGGGGTGGCGGCGGCCAATCCCATCTGGGGCCCACGCATCCAGATGATCACCTTCGCGTTGACCGCCCTGACCTACCTGTGGGTGAAGCGCTTTTGCGAGGGCGGCAGCGGGGCCCTCTACCTCCTGCCCGCCGTGATGCTGGTCTGGGTCAACCTCCACGCCGGGTTCGTGCTCGGCTACGCGATCCTCGGGATCGCGCTGCTGGTCGAGGCGCTGCGATACCTGCTGCGGCGTCCGGCGGCCATGGCGCTTCCCCGCCTGCGGGCGATGGCTGCCGTCCTCGCGGCCTCGATCGCGGTCGCCATCGTCAACCCGAACGGCTGGGACATCTATCTCTATCCCTTTCAAACGGGCGGCAGTCCGGAGCAGCAGCGGTTGATCGTCGAGTGGTTCTCACCAAACTTCCAGATGTCGCAGCTCTGGGCCTTCGAGGCGATGATCTTCCTGATCATCGGAGGCCTGGCACTGGCACGCCGCATCGAAGCCCGCCAATTCCTGCTACTGCTGGTCGGCCTCGGTCTCGCCCTGCACTCCGTGCGCAATCTCTCCTTGTTCATGCTGGTCGCCGTCCCTGCGCTGGCGGACTACGCCCAGCAAGCACGGGAGCGAATTTCGCTCCGCTGGCCGCGGCGCGTGCCGAAGACCACGCCGGTGACGTTCGCCCTCAACGCCGTCATGATCGTCCTGGTCCTCGCGATCGTGGCCGCCGCCAGCCTGCCGACCCTTGTGCAGCGCGTCGACGGCAAGTTGGTGGCACGCGACTTCCCGATCAAGGCGGCGGACTTTCTCGTGCAGCACCCGCCGCCCGGCCGCATGCTGAACGTCTACGGTTGGGGTGGCTACCTGATCTTCCGTCTGGACGCGCAGAGCACTACTCAGCCGGTGTTCATCTTCGGCGACGCCGCCCTCGACGGCGACCAGCTGTTACGCGACTACGACCATCTGCAGTCGCTCGGCACGGACCAGGCGCAGCTCTTCGAGCGCTACCAGGTCAACTGGGTGATCTTCCACTCGAACGATCCGATCATCACCGAGCTGCGCCAGGACCACAACGCGCCGGGCCACACCGGTTGGTTCGAGCTCAAGACCTTCGACAAGGCGACCATCATGATGCGCGACACGCCGGCGAACCGAGCCTACGCCGCCGCAGCACTTGAATGACGGTCGCGGAGCGCGGCATTCGCCGTCGGCAGCGGCTCTTCGTGATCTTCACGGCGGTCCTTGTGCTGGCCTACGCCCGCCAGCTCGCCGTCGCGCCGACCGCGGGGCAGGACTTTCGCGCGTTCTTCGCGGCGGCGACGGTGGCGGCGCAGCGCGAGGACCCCTATGACTGGCTGGCGCTGAGCCGCACCGAGCAAGCGCTCTACAACGCACCCGCGCACATCCGTGCGGGCGACCCACGCTACTACGACTTTCTCCCCTATCCCGAGGGTCCGTGGCTGGCGCTCGCGCTGGAGCCGCTGACCGGCCTTGGCTGGCAGGCGATCTATCCCCTCTTCAGTGCCCTGATGCTGCTGGCGATCGCGATCGGCAGCTGGCTCATCCTCGCGCGCCTGGGCTGGCCCGTGACGCGCCGGCGGATCGCGGTCGCGGTCGTCACCCTCTCCCCGATCGCGTTCCTCAATGTCTTCCAGGGCCAGGTCACAGCTCTTGTGTTCCTCGGCTTCGCCGCCGCCTGGTACCTGGCCTGGCGTGGGCAGCCGGTCGCCGGCGGATTGGCGTTGACCCTGGTCTGGATCAAGCCGAACCTGGGGGTGGCCTTGCCGCTGGTGGTCGCGCTGCTCGAGCCCCCCGCCGCCCGGCGGCTGCTGATCAGTTTCGCCGCCGGCAGTGTACTGGCCTTTGGCGCCGCGGCCCTGGCACTCCCGGGGGTCCTCATTCATTGGCCGACCGAGATCCTCTCGCACTGGCGTGCTGTCCAGGGGCCGCAGCCGGACATTGCCTCGATCCATAGCTTCTACTACCCGGCGCTGAGTGGCCCTGTCAAGACTATCGCCCTGCTGCTGGTGCTCCTCGCGGGATGCGCGTACGCCTTGTGGGCGATGCGCCGCGTCCAGCCACCGCCGGCCCGGGGACTGACCCTCCTCCTGCTCTGGTTCGTGCTGTTGCCGTACGTCCACTCCTTCGATGCCATCCTGCTGCTCCCGGTGCTCGCCTTTCTCCTGGCGCCGGACCAACGTGGTTGGGGGAGTGCCACCACGGAGGTCGCCGTCTGGGCCTTCGCCATCGTCCCCTTCGCTTACTTCGTCGGATGGCACCTCGGCTTCTTCAACGGCTTCACGGCCATCCCGATCGCGTTGCTGCTGCTGGCCTGGCACCGCCGGGTTGTGATCCCCCGGCCGGCCATCGTCCCCGAGGTTCGCGCCGCGTGAAGCGCTGGTACGGCATCCGGCGGTTGTACGAGGCGTCCTTTCGCGACCGCGTTCTGCTGATGCTGGTGCTCGGCGTCGGCGCCTACTACGCCATCTTCTCCGTCGTCCAGTGGCTGACCCTGACACCGGAAACCCTGCGCTTCGACTTCGTCAACTACTACGGCGGCGCCCAGGCAGCGGCACATGGGACCGACATCTACGCCGATTTCAAGCGCTCCTGGGGGACGCAGGCCTGGGTCGTCGCGTACATCTATCCGCCATTCTTCGCGCTGGTACTCGCGCCCCTGACGTCGCTGGGCCTGTTGGCCGCGGCGCGCATCTGGCTGCTGGCCGTGCAGGCCGCCTTTATCGGTTCGCTGCTGCTCATCCTGCGGATCCACCCGGAGCTAACCCGCAGCGGGCGCCGCCTGCTGCTGCTCGCCAGCCTCGGCTTCATGCCGGTCTACCTCAACGTCAAGTTTCAGCAGGTCGCGACGGTCTGGCTGCTGCTGATCACGGCCACGCTTTGGGCTGCGCTGCGACGCCAGACGGGTCTGGCCGGTGCCTTCATCGCGGCGGCTACCTCCCTCAAGGTCTCGCCGATCTTCCTGATCCCGTTGTTCGCCCGGCTCGGCCGCTGGCGCATCGCGCTGTTGGGCAGCGTCATGCTGGTCACCATAACCGTGGTCACGATGCTGGCCGCGCCGGGCAGCTGGCAATTTTTTACCGTCGTGCTCCCCCGCATCGGGTTGGGGACGGCGAATTGGGACAACGGATCGATCGACGGATTGGTGAGCCGCATCGTGCTGCTCGCCCCGGATCTGTTTGGTGGCGCCACCCAGACGGTGGCTCGAGGCGTGATTGCGGCCGCCGCCGTCCTCGTCATCGGCACCACGCTCTGGCTCGCTCGAAGCCGCCGGGGCGTCGCCCCACGCGAGCCGCGCTCCGGGCGTCGTCCGACGCGAGTGGCGCGGGACGTGCCACACGAGCGTTTGAGACGTTCTAGCGCGATGCGAGCGTTTGAGACGTCCTCCGATCAGGCTTGGACACTCCGCCTCAGCGTGGCGGCCCTGACGACCGCGCTGCTGATCGTGAGCAGCGTGACCTGGCAGCACCATCTCGTGACCTTGTTGCTGCCGATCGCGACGGCAATCGCGTGGATCACCGTCCGCCGGCCGGGCGCGCGCTACGGTTGGTGGCTGTTTGGCGCCTACGCGATGTGCTGGATGGATCGGCGCGCGTTCCCGCTACCCGCCGACCTGCTGGTCCACTCCCCCGCGGAGGCGGCACTGATGCTGGCCGGCACCTCCGTCAAGCTGCTCGGCATGCTGCTGCTCTGGACGCTGTTGTTACGGATGCTCCGGCGCGAGCGTGTGGCGGCCTCGGTCAGGCGGCCCGACCAACCGGTGACTGGCGCCGCTGCACAGCCCGCTGCCTGAACTGCCAGCCATAGCACGCGACGACCGCTGTCATGACGACGGGGCCGAGCGGCAGATCGAGGTTGGGCAGGTCGATCAGGAGCGCGAGGTCGATGGCGAGCAAGCCGGCCAGCGGGTTTGGCAGCGCGCGCTGACGGTAGAGGACGATCGCGAGCCACGCCGGCAGCGCGAGGATGAGGACATCGTGAGGCAGCGCGTGGGGCGAGGCGAGCACCGTGAGCGCCCCAGCGAGCGCGGCGAAGCCAACAATCGAAGCGGGGCGGCGCCACGCCAGCACGAAGAGCGCTGCCAGCACCCCGAGATAGAGGATGATGGCGACCGCAGTTGCGACGCGCGCCGGAAGCGCGGGCCCGAGCACGCCGATCCAGGATTCATTGAGCCGGACGGCGACCACCTGGTTGGCGCTCAGCGCGTTGTGGACCATCGCGCTCAGACCGTCGACGCCGCCGGCCAGCGGACTCAGCGATAGCAGACCGGCACCCGCGGCGGCGGCCACGAGCGACCGCCAGCGGCGGGCCGCGAAGAGGACGGCGAGGTAAGCGGGCACGTACTGGGGCTTGACGGCGAGCAGCAGCCCGGCGCCGGCCGCCAGCGCCAGAGAATCCGAGCGCAGGGCCAGCATCACCATCGCGCCCCCGAGGAAAAGCCATGCCGTCGGCTGCCCCTCGTTCATGGTGGACCAGGTGGGGATCGCTGCCAGCAAGCCGACCATCGCCAGCCCCGCGGCCCCCACCCTACCCTCTCCCAGAGGAGGAGGGAACTTCAAGGGGGCGGCGCGCTGCAGGACAAGGACCGCAACCAACAACAGGACCATTGTGAGGAGCTGCCAGAGGCGAAAGGCGACCTCGATCGGCAGCAGCGACAATACGGCGTAGGGCAGCGCGGCGCCCAGCGGCAGGCTGAAGGGCAGCCGCGGGTCGATGGCCCCGCCGGCCACCCGGCGCATCATCTCGCCCAGCTCCGCCTGCTGGTAGGGCGCGACGAGATGACCCTGCCGGACCAGCACACCGGCGCTGTAATTGATGGTGAAGTCGGAGCTCAGCCGCGACGCCGGCGACTGGGTGAGGATGACGATCAGTCCGGCGGCGGCCAGCGCCACGACCAGCGCGCGCACGGCACGATGCAGCCGCCGACTCATGGCCGCACCTGGAAGAGCGCCGCCGCATCCTCACGATCGATCAGGTGCAAGACCGTGTCGGCCTCGAGCCGCTGCGCGAAGGCGCGATCGGTGGTCAGCACATAGTCGATGCCGTTGGCCTGCAGAAAGTCCGCCCGCCGCGCGGCGCTCCAGCTGCTGAAGAAGGCAAGGGCTTCGTCCGACTTGCGGCGAGCGTCGATCGTCATCTCCGGGTGGCCGTTGAAGGCACGCGCGTCCGTCTGCGCCGGGACGAAGATCCCGTCGAGGTAGGTGGTCAGCACCACGTCATGGGCCGACACTTGCGGGGCGAGGCGAGCGAGCAGGGCAGCCTCGGCACGGCTCTCATACTCGGCACGCGGGTCGAGGCGGAAGGCGGCGATCCAGTAAGGCTGCGCCAGGCTGAAGATGCCGTAGAAGCTCGACGCGGCCAGGGTGATGGCGAGCACCCGGCGGCGCCAGCGGACGGTGCGCAGCCGGCGAAGCACGACGAGCATGCCGGGAGCCGCACACAGACCAAAGGGCACCGAGCTGGCCATGAAGCTGCGACCGAGGGTACCGCTGATTCCGGGGGCGAACATGAAGAACGTCATCCCTGCGATCCAGAGCGCGGGGAGCAAGAGGTCACCACGCAACCGCCGGGTCACGGCGGCGATCACGATCAGTCCGCTGGCGACCAGGTGCGAGAGCACCAGGAAGCCAAAGGGATCACCCACGTCGAGCGCCGGCCGGATGACCCGCAACGCGTCGGGTGTCGTCTCCCAGACCCAGAGGAGGTAGCCAAGATAGGGCAGCTGGATCAGTGCCGACGCGACGGCAAACCAGATGGCTCGGTGCCGATGGCGTATCAGCGCCCAGCCACCGATGGTGGTGACGGCGAGCAGCGCCAGCTGTGGATAGATCAGCTGCAGGCCGACGACTGCCAGCACGCCGCTCGCCACCAGCCGGCGATCGCCACCATGACGCAGCCGGAGGGCGACCACCACCGTCCAGCACAGCAGGGCCAATGCCCAGGGCAGGTGCGGCGCCATGGAAACGAGGTCGGCGACGCTGGTTCCCGGTGAGCGTATCTCGGTCGCATGGGTCGTCAGCGGTCCAAGCTGGACGTCGCGCGGCAGCAATGCGCCAATGCCGCCGCCCAACACGCAGAGCACGAAGGCCCAGCGCCGGAGCAACAGCGGCCTAAAGAGTTCCCTGGTCAGCCGGTAGATGGCGGCCAGCAGCGCGGCAACGGCCAGCAGTCGCGTCAGATGATAGAGCCACGGTCCCGAAGCCCAGCCAACGAGGTGGGCCGGCCACAGGTACCAGGGATAGAGCAGGATCCCAGGCAGCGGCTCCGCGGTGTAGGCGGGATGGAAGAGCCAGGCACCATGCCAGCCGGCGCGCCACATCGACTGGTACACATAGGCATCCCGCGCGATCACCAGATAGCCCGGGAACAGGCTGCCGGACGGTGCCCGGAGGGCGGCGAGCAGGATCGGCGGCAGCGTCAGCAGGCAGATGACAGCGGTGAACACGGCGGGCCAGCGCCATCCGGGCGGAAGCAACCGCGGTCGCGGCGCGGCGGGCACCGTCTCCCATTGCCGGTGGGCAACCGCCATCAGGCGGCACGCCGCTCGGCCTCGACGGCCGCCGTGGGCGCGAGGCTCAGGTCGCCGAGCGGGAGGACGCAGAGGAGGAGCGTGATGACGACGGCGGCGTAGTTGTCGTTGAAGAACCGGGCGAAGAACGTGACGGCGAGCAGGAGCGAGGCGTAGGCCATCATCCAGCACCCGATCGTTGGGCGGCGGAGGAAGGCGCGTCCGGTCAACCAGAGAACCGGTACCACGACGGCGAGCTGGAAGATCGCAAATGGAAAGCTGTCGGTCCGCCGAGTGATGACGTGAAGCGTGTAGAGCAAGTCGCCGAATCCGTAGCCCGCGATCGGATAGGCATCCGCAACGCCGCCGCTGGTATAGAGGACGACATCCGCCCAGAAGGCCCCGGGATTGGCGGCGAAGAACGGCAGGATCGTCACGGCGGGGACCAGGACAAGCGCGGCGAGGCCGGCGAGGACTTCGCGACCGGAGTGATTCGCCCGCCATTTGATCAGCAGGACGAGGAGGAAAAACGGCACCGCCACCCACGCGAAAGGCTTCAACGCGACGGCCACGCCGAGCACACCGGCGGCGAGCGTGGGGTGCCCACGCGTGAGCAGCGTCATGGTCAGCAGCAGGACGGCGAGGAACTCGATGTCGTTGCGCCCGGACCACAGATAGAGCGTGATCAAGGGGCTGACGTAAAAGGCCGCCATGATCAGGAATCGGCGCTCGCCGCCTAGCGGGAGCGCGAGAATCGCGATCATCCCCAGGAGGGCAAAGGCGATCAGGACCATGCGATAGTCGAAGGGCAGCCCGAGTGCATCGGTCAGAAGCCGGAACGGGATCCCCACGAGGACGGTCAGCGGGTAGTAGGCAAGGTGGTGCAGAGCCGGATTGTTGCCGGGCGTCAAGGTCCAGCCGAAGCTGGCCATCGGCGTATTCGACCAGTCCACGCCGTAGATCGGCTGGCCCTTGAGCAGGCGGTCGATGGCGGACTCCAGCTGCAGCAGCCCGTCGTGCTCCATCGTCAGGCCGATGCGCGGGCGCTGCACGATGCCGATCAGGGTCGGACCGAAGGCGGTGAGCGCACCCAGCAGCGAGATGCCCCACAGCTTCAGGCGCCAGCGATCCGTGGTTGCGATCAGGAGCGCGAGCAGGCCAATCAGCCCGGCTGTGCCGACCAGGGCGAGCCAGATCCCGTAGCGGCCGTGAAGCACCCAGAGCAACGCAACCTGCAGGCTGCCGAGGACGCCAAGGTAACCGACGGGAGTGGTCAGCCGGGCGGCGGCCCGGGTCATCGACGCCCGAAGTCCACCGGCCGGCGAGGGGACGCCAGCCATGACGACGGTGTAACGCCGAGTGTGAGGAACCCCTTCTCCCAGTCGTTATAGCTGGGCAGTGTCGACGCCTCCTTTAGCGGCTCCGGCAGGCGCGGCCGCCCCGGCTGTTCGGAAGGTTCGCCCGGCCTTTGTCGCCCAGGCCGGATTGGTTGGCTCGGCATTCGCCATCTATGCCCTCGTGCTGGTCCAGGGCGGGCTGCATCACCAGGACCTCGACGCCTATCTGACGGCGGGCCGGGCGGTCTGGCAGGGGCAGCCGCTTTATGCCCCTTTCCTGCACCATCCCCTGCCAGACGCGGCCTTGCGCCCCGCCTACATCTATCCGCCGGTGTTTGCCCTCCTCGTGGCCCCTCTGGCGCTCCTTGCGGATGCCGCCGCGAATGTCGTCTGGCTCGTGATCGGGCAAGCCGCGCTGGCCGCCGCCCTGGTCATGGTGCTTCGCCGGCTCCGGCCGCAGGGCTGGGCCCTAACCGCGATTCTCTGCGTGACCCTCACCTTCTATCCCCTCTGGATCGATGCGGTCCAGGGTCAGGCCAACCTGCTGGTCCTGCTGCTGGTCACTGCCGGCATCGCCGGCATCGCGCAGGGCAAGCCGAAGTTCGGCATTGCGCTCGGGGCGGCGGCGGCCCTGAAGCTGACTCCTGTCATCCTGCTCGTCTGGCTGCTGCTCGACCGCCGTTTTCGTGAGGCTGCCTGGATGATCGGTGCGCTCGGCGGCCTGACCGCCGCGGCCGCGCTCCTGCGATTTCACGACACGGTCGTCTTCTTCGGACAGGTGCTCCCGGCGCTGTCCGAGGGCACCGCCTTCTACGCCAACGAGTCGCTCGCCGGCGTGGTCCTGCGTCTCTTTAGCTCGAACCCCTACACGACGCCGTGGGTCGCCATCTCCTGGGCGTTTCTCCTGCCTGGCGCGGGCGCGATCCTGCTCATCGCCGTCTGGTTCTGGCGGACGGGCCACCAGCCGGCGTTGGTCCGCAGCCTTGCCTTCATCCCTCTGCTTCCGCTCCTGTCCTCCGTCACCTGGCCTCATCACCTCGTCATCCTGCTCCCCGTTATCTGGGTCGGCGCGATCGCGCTCGCCGAGCGCGACTGGCCGCTGGCGCCCACGCTTGGCATGGCGGGGCTGCTGGTGATCTTCAGCGTGGTCGCCCGCTGGCCGGTAGGTCCCGCCTTCGGTCAGATCGGCTTCCGCCCGGCGCAGACGGGCGATGCGATGGTCATGGTCGTCGCGAATGCCTTCTTCCTTGGAACCCTGATCCTCTTCATGGTTGCCCCATGGCTGCTGCGCTCCCGCTAGAGCGACCGGCGACGGCCCCCGTGCGCAAGCCACGTCAATGGCCGCGATTCGCGCTCCTGTTTGCCGCCATCGTCGCGATCATCTCTCTCCTCCCCTATCTCTTCGCCTATCTCTGGACGCCGCCGGGCCATCATTTCGCCGGCTTCTTCTTCATCGCCGACGACGCCACCACCTACCTGGCGAAGATGCGACAGGGGGCGGACGGCTCATGGCTCTGGAACGACCCCTATACCAGCGAGCCGCACGGGGGCGTCTTCCTGTTCTCCTTCTACCTGCTGTTCGGCCATCTGGCCGCCCTGCTCCACCTACCGCTGATCGCCGCCTACCACCTCGCCCGCATCTCGGGCGCGGTCGCGCTGGTGATCGCCGCCGACCAGCTATGCCGGCGGGTGTTGTCACCCGAGCTCCACAGACTGGGGCTGGTGCTCGTGATTCTGGGGTCGGGCGCCGGCTTTCTCGGCCAGGCCCTGGGCAACCCGTCACTCCTCGGTACCAGGGTTGAGGCGCTCGACCTCCACCTTCCCGAGATCAGCGGCTGGTACTCGATCCTCGCGATCCCCCATTTCGCCTGGGCGACCGCGCTGATCATCGCGGCGCTGCTGGGCTTGCTCCGCATCGCCGAAGCGCCAGCCTGGCGCCCGGTGGCGCTCACCTCCGCGGCGCTGATCGCGCTCACCGCCATCCATCCGCAGATGATCCCGGTCCTCGGGGTCATCTGGATCGCGTATCAGGGCGTGCTCATCGCATGGGGCACCCGGCCATCGATCCGGTCCCTCGCGGCCCAGGCGGTCCCCTTCCTGGCCACCATCCCGCTGCTGGCCTACAACGCGTGGATCCTCTTCCGCGATCCGACGATCGCCGAGTGGGCCCACCAGTGGCGGCACCAGGCGCCCGGCCCCGTCAGCCTCGCGGTCAGCCTCGGCCTGCCGTTGCTGGCCGCCATTCTCGGGACGGTGATCGCCTGGCGGCGTCGCGACCGGGGCCTGGCGCTCCTGCTCGTCTGGCCGCCGCTGGTGATCGCGCTGCTCTACCTGCCCAACCTCGCGAACATCCAGCGCCGGCTTCTCGATGCGCTCTACGTGCCGATCGGGTTGCTGGCCGCCGTCGGCATCAGGACGCTGACATCCCGTCTGCGTCGCGCTCGAGCCCGCCGTATGGAGGCCATCCTGGTCACAGCCTGCTGCATCTCATCGGCGCTGGTGCTGGCGATCGCGCTGCGTTTCGCGTCGGGGGCGTTCCCGGAAGCCTACATGGGAGGCGATGCCTGGCAGGCCATGCACTGGCTGTCGGCGCATCATCAGCAGAGCGACCGGGCACTCTCCTCACCCGGCACCGGCCAGCTGCTCCCCGCCTGGGCGGGCGTCCAGGTGTACGTCGGCCATTACAGCGAGACCCTCGATTACTTCCAGAAGATCCGCAACGTCAACGCGGTGCTACAACCCGGCGAGCCCGAGGCGACCGTGCGCGCCTTCCTCCACGACAACGGGATCACATTGCTTTACTGGGGCGTCGACGAAGCGGCAACCGGATTCCGTCCGGCGGATCAGTCCTATCTCCAACTTGTGCATCAGGACGGGACAGTCGCCATCTACCGAGTTCACTTAGGGCAATAGCTTTAGGCTGCGGGGACAGTGTCCGGTGCGCGCACGCGGTAGTAGTCGTAGACGGGTGGAATCGCGAGCAGCCGCCCGTCATCCGATCGGGCCAGTTTCCACCCACCCTCGTGCACCATCCAGTGGTGTCGATGACAGATCAGGATGAGGTTGGAGAGATCGGTTGGGCCACCTTGGACCCAGTGAACGAGGTGATGCGCGGCGCTCCAGGATGCCGTACGCTCGCAGCCGGGCCACTGGCAGTGCTGGTCGCGGGCGTTCAGCGCGCGGCGGGTTGTGCCGGAGACCACTCGGGCCGCTCGGCCGACGTCGACCACCACGGAGTCCGGACCGAACACGACCCGCGCAATGTTCGCAATCGCACGCCAACCGCTGCACGGTCACGGCGGCGATCGGTGTCGAGAATTCCATATCAGCAGCCGGTGACCCGGGTAATCCTTGCAGCGTTTCGAGCGAAGTCGTGACCTGCAGGTGCGGGCGCTGGCTCGCGTGCTGGGGTACCAACCCGGCGTCGAGGGAATGCGTCGCGAGCTCGACGAACGCATCGGCCTGGCGATGCTCGAGACAGCGGTCGTCTCCCTGGCCCATGGGTTGCGCGATGGGCTCGAAGGCGGTGCGCACGGCCGCTCCACCAATCGGGTCCAGCTGGCCGCTGATGAGAAGCGACCCATCGTCCCAGACGGTGAATTGGAGCCGGCGCTCCTCAACCGCGATGCGCTGCTCCCTGGCGACGCCCTCCGGATCGAGCGCATGGCGCAAGCGCATGCAGTAGTGCCAGAGGCGCCCGGCGGATGATTCCTTGGCACGCTCCAGAAGCTCATCTTCGACGAACACGGACTCCGGGGTCGATTTTGTAAGGGCGCTCGCGGTGCGCGCAATCACCGACAAGTGGGCAAAACCAATCTCACCCGCGACGACCGCCGCCGCGCACTTCGCGATTCGGGGCAGTTGCTGGCCTACGTTGATGCAGTCGTAGGCGACGCTGCGTGAGGTCTTGCAGTTGTGCCGGATCCATTCGCCCGCGGTCGGCGCGTCCAAGAGGTCCCCGGCGTTCTCGGTCTCAAACTGCGCGGCCAGCCGGGCCGCGTCTTTCGAGAATTCGAGTCTGAGGCGATCGATCACATGCTGGCGCCGCTGGAGCCTGCCGGTGACGTCGTCGTACGGCAGGTCCTCGACGACATCCTCGAAGAATTGATCGATGAGGTGGTCCACCGGCAGCTCAGCAAGCTCGCTCTCGAGTGGGGCGACGGGGCTCATCGAGGTTTGCTAAAGAGCGGCGATGAGTCGTCGATGGGAGCAGCGAGATCGTCGAGTCGCCAGTTGCTCTTGGTCGAGCTTCCCCCTACCCCCATCTTCATGGAGACATTATACGAACATATGTTCGCAATGTCAAGGATTTTGAGTTCCCCGGGGCTCGCCTTAGGCGGACTCTCGACGCTGGTCGTCCTTGACGCCGGGCGTTGGATGTTTGCGCACGCGGCCCGGGATTGCCAGTAGCTCCAGGAACATCATGGTCGAGTGCCGGATCGGATGCACCCGGCTCTGTGGTGAGTTGATCCAGCGGGTCGGCACCTCGACAATCTGGTAGCCGGCTTGCTGCGCCCGGTAGAGCACCTCGACGTCGAAGCCGAAGCCGCGCGTCTGGAGCTCGGGGAAGACGCGGTCCGCCACCTCGGCCGTGAATGCCTTGAATCCGCACTGCGTGTCGTTCACGCCGCCGAGCACGAAGATGCGCACCAGCTTGTTGAAGATCTTCCCCATCGTTTCCCGGTACCACGGCTGATGCAGTTCGACCTGTGAGTCGCGCAGTCCGCGCGAGGCGATCGCGACGCCGGCGCCCGCGCGAAGCGGTCGGAGCAGCTTCTCCATGTCGTCGATCGGGACACTGAGGTCGGCGTCGCTGAAGATCCGATAGCGGCCACGGGCGGCCGCCATCCCGAGGCGGACGGCACCCCCCTTGCCCCCATTGCGCTCCGCCGTGATCAGCGTGAGCTGCGGCCAGCGGGCGGCGCGCTCGCGGACGACCTGCGCGGTGGCGTCACGGCTGCCGTCGTCCACCACGATCACCTCGGCGGGAAGGCCGATCGTCTCGAGGTGGCTCGCTACCCGATCGAGCGTCAGCGGCAGCCGCAGCGCCTCGTTGAAGGCCGGGATCACGATCGAGATCTCCGGCGTCATGCCGCGCGCTCCACCTTCCGCATCTCGGCGCGGAAGGCCAGCAGCTCCGCAAACGCGCGGATCACCACGCGGATGTTCGCCCCCGTCTGCTTGCCCGCCCTTCTCGGGTAATGGTGCACCGGGACTTCAACCACCCGGGCATGAAGTTGGCGGGCGAGCACCAGCATCTCGGTGTTGATCAGGGCCCCCTCCGAGTGGAGCGCCATGCGCGTGAGTAAGTCCCGCCGGGTCAGCCGGAAGGCGCAATTCACGTCGCGCACCAGCCGGCCAAAAAGGAGGCGCACCAGCGTGAAGAACGCCCATGCATTGAGCCGCCGCAACAGCGGGTCGCGACGGTGCTTGCGGTATCCCGCCACGATGTCGGCATCGGCCGCCCGGGCGAGGAGCAGCTCGACTTCCGCGGGGTCGAACTGGTTGTCGGCATCCATCAGGAAGACCCAGCCGAAGCGCGCGGCATCGAAGCCCGACCGTAGCGCGGCACCGTAACCGCGATTGGCCGCGTGACGGATGACGCGCAGATTCGGATGCGCCCCCTTGAGCCGCTCCAGGACCGCCGCGGTGCCGTCCTGGCTGCCGTCGTCAACGACGATGATCTCAAATCCCCGGGTGACGCTCTGGAGCGCGCTCGCCATCCGCCCCACCGATTGCTCCAGGTTGGCTTCCTCGTTGTAGGCGGGCATCACCGCGCTGATGTCCACGGTTGGCGCGACCGGGTTCATGGAGCGAAGCCTACTCGGACGAACACGGTGGCGACCCCGTCCCGGCTCAACAGGCTCCATGCCGGATCCTGCTCGAGGAGCCCGGTGAGCGGATGCGCGCTGGGAAGCACGATCGCATCCGGATGCGATTGGGCAAGCACGTCCTGCCAGCCGGAGGCCAGGTAGCTCACCCGCAGGTACCGGCTGAAGACCTGCGAGCCGTAGACCTCGACCCGACCGTCGATGAAAACGCGGCCGCCGTCTGGGTAGAGGCGCCAGACGAGGTAGCCGCCGTAGTCGTAGTAGTTGAAGACCCGCAGGGGCCGGCCGGTCCGCTGCAGCGCGTCCGCCGCCTGCACCGGGAGAGCGGCTTTGATCGCCGCGGCCTCGGCGGCCGGCCGCAGGTTGGGCACTGCCCGGTACCAGATCATGCCCGCGCCGACGACGATCAGGAGCGCCAGGTTGATCGCCCCCAGGGTGAGGGTGTGCCCCGTCGGTCGAGCGGGTTTCCAGCGGCGGGCCGCCTGCGCCGCCACACGCCGATCAGCCGGCGGGAGCAGGCTCGAGGCGAGGCTGAGCAACGCCTGGGCGCAGCGTCCCATGAGCGGCGCCGCGCCGAGGACGAAGAGCGGGACGTGCCGCTGCGAGGAGAGCGCGAGGTAGAGAAGCGCGAAAGCCAGCAACCACTCGCTGGTCCGGGCCTTGACGCGTCCGGTGGCGAGACCGGCGAGCAACAGAAAAATGATCCCTTCGACGAGCAGCCCGGCCATCGAGTGGAAGTCCGGCGAGGCCCATTCCTGGATGTTGTTCTGGATCAACGGCGAGGTCAGCGTGCCAAGCGAAAAGAGGATGGTCTGGATGCCGAACGGGTTGATGACCGATAGCACGCCACCCGCCGCGATCGCTCCGGCCAGCGCCGTCAGCCTGCGCCGCGGGATGGAGCCCTCCCGTGATCGCCAGGCGTCGACCGCTTCGCCGGCCACGAAGAGAGCGCTGATGATGACGCCAACAACAAAAGCCGAGTGCAGGTTCGCCCAGAGCCAGATGAAGGGCGGCAACATCCACGCGTGCAGCCGGCCCGCGCGGTACTCGACCAGACCGAGCAGGAGCAGGCCGCAGAACAGCACATTGAGCAGCTGAGGCCGCGCCCCCCAAGCTGTCGAGCCGGCCAGCGCGCCGACCAGGGTGAGGACGGCCGTTGCGGACGCGGGCAGTCCGGTCCGGCGAAGGAGCAGGTAGAGGCAGATCGCCGCCGCCGTGACCACCCCGGCGAACACGGCAACCAGCCACGGCAGGCCGCCCGCCTGGAAGAGCAGATACATCGCGAGATCGGCCAGCCATTCGTGCATCACCCAGGGGTGGCCGGCGGCGCTGAACGAGTACACGTCAACGTGGGGGATCGAGCTTGTGGCCAGCATCAACCGCCCGTTTGCCAGGTGCCACCAGAGGTCGGGATCGAGCGGTGGCACGGCTGCCAGGCTGAAGATGGCCGTGAACAGGAGTCCACGGAGCACCACCGTGCTGGTGACGCGGCGAAGCCCCCACCGTGCTCCTGCCCCCACCCTGCCCTCCCCCGCGAGCGGGGGCGGGAGATCTAAGGCCCGCAACCTACCGTCCCCCGGAGGGGGAAGGACCGTGGCCAGCCTCGCGCATCACCCGAATGACGAAGCGGGGCAGAGCGATCATGCGGCGCCAGCGCCACGGCTGGCGGCTCAGCCGATGCAGCCATTCCAGCCCCCACCTCCGCATCCAGCGGGGCGCCCGCCGCGCCCGACCCGAGATGAAGTCGAGGGCCCCGCCCACGCCCATGCCGACGGTGGCGCCGGAAGGGCCCAGGTTCCGCGCCAGCCAGGCTTCCTCGGCGCCGGCGCCGTAGGCCAAAAACAGCAGCTGGGCGCCGCTGGACCGGACCGCCTCGATAGTGGCAGCGTCGCTCGTGGGTTGGGGGGAGCCGGCGTGGGTGCCGGCCATGATGAAGCCGGGGTAGGCCTCCGCCAGGGCCCGGCCGGCTGCCGCCGCCACTTCCGGACCGCCGCCGAGGAAGAAAAACCGCCAGCCTTCGGCGGCGCCGCGGGCCGCCAGCGCCTTGACGAAGTCGACGCCGGCTACCCGCTCCGGCAGAGGCCGGCCCAGCCGGCGGGCCGCCCAGACCACCCCCGCACCGTCGGCGAGCGCCAGGTCGGCGCCACGAAGCACGGCTGCGAAGGCGGGGTCGCGCCCCGCCTGCATGATCCGCTCCGGATTGACGCTGATCACGAGGCGGGGACGCCCTACGATGATGGCGCGGGCGACCCAGTCCACGGCTTCAGCCTCGGTCAGCGGGTCGAGCGGCACCCCCAGCAGGGTGAAGCGCGTCACGCCGCGAGCGCCTGCCGGTAGACCTCCGCGGTCTCGCGCCCGAGGCGGGTGACGCTGAACGCTTTCGAGCGTGCCACGCCCGCCTCGCTCAACCGTGCCTGCTCATCGTCGAAACGAAGCAGCCGTTCCATGGCCTGGGTCAGCTCCTCGATGCTTTCCGTCCGCAGCACGATGCCGGCGTCGTCGACGAGCTCGGACAGCGCCTGGTCCGAGGAGACGATCACGGGCGCGCCGCAGGACATCGCTTCGAGCACGGGCAGGCCGAAGCCTTCGTAACGCGACGGATAGACGAACACCGAGGCGCCGCTGTAGATCGCCGGTAGCACATCGCGCGGGACGTAGTCGAGCGCAATGATGTGCGCACGCGGTCCGGGCTGCCGCAGCTCTTTCGCCAGCCGCTCGGCCCCGCGGTTGGTCCGGCCGACATAGACGAGCGCTGAATCGTCGACAAGGTCGGATGGGAGCAGCTCGTAGGCGGCGCGCAATCGGGCGAGGTCTTTCCGCGGATCGATGGTGCCCACGTAAAGGATGTAGCGGTCGGGCAGCCCGTAGTGCTTACGCACGCTCGCAATCTCGTCTGCCGGCCGCGGCGTGAAGATCGGATCCGCGCAGAGGGGCACGTAGGCGACCCGCTCCGGCGCGATATGGTACAGGTCGATGAGCTGCCGGCAGATCGCTTGCGAGGAGACCATGACCCGCCGTGCGCGGCGGATGCTCTTTGGCCCAAGGGTCCCGAAGTACCAGCGGGCACGCGGATGCATGTCCGCGGGACGGATGCGATAGGCCAGGTCGGGCACGGTCAGCACCAGTGGGACGCCGCTGAGCATCGGCGCGACGCCGAGCACGGAGTGCAGCAGCGGGAGGGCGCGCGGGTAGGCGCCGAACCGCCACGGGACCGACCATTGTTCCCGACCCAACCGCAGGCCGCGGGGTACCCGCGGAAATGGGATCAGGCGATGACCCTCGGCCGCATCACCCAGGTCGGGAATCACATCGCTCGCCACGAGCACGTCAACCGAAGCACCGACGGCGTGCAGGCCTCGAAGGATGTGCAACGCGTGGTGCTCGAGACCGGTGAATGGCCGAGCCGCGAACAGCAGGTCGACCGCGATGCCCTCGGGCAACGCATTGCTGGGGGACATTTCCGCGATGCTAGCGGAACAACGACGCCGCGGGCGGTGCCGGTGGGATGACGTGATCGTCGGCATCGATGGCACGCCCGCCGTGCGCACGCACCTGACCGGGACCGAGGTCTACGCCCGGAGCATCATCGATGCCCTGGCCGCCGTACGGGGCACGCGAACCATGCGGGTTTACGCGAATGCGGTCGACGCGCCGCCCTGGCTGCCGGCCGGGGTTGAGTGGCGCGGCATCCCCTTTCCGCGGCTATGGACCCACTGGCGACTTCGCCAGGCCCTGCGACGGGAGCGGCCGGACGTGACCTTCATTCCGAGCCACGTGCTCCCCCTCGCGCTCGGGCTCAGATCGGTGGTCACCATCCACGATCTCGGTCACCGGCATGAGCCGCGCTCCTACTCTCGCGCCGCCCGGTGGTACCTGGAGGCGACGACCCGCCATGCGGCGCGACGCGCCAATCGCCTGATCGCCGTCTCGCGGTCGACGGCCGACGACCTTACCCGGTTCTACGGCGTGCCAGGCGGCCGTATCGCCGTGGTGCACTCGGGAATCGACGCGCGGATGCGGCCGCAGGACCCGTCCAGAGTGGCGGAGGTGCTGCGGCGACTCAAGATCGGCGGTGCGTACTTTCTCTATGTGGGCCGCAACCACCCACGCAAGAACCTGACGATGTTGCGCCGCGCCTTCGACGAAGCGCGCCGGCGCGGACTGCAGGCGGAGCTGATCCTGGCGGGACCCGGGCACCAGGCCGCCTCGGCCGGCAGCGCGACGGTGCTGCCGTACGTCCCCGCCGATGACCTGCCCGCCCTGTACGCCGGCGCCATCGCCCTGACGTTGCCCTCGCGCTTCGAGGGCTTCGGCTTTCCGGCTCTCGAAGCGATGGCATGCGGCACCGCCGTCATCGCGTCGACCGCCGGTGCGCTCCCCGAGATCGTCGGCACGGCCGGCATCCTGCTGGGCCCCGACGACGTGGGCGCCTGGAGCCAGGCGATGCTCGAGCTGGCCAGTGACGGCGCGTTGCAGCGGCGCCTGATCGCGGCCGGAGGCGCGCGCAGCGCCGAATTCAGCTGGAACGATGCGGCGGGCAAAACCTGGCGTGTGCTCGACGCGGTGGCCGGCCGGGCGTAGTGCGCAATCACCCCGCGACGCTCGCCGCGCTGCTCTCGAGCGCCGGGTTCATCGCGCCGGAAGACGAGGCGGACGAGCTCCTCGCGTGCGCGGCCGGTGATGTCGAGCTGCTCGACTCGCTCGTCGCGCGCCGTCTCACGGGCGAGCCACTCGCATGGATCATCGGAAGGGTCTGGTTCTGCGGCCTGGAGATCCACGTCGATCCGGGTGTCTACGTTCCACGCTCGCAGAGTGAGCCGCTCGCGCGTCGCGCCGTCGATCGGCTGCCGGGAAACGGTACCGCGATCGATCTCTGCACCGGATCCGGAGCGATAGCCCGGACCTTGATGAGCAACCACCCCGGGGCGCGCGTCGTGGCCTCCGACCTCGACGGGCGGGCCGTTGCTTGCGCGACGAAGAACGGCGTGGAGGCCTACGTCGGGGACTTGTTCGCCCCGCTTCCGCGCACGATCGAAGGACGTGTCGACGTCGTCGTCGGCGTGGTGCCCTACGTGCCGACGCCCGCGTTGCCGTTCTTGCAGCGCGACACCTTCGCGTTCGAGTCGCCGCTCGCCTACGACGGCGGCCGCGACGGCACCGAGGTCCTCCGACGCGTACTGACCGACACTCCCCGGTTCCTGCGGCTCGGCGGTGCGCTCTTGCTTGAGCTGGGCGGCGAGCAGGCGGGCGCCCTCGGTGACGCCCTCGCGCGCCTCGGCTATGTCGACGTCAGCGTTCTCGTTGACGAAGACGGCGACGTCCGCGGTATCGAGGCGACGCTTGGACAACCGCGCTCGTAGGTCGTCGCCGGCAGCGAATGTCTACTGCGTGACGACCGACTCGTAGACGTCCCGGTGTGCGGCGGCGCTGGCGGACCAGGTGAAGAGGGCGGCACGCGCGCGGCCCGCTGCGACCTGGCGTTCGCGGAGCTGGTCGTCCGTCAGCAAGCGCAGCAGGTTGTCAGCCAGAGCCTGCGCATCTTCGGGCGCACTGAGCAGCGCCGCGTCACCCGCCACCTCTGGGATCGCCCCCGCGTTGGAGGCGACCACCGGTGTGCCCGCGGCAAACGCCTCGAGCAACGGCAGCCCGAAGCCCTCGTCGAGCGAGGGAAAGAGGACGGCCTGCGCCATCTGGTAGAGGGCGGGCAGGTCCGGCATGGTGGCATAGCCGACGAAGCGTACCCACTCGCGCAGGTCGAGCTCGCGAACCGCATCGACCACCGCGTCGTACGTCCATCCAAAGGCGCCAGCGACGATCAGCGGCATCCGATGCTGGGCCGGGATCCGCGCCAGCGCGCGGAGGGAGGTGACGTAATTCTTGCGTGGCTGAACCGTTCCGAGCTGCAGCAGGTAGCGATCCGGCAGCGCGTAACGGTCCCTGACGTCGGCCTTGAGTGAAGGTGACGCCGGCAGAGCGAACTCGGTTTCCACGCCGTGGGGGATCACGCGGCAACGCTCGGGCTCGACGCCGAAGAGGCGCACCGTCGCGCGTTTGGTCGCTTCCGAGGGGCAGATGATCATGCGCGCACGCCGAGCCGACTGTGGCACCACGACCCTGGTCGCGAACCACTGGCCCGATGGAAACCATTCCGGGTGGTCATAGATGGCGAGGTCGTGGATCGTGACCACTCCCGGAAGACCGAGGCGCATCAAGGGCAAAGCGTTGGCCGGACCGTGAATGAGCTGGGCGCCGTCCCGGCGCATTCGCAGCGGCAGCTCGAGCTGCGGCCCGAGAACGCGCAGCCCCGCATCCCCGTACGGCACGAGGTCGACGCCATGGGTTTCGTGAAATGCGGCGATGAGCGCCCCGATGTAGCGGCCGACCCCAGTGGCGCCGTCGGTGAGGGCCCGAGCGTCGAGGCCGACACGAAGCGGCCGGCGGCTGGACGGTTCCAGCTCAGGCGTAGCTATCGATCCGGGCTTGCTTTGAGAGCGCCTCGACGACCCGCCGGGCAGGGAAACGTTCGAAGTCATCGGTCCAGAACGGCACGACCCGGTCGCCCCTCGGCGGGATGTCGGGCCGGCGAACGACGGCCAGCACCAGGGCTCCAGCCGCGGCCGCGACATGGAGCGCATCACCGTCGTGGCCGACCACTCCGAGGCTGAGCTCGCTGAGCACGGCGACCTCGTCCACCGTGATCTGGGCGAGATTGATGACCAGCGTCGGCTTGGCGATGCCGGCCTGGGTCTCGCGGACGGTCTGCTCGTCACCGGCGCCGCCCAGGAGAACGATGCGCTCCGCGATCGACTGGTTCGCGACCACCGCGAAGCGTTCGGCCGGCCAGATCGCGCCGGAGCGCCGCGACGACCAGCCGCCCCCACCCGGAATCAAGACCAGTGGGCGCCGGCCGCTCCCGATGAACGACGACCAGCGGGCCATCGCCTGGCTGCGCACGGCTTCCGGCGGTCGCAAAGATGGCGCCTCGCCCGGAGTGAGCACCGGCCGGTTGCTCGCGACCGCCGCCAGGCGCCAGTTCGCTTCGACCGGGTGCATCCCCTTGGTGGCCGGGACCCGCTCCGTGGCCGCCCAGCCGCCTGTGCCCGCCCCGATGAGGCGACGTGGCACACCGGCAAAATAGGCGAGCGCGACGTGAAGGAAGCTCGCAGGATACGGAATGACCACCGTTTCTACTGACCCCGCACGTAAGCGCCGAAAGACCCGCAACAGCTCGCGGGGCGAATCATCGAAGAGGAAGGCGCGGCCGACCGAGGGGAGTCCGAGCAAGGTCCCCACCGCGTCCGCCGAGGCAAAGACCGTGACGCCGTCACAGGCCTGCAGCACCGGCTGCGCCATCAGCGCCTCGCGAACACCGCCCCCCAGGACGATGGCGACGCGTGACGAGGGTCGCGGCTCGCTACTCATGTGATGTAGTGCTGCCCCCGGCGGATCACCTGCAGGTTGTCGAGCGCCATCCCGGTTCCGATCGCCACACAGGTCTGTGGGTCGGATGCCACCCGCGTCGGGATTCCGGAGCGCAACCCGAGGAACTCCGCGATCCCGCGCAGCTGCGCCCCGCCACCGGTCAGGACCGCGCCGTTGCGGACAACCGAAGCGCGCCGGGCCTCCGGCACTTGAGCCACGACCCGCTGCAAGCCGGCGGCAATCGCCTCGAGCGGCTCCTGGATCGCCGCCTGCACCTCGCGAGCCGACACGCGGACGGCGGTGCGGCCTCCCGCCGCATCGACGGCGCTCACCTCGACGTCGGTCTCGGCCACCGACGCGCTCGCCGAACCGAGCTCGATTTTTAGACGCTCGGCTTCACCGGGCCTCAACCGCAAGCCGCGCTGCTTCAAGATCGCGGCTTCGATCGCCCGGTCGAACGCGTCGCCCCCGGTCCGGAGGGACTCCATGGCAAGCATTTCCCCCTGCGCGATCGCGGCCAGCTCGGTGGAGCCGGCGCCCAGGTTGACGATCGCGATCCCGTCCGTGGTTGTGACCGAGACGCGGGCGCCGATCGCGGCGGCCATCGGCTTGTCGATCAGGTACGCGGTCTTGGCGCCCGCCTGAATGGTGGCTGCCAGCACGGCTCGGCGCTCCACGCCGGTCACCATCGCCGCTACCGAGAGCATCACGTCCGGCCGGAAGATCCGCTGCCGGCCGACGATGCGGCCGATCAGATGTTGAAGCATCGCGCCCGCCACGTCGTAATCCACGCCGTTACCGTCGCGAACCAGCCGGACGGCGCGAGCTTTTCGGCCGCGACCGACGATCTCGGAGGCGGCTCGCCCGACCGCCAGCACGCGGGCGCCCTTTTCGTCGGTCGCCATCACGGCCGGCTCGTTGACGACGACACCCTCCCCTTTGACGTACACCAGGACGGTCGAAGTGCCCAGGTCGATGCCGATCTTTTTTGAAAGCACGGCCGGCTCAATCCCCGACGACCCTGGAGAGGTCGTGACGAACGTCGCCGGCCTCGCCGTCGACTCGCGTGATGTGCGCGCCCAGACCCTCGAGCTTGCCCACGATGTCCTGGTAGCCACGATCGAGGTGGTAGATGTTGTCGAGCTCGGTGGTCCCTTTCGCACAGAGGGCGGCAACCACGAGCGCCGCGCCGGATCGGATGTCGGGCACCCTGACGGAGCCACCGTGCAGCGCGTTGGGCCCGGACACGATCGCGCTGCGGCCTTCCACGTAGATGTCGGCCCCGAGCTTGCGTAGCTCCGAGACGTGCTGGAAGCGATTTTCGAAGACGGCTTCCGACACCACGCACCGCCCGTGCGCCTGCGTCATCAAGCTGACGAAAGGCGCCTGCAGGTCTGTCGGGAATCCCGGATGTGGCCAGGTCGTCACGTCGACTGGTTGCAGGTGGCCGGTCCCCTGCACCCAGAGGCTGTGCGTCCGGTCCTCCACCTCGACGCCGGCCGCGCGTAGCTTGAGGATCATGGCCCGAAGGTCCGCCGTCTCCACGTCTTCGAGCACGCCCTCACCGCCGGTGGCTGCGATCGCGAACGCATAGGTCCCCGCCTCGATGTTGTCCGGGATCACGCGATGGGTGGCGCCGCTCAACTCGGGGACGCCCTCGATCACCAGCACATCGGTGCCGATCCCGTGGATCCTGGCCCCCATCTTGCCGAGGAACATCGCGAGATCGACGACGTGCGGCTCGCGGGCCGCATTGTGGATGGTCGTGATGCCCTCGGCGGTCGCAGCGGCCATCATCAGGTTCTCGGTCCCGGTCACGGTCGGCATGTCGAGGTGGATGGTGGCGCCTTTCAGGCGGTCGGCGCGCGCCACGTATTCACCGCCTTCGAGCTCAACGCTGGCCCCCATCAGGCGCAGCCCGACGAGGTGTTGCTCGACGCGGCGCATCCCGATGTCGTCACCACCCGGCTTCGCCACTCGAGCTTCGCCGCGCCGCGCCAGCAGCGGGCCCATCAGGAGGAAGGAGGCGCGCATCCGGTTCGCCATCGTCGCCAGCACCTCGCTGCGGGCGAGGCGCTCGGCGTTGACCTGAAGCTGCTGCGGATCCAGCCAGCGGACCTGGACACCCATGCCCTCCAGCAGGCGCATCATGGTGGAGACGTCCTCGATCCGGGGCACGTTCTTGAGCCGGCATTCCTCCTCGGTGAGCAGGCACGCGGCGAGGATGGGAAGGACCGCGTTCTTGGAGCCACTGATCGGGACCCGCCCGACCAATCGAGTTCCCCCCTCGATCAGGAGTTGGGCCACTGACCTCCTAGGGTATCAGCCGAGCTACGCCGTTGGCGCGATTTAGTCTCTAAGTAACTTAGGTTCTACGGCGGCGGCGCAACTCGGCCAATCGCAACCTCGCCTCAGCGCGCGCCAGGGCGACCGACGCGGCGGCCTGGTCCGTATCGGAGAGCTTCTGCTGCAGGAGGTCCGCCGCGCGGCGGCGGGCTTCCTCAGCACGCGATTCGTCGATGTCCTCCGCCCGTTCGGCGGCATCGGCGAGCACGGTGACCTCGTCGGGTCGCACTTCCAGGAATCCGCCCGAGACAAAGAAGAACTGCTCGTCGTTGTCGTTGCGCACCTTCACCACCCCCGGCTTGAGCGGGG
>WNEY01004712.1_pt1 | contig 25638 bp, 24 predicted proteins | sample 5400531 | NCBI WGS metagenome assembly WNEY01 (sample SAMN13153338, study PRJNA577476) | soil metagenome | isolation source: 200 cm saprolite under Douglas fir tree site 1 | place: USA:California | collected 2015-04-18
AGGCGATGGAGATGCGACGGCGCCAGCGCCAGACCGCCCAGGAGCGGGCTGCGCAGGCTTCGTCCCGGATGGTGTTTCCGATGGTCGGATGCATCTTCCCGGTGCTGTGGATCGTGCTCCTCGGCCCGGCCATCATCCAGATCCTCAAGAGCCTTCACTAGGCTCCAAACGCACCGTTTGCACAAAACACGCGCAAACCGAACCCTGATAACGCGCGTCTTGCGCAAAACGCGCCGAATCAGGTTCTAAATGATTTGCGAGTAGCGGTCGAACACCTCACGTAGGTCCGCGGGCGGCTCGACTCGATGCCGCTTCATCGTCTCGAACAGGCTCAGGATGTGTCGCACCCCCGCCAGCGTCACGCCTTTTTCGCGCGTCAGGTGCTGGATGACTGTTCGTCGACGTCCGAAACGGGTTGATGAGCCCCGCGTCCTCGTAAAGCATCAGCGTTCGTGGATGCGTCTCGAGGATCTCGGCCGCCACGCTGATCGTGTAGAGCGGCTTGTCAAGGTCGCCGAACGACGGCTGGGAGCCGCGCGAGGTACCTCGACCACTTACAGGGTGAGCCACGGCCCACCAATCCTAAGTGTCTAGACAGCCTTTCGACGGCGCTTATCGGCCCGGCCCCACAGGCTCTCGAGGTCATAAATCGCGGGGGGGACAGGTGTCCCCCGCCGCGGACCCTCCCCTCTCCTCGGCCACGTTTGGTGGCGCCTGGAAGGTGGCCCGCCAGGTGACGGCCGGACTAAATCCGGCCTAGGGCTCCACTCAGTCTTGTCTGGTTTTCCGGTCATTAATCGCGGGGGGGACAGATGTCCCCCGCCGCGGACCCTCCCCTCTCCTCGGCCACGTTTGGTGGCGCCTGGAAGGTGGCCCGCCAAGTGACGGCCGGACTAAATCCGGCCTAGGGCTCCACTCAGTCTTGTCTGGTTTTCCGTTCATTAATCGCGGGGGGGACATGTGTCCCCCGCCGCGGACCCTCCCCTCTCCTCGGCCACGTTTGGTGGCGCCTGGAAGGTGGCCCGCCAGGTGACGGCCGGAGTAAATCCGGCCTAGGGCTGCACTCAGTCTCGTCTGGTTTTCCGGCGTCGCTTATCGGCCCGGCCCCACAGGCTCTCGAGGTCGTAGTACGACCGCTCTCCGGGCAAGAAAACGTGGGCCAGCACCGAGTCGAAGTCCAGCAGGATCCAGGTGGCGTCTTCGTAGCCATCGACCGCCAGGGGCCTGAGCTGCTTGTCCTTCGCCGCTTCGACCATGCCGTCAGCGATCGCCCTGACCTGGCGGTCGGTTTCGCCTTCGCAGACGACGAAGTAATCGGCGACTGAGGTCTTGTCGCGGACGTCGATGACGACGGCGTCCCAGGCTTTCTTGTCGACCGCCGCGCCGCGCAGCAGCCTGGCCAGCTGCAGGGGTGTTGTGCGAGCAGCCTTCAACTTTTTAACTGTAAAGGCGATGGGCGGCGATGTACCGCTCGACCGCCGGCGGCACCTTGCCCTCGATCGATCGCCCTTCCTTGATGTCCTGACGGATCTCGCTTGCGGAGACGTCGGGCGTCCCCACCAGGCAGAGGATCACGCCCTTGCCGTCCAGGCCCGCAGCATCGAGGTCGGACTGCTGAGGCGAGCCGCTGCCCGGACGCGCGACCACTGTGATCGTCGCCAGCTGCCGCACCCGGTCAGGCTCGTGCCAGGTCTTGAACAGGCGGGCCGCGTCCCACCCCAGGATGAGAAACAGCTGGTCCTCAGGATGCTGCGCATGCAGCTCGCTAAGCGTGTCGGATGTGAATGACCGGCCAGGTCGCTTCACCTCGACATCCGAAACTTCGAAGTGCTTGTCCGTAGAGGTGGCGAGTCGCGTCATCTCGAGCCGATGCCCGGGCTCCGTCGCCGTCGGCGGCCGGTGAGGCGGCCGCCCGGTGGGGACGAAGATGATCCGGTCCAGCTGTGCGCACTCCATCGCCGCGCGCGCCGCCGCCAGGTGCCCGACGTGGATGGGGTCGAAGGTGCCGCCGAGCACGCCGATCCGCTCATCGCGGCTGCTCACGGCTGGTACTCGAACTCGATGCCGGCGATGCGAACGGTCTCGCCGGGCTGGATCCCAGCCGCCTCCAACGCGTCGTTGACGCCGAGCCGGTCGAGCTCAGTCTGGAAGCGTTCGAGCGAGCCTTCCGAATCGAGGTTGGTCCGCTCAACCAGGTGCTCGACCCGATCGCCAATCACCTCATAGCCCCAATTCTTGCGCTCGACGACGAGGTTCGCCGGCGTTCGTGCAGGCAGCTTGATCGTCGCCGATCGCGCAGGTGAGCTCGGCTCGGGCGCGCTCGCCAGTGCCGACACCATCGCGTCCATCAGCTCAGGCAGGCCCTCGCCACTCAGGGCGGAAACGTAGTGAACGCCTTTGCGTCGCGAACGCTTGCGGAGGCTTTGAGTCTCGCCAAGATCGACCTTGTTGACCACTGTGAGGTGTGGGCGCCTTGCCAGCTCGGGCGAGAAACGCTCGACCTCGCCGATCACGGCCGCCAGGTCTTTCCAAGGATCGGATGCGGAGCCGTCGACGACGTACACAAGGATGCGTGTTCTTTCGGCGTGGCGCAGAAACCTGTGCCCCAGCCCGGCGCCGAGTGACGCCCCCTCGACGAGACCCGGGATCTCGGCTATGACGATGCGGCCGCCCGCCGAGTCGGCGACGCCAAGCGCGGGATCGAGGGTGGTGAACGGGTAGTTCGCCACCTGAGGGCGGGCGGCGGTGAGGGACGAGAGCAGCGACGACTTCCCCGCATTCGGCGCTCCAACTAGACCCACGTCGGCGATCAGCTTCAGGTCGAGCGTGACGGAAAGCTCCTCGCCCTTCAGACCCGGCTCGGCGTAGTCGGGGGCGTGGCGCGTCGAGCTCTTGAAGTGCACGTTGCCGCGGCCGCCCGCACCGCCGTGCGCGATCACAGCGCCGGCTCCGGGAAGGGCGAGGTCGGCGATCAGCCCGCCCTTCTCGTCGAGGACGAGCGTGCCGACTGGAACCTCGAGCTCGAGGTCGGCCCCGGTGCGCCCGGTCTTGCGTCCGCCGGCCCCGTTGGCTCCCGGTTCTGCCTGCCATTGCGATCGCTGCTTGTAGAGCGATAGGTCCGTGACCTGGGTGGTCGCCTTGAGCGCGATCGAGCCGCCGCGCCCGCCATCGCCGCCATCAGGGCCGCCGTGGGGGATGAAGGGCTCGCGTCGGAACGAGGCCGAACCGCGACCGCCGTGGCCGGCACGCAGGACTACCCGCGCCGAATCGACGAACTGCCGTCGCTTGCTGCTAGTTCGTGGAGATGCTGACGCGCCGGCCGTCCTTGCCCACCCGCTCGTAGCGAACCTCGCCGGGGACGAGGGCGAAAAGCGTGTGGTCGCGGCCCAGGCCGACGCCCGTGCCCGGGGCGATCTTGGTCCCACGCTGGCGGACGAGGATCGCGCCGGCGTCCACGGTCTGGCCGGCGTAGATCTTCACGCCCAGCATCTTCGGTTGGGAGTCGCGACCGTTGCGGGAGGAACCCCCGCCTTTCTTGTGTGCCATCTATTTATCTTTGTCGTCCGGCTTTGATTTTCGCGGGGCGCGCTTCGGCTTCTCTTCCGCCGCTATCGCGGTCTCGACCTTGGCTTTGACCTCGACCTTGGGGGTGGTCGCGCGCTTTGCGCCTCGGCCCTTAGCCGTCTTGGCTTCGGGCTCCGCGACGGCGGTTCCGGTCGCCACAGTGAGGCCGCCAACCGCCAGGATCTCGAGGGCCGTGTAGTCGGCGCGGCCACCGCGATGGACACGCACGCGCTTCTTCGATTTGTATCTCAGCGTCTCGATCCGCGGACCACGGCTGTGGGCCAGCACCCTGGCGTCGACGTCGATTCCGTCGACGGCCGGCGCACCCACCTTGATGTCCGAGCCGTCGCGGACGAGCAGCACGCGATCGAGCTTCACCGACGAGCCGGGCTCGGCCGCGAGGCGGTCGACCAGGATTTTGTCTCCCGGCGCTACTCGATATTGCTTGCCGCCGCTGACGACGACAGCCGACAGCGATCCATCAGGCTTGGGCACGAACGGAGATATTACCGGACCAGGTGGTCCTCTCGCGGTGCTGCAGAAGCGGGCGGCGAACCATCATCGACTGGGCCAGGCCCAGGGCCGCGAGCGTGGTCACGGTCGCCGAGCCTCCGTAGGAGATGAGCGGCAGAGGGATGCCCGCGATCGGCAGCAAGCCGATGTTCATGCCGACGTTTTCGACCACCTGGGCGAAGATCATCACGAACACGCCTCCAGCCACCAGGGCGCCGAAACGGTCTGGCGCCACAGCGGCTGCATGCAGCAGCCTGATCAGCAGCGCTCCGAACAGCGCCAGCAGCAGCACTGAGCCCAGGAGCCCGAACTGCTCGGCGTAAACGGCGAATACGAAGTCGGTGGCGCGCTCGGGGACGAAGCCAAGCGCTCCCTGCAGGCCATGCAGCCAGCCCTGCCCGAAGAGGCCGCCGGCACCGACCGCGATGCGGGCCTGGAGCAAGTTGTATCCAGCCCCAAGCGGGTCGGAGCCCGGGTTCAGGAAGATCTCGAGGCGCCGCCGCTGGTACCCGTGGAGCAGGTGCGGCAGCAACGGCACCACCACCACCGCGCATGCAGCCAATGACCCGAGCTGGGCGATGCGGGCGCCGGCCAGGAACAGCATGCCCACGAGCGCCGCCACGACCACGATGGTGGTCCCCAGGTCGGGCTGGGTCAGGATCAAGGCCGCGACGGGCGCCACCAGCCCGAGCGCACCCAGAAATGCGCGCCAGCTGAGCCTCTCGACCCGACTTAGGTACGCGGCGAGGACCAGCACCAGGACCAGCTTGGAAAGCTCTGACGGCTGCAGCGGAAAGCCGCCGACTGACAGCCAACGCTGCGCTCCGAGCGCGCGGTGGCCGAGCAATCGCACGGCGAGGAGCAGAACCAGCATGCCGGCATAGAGCCACGGCGCGAGCGCAGGCAAGCGGCGGTAATCGAATGCCGTCATCGCCGCGTATGCGCCGGCGCCGAGGAGCACCCATACGATCTGCCGCAGCCAATCGGCGTGCGCGCTGTACACCGTCATCAAGCCGAGCACCAGCAACATGCCGGCCAACAGAGGCTGCAGATGGTCGAGCTTGTGCCAAAGACTCGGCCTCACGACGGCGTCAGCGGAGTGGTCGCATGGATGGCCCCGCGATTGCCATTGAAGAACCTCATGATGTCGACGCCGATCGGCGCGGCCTCCACCTCGGACAGCTCGCCCCGCTCGACGAATATCGACATCGCGACGTCCGGCTGCGTGTAAGGAGCGAAGAACACGAACCACGCATGCGTCGGCAGGTCGAGCCCGCTGCCGCCCCACTGCGCAGTGCCGGTCTTGCCTCCGCCATCCGCGGGCACGCCGGCCGCGCGGAACCAGTAGTTCATGTTGTAGGGCCGGTTGATCTCCTCGCGCATGCCCTCACGAACGGCTTGCAGGTTGTCCGGCGAAGCCGGCACGTGATTCACAACCTCGCGCTGCTGCATCGCGGTGACGCGGCCCAATGCGTCGCGCACCAGGTGCACGAGGGTGGGCTGCATGACGGATCCGCCGTTGGCCAGCGCGGCGACGTACACCGCCTGGTTGAGCGGAGTCGTCAGCAAGGCGGATTGGCCGATGCCAAACGTGATCGTGTCTCCGAGGGTCCACCGGCAGGCATCTGAGTTGAGATCCGGGACGCCGCACTGCAGCTGCTTCCAGATGCGGTCTGGCACGAGCCCTGGCTCAACGCCTGGCAGCTCGATGTTCTTGGTCTGTCCGAAGCCGAAAGCGCGCGCATAGCGTGCGAGGGTCACGTCTCCGACCATCGCAGCGACCTGGTAGAAGAACGTGTCGCACGAAACTGCGAGCGCTTTCGCCACGTTCATCGAGCCCAGGTTGTAGCTCGCCCAGTTGTGATAAACCCAGCCGCCGTACGAGAGGTAGCTCGGGCAGCCGAGCATCGTCTGCGGGGTGATCTTGCCCTCCTGAAGACCCGCGGTGGCCGTGACCATCTTGAAGGTCGACCCCGGAGCGTACTGGCCCGCGATCGCACGGTTCAGCAGTGGGCGGTCCGGGTCCATGACCAAGCGGTCGTAATCCGCCTGCGAGATGCCGTGTGTGAACAGGTTGGTGTCATAGCCGGGCAGGCTCACCATCGCCAGCACCTCACCGGACTGCGGGTCGAGGACGACCGATGCGCCAGCGGTCTTGTGATCACGTTGTAATCCCGCGACCAGTGCCTGCGCAGTTGCCCTCTGGAGCGACGCGTCGATGGTGAGGTACACGGCCTGTCCAGAAACCGGCGGCTGCAACGTGATCGTGCGCACGATCTGGCCGCGCGCATCGACCTCGACGTCCGCCCAGCCGTCGGTGCCGCGGAGCACCGACTCGAGTCCGGCCTCCACGCCCACCTTGCCGACCAGCTCGTCGGGCTGGTAGCCGCGCGGCCGCAGGCGCTTGAGGTCCGCATCGTCGAGGGGGCCGACGTAACCGATGACGTGTCCAAATGTCAGCGGCTCGACATAGGTGCGCACCCCACGGTGAGTGAGCGAGGCGCCGGCGAGAGCCGGCAGGCGCTCGTTGATGGCGAGGACCTGGGCGTCGGTGAGGTACGGGCCCAAGCGCACAGGAGCGAACTGGTCGGCGACCGCGAGCGAGGTTTCCAGGTGATCTTCCGGCTGGCCCGTAAGCGTCGCCAGGGTCGCGAGCTCGGTGGCGCGATCACGCCAGTCCTTCGGCAGATCCGCCGGCACGACCTGAAGGTTCCACAGCGGCGTGTTCTGCACGAGCGGCACGCCATGGCGGTCATAGATGATCCCGCGATCGGCCTCGAGGACGACGCGGTGAATCGTGTTCAAGCGGGCGAGCCCGGCCAGGGTCGCCGCGTCGAACATCTGCAGCTGCGTGAGCTTGAGCCCCAGGACGCCGATCATCAGGACCACGATTACGGCCGCGGCCACCATCCTTCCCGACCATCGTGGTCGAGGCGCGACGCCGCCGAGCTCAACCCAGCGCCCGAAGCCCCACCAACTCAGGGGCTGCGCCTTGAGTTGGCGGGGACCCCTATCTTCGATCATTGCGTCGCGCGGTCCAGATGCAACCCGTTGGTGACTCGTCGAAGCGCCGCCAGGGCGAGCGGCATCAGTGCTGCGTTGTACAGCGCCGCCGCGATGGTCAGCGCCACGGCCGTCCGGAATGGCGGAATGGGCAAGCCGATCGCGTCATCCGTCCCGACCAGGACGAGCGAATAGAGAATGGTGCTGAGCGCGGCCGCGCCCGCGGGGTGCAGCGGGCTGTCGCGATCGAGGTTGCGAGCCCAGAAGCCGGTGACATAGGCGCCCGCGAGGAGCGCAAGCGCGTGAGGTCCAAGAGGTCCGGGCGCATTGAGGTCGAGCAGAACGCCACCTGCACATGCCCAGAGCAACCCCGATCGCACCCCTTGTGTCCAGGTCAGCCCCACGACGGCGATGAGGACGAGGTTGGGAAACGCGCCAGCGATCTCGAGCTGCGACGCCCACGTCACCTGGACCAGTGCGGCGGCCAGCATCAACGCGAGCCCGCTGATGACCTTCATGAAGGGTTGAAGTCCGTAACCACGATGACCAGGCTCAATGCGGCGGGGTCGTTGACCCAATCGATGCGTGCCGAATCGACAGTCGCGGCATCGCTATGCGTGACGCTCACGACGTCGCCTACGACCAGTCCGCGCGGGTAGCCTCCACCAACCCCGCTGGTGATCGCCCACTCGCCCTTCGACGCGACCGCGCCGAGGCGGTGTTCGATCTGAAGCTGGAGAGTGCCAGGGCCGCCGACGGCAGTGCCCTGCAGACCGGATCCGGACAGGTAAACATTGGCCCGGCTCTGGGGGTCGGCAAGCGTCTGGACGATCGCCCCGTGCGGTCCGGCTTCGCGCACGCGTCCGACCAGGCCCGCGCCGTTGACGACGATCATGCCGGCCTGCACCCCGTCGTCGGTTCCGCGGTCGATCTGAAGCGTGCGGCTGAAGGCGTCGGGTCCGCGCCCGACCACTGCCGCGACCACCGTCCGGTGACCAAAGGATCTCTGGAATTCGAGCGCTTTGCGAAGCTCCTTGTCGTCGTATGCGGCGGCATCGAGCTCTGCGAGCCGGCGCCTCAAGGACTGGTTTTCCGCGGTCAGCCTCTGGTTCTCAGCCCGCAGGCTGGCAATGTCTCCGAACATCGCGGTGGCGCGCCCGGCGGTCGAGGCGAGTGACGTCATCTGCCCCTCGAGCGGCGCCATCACGCTCTTCGCTGCGCCGCGCGCGCCGGCGGCCCACGACTGTTGTGACAGCACCGCCAGAACCAGCATCGATGCCGCGAGGGCTAGAAAGCGACCCGTCGAACGCGAGCGGGTGCTTCCGTGCATGTGATTCGGCCTAGGAACGCAGGGCTCGCGCGCGCCGTGTGCGCAGGAGCACGCGGTTCAACGTGTCGAGCTCCTCGAGGACGATTCCAGTTCCGCGGACGACGCAAGTGAGCGGGTCCTCCGCGATGCGCACAGGCATGAGGGTTTCGTGGGCGAGGAGCTTGTCCAGTCCCGCGAGCAGAGCCCCTCCGCCGCAGACGACCATGCCGCGCTCGATGATGTCTTCGAGCAGCTCCGCTCAACGCTTCGCGCACGTGTGCGGTGGTCATCTCGACCGTTTTCGGAAGGCCCGTGATCAGGTCGCGGCCGCGGACAACGAATGAGGTCTCATCAGCCATCGGAAACGCCGAGCCCATGGCGATCTTGATGTCCTCGGCGGTGCGCTCGCCGATCAGGAGGCCCATGTTCCGGCGGACGTACTGGACGATCGCGTCGTCCATCTCATCGCCGCCGACGCGCGCCGACGTGGCCGCCACGACGCCGCCCAGCGAGATGACCGCAACCTCGGTGGTGCCTCCACCGATGTCGACGACCATCGAGCCGCCCGCTGATTGGACCCGAAGTCCGGCCCCGATGGCGGCGGCCATCGGCTCTTCGATCAGGTGCGCCTCGCGCGCGCCGGCCATGGTGGCGACATCGGTGACCGCCCGCTTCTCCACCTCGGTGACGCCCGACGGAATCCCGATGACGACCCGAGGGTGGCTGATGTGCCAGGCGCGGTTGTGGGCGCGCGCGATGAAGTGCCGGATCATCTGCTCGGTGTGCTCGAAGTCGGCGATCACGCCGTCGCGTAGCGGACGCATCGCGACGATATCCGCCGGCGTCCGGCCGAGCATTCTGCGTGCCTCGGTGCCGACGCTCAGGACCTGGCCAGTGCGCTTGCTGACCGCGACGACCGATGGCTCATTGAGGACGATTCCGCGCCCGCGCACATGAATCAGCGTGTTGGCGGTCCCGAGGTCGATGCCGACATCGGCCGACCAGAGCCCCAACACGGCGGTCAGCAAGCTCATTGCAGGGACGTGGAGAGATCAATTGCCAAAGCGCGGGACGGTGCGGATCATACACCCCGTAGGGGTGCTTTCTACATGTCTATCCCATACCTAGTGTGTTAGTGGACAAGCAGGGATGTGACCGCCACCAGCACGAGGACCAGGCCGGCGAAGGGCGCGACCGCCCGGCGATAGACGTCGCGCGCCACATCCAGGCCGCGCCGTCGCATGTAAACTCCGGCGAGCACGCAAAGCCCGGCGACGGTCAGGCTCACGCCCAAGAAGCGCGCCAGACCGAGCAGATCGTCAGGCGGCGGCGGAAAGAACAGGGTGGCAAACAACCCGCAATAGGGCCACCAACAGAGCACGCGCATCGCATCGAGACGGCGGCTGGCGCGCCGTTCACCCGGCGCCGGAATCGGCCACAGCTTGAGCAGGGCAGGCAGGCACAACAAATAAAGGATCCCGCTGGCGACCTTCAGCGGGAGCAACGACGGCACCAGCACCGCGCCGAGCACCTGCGGGCGAAGGCTCTGCGGTTCGACCGCCGGTCCGAGCACCGCGACAAGCCAGCAGACCTGCACGACGAGGAGCAGGCCAGGTTCGGCGAACATCTCGGTGCCGAGCGCGAGCTCGACCCAGACCGTCAGCCCAAGAGCCATGGCGGCGATGATGAGGTTGCGCTCGTCAGACGGCACGAGGTTGAACGCTGCCGACATCTGCACAGCCGCGAGCATCGCCGACAGAGCGATGGTGGTGAGCACAGGCGACGGGCGGCGCCAGGTAAAGTCAGGCCTCACCCATCGCCCCTCGCATACGCGCACCCACAAGCTCTCGGCCGCGATGCCGAACAGGGCGATCATGACCAGGCCGGGATACAGAAGCAGCGCGACTGTGTGGGTGGCGAGCTGCCCCAGTACCTGAATCATTTACAGGGTCCCCGCGAACTCATCGCGCAGCCTCCGAGTTCGTGGGGTTTTCACAGCCCGGCCAACGAGAGGATGGGCTGTGGGTAGAGTCCGATCGCCACGCTGAGTGAGAGAGCGATGGCCACCCCCAACGCCAGCCGGCCGCGCGGCGTCCCAAGGCTGCGACCAAGTCGGAGCGACGGCGGCAGCCAGAGCAGCAGGCCGATGCCGATCACAAGGGCAAGCGGCCAGAAGAGCTGTGTCGCACCACGGAGCAGAAACAGTCGCGCGGCGAATCCGGCAAATGGTGCAGCCCCGGCCAGCATCGCTGCGGCGAGGAGATTGATCGGCCTGTCGGTCTGAATGCTTTCTCGCAGCGACTGGCGCGACCACAAATAAAGGGGCAGGCGGCTGAGGACGATACCGAAGAGAAGCAGGACAGCGGCCGCCTGACCATCCGCCACCAGGATTCCGAACGCACACAGCACGAGGCCCCAGTCGGCCATGAACGAGTAGTGCCAGGCGGACATGCCTTTTTCCGTCAACCACGACGCGAGGCCTCCCCACAGGACGTTGAGCAGCCCAAGGCCGATGAGAATCGCGGCGAAAACCGCGCCCGCGGTCGGGATGAGCTCGCGCGTTCGGGTGATCACTGCTAGGGCGAGGATTGGGCCGAGAAACGCAATCCATGCGATGGGTGACGTTGCGGTCAACTCTTCGGGATCGAACTCGTGGATGTAAGGGAGCGTGCCAAGGGCGGCGGCGAGACCGGCGACGAGCCCGATGGCGGCGAACCTGGCCAGTATCGGCGACCCGTCGAGCCGGGCAAAAACGAGCCCAGCCCCGAGCAGCGCGACAGCCAGCGCAGGGGCGCGCAAACGAGCTGCCAGCGGACGCCGCCCGCCGAGTGCGGCGTGAAGGAGGGCGATCGCCAGCGCCACCAGGATGACGAGGTCCAGGCTCGGCGCCGCCGCGATGGCGGCCATGCTCGCGATGCCTGCCAGCCCCCACGCCAAGAGCAGCGCCCGGTCTCCGCGCGGCGGTGGGAACGCAACGATGAGCGCGAGCGACGCGGCGGCTACCAACAACAGCGCTCGGCTCATCGCTGAAATGGCCAGGCTCACGCCGAGCAGATTGGATGTCAGGCCGGGCGCGACCAGAAACACCGCGCCGATCCCAGCCGCTCCCAAAAGAGCCCCCGCCACGAGCGCCGCCCTCGGACGTGGATGGAGGATGGCGATGAGGACCGCGCCCACCGCGGGAAGAGCAATCGCGAGCTCAGGCTCCATGAGACCTCGCCGCCGGAATCAGCAAAGCACCCGCAGTGATCGCGGCTGCAATTAAGTACGGCGCAAACCCAGGGTCATTCGGCCCAAGCTCTGACGCGCTTGCGAGAGCAATTGCAAGTCCAGCGGCGCCGGTGAGCGCGGGGACCGCGGTCTTGCTCTGCAGCAAGCGCCCAGCCATCAATGCCAGGACGGCGAGGCTGGCGAATCGCAATGACGCCCCCGGACCGGTCGTCACCGACGCCGCCATCCAGAGGGAGAGGATCCCGCCGGCGACCGCCAGTATCAGCCGGGGAGTGGAGCCGGCCGGCATGATCCCCCAGTCCTGCGGTCCGGCCCGCAACAGCGCGATGACTGCTACGGCGCCGCCGATGATCAGGAATGCACCTCCCACCCATGCCCCGTCGGCCCATGCGATCGCCGTGAATCCAACCGCTACCAAACCGAGGCCGGCGGCCAGGCCGCGGCGGCCGTCGGACAGCACGATCATCGCCGCGCCCAGCCACGCGGCGAAGGCGGCGACGGCGGTCACAAAGGAATCCGCGATCAGCGCGTGACCGCGAATGCGAGGGCGACGAGCGCAGCCAGCCACAGCAGCGGACCGCCTCCGGTTGCGGCCGCTTCGAGCGCTCGCAGGTCGACCAGCGAGCGGTATTGAGCGGGGACCGTGGCTCGGCGCAGCTCTTCGCGCAGTCGAGCGAGTCGGTCCGTGCCTGGCAGAACGACAAAGGCGGCGCGGGCCTGTGCTCGCACATTCATCGGGCCACCGTAGTAGTACGCGAAGACAGCGAGGAGCAACACCGGCGTGAACAATGCGACCGCTGGCAGCACTGTCGAGACCGTCACCACCGAAGTCAAGCCCCCAAGGCTGACACCCGCGGGAGCCGGCATCACAGCAGCCTGTGCCGGAGTCGCCAAAACCGCGAGGACCAGGCCGAGCGCCGGGCCGGCGACAACGATCGCCAGCGCCAGGCCCATCGCAACACGCGGCTCGGTCTCGCTCGCCGGGTGCCCGCGACCGGCCGGCAGCCCCACGGCGCGAGCCGCGGCGATGATGGAGAGGATCCACGTGGCGGCTGCGGCGATGCCGATCAGGCCCATCGGGTTGCCCGCCTCGAAGGTGGCTTCCAACCCCAGCACGCGCACGCCAAAGGCAAGCCCCGGCGGCAGGCCCGCGGCCGCCGCAATCACAACCAGCGACGCCGCGCCGCCACGATCCGGCAGCAGCGGTAGGCATGCGGCCAGAATCGCGGCCACCGCCAGCGTCGCGATGCCGGCAACAAGTCCAAGCGGGGTGCCGACGCTGATCCCGATCAAGGCAAATCCCCCCAGGCCCGGCATGACTTCTCCCAGGTACGCGCGACGCGTGCTTGCGCCCTGGGCGCGCACGGCGGCCCCGAACGCCACCAACACACCGATACCGGCCAGGGCGACCTGCATCCAGAACTGGGGATACCGGCCGTCGCCGATTTCGTACGCACGGACCAGGAGATAAAAGCCGAGCGGGTACAGGGTCGCGACGGCCATCCCGGCGGAACGCAGGGCCGGTCGTCCCCAAAGCTGCGAAGCCCAGCCGCGCCACGGGTAAAGCCCCGAGGCGATGAGCGCCGACACGGCCAGCAACGCAAATACAGGCACGGTCAGCGCCGAGACGGGGACCGCGCCGTAGATGGCGGTGCCGCTCCGAACCTGGAGAATTGCTCCGACCCAGGCCAGGGCGAGCCAGGCGGCTAGAAGCACTCCCCATGGCGGACGTCCGGCGCGAGGATCCTCGACGTCGAGCTGGACGATGGCAAGGGTCGCGGCCGCGCCACCCGCCATTGCGGTCAAGATCACTCCTCCCGACTCCACCGCTACAACGGCAGCGGCAACGCCGAGCGCGGCGACGGTTCCCTCCGCCCACGGGCGCGGCTGCAGCGTCAGGAGGATTGCGGCCGGAACCAGGATCATGAGGCCAAAGGTGAAGTCGACCGCGTCGAGCCGCAGCTCCGATGGCGTCCCGAAACCAAGCTGGCCCAGGGCGAGCTCTTGCGTCGATCGAACCGGCGCCCACAGGGCGATCAGCGCAACGATCGCAAGCCACGTCCCCGCGGCGAGGACGATGCGGTCGATCTTCCAGCCCGCCACTCCGCAGATCGCGACGGCGCCTGCGGTGGCGAGGGTTATGGCGACGGGCGCAATGAGGGCGATTGACGGCATGCGCTCGCTAAGGGTAAAGCTGGCGGGTGGAGTGCCGTCCTCCGGCGACGGCGAGGGGACATCTGTCCCCGCCGCGAAATTAAGCTGAAGCCGATTGGAGCCTCAGGCCGGATTTACTCCGGCCGTCGCCCCGCGCGCCACCTTCCAAACGCCGCCAAGCGTGGCCGAGGAGAGGGGAGGGTCCGCGGCGGGGGACATCTGTCCCCCCCGAATTTATTCCAATCGGTCGATTGCGGCCCTGAGCTCCTCAGCTCTCGCTTCCATCTCCGCGATCACCGACTCGGGAGCCTTGGCGCGAAACTCCGGATTGTCGAGTCTCGCCTGGACTCGATCGAGCTCCTTCGCATACCCGGCCTTCTTCTTGGCGATGACGGCGGGGTCGGCCGCGGCCACAGCCGGAAACACGACGCTGCCTTCAGTCAGAGCCAGCTCCTTGCCCGGCGGCAGCTCATCGACGACCGCCACGAGGCCTAGAAGCGAAAGGGCGCGGGCCCAGTCGGAGTCCATCGGCTCCCCGAGCCGCACCGCACCGCCTTTGGCCGGCGCACCCGGCACCGTCTTGCGCAACGACCGGATCTCGTTGACCACGTCCATGAGGCGCTCGAAATCGACCTCGGCCTGGCCGTCGACGTAGCTGTGCAGGTCCTCGGGCCACGGGGCACGCATGATGAAATCGCGTTTCCCTGGCAGCCGCGACCAGAGCTCTTCGGTCACGAAAGGCATGAACGGGTGCAGCAAGCGCAAAAGGTTGTCGAGGCAGAAGAGCGCGACCGACTGCGCCGTCTTGTCGCCCACACGAAGGCGCTCCTTCGAGGCCTCCAGCCACCAGTCGCAGAACTCATGCCACACGGATCCGTAAGCGGCTGCCATCGAATCCTGAAAGGCGAATCCGTCGATGCCGTCGGTGACCTCTCGCTGCGCCGAGGCAAGCCTCGATGCCATCCAGCGGTCCTCGATAAGCTGGAGCTCATCGGGTTCGGGCATCGTGGGCAGTGGCCCATCGCCGAGGTTTCCCAGCACCAGCCGCGTCGCGTTCCAAAGCTTGTTGCAGAACCGTTTGTAACCTTCGACTCGGGCCTCGTCGAAGCGGACATCCTGGCTGGACATCGCCACCGAGGCTGCCCACGCTCTCACGGCGTCCGTCCCGTACTTGTCCAACAGGTTGCGCGGGTCGATGCCGGTGCCCAAGGACTTCGACATCCGCCGCCCGTCGGCCGCCTGCACCTGGCAGTGGATGACGACGTCGGAAAAAGGAACCTCGCCCATGAACTCGAGCCCGGTCATGATCATCCGGCTGACCCACAGGTTGATGATGTCGCGCCCGGTGCAGTTCATATCTGTCGGATAGAAGGAACGAAGATCTTCGGTCTCGTCGGGCCAGCCCAGCGTGGCAAAGGGCCACAGCGCTGACGAGAACCACGTGTCGAGCACGTCGGTGTCTTGAGTGATCTCAGTGTTTCCGCACTCCGCGCATTCCGTCGGTCGCTCGACCGACACGATTCGGTGGCCATTCGCGCAGTAGTAGACCGGCACGCGATGCCCCAGCCATAGCTGGCGACCGATGTTCCAATCGCGAAGGCCGTTCAGCCAGTCGAGGTACGTACGCTCATATCGCTCGGGATGCCAGCTCACCTTGCCCGCTTCGGAAGCCGCAACCGCCTTGTCGCGCATCTTGTTCATGCGCAACCACCACTGGTAAGGCCGGGCACGTTCATGCGGCCGTCGAGATGCATGCCGTTGACGATCTCGAGATGGTGGCGCTGACCGATGTCGTAGTCCATCGGGTCGTGGCCGGGTGTGACCTTGAGCGCGCCGGTGCCGAAATCCTGCTCGACAGCCTCGTCGCCGACGATGGGCAGCTTCCTGCCGACGAGCGGTAGGACCGCCTTCTTGCCGATGAGCGATTGGTATCGCCGATCGCTCGGATTCACCGCCACGCCCGTGTCGGCGAGCATCGTCTCAGGGCGCACAGTCGCGATGACAAGTTCTCCGCCGCCTTCAATCGGGTATCGGATGAAGTACAGGGTGTCGTGGTGCTCCTCCCATTTGACCTCGAGGTCCGAGATGGCCGATTGGTCGTGCGGGCACCAGTTGACGATGCGCGGCGCCCGGTAGATCCACCCGCGGTCGTAGAAAGCGACGAATGCCGTCTTCACCGAGCGGACGTATCTCTCGTCCATCGTGAAACGCAGGCGGCTCCAATCCATCGAGGCCCCCAACAAGCGCAGCTGGTTGATGATGGTCGCGCCGACCTCTTGGTACCAGGCGTTCACACGAGCATCGAATTGCTCGCGGCCAAGCTCTTCTTTTGTCTTGCCCTCGCGCGCCAGCTGCTTTTCGATCACGTTTTGGGTCGCGATCCCGGCGTGGTCGTAGCCGGGAAGGAACAGCACCTCATATCCCGCCATCCGCTTGTAGCGGGCGATCAGGTCGTAGATGGCGGTCTGCAGCGCGTGGCCCATGTGGAGCTCGCCGGTGATGTTGGGCGGAGGAAAACACATCGTGAACTTCGGCTTGGGACTGTTCGCGTTGGCCGTGAACAGCCCGGCCTCTTCCCAGCGCGCGTACCAGCCGGGCTCGATGGCCCTGGCGTCATACGCGGTCTGCATGTCGGCGATGGCTTTGGTCTTGCTCATGGGGATGTGTTTGGTCTAAGGCTTGGGATCGGCGGGCCGGCGTGAAGGGTCGCTTAGCGCGACGACGCCGGCTTGCGTACAGATGCGGGTACGTAGCGGCGCATGGTGATGCCTATGTTAGCGCTTGCTCTGCTGGCGCTTGCCCAGCTCGTCGTAGTTGCGGTTGGCACCGGACGACCGCGCGACAGACATGAAGAGGCCGGGCGTCACCCCGAGCACCTTGAGGCTGGCGCGCAGAGGCAGGTGCATAACGTCGATCTCGGCCTTGTTCTTCGTGATCGCATCGAAAACAGCCTCGGCAACTTGCCCTGGCGTGACTTCGCCGGCAATTGGGTTGGCCTTCAGGCCGGTTTCCGCCCACATGCCTTCGCCGGAGATGAAGGTCGGGGAAATGATCGACACGCCGACGCCCGTGGGCATCAACTCCTCCCGCAGCGCCAGGCCGAAGCCACGGATGCCGAACTTGGTAGCGTTGTAGATGCTGACTCCCGCCGCGGGCACCTTGCCCGCGACCGACGCCATGAAGACGATGTGCCCGTGCTTGCGTTCAATCATCGCGGGCGCGAGCTCGTGCGCGAGAACTATGCCCGCGCGCAGGTTGACGGCGATGGCGCGGTCTATCTCTTCGAGGGCGAATGAAGCCAGCCGGCCGCTGGCCGGCACCCCGGCATTGGAGACGAGGATGTCGACCGCCCCCGCCTCGCGAGCCAGCCGCTCCGGTTCGCCCGCCCCGGACAGGTCTGCCACCACGACTCGAGCCTCGCCCAGCTCATTGGCGAGCTTGGTCAGCGCAGCCTCGTTGCGGGCCGAAAGCACGAACCGGGCGCCGGCGCGACGGAGGCGGCGCGCGATGACCGGACCAATGCCAGTCGATGCACCAGTGAGGAGAACCGTCTTACCGCTGAGGTCTTTCATTCCTCAACGACCGGAACCGCTGTAGCGGCTAAGCCGATTCCCCGACAAGACGAGCAGGTCCGTCGCCCTCTTCGCTGAACTCGAACTCCGGCTCCAGCGCCTCGCGGATCGAACGCTCGCTGATCAAGCAGCGCTTGATCTCGGGCCGCGAAGGGATCTCGAACATCGAGTTGAGCAGCGCCTCCTCGATGATCGACTTCAAAGCGCGCGCACCTGTGCCTCGAAGCAGAGCCAGCTCCGCTATGGCATCTAGCGAGCCCTTCTGAAAGACGAGCTCGACGTTGTCCAAAGAGAAGAATTTCTGGTACTGCTTCACGAGCGCGTTCTTGGGCTCGGTGAGGATTCGGACGATATCCTGCTGGTCGAGGTGGTGCAGGGTCACGATGATCGGCAGGCGTCCGATGAACTCGGGGATGAAGCCGTACTTGAGCAGGTCCTGCGGCTGCATGTGCTTGAGGGTTTCGGAAATCGCCTTGCGCTCGATCTTCGTGTGCGGCGCCCCGAACCCGATCGCGCGGCGGCCGATTCGCTGCTCGACGACCTTCTCCAGCCCGTCGAAAGCGCCGCCGCAGACGAACAGGATGTTGGTGGTGTTGATCTGGATGAAATCCTGGTGCGGGTGCTTGCGGCCGCCCTGCGGCGGGACGTTGGCGACCGTGCCCTCGAGGATCTTCAGCAACGCTTGCTGGACGCCCTCACCGCTCACATCCCGAGTGATCGACGGGTTGTCCGACTTGCGGGCGATCTTGTCGATCTCGTCGATGTAGATGATTCCCCGCTCCGCGCGGCTGATGTCGAAATCGGCCGCCTGGATGAGACGCAGCAGGATGTTCTCGACGTCCTCGCCCACGTAACCGGCCTCGGTGAGGCTGGTGGCGTCGGCGATCGCGAAGGGAACGTCGAGGATCTTCGCCAGTGTCTGCGCGAGGTACGTCTTGCCGCAGCCAGTCGGTCCGACCAGCAGCACGTTCGACTTCGTCAGCTCGACGTCGCCGACCGACTTGGAGGCGGAGATTCGCTTGTAGTGGTTGTAGACCTGGACCGAGAGCACCTTCTTGGCGCGGTCCTGCCCGATCACGTACTGGTCGAGCGCAGCGCAAATCGTCTTCGGGTTGGGGATGAAGCCGGTCTTCTGCTTCTTGGTGCCGGCCGACCGGTTGTCGTCCTCGAGGACCTCCTGGCAGAGGTCGATGCATTGGTCGCAGATGAAAACGCCTGGGCCCGCGACCAGCTTGCGTACCTGGTCTTGGCCCTTGCCGCAGAAGCTGCAGCGTGTGTACCGGCGGCGGTCTTCTCTTTCGTTCATAGGTCCTTCGCAGTATCCATTACGACGAGGCCGGCGCCGGGGGATTATGGCCCCACAGAATCTCGTTGGCAAGGCTGATGCATTCGCTGCAGATGAACACTCCCGAGCCTGCGATCAGCCGCACCCCTCCCTGACCTTGGAGCTTTCCGCAGAAGGAGCATTTCGGCTTGTGCCTCTTGACCTCGCCGCTCTTGCTCTTTCTGCGAAAGATCATGGGGTGGCTGCGACCTTCTCCTTCTCTTTCTCTTCCTTCTTCTCTTTTTCTTTGTCGCTGGGCTTGATGGGAGTGAGGATGATGTCGTCGATCAGGCCATATTCCTTCGCGGCGTCAGAGGTTAGGAAGTAGTCGCGCTCGGTATCCTGCGTCACCTTCTCGATCTTCTGTCCGGTGTGGCGAGCGAGGATCTGGTTGAGCTGCTCGCGCGTGCGCAGGATTTCCTTCGCGTGAATCTGGATGTCGCTCGCCTGGCCCTGCATCCCTCCCCACGGCTGGTGGATGAGGATGTTCGCGTGCGGGAGCGCATAGCGCTGGCCGTGTGCGCCACCGGCGAGCAAGACCGCGGCCATCGAGTAGGCCATGCCGATGCAGATCGTCGAGACCGGCGGCCTGATGTACTGCATCGTGTCGTAGATCGCCAGCCCCGCCGTGACCTGGCCGCCCGGGCTGTTGATGTACAGGGCGATCTCCTTCTCGGGATCCTCTGACTGCAAGAACAGCAGCTGGGCGACCACCAGGTTCGCCACCTGGTCGTCGATCGGCGTTCCGATGAAAACGATGCGGTCTTTCAGAAGGCGCGAGTAGATGTCGAAGGCGCGTTCGCCGCGCCCTGTGTTCTCGACCACCATCGGGACGAGGTAGCCGGCCGGGCGCTGGATTCCATTCATTTCAGGCACCATCCCATTCTAGACACCGACCCTCGGGATTCCGTCAAGTCTGTGCCGGTGTTGCGGCGCCGGCGACCTCAGAGAGCCGCGCGAGAACTTGAAGCCGGCGGAGCCTCGAAGCGAAGAACCGCCGCGAGTTCGGCCCCTGCTTCAGCTCATCGACTCGGCCCTTGAGCTCGTCGTCCGACGCCGCCTGCTCTTCGATGAGCTTGTTGACCTCGTCGTCGGATGGCTCGATGTTCTCGCGCTTGGCGAACTCGTCCAGGACGAGGTCGACCTTGAGCCGGGCTTCGGCCTCAGGCCGCTCCTCCGCGATCCACTGCTCCGGAGTCTTGCCAAGGTATTCCAGATAGCGGTCGAACCGAAGACCCTGGCGGTTCAAGCTCCGGTCGAGAGAGTCGAGATGGCTGGCCAGCTCGCGCTCCACCAGCGCGTCGGGTACCTCCACCGTCGAGGCTTCGACGAGGGCTTTGACCAGCGCTTGCTCGCGAGCCATCGCGGCCAGCGACTTTGCCGATTCCTCCAGCTGCTCGCGAACCGACGCACGATAAGCGTCGACGGTTTCGTACTTCCCGCCGCTGAGCTGGCTCGCCAGCGCGTCGTCGAGGTCGGGCAGGACTTTCTCTTTGATTCCCTGGACCGTCGCCTTGATGGTCCCTTCCTTGCCCGCGAGCATCGGCTCGCCATAGTCCTCCGGAAAGGTCACAGTGGCCGATCGGGTTTCGCCGACTTTGGCGCCGATTATCGCGGCCATCAGCTCCGGAATCAGGATTCCTTCTTTCAGCTCGGCCTCCATCGCCTGCCGAGATTCAGAAGGCACGACCTCGCCGCCGGCCTCGACCTCGACGTCGATCACGGCCACATCTCCGGCGCGTGCCTCGCGCTCGACCGGCGTGATCTCCGCCATCGGCTCTCGCACGTCTTCGAGACGTCGTTCAAGCATCTCGTCGGTGACTTCGACGGTCGACGTCGCCACATCAAGTGCTTTGGCATCGCCGAGCTTGACCTCTGGCATCACACTGACGGTCGCCTTCAGCTTTGCCGGTCGCCCGCGCTCCAGCTCCACGACCTCGACGTCCGGGTTGTCGATGGGGTTGATGGACTTCTCCTCGAGAGCCTGGCGTATGACTTCTGGGACGATCGTCTCGACCACCTCTTCCCGAATCGCGGCCGGGCCGAGCCGAGCCTCGACCAGCGCGCGCGGTGCCCGCCCAGGCCTGAAGCCCTCGAGCTTGGCCCGTGACGCCAGCCGGTTGAGAACGCGCTCGTAGGTGGCGTCGACCGCATCCGCCGGCACCTCGATGGTGATGCCCACCTGGCTCTTGGGCAGCTGCTCGGTCGTGACCGAGATGGGCGGTGGCGTGGGCATGCGGCGGATTCTACGGGGCGCCGATTCCTCGCCTGGCGTTGGCGAGGTGACCTAGTGGCAGGGAGGAAGGACGGTCGGTGTCGGACAGACGGTCGGGATGGGGCTGGGACTTGCGAGGACGGGTCCGCCGGGGTCCGGCGGCACGTTGTAGTCGAACGGGGTCGGGGTCGGGCTCGGAGGGTTGTCGCCCGGAAGCCTCGAGATGCTCCGGGTGTCGCTGAGGAACCAGCTGTTGTTGTCGCCCTTGACCACATCGGCGGGAGCTGTGTACCAGCGGTTGCCGGCAAAGCCGCCGAGGGCCGAGTCGATGAAGGAGTGCATGCCGGGCGAGGCGACGAATACACCGTCGGAACCGGGGACCATCACATGCTTGTTGTCGAGGATGTCGCCGACCCAGATCGCCGCCGCAAGATCGGGGGTGAAGGCGACCGTGACTGCGTCCTTGAAGTTGTCGGTCGTGCCCGTTTTGGCGGCGACGGTGCGATTGCTCCAGTGGAGGGCGCTGTTGCAGCCGAAGATCATGCAGCGGTTCTGGTCGTCGGACATGATCTGGGCCATGATGAACGCGACTCCAGGGTCGACCGCCTGACGAGCTCGCTGGTCGGCGTGAGTCTGGTACAGAACCTGGCCGTGTGAGTCGGTCACCTGGAGGATCGACTCGGGCGTGTGATAGACGCCCATGTCAGCGTAGGTAGCCATGCCGCCTACGTGCTCCAGGAGGGTGATCGGGTAGCCGCCCAGGGTGAGCGAGGGGCCGTATTCGTCGGGCGTGCCCATCCGGTAGGTGTTCAGGTCGACCGGTATCCGCGGCAGCACGTTCATGTTCCGCATCCACCCCAGCACGGCCGGCACGCCGATGGAGAGCTCCACCTTGACCGCGGCGATGTTCAACGAGTTGCCCATCGCCTTCTTGAGCGGCAGCACGCCGTGCGACTTGCCGTCGTAGTTGTAGATGTTGGTCGTGCTGTACGCGTCCTTGTAAACCAGCGGGCTCGGACCGTCGTAGACCGGTGTGTCGACCGTCGCCGCGCGTGCGTTGATGACCGCTCCGTACGTGTATGGCTTCATCGACGAGCCCATGTTGCGTGGGATCGTCGTGTAGTTGATCTGGCCGGCGGGCGAGTTGTAGTTGGGCGAGCCGACCATGGTCAGGATCTCGCCGTTGGTCGGATTCTCGGCCACGAGCCCTGAGGACAGCTGGCCGTTGCGATCGCGCCAAAGGTTGTTCGCCAGGTTGGCGTTGACGACCTGCTCGCCTACGAGCTGCATGCCGTAGTCGAGGGTCGACTTGACGTTGAGCTGCTGGAGCCCGGGCTTGAATCCCAGCTGGCGGAGCTCGGAGAGCACGTAGTCGACAAAGTGCGGGGCGAGGAAGCTGTTGATCGGGGCCTGGTATGTGAGCTTCTCTGCCAGCGCCGAGTCCATCTCCTCCTGGGAGATGTAGTTCAGGCGGACCATGGCCTGCAGCACCTCGGTCTGGCGGAGCTTGGCGGCGTCGGGATGCAGCACCGGGTTCCATTCGGTCGGCGCCTGCGGCAGTCCCGCGAGAACCGCCGCCTCGGCAAGATCGAGCTTGGATGCCGGGATGTGAAAGTAGCTCTCCGCCGCCGCCTCGACGCCATATGACTGCGAGCCGTAGAAGCTCTTGTTCAGGTAGAGCTCCATGATCTGGTCCTTCGAATAGGCCTGGCTCAGCTCGTACGCGAGCGCGACCTCCCTGACCTTCCTGATGTAAGTCTGGTCCGGCGTAAGAAACTGCTGTTTGGCGAGCTGCTGCGTGATCGTGCTTCCGCCGGCAACGATGTGGCCCGCGCGAAGGTCGTCGAAGACCGCCCGGATGATGCCCTGGATGTCGAAGCCGGGGTTGCTGTAGAAGCCCTTGTCCTCGATAGCGACCGTGGCGAGGACCATGGGCTTCGCGATGTCCTTCAGCTTCACCGCCAGGCGGTGGTCGCCATGGTTGCCGACGTCCGCCAGCAGGCCGCCGTTGCGGTCCGTGATCAAGGTGTCGCCCGCGAAGGCCGAGCTGTCGAGGCCCTGGATCGAGGGAAGGCTGTCGAAGAACGACTGGGCATAGGCGTCGACGGCGAAACCGACGACCAGCACGACGGCCAGAAAGACTCCGAGGCCGCGCACGAGGGCGACGCGACGAAGCCGCTGCCCGATCGGCGACCAGCCTGCGTGGACCCGCGCCCTAGGGCGATGGCCCCCCTTGGTTTTGATCTTCTGAGGAACGTTTCGAGCCATGGAGGGGGAGCGCGTAGATTCTACGGTTTCCCGCTCCACCCAACGCGTGGGCCGGGTCCGGGGTTACGGAGCCGCTTGGCTCTTCGGGCGGGCGAAAACCTCGTCGGCGCCGACCAGCCGCTCTTGGCGCGTACCGGGGAAATGGACCCTGACGCCGGGGCGTCCCGGGCTGCCCAGATCCCATCCCGCCGAGTACAGGCTCGCCGCCGCTGCCAGGTCGCCGGCGTTGGCGGCCTGCACCCCATCCGTGAACGTAAGGCTCTGCGAGCGCGCCCCGGGATAACCCAGGCGCACCTCGCCCCCGGTCTTTAGGTTGAAGGCGTAGTCGTCGAGGGAACCCGCCTGGCTGCCCGCAACGAGCTCGGCGACGGTCGGAAACTTGCCCTCGCGCATCGCCGCTTTGAGGTCGGCGCGCGACTCGCGATGCGCGCTTCGCTCCCGACGCCGGCGCTCGGTCAGGAGGATGTCGCGCTCGCCACGGAGCGACGCGAGCTGCTGCTCGACGGGCCGCATGCGCTCTCGAATCTCGGCGATTCGGCGCTCGATCTCTGCATCGTCGAGAGCGCTGAGGTCGTCAGCCATCAGGCGCGCCGCCGCCGCACGATGAGGAAAGCCGCGGCGGCGATCACCAAAACGATCGCCGCGATTCTGAAAGTGCCGTTGGCTCGGTCATTTACTCCGGTGGGCTCCGACACTGGCGTTCGAGCGTGTCGAATTGGAGACGGCGACGGGGTCGGCGTCATCGTGAACACAAGGTGTCCTTCGCCATGAGCGCTCGTGGGCGTGGTAACGACCGGGATGACGATGCAGGATGCGGCGCACCGCACCGCCACCATCGTCGCGCCACCTTCAGTTGCCACGAGCATGTCCCCATCCTGCACTTGGGCCGCGGCCAGATTGGTTGAAGACATCCGCAGGATGGCGTCGTTGCCGGGGTGCGGGCTGCCCGGCGACTTGCGATCGGCGAAGTAAACCGCTCCGCCGAGGTTAGACGTGAAACCTGGCGGCACGAAGCCCACGCCCTCCACCCCGATGTCGCCTCCGGCAGGCAGCGGCGGCTGAGCGACGATCGTCACCGTTCCGTCCGGCGCGATGGCGTAAATGTGGCCAGACAGCTCGTCGGGCGCGATGAGGTCGCCGCCGAAAGCGCCAAAGCCACGCGGCGCCACCGCCAGCCCGCCCTCAAGGGTCGGGGCCGAGCTCGTGATCACCTGGACCGCGCCTTTGCAATCGATGGCGGCGATGACGATCTTGCCGGCTGCGGAGCCGCTGACCAGTAGCCGGTGATCAAACGTGCCGGTGGTGTCGAAAGCGATGCCGTTGAGCGATGACACGCCGGTGATGTTCGCGAAAGAGCTGCTGCTCACGCCCGCCGCATCCACTCGCGTGACTCCTAAAGGCGCGTGGAGACGCAGGATGAATGTCTCGTCGCTCCCGAAGTCGCAATTGCTCGCGGCGACATGGCCGCCCGGCGAGACGGCGATATACGCCTCCGCGCCGGGGTCGTCGTGATAGCCACCGCTCCCGCGGGCGAATGGCGCCACCGCACCTTCGGGATGCACGAGGTACAAGGCCGCGGAGCCGGCCACGACCAGGAACCCATTGCGCGGTCCGCCCACGTCGAACACGCCAGGGATGGACATCCATCTCTCCCACGTGACGACATCGGCACGGACCGACACAGGAGCCAGGGCAAGGCCCGCGACGATGAGCAGGGCCAGTCGCGAGCGCATTCGCGCGGAGCGTACGCTCCGGCCAGGACGTATTTCAACGGGCATGTTGAAAAACTCGTAGAATTGGCGCGTGGACTCCAGGCGCGAGACGATCCTCGCCTTCATCAAAACGCGCGGCCATGCCTCCCTGGGCGAAGTCGCCACACACCTCGAAATCTCCAAGCAAGGCGCCCTGCGCCACATGGAGGCCCTCGAGGCGGACGGCCTGGCCACAGTGGCGCCGGCCGAGGAGCACAGGCGCGGCCGCCCTGAGAACGTGTACAAGCTCACTCCCGCCGCCTACGAGCACTTCCCCCATGCGCATCGCGAGCTCGCCAGCGAGCTGGTCGAGTTCCTCTCCGAAGCACAGCTAAAGCGGTTCTTCGAGCGGCGGGCGGCGCGCCTCGAGGCCGAGTACGCCCCCAGACTGGCGGGGCTAGACTTTGAAGGTCGCGTCCGCGAGCTGGCGAAGCTCGCCACTGAGCACGGCCACATGGCCGAGGTGGTCGAACTGCCGACCGGCGGGCTTGCGATCCGCCACTGCAACTGCCCCATCCAGGACGTCGCCGCCCGCACCGGGCTGCCCTGCGTGAACGAACAGCAGATGTACGAGCGGCTGTTGGGGGCCCCCGTCAACAGGTCGACGTGGATGCGCGAGAAGGCGTCCGACTGCACATATGAAGTCAAGGAGAGCGGAGGGAAAGTTGGCTGATTTCGAGATTCGAGACCTTCGGGCCAGCGTCGAGGGCAAAGAGATCCTCAAAGGCGTCACG
>WNEY01001713.1_pt1 | contig 25625 bp, 22 predicted proteins | sample 5400531 | NCBI WGS metagenome assembly WNEY01 (sample SAMN13153338, study PRJNA577476) | soil metagenome | isolation source: 200 cm saprolite under Douglas fir tree site 1 | place: USA:California | collected 2015-04-18
CCACGAGCTGCCAGAACGCCTGCATCATGTCGTCGACGTCGCCGCCGGCGGCGCCTCCGACCCCGGCGACGCCGGCTCCTGCCGTCCCGCCGCTGCCGGCGCCCACCGGCCAATGCACCACCAATTGCGCCAACCAACAGCTCGTCTGCAGGCAGGCTTGCGGCGAGCTACCGCAATGACCCCACCTTGCGGCGCAACGTTGCGTCGCGTGTAACGCCGTGTGGAGCAGGCGATCGCATGGCCATCGACGTTGTGGCCATCCGCCCATCGCCGACGACGTTGCGAATTGGAGATCCGAACTCTTCGGCTTCTGCGCAGAATTCGCTGCAATAGTATCGTTCGCCGCGGCCTTTCCAGGCAGCGGTTTCCGACAGCGGCCGTCCGCACGATAGACACTTTCGCACTTTGCACTCCGCGTTCTCGCGCCCCATCGAGAACGCGATGCGTGCGTGCCTGGTTCCGTCATGCTGCGACGTCATGATCCGAGGATGCGATCGCCGTTTACGCAATCGATACCCAGTTCCGCCAAAACCTCGTGCGTCGCGGCGACCGAGCCGTCGACGTCGATGCCGCGGCAGGCATCTTCGATCACTACGGCCGTGAAGCCTTCGCGCCGGGCATCCTCGGCCGAATAGCGTACGCAGAAGTCGAGCGCGAGGCCGGCCAGGAAAATCCGCGTGAGCCCACGCTCTCGCAGGTAGCCGCTCAGCCCGGTCGGCGTCTTGCGGTCATTCTCGTAGAACGCGGAATAGGAATCGATCTCGGCGCGGAACCCTTTGCGTATCACCAGCGCCGCATGCGGGATGGCGAGATCCGGGCGGAACTCGGCCCCCAGCGTGCCCTGGACGCAATGGTCGGGCCACAGGATCTGCGGCCCATAGGAAAGCGCGACGGTGTCGAACGGACGCTTGCCGGGATGGGAAGAGGCAAACGAACGATGGCCGGCGGGATGCCAGTCCTGGGTGAGAACGACATGGGCGAATCGGCCGGCGAGGCCGTTGATGCGCGCCACCACGTCGTCGCCGTGCGGCACGGGCAGGCGGCCTCCCGGGCAGAAATCGTTCTGAATGTCGACCGCGAGCACAACGTCGTGTTCGCCGATTTCGATCTTGTCGGTCATGACTGCGCCGGTTGCGGCCGGCGTTCGTCGACCTCGGCGGCGAGGCGCGTGAGCGTCTCGCTCACCGCCACCGCGTAAGATGTATCGCGTTCGAGCCGGCGCAAGGGCTCCGGCAGGAGTTCGAGGCCACGCGCGGCGTGCTCCCGGATGCGCGCGAGCGAAGGCCCCGGCGCAAGTCTGACGCCGCCTCGCATCACCAGCTCCATCAGCGGCTCGCCGTCCTGACGCTCGCCCTCGAGCGCGACAATGTCGCCGGCCATGCGGCCGTCCGCCCCGAAACGGCGCCAGACCTGCTTGCGGCCCGGCCAGGTCGCCTTGCCCAACGAGCGCTTGCGCCGCGCAACTCCCGCGTATTCCTGCAGCTTGTAGGCGCAGTCGAGTGCCGGCGCGTCGAACGAGGTGGTCAGGCTGGTTCCGAGACCGAAGCCGTCGATGGGCGCGCCCGATCGAATGATCTTCGCCAGGTCGTCCTCGTCGAGCCCGCCGCTGGCGAAGATCGCCACCGCCGAAAGCCCGCCGTCGTCGAGGATGCGCCGCACCTTCTTCGACAGCTCGACCAGATCGCCGCTGTCGATGCGCACGGCGGCGATCGAAATGCCCGCAGCCGCGAGCCGCCGAGCCACGGCGACGACCTTCTTGGCCGCTGCCTCCGTATCATAGGTATCGATGAGCAAGGTGAGATTCTTCGGCCGCGCGCGGGCGAAATTCTCGAAAGCCTCGGCCTCGTCGTCGTGCATCTGGATGTAGGAATGCGCCATGGTGCCGAACAGCGGGATGCCGAACTGCCGACCGGCCAGCACGGTGGCGGTGCCGGCAAAGCCCGCGATGTAGCTCGCGCGCGCCGCCAAAAGACCGGCCTCGGCCCCGTGCGCGCGGCGCAAGCCGAAATCCACGAGCTGCTTGCCGGGCGCCATCAGCACCATGCGTGCCGCCTTGGCCGCGATCATCGATTGAAACTGGAGCAGGTTTATCACGCGCGTCTCGATGAGCTGCCCTTCCGGCAACGCCGCCGTCACGCGCAGGATCGGCTCGCCGGCGAAGAACACCGTCCCTTCTGGCATGGCGTGGACGTCGCCGGCAAAGCGCAGGCCGGCGAGATAGTCGATGAACGCCCTGTCGAAGCGCCCGGCGCTCGCGAGCCAATCGAGCTCCGCCGGGGTGAAGCGCAGGTTCTCGAGAAAGTCGAGCACTTGTTCCAGGCCGGCCGCGACGAGGAAGCCGCGCCGCGCGGGAAGCTTGCGCACGAAAAACTCGAACACCGCGGTCTTGGTCTCGCCGCGATCGAGATACGCCTGCATCATGTTGAGCTGATACAGGTCGGTAAGCAACGCGCTGGTCGCCGGCTCCATGTGCCAACTTCGCCCAGCCGCAAGGCCGAATCAACCCGCGCTCCGCCTTAAGCTTCTGCCGTGACGGCAGCGCCCTCCATCGGCGAGCCCGCGCGCTGCTCCACCGGCTTCTCGAGACGCGTCAGGTTGAATGCGCTGTTGATATGGGCGACGTGGGTGAAGGCTTGCGGAAAGTTGCCGACCAGCCGGCCGCTGCGAGGGTCGTATTCCTCGCTCAGGAGTCCGACGTCGTTGCGCAGCTCCATCAGCCGGTCGAACAGCACGCGCGCGTCCCGCCAGCGATGCTGCAGGATATAGGCGTCGACCAGCCAGAAGCTGCAGGCGAGGAAGGCGCCCTCCCCCGGCGGCAAGCCGTCGCGGGTTTCCGCGGTGTCGTAGCGCACGACCAGCCCGTCGACCATGAGCCGCCGCTCGATCGCTTGCAAGGTTCCGCGCACGCGCGGATCATCCGGCGGCAGGAAGCCGACGCTCGGCAGCAGCAGCAGGCTGGCGTCCAGCTGCCGTCCTTCGTACGACTGGACGAAGCTGCCGAGCTCCCGGTCGAAGCCGCGCCGGCAGACGTCCGCGTGGATCGCGGCCGCGATCGCCCGCCAGCGATCGAGCGGTCCCTCGAGGCCGAATTCCTCGGCGCTCCTGATCGCCCGGTCGAAGGCGACCCAGGCCATCACCTTGGAATAAGTGAAGTGCTTGCTCCCGTCGCGCACCTCCCAAATTCCTTCATCCGGCTCGGTCCAGATGCCCTCGAGATGGGAGAGAAACGCCTGCTGCAGCGCCCAACCGGATTCGCTTGCCGCTAGCCCGTTGCGCCGCGCCTGGTGAAGCGCGTCCATGACCTCGCCGAACACGTCGAGCTGCCGCTGACGGTAGGCGGAATTTCCGATGCGCACCGGGGACGAGCCTTCGTATCCCGGCAGCCACGGCGCCTCCCATTCCGTCAGGCGCCGCTCGCCGGCGATCCCGTACATGATCTGAACCTGCTCCGGGCTGCCCGCGACCGCACGCAACAGCCACTCACGCCAGGCCTGCGCCTCGTCGGAGAAGCCGGCATTCATCAGCGCGAGCAAGGTGAGCGTCGCGTCGCGCAACCAGCAGAAGCGGTAGTCCCAGTTTCTCGACCCGCCCAAATGCTCCGGCAACGAGGCGGTCGGCGCCGCGACGAGCCCGCCGGTCGGCCAATAGGTCAACGCCTTGAGCGTGATCAGCGACCGCATGACCGCGTCGGTGCAGTGGCCGGACGGTCGGCACTTCTTCGACCACTCGGTCCAGAAACCTTCGGTCGCGTCGAGCGCGGATTTCGGATCGAGCGGCTCGGGCGGCGGCGCGTGCGAGCCGCCATAGGTCAGGACGAACGGCACGGTCTCGCCCGCGGCCACCGCGAACTCGCCGACCGTGCGCATGTTCTGGCCCTTGAGATGCACTGGCGTACGCAGCACGACCATGTCCGGACCGGCAACGGCCCGCAGCGTGCCGTCATCGAGCCGCGTCACCCATGGCACGATGGCGCCGTAACCGAAGCGGAGCACGAGCTCCGTGCACATGGTGACGCGGCCGCGCTCTCCGACCACCAGGCGAACGAGGTTCGAGCTGCCGTCGCCCACCGGCATGAAATCGACGAGGGTGGCCGCGCCCTCGCCGCATTCGAACCGCGTTTCCAGGATCAAGGTGTTCGGCCGATATCGCCGCCGCACGCGCGCCTCCGCATCACGCGGCGCAATCAGCCAGCGACCGTGTTCCTCGCGACCCAGCAGCGCCGCGAAGCAGGCGTCGGAATCGAACCGCGGCCAGCACAGCCAATCGATCGAGCCGCTGCGCGCGACCAGCGCGGCCGCCTCGCAGTCTCCGATCAGCGCGTAATCCTCGATGCGCAACGGCATGGCGGCTATGGCACGAAATCCACGATGACCTTGATGTCGCCTTTCCGGTGCTCCAGCGCCTCATGCCACCGCTCGAGCGGGACGCGCCGCGTGATCAGGCGCTCGAGCCAGCGCCTGTCCGCGCGGGCGAGCGCTTGCGCCGCCATCTCGTAGTGCCGGCGATTGGCGTTGACCGTGCCGAACACGACGTCGTTGTCGAGCACCATGGTGCGGTTGAGGCGTCCGACATCGAGATCGAGGCTGTGTCCAGGCTCGCCGACGCCGGTCAGGCAGACGATGCCGGCGGCCGCCGTCGCGCCGAGACAATCGCGAATAATGGCGGGGACTCCGGTGCATTCCATCAGGATATCGGGCGCGAACCCATCGAGGCTCGTCGCATCGCTGTGATAGGTGGCACCGAGATCGCTTGCCAGTGCCGGCTTCGGACCTTCCTTGTTATGATCGAACACATGCACGTCGAGGCCGCGCTGTGCCCCCATCAGCGCGGCGAGGAGCCCGATCGGTCCCGCGCCGGTGACGAGCAGGGATCTCGGCTGCCATGCCCGCTCGCGGCGACCGATGCCCTCGGTGTGATCCCAGGCCTTGGCGAGGATGCTCGCCGGCTCGAGCAGGACCCCCAGCACGCCCAGGCTCGGCTCGATCTTCACCGCGAATTCCGGCTCGAGCCGGAAGCGCTCGGCGCCGTAGCCGTGCCGCTCCTTGATGCCGCGCTCGGTGTAGCGGCCGTTGCGGCACATGTCCCACTCGCCGGCGGCGCAGGCGACGCACGGCACCGGGTCGGGACGTCGCACGATGCCGACGACGAGATCGCCGGGTGCGACGTGGCAATCCCGGGGCGCCGCCTCGACCTCGCCCAGCGATTCATGCCCGAGCACGAGGCGCGCTTCGCCCGGAGGCGCAAAGCCGTAGCTGCCCGCCAGGATTTCCCGGTCGGTGCCGCAGACGCCGAGCGCCAATGTGCGAACCAGAACGGCGCCGTCCGCCGGCGGCGGTTCGCCGACCTCGTCGAGCCGGGCCGATTGGGCGATGCCGGGCGAGACGGTGATTGCGCGCATCCCCCTCCTTGAGCTTGCCGACCTCGGATTGCGAGGACGACACCTCTACGCGGCCGGCCGAAAAAAGTTCCATCCACTGCGCAACGAAAATCGTCCCAGCAGCGTTAGCGTTGCTGGCGAGAATATGGAGACACGGCCATGGAGGCGATCGGACGCAAACGGTGGGCCATCGCGGAGGGCTACATCCCCTCCGAGAGCTCGTTCACCGACCGCGCGTTGATCTCGCACGAGACCGCTTGCATCCTCAACGCCGGCGACCGCGACGCACATCTGGCGATCACCGTGTTCTTCGCCGATCGCGAGCCGGTCGGCCCCTATCGCGTGACGGTCGCCGCGCGCCGCACGCTGCATCTGCGGTTCAACGATCTCAACGACCCGCGGCCGATCCCGCGCGATACCGACTACGCGTCGGTATTCGAATCCGACGTTCCGATCATCCTGCAGCACACGCGGATGGATTCGCGGCGCGCCGAGATCGCGCTGCTGTCGACCATGGCCTATGCCGAAGGCTAGCGTCCCGATTCCGAAGTTCGCACGACCTCGCAGCACCTTCTTTTGCGAACTTCGGAATCAAAGGGACACTAGCAACTCTACGATTCTAGTGCCGCTTTTGAACCCGAAGTTCGCAACCGGACTTGCCGCACGATGTGTGCGAACTTCGGGTTCGCGGCACTAGTTCGTTACGGGAATTTCATCTTCGTTACGGGAATTTCATACGGGGGTCGCCGCTGGCATTGGAACTTTTTGCAACACGGTACGTTTGCAGCAGAGCCGGTTCTGGTGGAGAGGAACAGCATGAGAATTGCGCAGATTGCACCGCTCATGGAGAGCGTGCCCCCGCGGCTGTACGGCGGAAGCGAGAGAATTGTCAGCTATCTGACCGATGAGCTCGTCCGGCTGGGTCACAGGGTGACCCTGTTCGCCAGCGGCGATTCCGTCTCGCGCGCCAACCTGGTGCCGTGCGTGCCGATGGCGCTGCGCCTTGACGCCAACGTCCGCGACATCATCCCGTATTACATGCTGATGCTCGACCGGGTGCGCGAGCTGGCCGACGAATTCGACATCCTGCACTTTCACATCGACCAGTTTCACTTTCCGCTGTTTCGGCCGATTTCGCACCGCACCGTCACCACGCTGCATGGCCGGCAGGACCTTCACGACCTCAAGCCGCTGTATGTCGGCTTCTGCGACATGCCGCTGGTGTCGATCTCCAATTCGCAGCGGCGGCCCGTGCCGACAGCGAATTTCGTCGCGACGGTCCAGCACGGGCTTCCCGTCCACCTGCACAAGCCGACATACGACCAATCCTCGGCCGGCTACTTGGCTTTTCTCGGGCGCATCTCGCCCGAGAAGCGGCCCGACCGGGCCATCGCGATCGCGCGCGAGACCGGAATTCCGCTGAAAATCGCCGCCAAGGTTGACAAAGTCGACGAAGCTTATTTTCGCGCCGAGATCGAGCCGCTGCTCGATCAACCCGGCATCGAATACATCGGCGAGATCAACGAGCGCGAAAAGACGCAATTCCTGGGCGAGGCGAAGGCGCTGCTGTTCCCAATCGACTGGCCGGAGCCGTTCGGGCTGTCGATGATCGAAGCGATGGCCTGCGGCACTCCGGTCCTCGCGTTCAATTGCGGCGCCGTGACCGAGATCGTGGAGCACGGCGTCACCGGTTTGATCGTGGACACGATGGAGCAGGCGGTGGCGGCGTTGCCTCAGGTCCTGGCGCTCGATCGGCGCGCGGTCCGGCGGCACTTCGAGGAACGGTTCAGCGCCACCCGCATGGCCAAGGATTACGTCCAGGTCTATCGTGCGTTGCTGGCGCGCCAGTCGGCGGCGGAGCGCACGACCTCCGTTCCGAGGCTGCAGCCGGAGCTCGAAAAAGGAATGAACTGACAGGGCTTTCATGGCGAGTGAGGGCGCCGCGCTCCCGAAAACATTGCCGGACACGGTGCCCGAGGCCACGTTCTACATTCCGGCCACGGGTCCACCGACGCGGCCGCGCCGCACGCTCAAATGCGGCGACACCTTCGTGGTGCTCGACAGCCACGGCGATATCGGCGCCTCCGCCGGCGGGACCGACGGGCTGTTTCATTGCGATACGCGCTTCCTCTCGCATCTCGAGCTCCTGCTCGATGGCATGCAGCCCTTGCTGCTCGGATCGAACGTGCGCGACGACAATACGTCGCTCACCGTCGATCTGACCAATCCGGACACCTATCTCGACAACCACCTCGCTCTGCCGAAGGACACCCTGCACGTCGTGCGCACGATTTTTCTCTGGCGCGACACGGCATACCAGCGGCTGGCCATCCGCAATCATGGCGACCGCGCGGTCGATCTGCGCCTGACGATCCTTTTCGACGGCGACTTCGCCGATCTGTTCGAGGTGCGCGGCTTGCGTCGCGCCAAACGGGGCGTCATCCGCCGCACGCTTGCGGCCGGCAAGGCGGTACTGACCTATGGCGGACTGGACGGCGAGCGCCGGCAAAGCACGCTGGCGTTCGATCCGCAGCCGACCGAGCTGACGGCGGGCGCCGCCACCTATCTCATCCATCTCGCGCCGAAGGCGGTGAAGCCCATTTTCTTCACCGTCGGCTGCGGCCTTCCTCGATCGCCGAAGCCGGTCCCGTTCCTGCGCGGATTGCTCGCGGCCTACCGCGAGCTGCGCGTCGCCACGCGAAACGCCACGACGGTCGTCACCTCGAACGACATCTTCAACGAGGTGTTGTGCCGCTCGATAGCCGATCTCTCGATGCTGATGACCGACACGCCGCAGGGGCGATATCCCTATGCCGGCATCCCCTGGTACTCGACCACGTTCGGGCGCGACGGATTGATCACCGCGCTGCAGATGCTGTGGCTCGATCCCCGGGTCGCGCGCGGCGTGTTGCGGCGGCTCGCCGCCTTTCAGGCCACGGCCGACGATCCGGCCTCGGATGCGCAGCCCGGCAAGATCCTGCACGAGATGCGCAGCGGCGAGATGGCGGCGCTGGGCGAAGTGCCATTCGGGCTCTATTACGGCAGCGTCGACTCGACGCCGCTGTTCGTGATGCTGGCAGGGCTCTATGCCGAGCGCACCGGCGACGATGCAACGGTCGCGGAGCTGTGGCCGGCGATCGAGGCTGCGCTCGCCTGGATCGACGGCCCGGCCGACGCCGATGGCGACGGCTTCATCGAATATCATCGCGCGACCGAGCAGGGCCTGGCCAATCAGGGCTGGAAGGATTCGCACGACGCGATCTTTCATGCCGACGGGCGTCTCGCCGAGGGGCCGATCGCACTCGCGGAGGTGCAAGGTTACGTCTACTGCGCCAAGCAGGCGGCGGCGCGCTGCGCGCGGCGCCTGGGATGGAGCGACCGCGCCCGCCGCCTCGAGGCGCAAGCCGATCTGCTGGCGGAACGCTTCGACGCGAGCTTCTGGTGCCCGGAGCTCGAGACCTATGCGCTGGCGCTCGACGGCGCCAAGGAGCCCTGTCGCGTGCGCAGCTCCAACGCCGGCCAGGTCCTGTTCACCGGCATCGCCAAGCCGGAGCGCGCGGTCAAGGTGGCGGACGGCCTCATGGAGCCGCGCTTCTTCTCCGGATGGGGCATTCGCACCATCGCGAGCACGGAAGCGCGCTACAATCCGATGTCCTATCACAACGGCTCGATCTGGCCGCACGACAACGCGCTGATCGCGCTCGGTTTCGCCCGCTACGGCCGCAAGCGCTCGGTGGAGCGCGTGTTCACGGGCTTGTTCGATGCCGCGACCTACATGGAGATGCGGCGGCTGCCGGAGCTGTTCTGCGGCTTTCAGCGCGGCCGCGGTCGCGGGCCGACCCTCTATCCCGTCGCATGCGCGCCGCAGGCGTGGGCCAGCGCCACGCCCTTCACGCTGATCGAGGCGTCGCTCGGGCTCCAGTTCGACCCGGTCTCGAACGAAATCCGTCTGCGCAATCCGCGCTTGCCGTCGTTCCTCGACGAGGTAGTGCTGCGCAATCTGCGGCTCGGGCAAGCCAGCGTCGACCTCAAGGTGCGCCGCCACGCCAACGACGTGTCGGTCGAGATCCTGGAGCGGCGCGGACAGGTTCAGGTCTCGGTCGTTTACGCCTGAACCGCGGCAGTCCAGACCGCGGCACGGTTCACCGCCGGACAAATCTAAAGTCCTTGGTTGGTCGCATTTTCTGCGGAAAACCGGTGTCCACTTTTCCGGAAAATGCTCTATATCCTGCCGCCGTGACCTCGATCTGGCGGCGGCGATGAGCGTGGAAAAGCCCGAGATTTCGACCGCGACCCGCATCGTCCGGCGGCCGGATGGCGGGCGGCCGTGGCACGTGTCCGCGGATATCTGCGTGCTCGGCGCGGGCATCGCCGGTGTCTCGGCCGCGCTCGAAGCGGCGCGGCTCGATCGCAAGGTCGCCTTGGTGGACGGCCTGCCCGCGCTCGGAGGACAGGCCGTCAACTCGATCATCGGCACCTTCTGCGGGCTGTTCGCCAACGGCACCCACGGGCATCAGCTCACCCACGGCATCGCCGACGGCATTTTGCGCGATCGTGATGTACGACGAGGTCGCGCTCTCGCGCTGGATCGAGGAAGCGGTGCGCAAGGCCGGCATCACCGTCCTCACCGGCGCGATCCTGCGCGGCGTGACGCGCGACGGCGGCCGTATCCGCGCGCTCGATCTCGCCACGCGCTACGGCGACCTCAAACTGTCGGCCACGGGCTTCGTCGACGCCACCGGCGATGCCGCGCTGACTTGGGAGGCGGGCTTTGCCTGTCGCGAGCATGCCGGCGGCCCGATCTACGGCACCCAGATGATGGTGCTCGAAGGCATCGACGAGGCGGCGCCTCCGAGCCGCGAGGAGTTCACCGCGCGGGCGCGCGCGAAGGCCAGGGACTACGGCCTGGTGCGCACCGACGGCTTTGCCTTCATCTTTCCCGGCCGCGGCACCGCGCTGGTGAACCTCACTCACGTGGAGACGCCGCTCGATCCGGTGGAAGCGTCGAAAATCGCGCTGCTCGGCAAGGCGCAGACCGACAACGTGCTGCATTTTCTCAAGCGCGAATACCCGCAGACCTTCGGCAAGGCGCGCGTGCGCAGCTACGGCCTGCCGGGTATCCGCCAGACCCGCTGGATCGCCGGCCGCTATCAGCTCACGGTCGAGGACGTGCGCTCGGGAGCGGCGTTTCCCGACGCCGTCGCGCGCACGGCTTGGCCGATCGAGCTGCACGACCGCCCGGAAGGCTATGTCTGGGAGCCGTTCGCCGACGACCATGTGCACTACGTGCCCTTGCGCAGCCTCGTGCCGGCCGAGGCCGACAACATCGTCGCCGCCGGCCGCTGCATCGACGGCGACAGCGCGGCGCTCTCGAGCGTGCGGGTCATGGGCCCCTGCATCGCCATGGGTGCGGCGGCCGCGCACGCGCTCGATCTCGCCGGCCACGGCAGCGTGCAGCAGATCGATCTCGCCGCGCTGCGCAAGCGCGTGCGGGATAATGTGGAGCCTTCGTAGGGTGGGCAAAGGCGCAAGCCGAGCCCACGCCCAGGTTCACGCTGGCGCGTGCGCCGTGCCCACGCGTCTCATATCGGCACCAGTGCCGCGTGGGCACGGCGCGCAAGAGCGCGCCTTTGCCCACCCTACTCCGCGGCGACGATCTTGCCCGCCTCCCGCGCCGCCAGGCGCTGGCGCTTGGTCTCGGAGATGACCGGCTCGAGATTGAACAGCCGCCGCGCGTTGCCGCCGAGAATGTTGCGCTTGGCCTCGGCGCTCAGGAACGGCAGGTCGAAGATCGTGCTCGGCAGGTCCATGTCCCAGTGCGGATAGTCGGAAGAATAGAGCAGCTGGGTCTCGGCGTTGATCATCTCGAAGGTGAGCTCGAGCGCCTTGCGGTTGTTCACCATCTCCATCGGCTGCGAGGTGAAATACATGTCGCGCATGTAGTCGCTGGGCTTCTTCTTCAAGAGCGCGCAGTCGGACGTGCGCATCATGTATTCGTTGTCGAGCCGCTGCATCAGGAACGGAATCCAGGCGAGCCCGCTCTCGATCCAGATCGTCTTGAGGCGCGGGAAGCGCTCCGGCATGCCGTTCACAACCCAGTTGGTGAGGTGCAGCATGTTGTGCCAGGTGAAGCCGAGCGCATGCACGGCGATGAAGCGGTTGGTCATCGACAGGCCGGAATCTGCCCAGTTGAAGGCCGCGTGGAAGGAGAGCGGCATGCCGCGCTCCTGCAGCGCCGCGTAGGTCTTGGCATAGGCGTTGTCGTAGACGCCGCGATAGTGCGTCGCGGTCACCATAAAGCCGATGACGCCCTTCTTGTCGCCGAATTCCAGCACGGTCTTGTAGCAGGCCTCGGGATCGTTGAAGGGCAGGTAGAGCATCGACTTGAAGCGGGACTCCTCGCCGAGGATCCGCTCGCAGAGCCAACGGTTGTAGGCCTGCGCCAAGCCGACCTCGACCTCGATGCGCGGACAGGCGGCGAGATTGAGCATGGGGGTCGGGAACATGCAGGCGATGTCGACGCCCATGGCGTCCATCCAGCGTCGCATCAGGGTAATGTCGCGGTGCGGCGTGGGCGGCACCTTCTCGATGCGGCGGCCGGGATAGCGGGTGATGCGGCCGCCGATCTCCTGATAGGAGCCGTCGGCCGAGCCGATTCCTCCGCGCGCCATGCCCTGGTACTTGGCCTCGTGGCGCAGCACCGGATCCTCCATGTACTGCAGGATCTCGTTGAAGGCCTCGGTCTCGTAGTGGTGGCAGTCGACGTCGACGATGCAGAAATCCTCGTAGCGGCGCTCGACCGCTTGCTCAGCGGCATGCGCAAGCAGCGTGGTGGTGTCGAACTCGGCGGCGGCGAGGTCGCGGAAGTTGGCGGCATGGACGTTCATCGGGCAATCCTCTCTTCGCTATCCATCGCATCAACTGCGCGGGTTCGGCTGCCGGCCGACCTGCGACATCGCCTGCCAGGCCCCGAGCTCGAACACCGCAAGCCCGGCGGCATCGAGCATCGCGCTGCAGCCGATCACCACGTCGGTCGGGGTGACGCCGCTGTTGCGGCCGAACGGCCGCGGCGCCGGGCCGGCCTGCGCCTTGGCGGCAAACAGCCTTACCACGCTGGCGAAGACCTGGCCGAGCGAATCGTCCGGCACGTCGTCGAGGCGATTTCCCTCGATCGCGTCGGCGCAGCGCGCGGAGATCTCGCTCGCCAGCGCCGCGAAGGCAGGAGCCCCTTCCTCAGACTGCGACATAGACGTCCCCGTTGCGCTCGACGACCTGGAATTTCTGCAGCTTGAGCCGCTTGTCGGCGACGTGGACCCCGTCCGACAGATGAAACTCGTAGCCGTGCCAGGGACAGACGATGTGCATGTCCTCCTGGTCGAAGGTCTTGCCGCGATAGACGCCGTTCTCGTCGATCAATTCCTTCACCTGCGGCATGCGCAGGCCCTCGCAGGCTGGCCCGCCCTGGTGCGGGCACAGATTGCGGTAGGCGTAGTATCTGCCGCCGTGACGGATGACCCCGATCTCGACCTTGCCGGCGCGCACGATCCGCACGCCGCCTTCGGCGATGTCGCCATCCTTGCAAATCAACACTTCGGACATCGAGCCGGCTCCCATCATTCTTATGGCTCCAGATCATATGGTACCTTATAATCTTCAGCGCGGGAAGGCGGCATCGAAAGGAACGACGTGACCGCAAGACCGAGACGGCGACGCAGGCCCCCTGCCCGGCCACCGAAGACCGGCATCGGCATGCTGTTGCGCGATGCCGACACAGCGTTCAATCGCTACCTGACCACGCAGCTCGCCGACCACGGCGTGACCTTCGGCCAGTTCCAGCATCTGCGGAACCTGTGGGTGGAGGACGGCCTCACGCAGGCCGAGCTGTCGCGCCGCATTGGCATCGAGATGGCGTCCTCGACCGCGATCCTGGATGCACTCGCAGCGCAAAAGCTCATTACCCGCCTGCGCAACGCCGCCGACCGGCGCAAGATCAACGTCTTTCTCACCTCGGCGGGCGCCGCGCTGGAAGCTCCCTTGATGGCCTGCGCCTCCGATGCCAACAGACGCGCGAGCAAGGGCCTCAGCAAGGCCGAAATCGCGCGCCTGTTCGCGATCGCCGGCCAGATCATCGAGAATTTCAAGATGCTGCGCGCCAGGGGAGCACTTTCCGGAAAAAGGCGCGCCCCGGACGGGGCCCGGAAGGGCAGCTGAAGTCCCGGGAATGGCTTGTCGACGCAGCCGTGTTGCGCGCCGGTGGGTGGTTGGCCATACTGGCCGAGGCTGGAGATTTCTTTGCAGAAACGTATGGGTGCGGCCTCCTGGTCGCCTTTGCATGGCGTCAACTCGACAGGGGCGGACGCGACGAGCGCGCCGGGACCGAAGCTGCGCATTCTGCTGTTGTGTTGGCAAGCGGCCAGGCACACCGGGACCGTTGCCGAGCACGTCGGATCATTCGAAAAATACAGCCGCCACGACGTGGTCGTATTCGACTCGCAGGTGTCGTCCGAGCTCGATCTCGATCTCGAGCTCTTTGATGTCATCGTGCTCCATTATTCCCTTGTCATTTCGATGCCGGTCTACCTGCCGCCCGCCTTCTTTCAAAACCTTGGCCGCACCCGCGCGCTCAAAGTGCTGTTCATTCAGGACGAATATCGTTGGGTCGACCGCATCGCAGACGCCATCCGCAGTCTCGGGATCGACGTGGTGTTCACGGTCGTCAACAAGGACGCAGCGCCGAAAATCTATCGACACCCGTGGCTCCAGAAGGTGCGCTTCGAGTTCACCCTGACGGGGTTCGTGCCGGAAGCACTGATCCACCGCAAAGTTCCGCCATATGCCCGCCGGCCGATCGACATTTCCTACCGGGCCCGCAAGCTGCCGGCCTGGTGCGGATCGTCCGGACTGCAGAAGTGGCGGATCGGCGAACGCGTGAAGAGCGATGCGAGCCGCTTTGGGCTCAAGGTGGACATCGCCAGCGCGGAGGCGTCGCGCATCTACGGGGAGGCCTGGGTCGCGTTTGTTGCGAATTCCAAAGCTGTCCTGGGAACAGAAAGCGGGTCGAGCTTCATCGACTATACCGGCGGCGTCCACGAGGCGATCGCCCAATACGAGCAAGCCCACCCCGCGGCGACCTTCGAGGAGATTCGCGACCGGTTTCTCGAAGGACGCGATGGACAAACGGCCATCCGGGTGATCTCGCCGCGTTGCTTCGAGGCCGCGGCCCTGCGCACGCTCATGATCATGTATCCCGGCGAGTATTCGGGCGCGCTGGAAGCCGGGCGCCACTACGTGCCGCTGCTGCCCGATCATTCCAACATGGCGGAGGTCGTCGCCGCTCTGCGCGACCCGGAGCGGGCGGGCGCCATCATCGACAATGCGTACCGGGAAGTCGCCTGCTCGCCGCGCTGGAGCTTCAAGGAATTCATCCGGCACTTCGACCGCGTGGTTGCCGAGTCAGTGGGAACGTTGCGGCGCGACGATTCGCAATTCGCCAATGCCGAGGCGATATCCGCGCATCTGACCGGCCTGCGGACGGCCCACGACCGCCGCGTGATCTGGCAGCTGCGCCGACATCGGCTGATCCTTTTACTGCAAACGCTGAGGCAGCACACGCGCGGAGCCGTCAAGCTGCTTCCTGCCCCCTTGGCCAAGCCGCTGCTCGCGCTTGGCCGCGCGGTCGAGGGCCGCATCCACCACTGGCTCAGGCGCATGCTGCTGCCGGAATCGCACCAGGCGCGCTGATTTTGGCCCGATGCCAGAAAATGCAGCCCAGAAATGTAGAATGCGTCCTCCAGGCATGCCGCGCCGGCCTATTGCCGTTTCGATCCCCGGAGGCAGGATAGGGGCATGTGTGGCATAGCCGGGATCATGAGCCTATCGAGCGCGCCGGTCAGGGGCCTCGCCGACAAGCTCAATGTGTTGAACAGACTGATGGCCCACCGCGGCCCGGACGGCGAGGCGGTATGGCGCGCACCGCACGAGCGGATTGGGTTCGCCCATCGGCGCCTCGCCATCATCGATTTGTCCGAGCATGCCGCCCAGCCCATGCATGGCCCCAACGGCACGACCGTCATCCACAATGGCGAGATCTACAATTATCGCGAGCTGCGTCGCGCGCTCGCCAGTTGCTGGCGGTTCGCGAGCGCGGGCGACACCGAAACGATCCTGGCGGCCTATGCCCGATACCAGGACGGGCTCCTCGAGCATCTCCGAGGCATGTTTGCCTTTGCCTTGTGGGACGAGAAGAAGCATCGGCTTCTGTTGGCCCGCGACCGCTTCGGCATCAAGCCGATCTACTATGCCGTCGTCGCCGACGTGCTCCACTTTGCTTCGGAAGCGAAGGCGCTGTTGCCGTTCCTTCCCGAAATCGCCACCGACACCCACGCTCTCACGGACTACCTGACCTGTCAGTTCGCGCTCGATGAAGCGACCTTGTTCAAGGGGATCAAGCAGATTCCTCCCGGTCACGCGCTGGTGGTCCGCAACGGCGAGATCGACGTTCGCCGCTATTGGGACGTGCACTACGATATCGATTGGGCGCGCACTCCCGGATATTTCAGCGAGCGGCTGCGTGAGCTCCTCGACGAGTCGATCGCCCTCCATCTGCGATCCGACGTACCGCTCGGCTGCTACCTGTCGGGCGGCGTCGATTCGAGCCTCGTCTCGCTCATGTCCGCCCGCGCCAGCGGGGCAAACCGGCAGTTTTTCCACGGCAAGTTCACCGGCCATCCGGGTTACGACGAGAGCCATTTCGCGAACAGCGTCATGGTTTCGGTGGGCGGCGAGTTGCATCAGATCGACATCACCGCGCAGGATTTTCGCGACCACATCCAGAACGTCGTCTATCACCTGGACTATCCTGTCGCCGGCCCCGGATCGTTTGCGCAATACATGGTGTCGGAGCTTGCCGGCAGACACGTGAAGGTCGTGGTCGGCGGGCAAGGCGGGGACGAGATTTTCGGCGGCTATGCCCGCTATCTCGTGGCCTATCTGGAGCAGTGCATCAAGGCGGCGATCGACGGCACCTACAAGAACGGCAACTACGTCGTCACGATCGAAAGCATCGTGCCCAATCTGGGAGCGCTACGCGAATACAAGCCGCTCATCCGCGAGTTCTGGCGGGATGGATTGTTCGACGACCTCGACCGGCGATATTTCCGCCTGATCGACCGTTCGAGCGACATGTCGGAGGAGGTCGAATGGTCGGCGCTCGACAAGCAGGCGACATTCGAGCGCTTCCGCGCGACCTTCAACAATCCGTCGAATGTCGGCCATGAGGCCTATTTCGACAAGATGACGCATTTCGATTTCAAGTGCCTCCTGCCCGCATTGCTCCAGGTCGAGGATCGCATGAGCATGGCGCACGGCATCGAAAGCCGCGTCCCCCTGCTCGATCATCCGATCGTCGAATTCGCCGCCACGGTGCCCGCCGACATCAAGTTCAAGGATGGACGCATGAAGCACCTGATCAAGGAGACTTTCGCCGACCTGCTGCCGGCGACGATCCTCGATCGCCGCGACAAGATGGGCTTCCCGGTGCCGCTCAAGGAGTGGTTCGCCGCCGACCTCGGCGACTTCGTCGGCGACATCTTCGCGTCGACGGCCGCAAGGACGCGCCCCTTCCTCAGGGCCGAGAAAGTCCTCGCCAATTTCAGCCGCGAGGCGAAGTTCTCGCGCAAGACCTGGGGCCTGCTTTGCCTCGAGCTCTGGCACCAGACCTTTCACGACCAGTCGGCGAAATGGCGGGCCATGCTGCAATGAGCGTATCGGAGGCGGAGCAGAGCAGGATCGACCGCGACAACAAGCGGTTCTGGAACGAGCTCTGCGGATCGAGCCTCGCGCGAAGCCTCGGGATCGTGGATGACGGCCCCGCAAGCCTGCAGCGCTTCGACGACTGGTTCATGGGCTATTACCCGTATCTCGAGCGCCATATTCCCTTCGAGGCCTTGGCCGGCCGGCGCGTGCTCGAGATTGGCCTCGGTTACGGCACCGTGGCGCAAAGGTTGATGCAGGCCGCAGCCGCCTATCATGGCCTCGACATTGCGGCCGGGCCCGCCCAAATGGCCGCGCATCGCGCCCGGCAACTCGGCGTCGAGGCCGTCATCATTCAGGGCAGCGTGCTGAGCTGCCCATTCGGCGATGACACCTTCGACTGGGTCGTGACGATCGGCTGCCTGCACCACACCGGCCAATTGGCGCGCGGCATCGGCGAGGTGCGGCGGGTCCTGAAGCCGCGCGGGCGAGCCGTCATGATGGTCTACAACGCGGCCTCCTATCGGCAATGGACGGCATATTTTCGCGGCACGCTGAAGCAGCGGCTCGCCCCGGCATCCCGCGGCGGGAACGGCAATTTGCCGGTGGCGAGCACGACGGCCTACGATGCCAATGCACAGGGCGAGGCGGCGCCGCAGACGGAATTCGTAACCAGGCGCGAGCTCGAATACATATGCCGGCAATTCGCCGAATGCTATATCGTGCGCGAGAATATCGGCGCCGATGGCGCCTTCAGATGGCTGCCGCGGCGGCCGGCCTGTCGGCTCTTCGGCCCGCTGCTGGGGCTCGATCTCTACTGCCACGTGCGGAAATGATCGGGCGGGACATCAAGGCAAGAGGATCGCGTGAAGGTTTTCATAACGGGAGGTTTCGGGCAGATCGGGTCGCATATGGCCGAGTTGCACTTGGCGCGCGGCGACGACGTCATGGTCGTCGACAATTTCGAAACGGGTCGTCGCATCCACCTCCCCGACATGCACGAGCAGCTGACGGTGGCGGAAGGCTCGATCGCGGATCGTGAATTGATCGACCGGCTGGTCGGGCGCTTCAAGCCCGATGTCCTCATTCACACCGCCGCCTCCTACAAGGATCCCGACAACTGGTACGGCGACATGCTGACCAACGGGGTCGGCGGCGTGAATCTGATACGGGCGGCCGAAGCCAACAAGGTCGGCCGGTTCATTTATTTTCAGACCGCGCTGACATACGGGACCAATCCGCGCGAACATCCCATTACGCTCGCTCACCCCAAGGATCCCGGCAATTCCAGCTATGCGATCTCCAAGACCGTCACCGAGGACTACCTCGCGCTCTCGCGGCTCGACTATGTGACGTTCCGCCTGGCCAACGTCATCGGACCGCGAAACGTGTCGGGACCGTTGCCGATCTTCTTCGACCGCCTCAAGCAAGGGAAACGATGCTTCGTGACCGCGGCCCGCCGCGACTTCGTATTCGTCAAGGACTTGGCGCGAACGGTGCTGAGGGCGGCGGACGGCGTCGGGCGCGGCATCTATCACTTCTCGTCGGGCTCCGACGTGGCGATCGTCGAGCTTTACGACGCGGTGGTCAAAGCGCTCATGCTCAACGCCTATCCGGAGCCCGAGCGGCGCCCGCTCGCGCGGAACGAGGCGCCTTCGATCCTGCTCGACCCTTCCAGGACTTTCGCCGATTTCGGCCGAATGGAGTTCACGCCTTTGGAGCAAACAGTGCGCGAGGCGGTCGCATATTACGAAGCCTACGGTGTTCAAGGCGGCTACACGCACCTTCAACACGATGCCTCGTGAAATCTTGTCCGTGGTCGGTGCGCGACCGCAGTTCATCAAGGCCGCAGCCGTCAGCCGGGCTTTGCGCTCGGCCCCCGACTTGACGGAGGTGCTGGTTCATACCGGCCAGCACTTCGACGAGAACATGTCGGCGGTCTTTTTCACCGAGCTTGATATAACCACGCCGGCCTATAACCTGGGCGTGCACGGCGGGGGGCATGGCGCGATGACCGGTCGCATGATGGCGGCGCTCGAGGAGGTCGTGGTCGGATCAAGGCCCGACGCGGTGCTGGTCTATGGCGATACCAATTCGACGCTCGCGGGGGCGCTGGTCGCCGCCAAGCTTCACATTCCCCTTGCGCATGTCGAAGCCGGCCTGCGTTCGCGCAATCGCAAGATGCCGGAGGAGATCAATCGCATCGTCGTGGATCATCTCTCCGATCTGCTGTTTTGCCCGACCAGCCATTCCGTTGAAAATCTGACGAGCGAGGGCATCACGCGCGGCGTGCACAAGGTGGGCGACATCATGCTCGATGCCACGTTGCACCAGCGCGAGCTGGCGCTCGAGCGCTCCACCATTCTGGCGCGACTGGGACTTGCGCCGGGCGCCTTCGCGCTGTGCACGGTCCACCGCGCCGAGAACACCGACGATCGCGACCGCCTCGATCGGATCATGCGATTTCTGGAGCAGGAGGCCGAATCCCGTCCGATCGTATTCCCGGTCCATCCGCGCACGCGCGCCGAGCTTGATCGGCTTGCGCATCGTCTGCGCGGCATAACGTTGATCGATCCGGTCGGCGTGTTGGACATGCACCGCCTGCTTGCTGGGGCGAGCGTCGTCTATACGGACTCCGGGGGGCTCCAGAAAGAGGCCTATTTCCATCGCGTACCTTGCGTCACCCTTCGCGACGAGACCGAGTGGATCGAGACGATCACGCACGGTTGGAATCGGCTGTGGACCGGCCCCGCCTATCTGCCCCGGCGCGAGATCGACGAATACGGCGACGGAAATGCCGGGCGGCGCATCGTCGAAGAGATCGGCGCGTTTTTGGGCTGAGTCATGGTGAAGGAACGTCTATCGACGTTGGTCCTGGCGCTCGTCTATCCGCACCGGGCGTCGTACTACACGGATTGGCAGCAGGCATTTCTCGACAGTCCGGTATTCGAGACCACGCTGCTCAACGTCGCCCGGCTGTCGGGCAGGCAGCTCGAACGCGAGCTGGCCCGCGTCGAGCTCGTCGTCCTGCTTCACAGCTGCACGGCGGATTCCATCAGCGACTTGAACCGACTTGCGCCTGCGCTTGCCAACCGCAAGCACGCCCGGCTGGTGGCGATGGTCGGCAATGAATTCAACTCCCCACACATCGGGTTGCGCGACAAGATCGCGCTCCTGGCGGCGATCGGACCCGACGTGATTGCGACGCAGCTTCTGCTGGAAGCCGGCGAATTCCTCTATGGCCGCGTCGGCGCGCGCGTGATGTCGCTGCCGCACGCCTTGAACGCCCGCGCATTTTCGCCGGGGGCCAAGTCCGAGGCGCGTCCGATCGACGTCGGGTTTCGCGGCGAACGCTATTACGCCTTCATCGGCGACGATAGTCGCGTGCGGCTCATCGATACGCTTCTCGCCCAGGGGCCGGAACTGGGACTTGCCCTCGACATCGATTGGAAGCGCCGCTTCGACCGGCCCGGCTGGGTCCACTTTCTGCAGTCCTGCCGCGGCACCGTCGGCGCGGAGGCCGGCAGCTGGTATCTCGACCACGATGACAGCCTGGTGCTGAAGGTGTACGACGCCGCGCGGCGCGAGCAGCGTGGCTACGTCATTTCGGACGACCACGGGATGCGACAGATCTTCCGTCGGCTGCCGCTGCGGGTGAAGGACGCGTTCGCGCTCCTGCTGCGCAAGGGACCGGTCCGGTACTCGCGCTTCGAGGATGAAAGGATTTCCTATGAGGACGTCCAAGCGCTATTTTCCGCCGCCGGGACCAAATGCAAGGCCTATTCGAAATGCATCTCGTCGCGCCATTTCGACGCCATCGGCACGAAGACTTGCCAGATCATGGTGCGCGGGCGCTTCAACGACATTCTCGTCGCCGACGAGCACTACGTTGCCGTGAACCCCGATCTTGCCGACCTGCGCGGCGCGGTCGAGCGCTTCAACGATCCCGGCGAGCGCGACAGGATCGTCGAGCGCGCGTATCAATACGTGATGGACGCGCATACCTATCCGCATCGTCTTGCACAACTGCACACGACATTGATGTCCGGTGAATAGCTCGAACCCCGCACCAAGAACGTTTGCATTGATCGGCGCCGCCGGCTACGTGGCGCCGCGCCATTTGCAGGCGATCAAAAGCAACGGCGGGGTCCTCGAGGCCGCGTTGGACCCTTCGGATTCCGTGGGAGTTCTGGACAGCTATTTTCCGCAGGCGCGGTTCTTCACCCTGTTCGAGCGTTTCGACCGCCATATCGACAGATTGCGGCGCGAGGGCCGGCCGGTCGACTATGTCAGCGTCTGCTCGCCGAACTATCTGCACGATGCGCACGTGCGTTTCGCGCTGCGGTCCGGCGCCGACGCCATCTGCGAAAAGCCGCTGGTTCTCAACCCGCACAATCTCGACGGCCTGCAGGACATCGAGCGCAGCACCAACCGCAAGGTCTACACGATCATGCAGCTGCGTCTCCATCCGGAGATCGACGCGCTCAAGACCGCAATCGCGACCGCCCCCGGCCGCATCCACGACGTCTCCCTCACCTATGTGACCGCGCGCGGAAGCTGGTACTACACGTCGTGGAAGGGCGACGAGGCGAAGTCGGGCGGGATCGCGACCAATATCGGAGTGCACTTCTACGACATGTTGAGCTTCGTCTTCGGCGCCTTGCAGTCGAATGTCGTTCATCACCGGGCGATCGATTGCGCCTCGGGCTACCTCGAATACGAGCGCGCCCGCGTGCGATACTTTCTCTCCATCAATCGGCGCGACCTTCCGCGGCAAGCGGCGAAAACTCAAAAGACCTCCTTCCGCTCGGTCGTGGTCGACGGCCGGGAAATCGACTTCTCCGACGGCTTCACGGATCTGCACGCGCTGAGCTACAAGGAAATCCTGGCGGGCCGAGGATTCACGCTCGATCAGGTGCGTCCGTCCGTCGAGACCATTGCCGCCATCCGCGCGGCGCCGATCGAGCCGTCCAAAGGCGCGCCGCATCCGTTCCTCGAGCAGGTCCTCAATGACGAAGGACGATATCAGCACGGCTGGCCGGTTTGACGGCGTCTTCATCCACGAAAGCGCGTACGTGGACGCGCCGTGCCGGATCGGCCGCGGCACGCGCATTTGGCACTTCGCGCACATCCTCGCGGATTGCGAGATCGGCGAGGACTGCACGATCGGGCAAAACGTGATGATCGGCCCGGCCGTAAGGGTCGGCCGCCGCTGCAAGATCCAGAACAACGTCAGCGTCTATCGAGGCGTGGAGCTCGAGGACGAGGTGTTCTGCGGACCGAGCTGCGTGTTCACCAATGTCGACAACCCGCGCGCGGCGATCGAGCGCAAGAGCGAGTTTCGCCGTACTCTGGTCAAGCGCGGCGCAACCATCGGCGCGAATGCCACGGTCCTGTGCGGCCATACGCTGGGCGAATACTGCTTCATCGCCGCAGGCGCGGTGGTGACGGCGGACGTGCCGGCGCATGCCCTGATGATCGGCGTGCCGGCGCGACGCGTGGGCTGGATGAGCCGGGCTGGCGCCCGGCTCGGTGACGACCTGATCTGCCCGATCGACGGCAGCCGTTACACGCTGACCGTGGACGGCCGTCTCGAAGCGTAGCGTGCGACAGGGCGAGGAACGAGGCAATGAAGGTCAGGCAGGGAACGGCACAGGCGCTGGCAACCGCGATTGCGGTGCTGGCAGGCACCGTGGCAGACGCGCAGACCCGGAAGGCGGGCGTTTCCTGGCGGCCGGAGGGCAACGTCGAATTCGTCGTCGGCGCGGGCGCGGGCGGCGAGAACGACCGGATCGCGCGCGCTATCGCGCACGTACTGACGAAGGAGCATCTGGTCGACTCCATGACGGTGCTCAACCGGCCGGGTGCCGCGCAAACCATCGCGATCAACTATCTCGCCGGCAAGAAAGGCGACGCGAACGCGATCGGCCTCGCCTCGGGTAGCTTCATCAACGCGATTGCCCGCAGCGGGTCGACCTTGCACAAGAACGTGACGCCGTTGATGAAGCTGTTCGACGCCTATCAATGCTACTTCACGCGCGTCGATTCCCCGATCAGGACCATGGCTGACGTGCGCGATCGGCTCAAAGCCGATCCGAGCTCGGTGACGTTCGCATTTCCAGTAGGTCTCGGCAGCCCGCTGCATGTTTCCGTCGTCAACGTCGCCAAGGCGGCGGGCGCGACGCCGGGCAAGGTGGTGACCGTGGTCTACAATTCGGGCTCCGACGTCGCCGCGCAGGCCGCCGGCGGACACGTCGACGTCGGCCTTACCAGCATCGGCAGCCCCATGCCGCTCATTGCCGCCGGCAAGCTGCGCGTGCTCGGAATTGCGGCGCCGGACCGGATCGAAGGCGAGTTGGCAAACTTTCCCACACTGCGTGAACAGGGGATCGATGTCGTCACCGCCAATTCCTATACCGTGCTCGTGCCGAACGGATTGACGGCGGAGCAGATCGCGTTCTGGACCCGCGCGCTCGACCAGGTCATCGTCGACCCCGACTTCAAGCTCGATCTCGCGCGCAATTTCTGGGTGCTCGAGCCGATCCGATATCCGCAAACCGTCAAATGGATGCAGGATGACTACGACGAGAACCGGGCCATCCTGAAAGAATTGGGAATGCTGCAATGAGCGCCCCGCGAACGCTGTTCGACAAGATATGGTCCGATCATGTGATCGTCGTATCGCCGCAAGGCGAAGCGCTGCTTTACGTCGACTTCAACCTGATCAACGAAGGGCAGTCGTTTCTCGCCTTCGACCAGCTTCGCATCGAGGGCCGCAAGTCGCGCCGTCCGCAACAGCATCTGGCGGTGACGGATCACTACCTGCCGACCATCAATCGCGCGCTCGGCACCGCCGGCATGCCCAATCCGGAAATTCGCCGCGTCGTCGAGATGCTCGATGAGAACGCGGCGGAATTCGCGCTGCCCCACATCGGCTGGCACCATCGCGATCAGGGCATCGCGCACGTGATCGCGCCGGAGCTGGGCATTTCCCAACCGGGGATGCTGATCACTTGCAACGATTCCCACACCGCGACCAACGGCGCCTGCGGCGCGCTTGCGGTCCCGATCGGCGGCGGCAATCAGCTCAAGCACGTCGTCGCCACGCAGACCGTCTGGCTGAAGAAGCCGAAGACGCTGCGGATTTCGATCGAGGGCGCGCTGCCCGCGGCGGTCTCGGCCAAGGACGTGATCCTCTCGATCATCAGGGACGTCGGCGTCGGCGGCGCGACCGGGTACGCCGTGGAATATGCCGGCTCCGCCGTTCGCGCCATGTCGATGGAGGCGCGGCTGACCGTCTGCAACATGTCGATCGAGGCCGGCGCCCGCATCGGCATGATCGCCCCGGACGACACGACCTATCAATTCATTGCCGGCCGCGCCAACGCCCCGAAGGGCGCCGACTGGCCGCGGGCGCTGGCCTACTGGGTGACACTGCCCAGCGATCCCGCGGCGGTCTTCGACAAAGAGATTCGCCTCGATGCCGGCCGTCTCGCCCCCATGGTGAGCTGGGGCACGAGCCCGGAAGACTGCTCGCCGGTCGATGGCGTCATTCCCGATCCGTCGCGCATCGGCGACGGCGATCGCCGCAAGCACGTGGAGCGGGCGCTCGATTACATGCGGCTTTCGCCCGCGACGCCGCTCGAGCAGGTTTCGATCGACCGCGTCTTCATCGGCTCATGCACCAACAGCCGCATCGAGGATCTTCGCGCCGCCGCACAGGTGCTCAAGGGCCGGCGAACGGCGGTTCCGGGAATGGTGTCCCCCGGCTCGAGCGCGGTGAAACGGCAGGCGGAATCCGAAGGCCTCGACCGGATTTTCCGCGACGCCGGCCTCGAGTGGCGGGACTCCGGCTGCTCGATGTGCAACGGCTCGAACGGCGAGCTGGTCGCGCCCGGCGAGCGCTGCGCGTCCACCACCAATCGCAACTTCGAGGGCCGCCAGGGCCGCGGCGCGCTGACCCACATCATGAGCCCCGCGATGGTCGCCGCCGCGGCCGTGTTCGGGCGCATCACCGACGTGCGCCGGCTGTCCCATGATTGATGCGGTATGAGAGGTCAAATGCGCCCGTTCACGGTCCTGACCGCCGTCGCGGCTCCGCTCGAGATCGCGAAAATCGACACCGGCATGATCCTGCCGGGCCGTTTCATGCGCCGCCATCGGCGGCCCGGCCATGATTACTCGGAGGCCTTCCTCTATGACCTGCGCTTCGACGAAGCCGGCCGTCCACGCGCCGATTTCGTGCTGAACCTGCCGGCTTATCGAGACGCGAAAATCCTCGTCACCGATGCCGATTTCGGATGCGGCTCCTCGCGTGAGGGCGCGGCGTTCGCGGTGATGGATTTCGGCCTGCAAGCGCTCGTCGGACCGAGCTTCGGCGAAATATTCCAGGTGAACTGCATTCAGAACGGGATACTGGCGATCGTCCTTGCCGAGCCGATCATCCGCGATCTCTGGCGGCAATTGCGCGAGCGACCCGGCGTCGCGCTGACCATCG
>WNEY01000454.1_pt1 | contig 25622 bp, 18 predicted proteins | sample 5400531 | NCBI WGS metagenome assembly WNEY01 (sample SAMN13153338, study PRJNA577476) | soil metagenome | isolation source: 200 cm saprolite under Douglas fir tree site 1 | place: USA:California | collected 2015-04-18
GTGACATTCCTGGCGTCTTGACAGCTTGATCCGGCCTGAATGAGGCTGGCCAATTGGCAGGTCACTAGTGAAAGCCAAGCAGGGCTTTGCGTGAGCCTGATCAATCGGCTAGCCCGCACCCCACGACTCGGGCCAGCACCAGCGTGATGTCATCCTCGCCGCGCTGCTGCAGCATCTGGGTGATCTGGTCGCAGCTCAGGTCAAGCGTGTGATCAGGCTTGCACAAGGCATCGCTGAGCGCTTCCCTCAGCTGCGAGAGCCCATCGTCCAGCGGCCTGGACCGGCTCTCCACCAGACCGTCGGTGAACAGCGCGAGCGTTGCCCCGGGCGGCAAGGTGATCTTGGTGGCCTCGTATCCGCCGAGGCCGAGTCCGATCGGCAAGCCGAGCGGCAGGTCGATGTTCTGGGTGGTCCCATCGGGCAAGGTGAGGATCGGCGCCAGGTGGCCGGCCTTGGCGATCATGCAGCTATTCGAGGCCGGATCGATCACCGCCGCGAGGCAGGTCGCGAACGGTGCCGTCGCCATGCTCGTCGCCATTCGGTCAAGCCTGCTCAAGATCTCCTCAGGCGGCAGCTCAAGATCGGCCAGCGTGTGCGCGGCCGTGCGCAGCTGCACCATGACCGCCGCGGCCTCCGGCCCGTGTCCCATGGCGTCGCCGACGATCAGCGCCGCCCGGCCACTCATCAACGGGACAACGTCATGCCAGTCGCCGCCGACGATGTTCGCCCCGACCGGCAGGTACCGGGTGGCAACGGTCATCCCGGCCGGCGAGATCGGCTCACTGGGCAACAGGCCCTGCTGCAGCGCCTGCGCGGTGCGCTGCTCACGCAGGTACAGCCGCGCGTTGTCGATTGAGACCGCCGCGCGGGAGGCAAGTTCCTGTGCGACCCCGACGTCGATCTGGCTGAACTCGGGCCAGTCGTCCGAGCGGGCGAAGGTGGCGCACCCAAGCACAATTCCGCGGGCGACTAGCGGCACGGCCAGGAACGAGGTGAACCGGGCCGCCGCCAGCTCGCTGGCGCCGGGCAGGCGGGCCAGCCGCGCCACCGATTCAGGGTCGAGCTCGTGGAACTTGACCGGCCCGCGGGTCGTCATGGCGCGGTAACTCGGCGACCCCGCGCGCAGCACGATCGCCTCACGCGGGCGAAGCAGGTCATTGCTCACGATCGTCGGCTGGCCCGCAAGCCGGGCGACGAGCCGGCGCACGACGATCTCCGAGCCGACCGGCCGCTGCGCGAGTTCGTCGGCTACCAGCAGGCGTTCGGACAGGAAGATCGCGCAGCCATCGGCGAACGCCGGTACAGCTACGTCGGCGGCCTCGTTCGCCGTGCGGTTCAGATCGAGGGTCGTGCCGATCCTGGTGGCCGCGTCGCTCAGCAGATGCTGGCCCTGGCCAGGGTAGGTACGCCGGCCGATCACCAGCGCGCCGCTGTCCGGGCCCGCGAGCGGCTCGCAGTGCACGTTGACATGGCAGCTGCCATTCGCCGTACACATCGGGAAATTGGCCGACCAGACCTGACCGGCCGCGACCGCGGCCAGTCCCTGCTCGACCAGGTGCCGCGGCTCGTCCTCGGTCATCAGCACATCGCGGACGTCCTTGCCGACGACTTCGTCGGCAAGGTGGCCGAAGAGCCGGGCGGCCGTCACCGACCAGGACGTGATTATGCCGGTCGAGCTAGCCGTGAACACGGCGAGACCGTGCAGGTCAGGACCATGCCAGTCCTGCTCCAACGTTCCGCCCTCGTCGGCTAGCTGAGACACCACGACCGCATCAGCACCATTCCTGACGATCAGTTACCCTGAGCCGCGTTATCGCGGTGCGCTCCCTTTCTTTCTCGGGCACAGCGTTCTTAACCACAGCATGGCACCCGTAGCTATACCGAGTGCCTGAGATATCGTTCAATCAGCAAAATGTACCGCATCGCGGCCACTTTGACTGCACTGCTCTGGGCGTTAGTTTGTCGTCGCCTCGGTGAGAAACGGCTAACGAACGGCCGAGGGGTTCAGATTCCGGTGCAAGGCGCGGTGCGTGGTAACGGAATGTAATCGACAGGTGAGGGTGGGAGAGTTCTATGGCCGACGAGGCCGGAGTGGACTGGGTGCCGCCGGGAGTCGACACGAAGCGGGCCAACGTGGCCAGGGTCTATGACTACTGGCTCGGCGGTACGCACAACTTCCTGGTCGATCAGGACGCTGGCCGTGCGATAGCGGTCGTGGAACCTAGGATGCGCTCGATCGCGCGGGCCAACCGGGCCTTCCTCGGCCGGGCGGTGCGGTACCTCGGCTCGCACGGCGTTGACCAGTTCCTCGACCTCGGTTCCGGCATCCCGACGTCGGGCAACGTGCACGAGATCGCGCAGCACGCCAACCCGGCCGCCCGGGTCGCCTACGTGGACGTCGACCCCGTTGCGATCGCGCACAGCAAGGCGATCCTGTCCGGGAACGACAGCGCCGGGATCGTCGACGGGGATATCCGCGAGCCCGAGAAGATCCTCGCGCACGACACGGTCGGCCGCCTGATCGACTTCAGCCGGCCGGTCGGGCTGATCGTCCTCGCCGTCCTGCAGTTCGTCGCCGACGCCGAGGATCCCTGGCAGATCATGGTGACGCTGCGGGACCGACTCGTCCCCGGCAGTTTCCTGGTGCTCGGCCACGCGACCGACGAGGGCAGCAAGCCGAACGTGGCCCAGGCGAGCAAGACCATGTACAACCGCAGCGTGGCGACCCAGCTGCAGCTGCGTTCCCGGGCCGAGATCGAACGCTTCTTCGACGGCTTCGAACTGGTCGATCCCGGCCTGGTCTACGCGACGATGTGGCGCCCGGACTCACCCGAGGAGATCCAGGCCGACCTGGCCGACTACGGCGTCTTGGTCGGCGTCGCCAGGAAGCCCTGACCGTAAGGTCAGTTGAGTCGCTCTGAAGTTGAGTCAGAAAACCTTTGACAGACTCAAGTAATCCGGAATATGGTTGAGTCACTCAACTGTTGAGGGTCTACAGGTGCCTTGACCCTGCACCGTAGATCTCTGGGGGATGGCACGGCAGGATGGCACTAGGGGCGGAAGGAGGCGACAGTGAACTGGTGTCCAGGTGGTAACCGGCTCGATCAGGACATCTTTGATGCGATGACCGAGTTCATTACCCAGCTTATGCACCGCGGAGAGCGGATGGCCGAACGCCTCGACGTGCCGATGTCCTGCATGAAGGCGCTCCGTCGGCTCGACGTGCCGGTGACGATGAAAGACCTGGGACAACGACTGCATTGCGACCCGTCCTTCGTGACCATGATCGCAGACGCGCTAGAGCAGCGCGGGCTCGCCAAGCGCGAGCCGAGCGCTACCGACCGGCGGATCAAGAATCTCGTGCTCACCCCGCAGGGACTTGAACTGAAGGCCACGCTCGAGCAGGAGACGATGTGCGCGATGCCGTGGGCAGATGCGCTGACCGAAACCGAGCGCGAGCAGTTCCTCGGCTTCGTCCGCAAGATGAACGCGGCTCTGGCTGAGCAGGACGGCTCGTCGGCCAGCTCAGACAAGGGCCACGCCGTCAAGGTGAAGAACACCGCGGCCGCGGCGGCAGTCGCCGCCGTGCTCGAGGAGGTGACGAGCAACACTGCTTCCGCAGCCGGTTAACGCATTGACCGGCGGATCGCGACGCTGAGATTCGATGACCCTGACGGGGTCTTCGGGGGTTGATAGGGGGTGGCCCCCCCTGGCCGATACTGCCAGGGCTACCTCAGCTCGCCGCACGAGGCGACGCCGCCGGTACCTCGGGGGATCGCGACAAATCAACTTGCCAATCAAATCAATCCTCTGACGCCGTGATCGCTGCCCGGTCGCGGTGCGGGACAACCACGCCCTAACGGCGCCCGCACCACACCGCAGCCAGCAGTCCCGGCGCTGGATCCGCACACCCTAAGAAAGGTGAGGAGACCGCTGTGTCATCGACGCAAACGGTTACCGGTCGGGCGAACAGACCCGCCGAGGGTGGCGCCAGCCGCCATCTCGGGCTGGCCCTTGTCGTCATCGCTACGGCCCAATTGATGGTGGTGCTGGACGCAGCCATCGTGAACGTCGCGCTGCCGCACATCCAGCACGCGCTCGGCTTCTCCGGCAGTGGCCTGGAGTGGGTCGTGACTGCCTACGCCGTGACCTTCGGAGGGTTGCTGCTGCTGGGCGGCCGGACCGGAGACTTGCTCGGCCGCAAACGAGTTTTCATCTTCGGACTGCTGTTGTTCTCAGCGGCATCGCTGTTCGGCGGGTTCGCTAACTCAGAAGCGTGGCTGCTGGCCTCGCGAGCGGTGCAGGGAGTAGGCGGAGCGTTGATCGCGCCGACCGCCCTGGCGCTGATCACCACCACGTTCCCGCAGGGTCCGCAGCGCAACCGGGCGTTCGGCGTCTACGCCGCGATGAGCGGCGGCGGCGCGGCGGTCGGCCTGGTCGCCGGCGGCCTGCTGACGACGTACCTGTCGTGGCGGTGGGTGCTGTTCGTCAACGTGCCGATCGGCATCGTCACCGCGCTGCTGGCCCGCTACGTCATCGGCGAGTCCGAGCGTCAGACTGGCCGGTTCGACCTGCCTGGTGCGATCACCGCGACCGCCGGCGTGGCCGCGCTGGTGTACGGCCTGTCCAACGCGAGCACCGACCAGGCCGGCGTGTCGCACTGGGGCGATCCCAAGGTCATCGTCTCGCTGATCGTAGCGGTGGTCCTGCTGGCCAGCTTCGCGTTCATCGAGACCCGGAGCAAGCACGCGCTGCTGCCGATGCGGGTACTCGCCAACCGCAGCCGCACCGGTGGTTACGTAGTCATGCTTGCGCTGGCCACCGCGATGTTCGGGATCTTCTTCTTCCTGACGATCTTCGTGCAGGAGGTGCTCGGCTACAGCGCACTGCGCTCTGGTCTCGCGTTCCTGCCATTCGCGGTGACCGTGGTAATCGCCTCCGGCGTCGTGTCCCAGTTGGTCGCCCGTACCGGCCCGCGGCCGCTGATGATCGCCGGTACCGCCATCACGGCCGGCGGCATGTACTGGTTCTCGCACCTCACCGACCACAGCAGCTACGTGAGCGGACTGCTCGGCCCGATGCTGGTGACTTCGATCGGCCTCGGCCTGGTGTTCGTGCCGATCTCGCTGGTCGCGCTCACCAAGGTCAGCCCGGAGGACTCCGGCGTTGCCTCCAGCCTGCTCAACACCGGCCAGCAGGTCGGTGGTGCGATCGGTCTGGCTGCGCTGGGTACGGTGACCTGGACCGTGGTGTCGAACAGCATCAAGCACCAGGTGTCGCAGGCGACCGCGGCGGCAGCGAAGGCCGGGACGCACCTGCCCGCGCCTAAGCCAGGCGGCAAGCTGCCGGCGTCGATACTGAACGAGGCACTGGCGAACGGGATCTCGCGAGGCTTCCTGGTCGCGGCCGGGATTGCCGTGGTCGCCTTGATCGTGACCGTGCTCACGATCAAGATCACCCGCGAGGACATCGCCGCGACGTCGGCCATGCCAGGAGCGGGTCCGACTGAGCCGGTGGACGCAGACCGGACGCACGAGATCGACGATCTCGGTGACCTCGACGACCTGCCGGAACTGGAGAGGTCAGCCCGCTAACCGAATAGCGATCAGAAGTACCTAGAGTGCCCCGACATATCGGGGGGTCCGGGGGGCCGTCCCCCCGGGAGATACGGTGGCGGTCGCATCAGGTGCGGCCGCCACCGCGCCGTCGAGCAGGCTGACCGTGTTCGCGGCGATCGCCGGGATCCGCGGACCTGGCAGCACGATGCCGGTGAGGTTCAGCGGATCGGCCGCGGACAGCTGCACAAGCTCACCGGATCGGGGCTGCTTGCGTACCGTGCGCAGCACGTCGATCGCATCGGGGTGGGCGTACTGCTCGCCGCTGAATCCGGTCACGAACCTGCCCCCCCTGATCGTGCCTCTGGCCTCCATCCGCCGGAAAGCCCAGAGCAGATCACGCCAGCCGACCCCCGCGGGGATCGACTCCCGCACCGCGATGTCTCGCAGCACCACGCCCCACCGGGCGGCCAGCTGCTCGGCCACGGCCTCGGCTAGCTCGTCGCGGTCCGGTGCCGCCATCGGATTAGGCAGCAGTGACCAGCGGCCGGCCGACCCGGTCGGCACGCCGCTGGCCCCGCGGCGCAGCCCCCGCCGGGGCACGAACCGCTGCCGGTCACCGCGCCGCAGCAACGAGCGCACCGCCCGGAACCCGTCGGCCGTCACCAGCCCACGCGCCACGCCGTCCCATAGGGCCTCATCGATCGCGTCGGGCGGCAACCCGGTCGCGGCGGCCAGATCGTGCCGGAACAGCGCACCGTCGCGACGCAGCGCGTCGAGCACCTCCAGGCTCTGGCCCGGCTCAGGCAGCGCCGGGGTGAGCTCACCCCGCGCGGCCCGCAGCAGCCACGGCAGATCCGCGCGCAGCGCCAGCGTGATCGGGGTCGCCCGGGACGGCGCTCGGCCGCCCCGCCTCGGCATCGCGTCCGGATCTGGCTCGCGCACCGACAGCCGACCCCAGCAGACCTGCCCGGACAGGCACAGGTCATCGAGCCACTCCCGCCGGTACCCCTCCACCCGGGCGGCGAGCACCGACCGCTCCCACGCGGCCGCCGCGAGTTCGTACCCCTGCAGCTGCTCGATCACCGACAGGACGCCGAACCGGCCCTCCCGCCGGGTGCCAGCGCTCACATGCTGCCACCGCAACAGGAACCGCATGAAGTCACGCGCATTGACCGGCTCGACCTCGCGCCGCAACCGGTCCCTGGAGTACACGTGGATACGGGAGAGCAGCCGCCGCGCGCAGAACTCCTCTTCCGCCTCCGGCCCGGTGAACCGGCCCCGCAGCGCAAAGCCTTCCTGCTCGATCTTGGCAAGACCTCTGCCGATGATCGCTTCGCGCAGCCCGGTCAGCTCACTGAGGCCGGTCGCCGTCGACGGACCCAAGCAGTCCAGGTGGCCGCGCAGCACCTTGGCGATCGCGTCGTCCTCGTCGGGTGGTTCTCGCTCGACCAGGCCCGTTGGAAGCCGGAGATCAGGGACGACGCAGGCGTCCGGAAACAACACGTCGATCGTCGGCCTGCTCTCGGTGACCGCCCACAGCGGACCGGCACCGGCCTGAACGGAAAAGGCCCGGCCGGCCTGGACCAGCTCATCGAACCAGTCACGCCACTGCTCCTGCGGGCGCATCACCACGAGTGTCAGCACCACGTCGTGCAGTTCATCGAGGTCGCGGGGGTCGGGTTTGACCTGCTCGACGACCCGCTCGATCGCGGCCGGATCGAGCCGCGCCAGCTCGTGCGGCTCGACCGGCAGGCCCCGCCGGAGCGGCACGGCCCGGCTGCGGCGATCTTCGAGCTCGGCGTCGTCCAGGTAGGTGTACGGCCGGCCGTTCAGGATCTCGTGGGCTAGCACGGACGGCTCGGTGGTGTCCCGGACGACGACATTGACCTGGTCAGACTCGATGCGGCCGAGCAATGCTTTCAACCCAGAAATATCCATTGCCTCGTGAAGACAGTCGTGCAAGGTCTGCCGGACCAGCACGTGATCGGGGATCTCCATCGGCCCCGGAGCGACGTTCTCCTGGCAGGCGGCCAGCACCGGGAACACCGCCGCCATCAGGTCATCGGCCTCCATCCGCTGGATCGCGGGCGGATTCTTCTTTCCGCCGCGCATCCGGAGCACGGTCAGGGAGGTGTTGAGGTTCCACCGCCAGCGGACCGCGAACATCGGCGCGGTCAGCACCGCCTGGCGGACGACCTCTTCCACGGTGCCCGAGGCGAGGAACTTGGGAACGCGGTCGAGCGGGAAGCTGTGTTGCGGGCCGAGGGAGAGCAGGATCGCGTCGTCGCTGGCCGCCGCCTGCAACTCGAAGTCGAACGTCACGCAGAACCGCTTGCGCAGGGCCAGGCCGAACGCGCGGTTCACCCGGGCGCCGAAGGGGGAGTGGCCGACCAGTTGCATGCCACCGGCCGGATCGAAGAACCGTTCGAGCACGATGGTGTTTTGCGTCGGCATCACGCCGAGCTGGGCCAGCGCGGTGCCCAGGTAGGCCGCGATCATCTCGGCGGCGTCCGGCCCGATCCCGCATTCGGCGATCAGCCAGCGCACCGCTTCCGCGACTCGCTCGGCCTGAGGCTGGTCATCTTCGCGAGCCAGGGCCTGATCCGGGGCCAGGATCTCGGTGATCGCGGACCGGAGGCAGCCGACCTCCTCGGACAGCTCAATCGTGCGGCCCGGTGCCTCGCCCAGCCAGAACGGCACCGAAGGCGGCGCGCCGGCCGCGTCGACGACCCGGACGATGCCGGGCTCCACCCGGCGAATCCGCCAGGACGTGGTGCCAAGCAGGAACACGTCGCCGGCCATGCTCTCGATCGCCCAGTCCTCGTTGACGGTGCCGACCAGGGCTTCGTCCGGCTCGGCCAGCACCCGGTAGTCGCCTAGCTCGGGAATCGCGCCGCCGGAGGTCAGCGCGGCGATGCGAGCCCCGCGCCTGGCCTTGATCGTGCCGTTGACCTGGTCGCGGTGCAGGTAGGCGGCCCGGCGGCCGCGCCCGGTGCTGATGCCTTCCGACAGCGTGCTCACGATCTCGTCGAAGTCGTGGTCGGAGACCGACGTGAATGGTGCCGCGCCCCTGGCCAGCTCAAGCAGCTCGGCCCGCGCCCACTCGGCCGCCGAGCACTCGGCCACCACCTGCTGGGCCAAGATGTCGAGCGGAGCCTCCGGCATCACCAGGCGGTCCAGCCGCCCGGACTTGGCGCCGCGCAGCAGGGCGGCGCATTCGACCAGCTCGTCCCTGGTCGTCGGGTACAGGCGGCCGGACGGCACGCCGTCCCGGCTGTGGTTGGACCGGCCGACTCGCTGCAGGAACGTGGCGAAGCTGCGCGGTGAACCGATCTGGCAGACCAGCTCGACCGGCCCGACGTCGATTCCCAGCTCCAGCGACGCGGTCGCGACCAGGGCGCGCAGGTCACCGCCGCGCAACCGGGCCTCGACCCGCTGCCGGCGGTCCTTGGACAAGCTGCCGTGATGGGCCGCGACCTGGCCCTCGCCGAGCCGCTCGCCGAGTTCGTGCGCGATCTTCTCGGCCTGCCGTCTGGTGTTGACGAACACCAGCGTGGTCCGGTGCTGCTCGACGTGGCCGGCGATCAAGTCGGTGATCTCTGCTTGCTGCTCCAACGAAGCGACCGCACCGAGTTCGCCGGTGGGGAGTTCAAGCGCCAGCTCGAGTTCTCGGCGGTGGCCGGTGTCCACGATCGAGCACTTTGGCGAGCCGTCGGCATTATTCCGGGCCTGGCCGGCGCCGACGAGGAGCCGAGCGACGTCGCTGATCGGTTTCTGGGTCGCGGACAGGCCGATCCGCTGCAGGGGACGGCCGGTGACGTGAGCGAGCCGCTCCAGCGTCAGGGCAAGGTGCGATCCGCGCTTGTTCCCGGCCACGGCGTGGATCTCATCGACGATCACGGTATCTACGCCGGCCAGCATCTTCCGGCTGCGCTCGGCCGTGACTAGCAGGTAGAGCGACTCCGGAGTGGTGATGAGGAAGTCCGGCGGGCGCCTCAGCATCGCCGCGCGCTCGGCCGCCTCGGTGTCGCCGGTACGCACCGCGATCCTGATCTGGGGCGCGGGCAGGCCGAGTTCGGCGGCGGTCTCGGCGATCTCGGCCAGGGGCCGTTCGAGGTTCTGCCAGATGTCTACGGCCAGTGCCTTAAGCGGCGAGACGTAGACGACGTGCGGGCCGCCGGGTCCTTCGATCTCGGCGGTGTCTTGCGCCGCCGACTCGACCTCGGCGGCGGCGCTTGCTTCCTGGGTCTCATGCGCGCGGTAGAGGCGGTCGATGCAGACCAGGAAGGCGGCCAGCGTCTTACCGGACCCGGTCGGCGCGGCGATCAGCGTGTGCTTGCCCGCCGCGATCTCGCCCCAGCCCTTATCCTGCGGCGCGGTCGGTCCATCAGGGAATCGCCTGGCGAACCAGGTACTTACCGCCGGGTGGAACTCATCGAGCACCCGCCCACACTAACCCGGCCCACTGACAGCCAACCCTGGTCGCGGGTTAGTGCTTGGCCGAAGGCGGAGCCAGGCGGTAGATGGCGCCAGCGGTGTCGTCGCTTATGTAGAGGGCGCCGTCTGGTCCCGGCACCACATCGGCCGGGCGGCCCCAGCGGCTGCCGTCGGAGTTCTGGAATCCGGTGACCATGACCACGGCCGGTTCGAGGGTGTGCTTGGCCGCGTTCCAGGCCAGCCACAGCACCGCGGGCGGCCTCGGCGGCACCCGGTTCCACGATCCGTGCACGGCTACGACCGCGCCGTTCTTCCATGGTGTCGGCAGACGGCTGCCCTCCAGGAAGCTCATCCCCAGCGGCGCGCTGTGCGCGGGCAGTCCCACATTGATCGGTTGCAGGCGGGAGCAGTTCAGGTGGTGGCCGCGCGGATTCGTCAGTGAATCGCGCACCAGCGGAATGCCGGCCAGCGATCCGGCCGGGTGGTTCACGTCCTGATCAGGATTGCAGTAGGGCCAGCCGAGATCGCGCCCCTGGGTCACCGGCACCACCTCATCGGGCGGGTGGTTGTTGACGTAGGCCTGGATGACCTGGCCGAAGGCGTCGTGGTGCCCGGCGTAGGAGGAGTGGAACGGGTAGGGGATGTTGTCCCGGTTGTTGACGGCCGTCCAGACGGTCCCGTTCGGCGCGACCGCCAGGCCCTCGCCGTTGCGCACCCCGCGCTCGACTACCCGCAGGCCGGTGCCGTCCGGCCGTACCGACATGATCGTCGCGCGCGGCGGCTTGAACGTACGGTCGTCCGGATTGGCGTTCGACGAGCTGCCCACGTTGAAGTAAATGGTGCCGTCCTTCGTCACGGCCACATCCTTCACCGTGTGGTTGTCGTCGCCGTTCGGCTTGATGCCGGGCAGATGCGGGGCGATGACGCGCGGCCGGCCAGTGATCCCGGACTTCCCCCACCGGTAGCGCACGATCTGGTCGGCCTCGGCGACGTACAGCATCCAGCGGCCGCTTACCCGGGCGAAGGCCAGGCCCTGCGGCTTGGTCAGGTCAGTCAGAATGGTCTGCGATGGCGCGAGGCCCTGTTTGCTCGGGGTCAGCTCGACGACCATTCCCTCGTCGGGCTGGCTGACCAGCAGGTCACCCTGCGGGGTCCAAGCCTCCATTCGCGCATCCGACACTCTGGCCCAGACGCGCACAGTCCAGCCAGGCGGCACGTGCAGCTTGCGCTTGACCGCGAACGCGCCGCCCTCGCCCGGCGGCACAACCACCTCGACCGAGGCGGTGGCCCTGATCGGCAGACCGCTTGCTTTGATGCCCACGTGGACCGGTGGCCCGCCGCAGGCCGCCACCAGCGCTGCGGCCGTGAGCAATCCGGCAATGACCCGCGAACGGTACCAGCGAACCTGCATTGGCCCAGTCCACCATGCGACTCACGAAAATACATCGTGGTCCCGGCGGCAACCTTGGCGCCGGGACCACGGGGCGGGTGTCAGACCGGCAGGTCAGAATAGCTGGCGGCGTCACCCTTGAGCGGCACGCTGAGGTCGCCGCTGATGCCGATCGGCAGGTCACCGGCGATCGTGATGCGGTGCAGCCGCCTGGGCAGGTCGTCGTAGTCGGCGACCGCGTAGTGCTGGGTGGCCCGGTTGTCCCAGATCGCGATGTCGCCGGTCCGCCAGGTCCAGCGCACCGTGTTCTCCAGCCGGGTGACGTGCCGCTGCAGCAGCTGGAACAAGTCGGCCGAGTCGGTCTTGGACAGTCCCACGAACGATCGAACGAAATGCCCGAGCAGCAGCGACGGTTCGCCGGTCTCCGGGTGCAGCCGGACGACGGGGTGCTCGGTCTCGAACTCCAGCCGCCGGAACTCCTCGCTGTACCGCTCCTCCTTCACATCCACGCCGCCGATGCGCGGACGGTGGTCGGCGTAGTCGTAGAGGTTCGTGTGGACCGCGCGGAGGCTGTGGACCAGGGCCTGGAGCGCGGGCGGCAGCTGGCGGTAGGCCTGGACGGTGTTCGCCCAGACGGTCGTGCCGCCATAGGGAGGCAGGGTGATCGCCCGCAAGATGCTGATCGCCGGAACCCGGTCCACGAACGTGACGTCGGTGTGCCAGCTGTTGGCCTTGCCCTGCTCGGAGTCGATCGGCAGGACGGCCTTGCCGTCCCCGGCCACCGTCGGATGCGGCTTGGTCACCGGCCCGAGCAGCCGGGCGAACGCCAGTTGCTCGGCGTCACCGGCCTGCTGCTGGTCGCGCAGGAACACCACCCGGTGCGCGAGCAGCGCCGACCGCAACTCGGCGACCGCGCCGGCCGTAAGGTCGCCGCTGACCTTGATCCCGCTCACGATCGCACCGAGCGATCCGCCGACCTTGGCTACCTCGATATACCGGTGTTCGTTGTCGGACTGGTTCCTCGTGTCGGCTAGTGCGGTGGCTTGGTGATCTTGTACCTGAGTCACAGCAAGTTCGCCCTTCGTCAGCTGGGTCTTGACTTCAATCTCTCCTCTGCGAGATATCATGTCACGTATTCCGAGCGAAAAACTAGGTTTCGATCGATTTTCGGTGGTGGGGCGTCTGGCTGGGGGCGGCCCGGCTGGTGGGTCTTGTCTCGCGGGTCGTCTGCCCGTGCCTGTCCGGCTGGGCCGGCAGGGCAGGCTGGCCGGGTGTAGCGAACTGGTTGGAGGCCAGGTGGTAGCGGCTTGACCAGCTGGGCCTGGCCGGGTGGGCACTTCTCGCGGCTGGGCGGCCGCTAAGCGGAGCGTTTTCGGCTTCGGTGCTGAGAAGTCTCCGGGATCATGGAATCCGGTCCGGAATGCCCGGTTTTCGTCGGAGCGTTTTCGTGTGTCGGAGAGTTTTCCGCGAAAAACTGCCCTGATCTGCCGAAAACGCTCCGATCAACGAAAACGCTCCGACAAGATTCGGGCATATGGGACGCCCGATCATGATCACGGAGAGTTTTCGGCGCCGAAGCCGAAGATTCTCCGTCACGATTGCCCAGCAGGCTACCCGCTAGACGCTCGGCATGGCCTGCGGATACTCGCGGGTTGCCGAAACGGGAAAGCTGGTGGTGTCGGGTTGCGGAGGCTGGGAGCGTAGGGATGGACTCGTTCGTTAACGGAAGTGAGTCGAAACCGAGTCTTTCATGAGTACATTTGGTGCTGTTCTAGGACACAGCGTCCTGGCTGTAACGCTGTGACCCGCTGGTGTGGTGGAGCTGGATTGGAGATCGCATGCCCGGAGTCGCTCGGGTGCTCGGTAAAACCGGCATAGCCGTTGGGCTTGGACTGGTGCTGATCGGTCCGATGGTCCAGGGGGCGGACGCCATCCTTCCAGCTCCCGGCAAGATCGCCGCCGGACGTCATGCGGTGCCTTCAAAGACCAAAAACGCCAGCGCAAGAAAGACTCCCGCGAAGAACAAGTCGAAGGCCAGGCACAAGCCGCGTCCGGCGTCGACCCGCCAGTTCCAGGTCGGGGCTGACCTCAAGCCAGGCACCGTTACCCGCCCCATCGTCACCCGCGCGGCCAAGACCCGAACGGCTAAGACTCACCCGGCCAAGCACCCCAAGGCGCCAGTCACGACCCCGACGCCCAGGCCTCCGGCCCGGTCCAGGATGAACCCGGTGGTCCATCGCCGGCGCCGCCCGTCGCTGGCCGGTACCTGGTCGCTGTTCGGCGGCGAGTTCAAGTTCAGCCGGATCGGGATCAGGACGATCTCGGACACGGTGATCAGCCAGCGCATCGGGGTGTTCTGCCCGAAGGTGAACGATCAGGACGGCCAGCTCGTGCTCCGGCAGACCGACAAGCTCGACTACATCGGCACCTGGCAGTGGTTCAACCCCAGGACCTGCCAGTCGGCCGGGTACGGGAGGGTCACGATCATGGTCTGGCGGGACAAGCTGACGGCTACGTTCACCGCGTACCCGCCGACCGGGCAGCCAGGACCGCCGGACACCACGATGATGGAACGACTGCCCTAAGCCCTAACCGCTAAGCCCGCTGGCGCATCGCCTCGTACAGGAGAATCGATCCAGCGGTCGCGGCGTTCAGCGAACTGGCGGCTCCCACCATCGGCAGGCTGACCACCAGGTCGCACTCAGCCCGCCAGGCGGTGGTCAGGCCGGTCGTCTCGTTGCCGATTACCAGCACGAGGGGCCCGGTCAGGTCGGCTTGCCGGACATCGACCGCGCCATCCTCATCGGCGCCGATCACGGTTACCGGTGATCCGGCCTCGCGCAGCGCCCCCACCCAGTCGATCACCTCCCGGTGCGAGGGCGCCCGTACGACCGGAACACCGAAGAATGAGCCGGTGCTAGCTCGTACGCAGCGCGGGTCATAGGGGTCGGCGCCGTGTCCGGTGACGACGAGCCCGGTCCCGCCGAACGCATCCGCCGACCTGATCAATGTGCCGACGTTGCCCGGGCTGGCTGGTCGGTCAAAGACAGTCACCAGCAAGGGCCGGTCAGCCACCTCGAGCCGGGACAGGTTGTCCGGCGGCATCTGGGCCACCGCCAGCAGCTCAGGGACACCGTCCAGTTTCTCGCCGAGTTCCGCCATTAGCTCAGGCGCCACCACGAACCGAGCCGCCACCGGCGTGGTCTCCCAGAGCTGCGCCGCCCACTTCGACGGCGTCGGCCGACCGTCGTGCAACAGTGCCCGGATCGTCCAGCCCTGCCTGGCCGCCTCCGACACCGGCCGGACCCCCTGAACCAGGAACTCACCGGCCCGCAGGCGCTTGGTGCGGTTAGTCAGCAGCGCCTGCCACTGCTGGAAGGTCGCGCTCCGGCTGCCAACCCGGATGGGCCGGGCCGCCGCCGTCACGTGCCGCGCGGACAGGGGAAGAACATCTTGCCGTCTAGGTCCACGTCAAGCTTCATAGCGGAAAACCCGTGCGGCTGCGAGTAGATCGTCCGGCAGAACGCGGCGTAACTGTGCCGGCCAGAGCACTTGGTCCCGGTCTGGCCGGGGGAGCAGACGTAATGATCGGCCGAGTACTCGACCTCGCCGACCCACTTACCGGTGGGCTGCGCATGAGTCCGATCCGCGCTGAACGCATCCCACCCGCACGGCGTCCGTCCCGCCAGCGCCGTGCAAGTGATCCCGTATTGCTTGCTGCCGCGCAGCCAGGATGAGAAGCAGGCCTTGTAGACGTAGCACTCCTCGACCACCGCGCCGTCCGAGTACCTCCGGGCCCACCAGGTCAGCCACGGCGAGTTCTTCCATAGCCCGGCCAGCCCGAGCCGGTGCGTCTCGTTGAACGCGTACGCCAGCAGGTTCTGGGCGTCCCCGGCGGTCAGGTGAAACCCGGTCACAGGCGGCGGGTCGAAGCTGTCGATGTCGTCCAGCTCGACCGCGTCGAAACCCTTGCGCGCGCACATCTCAAGCCGCGCCTTGATCATCGGCTTCAGCTCGTTCAGCTGGCGGAAGTCCAGCCACCGCTCCTGCGGGTAGCCGTAGTAGACATTGCCGAGCGTCGCGGCCGGGAACCCCGCTCGCCGGCCAGGGCTGCCGTCCGGCCGGTACTCCTCCCAGGCCAGGTCCAGGTAGCAGACGGTCCTCGGGTGCGCCAGGGTGTCGGCCTGCCAGCTCGTCTTGATCGCGTGTATCTGAGCCTTCGTAGTCAGGAACCCGTCGATGTCGTAGAGGTCGACGGCATGCTTGCCGGTCCGCTCCAGCGGCGTGACCCGCCCGATCTGCCAGTCCCACCGCAGCGGCTTGCCCGCCGAGTTCAGGTGCGGCGGCAGCCAGCAGTCATGTCCAGGCCGCCGATGGCACGCGACCGGCTTAGGCAGCGGCGTCACCCGCCAGCGGAATCGCAGCACCGTGGCACCGCCCCGGTCGGCCGTACGAACGAACGCTTGATGCACGCCAAGCTTGAGTCTTCCGGTGTAGAAAGCATGCGCCGGCTGAATCTTGTGCCAAGAGCCATGGTCGATCCGGTAGAACTCGGCGGGCTTGCCCGAGCTGGCCGCGAAGTGGGGCGGGTCGACGCTGAAGTACTCCTCGCGGGAGCTGGTCCGGCGCTCGGGCGTTCCGTCGACGAACTCGGTGCGCGGCGCCCGACCGGCTGGATAGGCGGCGGCTACGCGCCGCGAGGTCACCGTGGCCGAGGCGTTGAACACCGAGAAGGAGAACGTCGCCGGATCGGTCTCGACCACCTCGGTGGCGGTCTCGGTGAGCTGAAGCTTCCGGCCGGTGTCGGCGTGGCCGACGATGTACCGCGAGGCGCCGAACGGCGTCGCCGTGCTGTCGCTGGCGTTGCGGCAGCCGCCCGCGCAGGACTTCCAGTAGTAGGCGACGCCGAAGCTGAGCAGCCGGTCGCCTTTCGGGAGCCGCCCTGGCCGCCAGGCCAGTCCGGCGGCTCTGACCACACTGCCGTCCCGCGCAACGCCGGTGATCCGCAACGCCCCAGACCGCTGCGGCGGCGCGATCTTCGCAGTGCTGGCCGGGGTGGTGGGTGGGGGGTGTAGTCGGTGGGACCCCCCGGATCCCCCCGCGGCGGCTGCCGGCGGGACGGCGGCCGCCGCGGGCGCAGGCACACCAATCAGGCCGGCAGCCGCAGCAATCGCGGCAATCGCGGCCGAGGTGCGCAGACGTCTCGTCGACATGGCCGATCAGCCTCCCACTGGGAGCTCGATTTACCTGGTGAGCTTGGGCGGCAGCATGGCCGCGTGCGCGTCGAGCAGCTCGTCGCACATCGCGACGGTCTCGGCGGTGGTCAGCGTTGCCGACGTGTTCGGGTCGAGCAGCGCCGCCTGGTACACGTAGTCCCGGTTTCCGGTCAGCGCGGCCTGCACGGTCAGCTCGACCACGTTGAGGAACGTCCGGTTCAGCGCGGCCAGCTGTACCGGCAGCGCACCGACCGCCCGGGGCAGCGGCCCGCCGACGCCGAGGTAGCACGGCACTTCGACGCACGCGTCCGGCGGCAGGTTCTCGATCTTGCCGTTGTTGCGGATGTTGACGTAGATCTCGCGCTCTTCGCCGGTCTCCGTTGAGTGAATGAACTGCGAGGCCAGCTCGTCGCCCGAGTCAAGCTCGATCTGCTCATCCGCGTCGAGCTGCCTGGTCAGCTCGGCGAACTCGGCCAGGTTCTCCTCGCAGCGGGCCAGGTAGTCGCCGACGAAGATCCGGTAGTGCGCGACCTGCGAGTCGTGCCGCATGAACCAGGGCACGTACTCGGCCGAGTGCTCGCTGGACTCGGTGGGGAAGTAGCCGAACCGCCGGAACAGCTCGACCCGCACCCGTCGACCGAGTCCGTCGGGGTCGGCGTCGATCACTTGCGTCAGCTTCGGGTAGAGCGACTCACCGTTGCGCTCGAACTGCAGCACGAACGCCTGGTGGTTGAATCCCGCCGTCGTATAGCTGATCTCAGCTTCCGGAACCCCCACCAGACCGGCCAGGAACGCGTGCGTGTCCCGCACCGAGTGGCACAGGCCGTACACCCGCTCGAACTCGGTGCCGGCGTAGATCGCCCACGGCAGCATCGCCATCGGGTTGGTGTAGTTGAGCAGGTAGGCGTCCGGGCAGTGCCGCAGCATGTCGGTGGCGAGCGCGACCGCGACGGGGATCGTGCGCAGGCCGCGGAAGATGCCGCCGATGCCGATCGTGTCACCGATCGTCTGGCGCAACCCGAACTTAGCCGGGATGTCGAAGTCGAGCCTGGTCGCGTCGTACCCGCCGACCTGGACCTCATTGATGACGTACTTGGCGCCTTCGATGGCCACGGTGCGCTCGAGTGACGCGGTGACCGTGACGCTGGCGCCGGTCTGCTCGACGATGCGGTTGACCAGCCGCTCGGCGAAGGCGAGCCGCTCGGCGCTGATGTCGTGCAGCGACAGGTGCAGCTGCCCGCTCAGCTCGGCGAATCCGCACAGGTCAGTTGCGACATTCCGGGTGAACTCGATGCTCCCGGCCCCGATGAACGCGATCTTGATCACGATCAAAAGTGTTTCATTGCGCGCAGTTACGCGCAAGACTGCGCAGGTCATCATGCAATAACCCACAGTTACCTGCACTTTTGCTGCTCGATCCGTCTTGACACGGTCAGGCGGGACCCCAAAGATATGCCTCAAACATCGGCGTAGGTGAACAGAGGTCATGATGGGCACTTATCGGCTGCGGGCAGCGGTTTGCTGCGCACTCGCGATGACCGTCGTCACCGGGCTGGCGGCCTGCGGATCAGGCAGCGAGGCGACCGGCAACAGCAAGTCGATCCAGATCTGGGAGGGTTATACCGGCGTCGAGGCGAAGGTGTTCGCCCACATGATCGCCGGGTACGAAAAGTCCCATCCGGGCGTGAAAGTCAACACGCTGTATGTCAACAGCGACAACACGCTGCAGAAGGTGCAGACCGCTGTGGCCGGCGGCGCTCCGCCTGACCTCGCCTATCTATACGGCTCGTGGGCGCCGAACGTCGCCAAGATCTCCTCGGTCGTCACGCTGACCAACCTGGTGAAGCAGTCCAGCGTGAACTGGAACGACTTCTGGGTCGGGGAACGAGATGTGGCGACTGTCGGCGCCCGGGTAATCGGAATGCCGGCCCTGGTCGACAACCTCGCGGTGGTCTACAACAAGACGCTGTTCGCCAAGGCGCACCTGCCGCTGCCCGGCCCGGACTGGACCTGGTCGCAGTTCACCGCCGACGCCAAGAAGCTGACGATTCCGTCGATCAAGCAGTTCGGCACCGCCTACGTCACCCCGGGCAGCGAGGACACGGTCTGGCACTGGGAGGCGTTGCTGTGGGCCGCCGGCGGCCAGATCCTCAACTCCGATAACACCAAGGCGGCGTTCGACTCGACGGCCGGCCTGACCGCGCTGGACACGCTGCGCACGATGGCCGTCACCGATCACTCGATGTATCTGGACCCGACCGACTCGGCCTACGCCAACGTGTTCAACTCCGGCAAGGTCGGCATGCTGGTCACCGGGCCGTGGGACCTGTCGGGGTTCCCGAACGTGAAGTACGGCGTCCAGGTCATGCCGTCGTTCCCCGGCACGACCGCAGGGCATCAGACGATCTCAGGACCCGATAACTGGGTGGTCTTCAACAACGGCGCCTCCAGGGTGAAAGCCGCCGAGGACTTCCTCCTCTGGCTGACGGCACCGGCCCAGGACAAATATTTCACCCTAAAAACCGGCAATCTGCCGACGCGCCAGTCGACCGCCAACGCGCCCGGCTACCAGAGCGAAATGAATGCCGCGCTGCCGGACGTCTCGACGTTCATCACCAACCTCGGCAACGTCAAGCAGGCCCGGCCGCAGGTCGCTAGCTACCCGCAGATCTCCCAGGTCATCGGCACGATGATCGTGGCCGTGCTGCTGAACAAGCAGCAGCCGAAGGCCGCGCTAGACGCCGCTGCGGCGAAGGTCAACCAGATCCTGGCCGGCTCTGGATGAGCTTGTCGGCCTCGATTGCGCTCGGGCGGCGGAAGACCGGCGAGCGGCCGGGGTCGCGGCGGTTGCGCCGGGCCGAGACGCTGACCGGGTGGGCGTTCGTCACCCCGGCGACGGTAGTCATCGGATTGTTCGGCGCGGCTCCGATCATCTGGTCGCTGATCATGTCGTTCCAGCAGAGCGACCAGCTTTCGTCGAGCACGCCGTTCGTCGGGCTGCATAACTACCGGCAGATGGTCCACGACCCGGCCGTAACGTCGGCGATCTGGCACACGCTGATCTACACCGCGCTGTTCGTGCCGGGCACGATGGTGCTCGGGCTGTTCCTCGCGGTCGCGATGAACCGGAAGCTCCGCTTCATGTGGGTGTACCGGACGGCCGCCTACGCCACGATGGCGATCTCGACGATCAGCGAGGCGCTGGTCTTCATCTGGCTGTTCGACCCGTCCTACGGGATCGTGAACTACGTCTTCAGCCTGCTGCACATCCCGCAGCAGCAGTTCCTGAACTCGCCGTCCGAGGCGCTGTACGTAGTCGTCGTGATGACGATCTGGGGCTGGAGCGGGTTCGCCGTCGTCATCTACCTGGCCGCGCTGCAGGGGATACCGCAGGACCTGACCGAGGCGGCCGCGATCGACGGGGCCGGTCGATGGACCTCGTTCTGGCGGATCACGATGCCGCTGCTGTCGCCGGCGTCGCTGTTCCTGGCGGTCTGGCTGACGATCAACGCGCTGCAACTCTTTGACGAGGTGTATCTGTCGACTCAGGGCGGGCCGCTCGGGGCGACCACGGTGCTGGTCTATTACCTGTACCAGCAGGCGTTCGAGAACTTCAACTTCGGCTACGCCTCGGCCATCGCGTACTTGTTGTTCATCGTGATCCTGGTGGTCACCGCGATCCAGTTCCGGGTCGGGCGCCGATTCACCTACTACAGGTCATGAGCGCGCCTTCTCTGGCGGCCGGGTCCGTGCAGGCGGGGCGGCGTCGGTGGCCGTTTAGTCCCTGGCATCTGGTGCTGATTCCGGCGACGATCGTGCTGCTGTTCCCGTTCGTCTGGCTGATCGTGACCTCGCTGGAGACGTCGTCGGAGGCGCTGCGGTTTCCGCCCGACCTGACGCCGCATGTAATTCGGCTGCGGAACTACCCGGACGCGTTTAACGCGGCCCCGTTCGGGCGGTTCTTCCTCAACAGCGCGATCGTCGCGCTGACCACGGTCGTGTGCAACCTGGTGCTGTGCGCGGCGGCCGGGTACGCGTTCGCTCGGTTCAGGTTCCTTGGCCGGACGGCGCTGTTCATCGTGATGATGGCGACGCTGATGGTGCCGTTCCAGGTCACGATGATCCCGCAGTTCCTGATCACCAAGTGGATCGGCGTGAACCTGCTGGCCGGGGTCGGCATCGGCCATATCGGAGCGTTGATCTTGCCGAATGCGGCGACCGCGTTCGGAGTGTTCTTCCTGCGGCAGTTCTTCCGCACCCTGCCGATCGAATACGAGGACGCGGCCCGGGTGGACGGCGCCAACCGGCTGATGGTGCTGTGGAAGGTCGTGCTGCCGCTGTCCGCGCCCGCGCTGGCCACGCTCGCGGCGCTGACCTTCCTCGATTCGTGGAACAACTTCCTCTGGCCGTTGATCGCGATCAACTCGACCGCCGCGTCCACGCTGCCGCTCGGGCTCGCGACGTTCCAGGGCGCGCACTCGACCGAGTGGCCGCTGCTGATGGCCGGGAACGTGATGAGCCTCGCGCCGATGATGATCGTCTTCCTGATCGCGCAGCGGTACTTCGTCCGATCCGTCGCGGCCACTGGACTGTCCGGGATATAGGGGGTACTGACGATGCAGCAGGCCGACCTCGGCCTTACCGAAGCCGAGATCGCGTCGCAACCGGACTGCTGGCGGCGAGCCGTCGCGCTGCTGCCTGAGGTAGGCGGGTTGTTGCCGTCGCCGGGCGAGCGGGTGGCCGTGGTGGGTTGCGGCACGTCCTGGTTCATCGCTCAGTGCTACGCGGTGGCGCGCGAGGCCGCCGGACTCGGTGAGACCGATGCGTTCGCCGCGTCGGAGATGCCGGCTGGCCGGCGGTACGACCGGGTGCTGGCGCTTTCCCGGTCCGGTACGACGACCGAGATCTTGCGACTGCTCGATCAGCTGGGTGGCCGGCAGCCAACGGTGGCGATCACCGCTGATCCCCGGACGCCGATCGCTTCCGCTGCGGACGCGATCATCGCGCTTGACTTCGCCGATGAGCAGTCGGTCGTCCAGACTAGGTTCGCCACCAGCGAGCTGGCGCTGCTGCTCGCTCATCTCGGTACCGACATCTCGCCGGTCGCGGCGGCGGCTGAACTCGTCCTGGCCTCTCCGCTGCCCGAAGTGCTAACCGAAGTGCTGACCGGGGTGCTTCCCGAAGTGCTGGCCGAGGTGTGTCAGTACACGTTCCTCGGCACCGGCTGGACGGTTGGCCTGGCCCATGAGGCAGCGCTCAAACTGCGGGAGTCGGCTGGAAAGTGGGCCGAGTCGTATCCGGCGATGGAGTACCGGCACGGGCCGATCGCGGTGACCGCGCCGGGAAGCTTGGTGTGGTTGTTCGGGCCCGCGCCGGACGGACTGGCGGATGAGGTCGCGGCGGCGGGCGGGACCATGTGGCCGGGGTCGGCCGGGGAGGCTGAGCATCCGCTGCATGAGCATCCGCTGGCTGAGCTCGTGCGGGTGCACCGGGTGGCAGTCACGATCGCCCGGGCGAACGGGCTTGACCCGGACCGGCCGCGCAACCTGACCCGATCGGTAATCCTCAGTTGATCTTGGTTGTCTCGCTCAACCCGGCGCTCGATCTGACGTATGAGGTCGAGACGGCGGACTGGGCAGGGGTCAACCGGCCGCATACCGTGCACGTCCGGCCTGGCGGCAAGGGCGTAAACGTGGCCAGGACCCTGCGCGCGCTCGGCCGCGAGGTCAGGCTCGTCGGGCTGATCGGCGGAGCTGCCGGTGCCGAGCTGGCCGAGTTGCTAGCCGGGTCCGGGATCGAGGTCGCGTTCACCGCGATCGCCGGCCACACGCGGCGGACGTTGACTGTGGTCGACTCGGCGCGGGATCAGGCGGCGCTGTTCAACGAGCCCGGGCCTTTGGTTGAGCCCGGTGAGTACGCGGAGTTCGTGGCCGCGTATCGGGCCGCGTTGGATGAATGCGACGTCGTGGTGCTGTCCGGGAGTCTGCCGGGCGGGGTCGGGGCTGAGGCGTACGCGGGGTTGATCGTGGCAGCTCGGGCCGCGTCGGTACCGGTGATCTTGGATACGAGCGGGTCGGCGCTCATTGTGGGTGCGGCGGCCGGGCCGACGCTGATCAAGCCGAACCTGGCCGAGCTTGAGCAGGTCACCGGCCGATCGCTGGGCGCAGAGCCCGCACGCGTTCCAGCCTCAGCCTCAGCCCCAGCCTCAGCCCCGGCCTCGCCCCCGACTTCGGTTCCGGGCCCAGTTCCGACCGTCGCTTCTAGTTCGGCCACCTCTCACGCAACACCGGCCCCAGTTACCCCTCCAGACCCGCCGTCTGCCTTGGCCGTTGACTCCGCTCCTTCTGCCGGCGCGGAGCCAGCTACATCGGGGGAACCCTGCTGTCGCTCTGGCTGCATCGGGGGCACTTCGGTGTCGTTGGTGGAGGAGGCGGCTCGGGAGCTGGCCCGAGGTGGTGCCGAGTTTGTGGTGGTTTCGCTGGGGGCGGCGGGACTGCTGGCGGTCACCGGGGAGGGCTCCTGGCTGGCGCGGCCCGGGGAGCGGGTGGACGGGAACCCAACCGGGGCCGGGGATGCGGTGGTGGCTGGGCTGGCTGATGGATTGATGCGCGGACTCGGCTGGCCGGCGTTGCTGCGGCAGGCCGTGGCGCTGGGCGCGGCTACGGTCGCGGCGGCGGTTGCGGGGGAGTTCGCTTCGCAGGAGTACGAGCGACAGCACCGGAGCGCCATGGTTCGGCCCGGTGGCCGGGGCGTCGGGGGTGCTCGATGACGCTGGTGGCGACTGGGGAGTTGGTGGAAGCGGCTCGAGCTGCTGGGAGCGCGGCGGTTGCGTTCAATGTGATCGGGGTTGAGCACGCCGAGGCGATCGTGGCCGGGGCCGAGGCGGCCGGTGCGCCGGTGATCTTGCAGATCAGCGAGAACTGCGTGCGCTATCACGGCGCGATCGAGCCGATAGCGGCGGCCGCGCTGGCGGTCGCCGCGGCCACTGACGGGCCGGTGGCCGTGCATCTGGATCATGCGACCGGAGTTGGCCTGGTGAGCGCGGCGGTGTCGGCCGGGATCGGGTCGGTGATGTTCGACGCCTCCGCGCTGGACTACGGGTCGAACGTGGCCGCGACGGCGGAGATCGCGCGGTGGTGTCACGATCGCGGGGTGTGGGTGGAGGCCGAGCTGGGCGAGGTCGGTGGCAAGGACGGGGTGCACGCGCCCGGCGTCCGGACCAAACCCGCCGAGGCCGCCGAGTACGTGCTGACGACCGGTGTCGACGGGCTGGCGGTGGCGGTCGGCAGTTCGCACGCGATGCTCACCAAGAGCGCGGTGATCGACCTTGAGCTGATCGAGCAGATCCGGGCGGAGGTTGGCGTGCCGCTCGTGTTGCACGGATCGTCCGGAGTTCCCGATGATGTCCTGGTCGAGGCCGTGCGGTCCGGCCTGACGAAAATCAACATCGCGACCGCGCTGAACAAGGTGTTCACCGAGGCGGTGCGCTCCGTGCTGGCCGCAGACCAGCGGCTGGTCGATCCGAGGAAGTACATGGCGGCGGGCCGAGAGGCCGTCGCAGAGGAGGTAGCCAGGTTGCTAGGCGTGCTTCGGCCGACGAGCCCAGTGCAATGAACACAGCCCAGTGAGCCGGTACCGGCGCTGGAACGCCCTGCTTGAGCTGCTGGCCGCCGATGGCCAGGTCACCGTCGAGAAGGCAGCACAGGAACTGGGTGTCTCAGCCGCGACGGTGCGGCGGGACTTCGACGATCTGGCCGCACAGCAGATGCTCACCAGGATCAGGGGCGGAGCGGTCGCTCAGGCGGTGACCTACGATCTGCCGCTGCGCTACAAGAGCGAGCGGCACCCGACCGAGAAGCAGCGGATCGGTGCGATGGCGGCGGCCATGATCCGGCCGGGCCAGATCATGGGGATCAACGGCGGTACGACCGCGACTGAGGTCGCGAGAGCGCTGGCGGTCCGCTCCGATCTGCAGTCCGGCGGGCCCCTGTCACCGGCGCTGACGTTGGTCACCAACGCGCTCAACATCGCCACTGAGCTAGCTGTGCGCCAGAGCATCAAGATCGTCGCGACCGGCGGGGTCGCCCGGCCGCAGTCCTACGAGCTGACCGGCCCGCTCGCCACCGGCGTCCTGGAACAGGTCGTGCTCGACGTGGCGATCCTGGGCGTGGATGGCATCGATGCCGAGGTTGGCGCGACCGCTCACCACGAAGGGGAAGCCAGCATCAACCGGCTGATGGCCACGCGGGCCGCCCGGGTGATCGTCACGGCCGACAGCTCCAAGGCCGGCCGGCGCGCGTTCGCGCGGATCTGCGCGGCGCAGGATGTGGATGTGCTGGTCACGGACGGCGGGATCGACCAGGCTCAGGCCGCCAGGCTCACCGACGCTGGAATCCAGGTCGTCGTGGCCTGACCCGCCCCGTGGCCAACTCCGATTAGGGCAAGTAGACGTCGGTAAAGTCGTTGCCGAATTTGCCCGTACGGTCATAGTCGCGTCTGAGCCGGCCGAAGTCGGGCATCCGCTCGTACCGGGCGGCCGGATTCGCGCTGAACAGCTTCCCCCAGTGCGGCCTGGGGCTGAACTGCTCCAGCCGCTCTTCCACGAGCGCCAGCACCGGCGCGACCGCCGCCTGATCATCGATCCACGTGAAGTGCAGGCCGACGGAGTCTCGCCGGTAGCAAGGGCTCAGCCACAACTCATCGGCGGCGATCGTGCGGATCTCCGAGATCCGCATCACCGGCGCCAGAAGATCGCCGACCGCCTCGATCGCCTTGATCGCCTCGACCGCGCGGGTGCGAGGCAGCATGAACTCCGATTGCAGCTCCCGGCCCGCGCTGGGGGTGACGTCGAGCCTGAAATGCGGCAGCCGCTCATGCCACGGGCCAGGTGATCCCAGCTGGGTGGTGCAGTGCACCGGTGACATGCCAGGTACCGGGTGCCTAGGCCGGTCGGCCAGCCGCGCGCCCAGCCAGCGCGGTTCGGCTTCGGCGCGGTCCTGGCCCGAGATCCTGCGCTTGACC
>WNEY01000455.1_pt1 | contig 25589 bp, 24 predicted proteins | sample 5400531 | NCBI WGS metagenome assembly WNEY01 (sample SAMN13153338, study PRJNA577476) | soil metagenome | isolation source: 200 cm saprolite under Douglas fir tree site 1 | place: USA:California | collected 2015-04-18
GAGGACATCCCCCATGTTTTCGATCCGTTTTTTAGCACAAAAGATTACGGCACCGGCTTGGGATTGTCGGTCGTCCACGGAATAATTCAGGAACATGGCGGCCAAATCGAAGTGGAGAGCGAACTCAAGAAGGGCACGGCGTTTCACATTCTGCTGCCGCTCGTTCGCTTTGACAGCGAGGTGGCCGCGGCATGATGCCTTCGCCGGTCTGCATTTTATACACGCAGGATCCCGATCTCGTGCGGCGGGTGAAAGCGTTCCTGCGCACGATCGCGCAAACGCGTCACGTGTCGGATACGAGTCGTCTCGATGCCGTCTTGCAGCAAAGCAATCCCGCGCTGCTCATCATGGATCTCCGCGCGAAGGAAAGTCGCGATTTGCTCGATCAAATTCAAAAGGACTGGCCGGAGGTCCTGATCATCGCGCTGGGCATAGCGCGCTCCGAACCTTTGCGCGAAGCCGAGCAAAGCGGAATTTACGCAGCCGATGACCTCCAGCTCGACCGGCCTCACTTCCAGGCGCTGGTCGGACGCGGGTTCGACTACTTAAAAGTTTTGCAGGACAATCGGGAACTGCGCGAAGAATCCAGCGACGTTACTTTCACCCAGCCGCCACCCAGAGTTGACGCTGCGACCGATCGCCATGGAATGCCTTCGCTACCCTTGTTGCGCTTTCCCCGTGTCTTCCGCCGGTTCGATAACGTCGACGCGCTCCTCGCCAGTGTTGTGGAAAACGTCGCTGATGCCGCCGGGGTGACGCGGGTCGGGATTTTTTCAAAAATTCGCCAAGGCGATCACTATCGGCTGCGGGCCGGCCTACGCTGCTTGCCCGAGGCGAACGAGGTTGAATTTGGTGAACGCGACCCGCTCGTGCGCTGGTTTGAGCTGCACGCACATTTGATTTGCCGCGCGAATCTCGCGCAAACGCCCGACCGCGCCGAGCGATCACTTCTTCGTCGTGCGCTCGACACATTCGGCGCGGAAGTGATCGTGCCGCTCTATGCGCGTGGCCGGATTATCGGATGGCTCTTCTTTGGTCATCGCGTAACCGGGCAGCGCTTCGAGTATCACGACCTCGAAGGACTGATGATTCTGGCCGAGCATGTTTCGACTGTCCTCGAAAACGCGCTTCTCTCCGAGGAAATCACCCTGCAAAAAACCCTGGCTGAAACGCTGCTCAAATCAATCCCGCCGGGAATTGTGGCGACCGATGAAAACGCCATTGTTCGCTGGTTCAATCCCACCGCGGAACAGATTTTAGGATTGTCGAGCAAGGATGTCCTGAATAAGCCGATCGAATCTGCGGGAAGCAAGCTCGGCGCATTTCTTCGTGAGACGCTCGACGCAAAGATCACTCTGCCGCCGCAACAATGGATCGACAATACGACGCGCCGATCGCTCGCAGTCGAGACACGGCGGCTTATGAGCGAACACACGCCTCTCGGCGCGGTCGCTGTCGTCCACGATCTCACCGCCGAGGAAACTTTGCGGGAAAAGCAAACTCTCCTCGATCGTGCCGTCTTTTGGACAGACTTGGCCGCCAGCATGTCTCACGAAATTCGCAATCCGCTCGTTGCGATCAAAACCTTCGCGCAACTTCTTCCCGAGCGATTTGACGACGCCGATTTTCGAAAAGATTTCAACGAAATCGTTGTTCGCGAGATCGACCGGCTCGATAAGATCATCACCCAAATCAACAACTTTGCGCATCCGCCTGAGCTCGTGTTCAAACCGATCGACGTGCGCAAGCCTGTGAGAAAGGCAATCGAGATCGCGCGCGATCGCTTCGGCCCCAATGGCGGGTTGGCGGTTGAAACTTCGCTTTCTAACGACCTGCCGAAAGTGCTGGGGGACGAAACAGCACTGGCCGAGGCCTTCGCGCATCTCGTCGCGAACGCAGCCGAAGCGCTCTCGGGACGGACCAAACCGCGTATTACCCTGGCCGCGAAACCGATCCGCGAAGGCAAACATGCCAGCGGTGTCATCGTGACCGTGCGCGACAACGGCAAAGGAATCGCGCCCGATTTGAAGGACAAAATCTTTTCGCCTTTTTGCACAACCAAGCCGCGCGGGATGGGACTTGGCCTTCCCATCGTTAAGCGCACCGTCTTCGATCACAACGGCCGCGTCGACATCGATTCGACATCACACGGCACACTGGTGAGCGTCATGTTGCCCGCCAGCCCGAACGGAAACTGATAATTTCAGATTTCCGATTCGCGATTTCCGACTTAAGATTTGCCGCGTAACCGTGCCTGCGCGCAAGATCGACATCGTCAACCTATGATCGTCACCACTGCTCAACTCTACAACGTCGCCTACGGCAAATTCGCCGTCGGCGCGTACAACATCAATAACATGGAACAGCTCCTCGGCCTGTTTCGAGGCAACGTCCAAAGCCGCGCGCCATTCATCATCCAGCTCTCGAAAGGCGCCCGAAAGTATGCTGATAAACGCATGCTCGAAGCCATGATCCGCACCGCTGAAGGAATGTTTCCCGAAGCGATTTTCGCCGTCCATCTCGATCACGGCGACGAGGAGGCCTGTTATGATTGCATCGCTTCCGGTTTTTACAGCTCGGTCATGATCGATGCCAGTCGTGAGCCATTTGAAAAAAACGTCGCGATAAGCAAACGCGTCGTTGATAAAGCACACGCCAAAGGAATCAGCGTCGAGGCCGAGCTCGGCATGCTCGGAGGCGTCGAGGAAGATATCAAAGTGGACGAAGGACATGCTTGCCTGACCAATCCGGATGAGGCTGTTGAGTTCATCAAGCAAACCAAATGCGATTCGCTCGCCGCCGCCATCGGCACCAGTCACGGCGCTTACAAATTCAAAGGTCAACAATCGTTGCACTTCGAAGTGATCGAAGGAATTCGCGATAAGGTCAAAAAAGCCGGCCTGCCGCCCACGCCGATTGTCATGCACGGTTCATCGAGCGTGCCGAAATCGGAAGTTGAACGGATCAATGCCGCCGGCGGTAAGCTCGATCCGTCGGCGCGTGGCGTGAATGAGGAAGAATATTTGCCCGCCGCCAAGCTCGGCGTCACCAAGGTCAACATCGACACAGATGGGCGTCTCGTCTGGACTCGCGTGCATCGCGAGTTCTTTCGCGACCATCCCGAACAATTCGATTTTCGTCCGCCCGGCAAAATTTTTGTCGAGGAGTACGCCAACTTCATCGCGCACAAAAACGAAAAGCTCGGATCGGCCGGGAAGCTCGACCAGGTGCGCGCCAGCCTGTAACGGCGGTCTATGACCGCCGAACCACGACCGCTTAACCACTGGCGACGCTTCATAGAGCGCCGCTACAGAAAACAGTGACGTTCACTCTTCAGGAACTCGCAACGATGTGCGACGGCAAGCTGCTCGGTGATCCGGCACAGCAAATCACCGGCGCTGCATCGTTGGTCGACGCCACCGACGGGGAAGTTTCCTTTTTCAACAACCCAAAGTACGCGGCGCAGTTGCGCAAGACGCGCGCCTCCGCGGTTTTTGTGCCGGCAGATTTTGCCGAACAGATTTCCTCGGCTCAAATTCGCGTTTCAAATCCGGCAAAGGCATTCGAACAAGTGGTGTTGAAACTCGCGCCCAAGCCGATCGAATTTGCGCCCGGAATTCATCCAAGCGCGATTGTCGATCCAAGCGTCAAGCTGGGAACCCGCGTTTCGATTCAACCACATGTGGTCATTGAAAACGGCGCAACCATCGGCGACTTCACGGTAATCGGCGCCGGAAGTTACGTCGGTCACGCAGCTATCGTGGGCGCGAATTGCATCATCTACCCTCACGTTACCATCCGCGAGCGCACTCGCGTCGGCGCGCGCGTGGTCATTCACAGCGGCGCCATCATTGGCGCAGATGGTTTTGGTTTTGAGCCGGCGGAGCGGTGTTATGAAAAAGTGCCGCAAGTCGGCATCGTTCAAATCGATGACGACGTTGAAATCGGCGCCAACACGACCGTCGATCGCGCCCGTTTTGGCCGAACCTGGATCCAGGAGGGAGCAAAGATCGACAATCTCGTGCAAGTGGCACACAACGTAGTCGTTGGAAAGTATACGGTTATCGCGGCACAAACTGGAATTGCCGGAAGTGTTCGCATCGGCCAGCGGGTCCTGATTGGAGGCCAGGTTGGCATTATTGGACACATCGAGATCGGCGATAACACGGCCATCGGAGCGCAAAGCGGCATCTCCAAAAACATTAGCGGCGGCGTCTGGTGGGCCTCGCCGGCCGTGCCGCTTGCCGAGGCCAAACAACAGATGGCTTGGGTGCGCCGGCTGGGTAAGCTTTTTGCGCGCGTAAAAGAAATCGAGAAGAGCCTCCGATTAAGCTAACGACAGTAATCGGGGCCCAGTCCTCCGGAACGAACCGACGAAAATCCGTCCTCGACCGAGTTCGAAGAATTTTTTGGTGCCAGATTAAGGGTCAAGAGACGTTGGCAAGCTTAGTGCTTATAGTAAAGATGGTAATTATTAGAAGCCATGGCGCCTTCGAACCCCGAAACCTTCCAGTTTCTTATCATCGACGATGACCCCGCCATCACCCGGTTTCTCGTCACTTACCTGCGGCAAAAGGGCCATTCCTGCCAGGCGCTGACCGACGGATTTCAAACAGCCTCCTGGCTCGCCCACAATGACTGCAAAGTTGTAATTGTCGATCTTAGGATGCCAAAAGTGGATGGAATTTCGCTCATCTCCTTCATCCGCGAAATTAATCCGACGATTCCCATCGTTGTCTTTACGGGAGTCGGTTATGACGAAGAAAAAATGCACGCAGCTTTGAGGGCCGGCGCAAACGGATATGTGAGCAAGAATCTGCCGATCGAACAACTTTACTCTGTACTTTCGCGCGTGCTGGCGACCTGCCAGCAAGGTTCCCGTCGCGAAACTCCGGACCGGCCGCAACAACCCTTCTTGGCGCTGCCTGAATCACTTACCGCGTGACGATCGCCAAACACGGGGCCGGCCTTCTTGGATGAATTTCCGCAACGTTTCCGGTGACATGCATTCAGCACCGCAAGCGCTCGCCGTCTGTTGTTCCATAAAATCAGAAGTGGCTACGATCAGGTCAAACCGCGCCGCGTATTTGCTGGCGAGCCGCTCGATGATCGTATCGGCTGTTTGTCCGCGGCGTGAATAAAAGATTTGCACGTCAACGGGGTCTGATTGCGCAGTGACAGTCGGACCTTTCCCATCAAAAACGATTACCACGCGCACGCCGCTCCAATCCTGATAGTCACGCAGCTGCTTGATTAACGCGTCACGAGCCAGCGACGGGCGGCGCTCATGGAGTTTGCGTAAATCGGACCACGCAAAAACAATACTGTGACCATCGACAATTAAATAACGTGCGCGTTGCCGCATCGCTAAAGTTTGGCGCCCCGGATGTCGACCTTAGCGTTGCACTCGCGAGAATGCGTCACCTTGGCCTATTCTGTCGTGAGGGGGGATTTCTTTGCCTTAGGTCTAGTTGCTTCGCGGCGCGTTAATTTGACGGAAGCTCGCCTGCGCCGGATGTAGGCTTTCCGCCGTTTGCGTTTGGCCCGAACTCGATGCTGCTGACCCATGAAGCGCTTTCTATAGATTGAAACTCGGCGAGACGCAAAGCGAATTCCGGACTCCGCAACGGTCGCGATCAACCTCAGGAATCAAATCAGAATTGCATTCTTGATTGGTACACGATTAGAAGAACATTGTTTAACGTTGCTTCCAAAATCCATGAGCTTCGACAACTCGCCCAAAACATTGCTCGGAATTTCCATGCTGATCCTGGTTTTCGCCTCTGGTTTCAGCATCCTCAACACCATCAGGGTAAAAGCGCTGCACGCGAATTTAGCAAGCATGGCCGCAGCACGCGACGCCGCTGAGCACCGCCGACTGGTGCAAGAGCCGAAGCCGGGGACCGGGAAAGCGAATGCGAGTCCAATGACTCCGACTGACGCGGATGGCGAAAGCAAGGCCGCCAAAGCCGAAGCGGATCTCGCGCAGGTCTTAAAGGAAAAAGCCGATTTGCAATCCAAATTGCAGGCGAGTCAAGCGGAGATCGCATCGCTGCAAAATCGAACAGAAGGACCTGGCCCAGAAGCTACGAGCGTGAATCCGGGTGCTCCTTCGACAGCGGAATTACAGGCGCAACTCGATGACACCCGCCGTCAGCTCGATAGCGCCGAACGCGAGAACACGTTTTTGTCCGAGAAACTTGGACCGACAAGGGAACGCCCGGCCCAAATGGCTCAGCCGGAAAGAAAGCGGCGAGAAGCGGGAGCAGGTAAACCAAGAGTTCGCGGCACCGTCCTCGCGGTCAACCAAGCTTACAATTTCGTAGTTTTAAATCTCGGCGGCCACCAAGGCGTAGAACCGAATTCAGAAATGCTCGTTTTGCGGGAAGGAATTCTAATTGGAAAAATTCGTATTTCTTCGGTTGAACCTGCTACCGCCATTGGCGATGTTATTACCAATAGCTTGGCGCGTGGCGTCCAAGTGCAACCTGGAGATACTGTCATCTATGCGGGCACTCATTCCTGATTTAAAGAGAAAAATCGCAACCGCACTTTTGCTCGCGAGCGCCACCATGTTTGTTTCCTGTGCCGCGCAGAAAGAGCAGGTTCGCCTGGTCGACGATCCAGACGCGCATCGTGAGTCTACCATCCCGTGGGACAAACAGGAAAAATGGGAGACGGAGAATCAGTTCTCCGGTATGACCGACCGACGCTGAGCGCAATCCTGATCGAGCGCGCAAAGATCGACAATCTCACCGGTCGGCCGCTCCTCAGATCCAAAAACCGGCTGGTATGGTTGCGTTTTTTGGCACGACTACAATGCCGTCGCGGATGAAGTAATTGTCCGCATCGAAATTCGCCGGTTTTCCTTCCGGCGTAATCACGACCCCATCGGCAATCCGGGCATTCTTGTCGATGATAGCGCGATCAATCACGCAGTTGCGGCCGATCCCGATGGGCGGTCGGCCCGAATCTGTATGTCGATCTTGCTCGAAGTAGTCCGCTCCCATCACGATGCTGTTGCGAATGGTCGCGCCGCTCTGAATAATGCTGCGGATCCCAACGACGCAGCGTTCCAGATGAGCATCAGAAATGATGCAGCCGTCCGAAATAATCGCCTGCCGCAAAGCGGCGCCGTTGATTCTGCTACCTGGCAAAAAGCGCGGATGCGTATAAATCGCCGCTTCCGAGTCGAAGAAACTGTATTCCGGCACAAGGTCCGTAAGATCGAGATTCGCTTCATAAAAAGCGCGGATCGTTCCGATGTCTTCCCAGTAGCCTTTAAAAATGAACGCGCTCACATGTCGATCTTTGATTGAGTGCGGAATGATGTGTTTGCCAAAATCGACCAGATTATTTTCCAGGCATTTGACCAGGACGTCGCGATTGAAAACATAAATGCCCAGCGAGGCTTGGAATAATTCTTCGTCCTCGCTCGAACCGATCGCCCGCAGCAATTCAGCGCTGATTTTCATTTCCTGGAGCACGGCGTCGTCCGCTGGTTTTTCGACAAAACGAACAATGCGCCGATCCACACCGCTTTGCATGATGCCGAATTCGGAGACCTGATGCCGATGCACAGGTTTGGTCGCGAGTGTGATGTCGGCGCCGGATTGAATGTGCTGATGGAGGAGCACGCGAAAATCCATGCGATAAAGCTGATCGCCGCTCAGGATGAGGTAATAATCGAAAGGCCGCTCGAGGAAGTAGCGCATGTTCTGCCGCACGGCGTCGGCCGTGCCCTGGTACCATTGCGAGCCCTCCGGCGTTTGCTGCGCTGCGAGAATATCGATGAAGCTGCGCGAGAAATTGTCGAACTTATAGCTCGCCTGAATATGTCGATGTAACGACATGCTGTTGAATTGCGTGAGCACGTAAATCGAGCGCAGTCCTGAGTTCAGGCAGTTGCTAATCGGAATGTCGACAATGCGGTATTTTCCGCCAAGCGGGACCGCCGGTTTTGCCCGGTCTTTCGTCAATGGAAACAAACGCGTGCCGGCGCCGCCGCCCATGACGATGGCAAGCGTGCGCTGCGTCGTTCCGGGCGGCAGCGCGGGGGGAGACAACGATGCATGCGCTGCAGATGAATCGCGCCGCGGAGAGTTCTGCGTTGCCACACATTTAATAACTCAGGGTCTGCGCATTCCGGCAACCTTTTTGCTGTGGCGGTCGCTTTTCTTCCACCTTAGGCGGGTTGCTACAGTGACGGGGAGACATTAGTTTCTCGTCCTCAATATGTGCGGAATTGTCGGCTACGTCGGGCGATCGGAGGCCGCGCCCATTTTGCTCGACGGCTTGCGTCGACTCGAATATCGCGGTTACGACTCAGCAGGAGTTGCAATTGTCGATGGTGATCGGGTTGAGACACGCAAATGCGCCGGACGCATCGCCGCGCTCGCGAAGTTGATGGCGAAAAAACCGGCATCGGGCTCGTTTGGCATCAGTCACACGCGCTGGGCGACACATGGGAAGGTGAACGACGAGAACGCGCACCCGCATTTCGACGCCAGTGGAAAAATCGCGCTCGTCCATAACGGCGTGATTGAAAATTATCAGGCGCTCAAGGAGCAGTTGAATCGCGACGGCGACAATGATTTCCGCTCGCAAACCGACACCGAGGTGCTTGCTCATCTCATCGGGAGCATTTATCAGCAGTTAGACGGAAAAGATTCCAAGGCGCGCCTGGTCAACGCCGTACGCACGGCTTTGAAACAAGTCATTGGCACCTACGGCATCGCCGTTGTTCACGCGGACATCCCCAACTTTATCATTGGTGCGCGACGCGGCAGCCCGCTCGTTCTTGGAGTTGGCAAAGACGAAAATTTTCTGGCCAGCGATGTAAGCGCGATCGTCGCTTACACCCGCGACGCGGTTTACTTGAACGACTTCGACGTGGTCGCAGTCGAACGCGACAAGTTCGAGATCAGCTCGCTCGCTGGCGAGACCGGCGATCACCAGGTTAGCAAAGTCGAGTTCACCGCGGAGGACATTAAGAAAGGCGATTATCCCCACTACATGCTCAAGGAAATCTTTGAGCAACCCGATTCCGTCCGAGACGCGATGCGCGGCCGCCTGAGCCTTGAGGATTGCACGGCCAAGCTCGGCGGCCTGAACATGACGCCAGAACAGTTGCGCGAAGTCGGCCGCGTCGTTCTCACCGGTTGCGGCACCGCGCTTCACGCCGCCATGGTCGGGGAATATTTGATCGAGCAGCTCGCGAGCATTCCGACCGAAGTGGAGTACGCGAGTGAATTTCGCCATCGCAATACGCCGATGACGCCGGACACGCTCGTTTTTGCGGTCAGCCAAAGCGGCGAAACTGCCGATACACTCGGCGCGCTGCGGGAAAGCCGGCGCAAAGGCTATCGCACGCTCGGTATTTGCAATAACGTGGCCAGCACGATCGCGCGCGAAAGCGACGGCGGCGTTTACATGCACGCCGGCCCGGAAATCGGCGTCGCAGCGACCAAATCATTCACATCTCAACTCGTCATCCTCACACTCGTCGGCCTGCTTCTTGGCCGAATGAGAAATCTTTCCACTGCGGAAGGAACACGCATTATTAAAGAACTCGAAACGTTACCGGAACAAATCGAGGAAGTTTTGAAGCTGGGCGATCAAGTCAAAGCGATCGCAAAAAAATATGTCGATGTTAGCGGCATGCTTTTCTTCGGTCGCCAGTTCAATTTCCCCATCGCAGTCGAAGGCGCGCTGAAAATGAAAGAGATCACTTATCTTTTCGCAGAAGGACACCCCAGCGCCGAGCTCAAGCACGGCATCATCGCGCTGGTGCGGCCCGATCTTCCCTCCATTTTTATCGCGCCCGACGACGCCGTGTTTTCGAAAAATTTGAATAACATCGAGCAGGTCAAAGCGCGCAAAGGCCCGATCATCGCGATTACCAGCGGCAACGGCGCGAAGCAACTCAAAGGGCTGGCAAACGAGATTATTTCGCTCCCGGACGTGCCCGATTGCCTCAGCCCCATTCTCACCGTCATCCCGCTCCAGCTCCTCGCCTACCATCTCGCGGTCGAACTTGGCCGCGATGTCGATAAACCGCGCAATCTCGCCAAGAGTGTGACCGTCGAATAACCGCTGAGATCCTGTGCAAAAAAACGAAACCTACGTGCTCGACCTTCTGCACGACGCGGGACTGGTGACGCGGCCGCAGATTGAAAACGCACGGTCGCGCTTGAACGGCGAGAACAACGTTGTCGGTCTTTTAATCCGGGACGGCGTCGTTTCGGAGGCGGATGTTTCACGCACGCTTGCCGGGCAGGCGCACATGGATTGGATCGACATTTCCATGATGGTCATTCCGCCCGTGGTGATCAGGCAAATTCGAGCCGAAGACGCGCGTCGTTTCAAAGTCATTCCGGTAGCGTTTGGTGAAAGCGGGCTCGTCGTGGCGGTGGGCGATCCGCTCGATATCGACACGATCGACAGCTTGAGTTTTCTTTTGCAGCGCGAGATCGAATTGATTTGCACGAGCCCGGCAAAAATCCGCGAAGCGCTGATTAAATACTACGGCACGGCCGGCGAGGCCGCGGACATTCTCCAAGAAAAACTCGGCGCAGATGTCGACCTGGAACTGGAACTGGAGAAAGGCGCGGCGGTGGAAGGCGACGAAACGGATGCGCCCATTATCCGTATGGTTTCAATGTTGTTGATCGAAGCGCATCGCGTGGGCGCAAGCGACATTCATCTCGAACCGCTCGACAAAAAATTCCGGGTCCGTTTTCGCATCGACGGAGTCCTTCAGGAAATGCAAGCGCCGCCGAAGCGTTTGCAATCCGCCATCATCAGCCGTCTCAAAATCATGACCGGCTCGATGAGCATCGCTGAAAAACGATTGCCGCAGGACGGGCGAATTCAGGTGAAGATCAAAAAGAAGCCGATCGATCTTCGTGTTTCCACCATCCCAACCAATCACGGCGAAAGCGTCGTCATGCGCGTGCTCGACAAATCAAGCCTGATCATGGGGCTGCCTGAGCTTGGCTTTTTCAGCGACGACCAGGAAACGTTCGAACGTCTGATCAAGCTTCCCGATGGGATTTTGCTCGTGACTGGCCCAACCGGTTCCGGCAAGACGACCACCCTTTACGCCTGCCTCAATTACATTAACAAACCCGACCGCAAAATCATCACCGTCGAAGAGCCGATTGAATATCAGATGACCGGAATCAACCAGGTGCAGGTGAATCCGGAAATCGGAATGACCTTCCCGGCTGCGTTGCGCTCCATCCTGCGGCAGGCGCCCAATGTCATCATGATTGGCGAGATTCGCGACCTTGAGACTGCAAATATCGCTATGGCCTCGAGTCTTACCGGTCATCTCGTTTTCAGCACACTGCATACGAACGACGCACCGTCGGCTGTGGCGCGTTTAGTCGACATCGGCGTCCAGCCTTTCCTGGTGGCTTCGTCCGTCCGTGCAATCATGGCACAACGCTTGGTCCGGCGTCTTTGCTCCAACTGCAAAGAACCAGCCGAGCTGAGCGAAACTGAATTGCGCGCGCTGCGGATCGAACCCGGCCAAATCCGTGAAGCACAGGTCATGAAACCGGTTGGGTGCGAACAATGTCGCAGGACTGGCTACAGGGGGCGAACGGGCATCTTCGAGATTTTTGTGATCGACGACGAGGTCCGCCACATGATCAACAAGCGCAGCGCGACTTTGATGCTGCGACAGCGTGCGCGCGAACTCGGCATGCGCACCTTGCGCGAAGACGGCGTGCGCAAAATTCTCGGCGGCGTCACTTCCGCGGAAGAAGTCATTTCCACCACCATCGGTGACGTCAGCTAACTCGCCCTTCAACGCTTCGACTCTTTAACCCTTCAACAAATTAATGAACAACAAACAAATCGCCGAGCTTTTCATCGAGCAGCATGTCTTGCAGCCGTCGCAAGCGGACGATGTTCTCCATGAGGCCGACTTAAATGGCAAAACCATCGCGCAGGCCATGGTCGATGGCGGCTTTGTCGATGAGCTCGGCTTTTACCAAACCATCGCCGATGGGCTTGGCACGGAATTTGTCGATCTTGCAGAAAAGGAAATTGCGCCTGAAATCCTGCGTTTGATTCCGAGCGGCCTGGCGCGGTTACATCGCGCGCTGCCGATTGGAATAAGCGGGAACACACTGAGCGTCGCGCTGGTCGATCCGCTCGATCTCCGCGCCGCGGAGGACCTTCGCTTTGCCCTAGGCAAAGATGTCGATGTTGTGGTCGCGCCAGCAGAACAAATCGAAGACCGGATCAAACAGTTTTACGGCACCGATACGTCGAGCATGGAGGAAATCCTCAAACAGCTCGGCGAAGCCGGCGGACTCCTGCAATTACGCGAAGGCGACGGGACCGCCGCCGTGGAAGCAGAGGCGAACGCGACGCCGATCATTCGCTTTGTCGATCTAATTTTGTATCAAGCGATCCAGGACCGCGCCAGTGACATTCATTTCGAGCCGTTCGAAAACGAATTCAAAATTCGCTATCGAGTCGATGGCGCGCTTTACGAAATGTCACCGCCGCCGCGTCATCTCGCCCTGCCGGTCATCTCTCGCGTCAAAGTGATGGCCAATATGAACATCGCGGAGCGCCGCCTCCCCCAGGACGGCCGCATCCAAAAAAATATCGCGGGACGCCATATCGATCTTCGCGTCTCGACTTTGCCGACTCAGTTTGGCGAGAGCCTGGTGCTGCGTGTGCTCGACCGTTCGACCGTTAATCTCGATCTCGAAATGCTCGGCATGCCCGATTACATCCATGAGTATCTTCTGGAGTTAATCCAGCGGCCGAACGGAATTTTCATTGCGACGGGACCGACTGGTTCGGGAAAAACGACGACGCTCTACTCGTGTTTGCGCAAGATCAATACCATCGATTCGAAGCTCCTCACCGCGGAAGAACCGGTTGAGTATGATCTGGAAGGAATCGTGCAAGTGCCGGTGAACGAGGCCATCGGCCTGACCTTTGCGCGTGTCTTGCGTTCGTTTCTGCGGCAGGACCCCGATCGAATCATGGTGGGCGAGACACGGGATCTTGAGACGGCGCAAATCGCGATTCAGGCCTCTCTGACGGGCCATCTCGTTTTCACGACTCTGCACACAAATGATGCAGCCGGCGCAGTCACACGTTTGATCGACATGGGCGTCGAGCCGTTTTTGATTTCCTCGACACTCGAGGCCGTGTTGGGCCAGCGTTTGCTGCGCAGCATTTGCCGGCAATGCCGGGCGGCTTATCAGCCGAACGAGGCGTTGCTCGAAGAGGCGGGGATTTCGCGTCGCGACATTGGCGAAAAGCAATTTTATTACGGCAAAGGCTGCGACGCGTGTAATAACACCGGTTACAAGGGACGAAAAGGGATTTACGAATTAATGAAAATCACCGATCCGCTTCGTGAATTGATCAACGAACGGGCGCCAACCGTCACTTTGAAGCAAAAGGCGATTGAGCTAGGCATGGTGACGCTGCGTCAGGATGGTTTGCGCAGCATCTTCGCCGGCGACACGACAATCGAGGAAGTTCTTAAATATACGTGATTTGCTGCGACGGGTAGTCCGTTCCTAACCGAAAAACTCGACAGGAGCCTCGGGGGAGCTATCATCTAGCCGCTTATGCCGCGATACAACTACGTAGCTCTCGATGCTCGGGGGCAGGAAGCGAGTGGATTAGTTGAAGCCGCTTCTTCCAACGAAGCAATCGGGCAGTTACGCCAGGCCGGCTATTTTCCAACGAGCGTCTTCGAAGAGGCCAAAAGCGGCCCTGACGGAAAAGTCTCCCGACGCGCAGCGAAGATGGCCCGCGTGACGCGACCACGCGCGAAAACCAACATTGTCCTTTTTCAACGCAAAAAAGTTAAGCCGAAGGTCTTGATGATCTTTACGCGTCAACTTGCGACCCTGATCGATTCCGGATTGCCATTGCTGCGAAGTTTAAATGTTCTGGCCAAACAGGAGCGCGACGCTGTCTTAAAAAGAACGATCAACAAACTCGCCGATGGGGTGCAAGGCGGCAATACATTTTCCGACGCGCTTTCCCTGCATCCGCTGATCTTCAACGATCTTTACGTCAACATGGTGAAAGCGGGCGAGCTCGGCGGCGTCCTCGAGGTTGTGCTGAACCGGCTTGCGGAATTTCAGGAGAAAGCCGCGAAAATCAAAAACAAAGTTAAAAGCGCGATGGTTTATCCGGTCATCGTGATCAGCATGGCTTTCGCAATCATGGGCTTCCTGCTCGTCTTCATTGTGCCAAAGTTCGAAGCGATCTTTCACGATATGCTCGGTAATAAACCGCTGCCCGCGGTAACCACCTTTGTGATCAACCTGAGCAAGCTCGTGCAAAATCATTGGCTCGTGTTGATCGGCGCGATTGTCGCCGTTGGTGCCGTTTACAAATTCCTCGCGCGCACGCGCGGCGGAAAATCCGTGATCGATCGTTTTAAGCTGCAGATGCCGCTCTTTGGCGATCTGACCCGTAAGACGGCGATCTCGCGTTTTTCACGCACACTCGGCACGTTGGTGACAAGTGGTGTTCCGATCTTGCAGGCATTGAATATCACGCGCGAAACCGCCGGCAACGCTGTCATCGCCAAAGCGATCGCCCAAGTGCACGACAGCGTGAAGGAAGGCGAATCGATCGTGCAACCGCTGGAAGCGAGCCGCGCTTTTCCGCCCATGGTCATCAGCATGATCGATGTCGGCGAAGAAACCGGTCAATTGCCCGAGATGCTTTTGAAAATTGCAAACGTGTATGATGATGAGGTCGACAACGCTGTGGCGGGCATAACCGCGGCGCTCGAACCGATCATGATCGTTATCCTCGCGTTCATTGTTGGCACAATTGTGCTCGCGCTGTTCACGCCACTCATCAGTATCATCCAAGGCTTGCAGCAGCAAACCTGACGCGTGAAACGCAAGAGTACGTTGCCGATCTTGCGTGAAACCTGTAGAGGCGTTTGTGTCAAACGCCTAACTAATAGACTCGGCGCTTGGCACAAGCGCCGCTACAAGACCGCCTTCAGCCTCATCGAGCTACTCGTCGTCATCGGGGTCATCATCATCCTGGCCGGGTTGATTCTCAGTACGGTCGGCTATGTGCAAAAAAAAGGCGCACGCTCCCGCGCCGAAACCGAAATCGCCGCCATGTCCGCAGCCTGCGAAAGCTACAAAGCGGATAATGGAATTTATCCGCGCGATGCAACGACAACTGATAGTCTTAATGCGCGAGTTTCAGGTGATCCCACGAGCACGAGCTATCAACAAGCTAGCTTATATCTCTATATTCAACTTTCCGGTACAAACGCTGACCGGACTCCAATCACTGGCGCGAGGTCCTACTTCGCATTTAAACCAAACCAGCTTAGCCCAAGCGATCAGGCGCAGCCCGTACAGTTCATTCGCGATCCGTTTGGCAATAGCTACGGCTATTCAACAATCATAGCGGCGGGCGGGACCGGTGGGTATAACCCGACCTACGACCTTTGGAGCACCGCTGGACTCACGACGACTCCTCCCACCGCCACCGTTACAGCGCAGTGGATCAAAAACTGGTAGGGACGGCTCTCCAAGCCGTCCGTTGAATTCGTCGGACGCGTCGAGACGCGCCCTACCTGTGCAAGATCGACAACTACTGCGCGCCGGTGTGCACGACGATCTCGACCCGCCGGTTTTCGCGCTGTTCGTCGATTGAGCCATTGGGCGAGACGCGAAACTTCGTTTGCCCGAAACCGCGCGCCTCGATTTGGGCGGGACTTATCCTCATCGCTTCGACCAAATATTGTTTCACGCTGTCGGCCCGGCGCCGACTAAGTTCCAGATTGTATTCCGGCCCGCCGAATGAGTCCGTGTAACCTTCGACCGTAAACGTCGCGTTTGGATTGCGCTTGATCAGCGTCCCGAGCTTTTGCAGTTGGAAGATGGCGCTCGGTTGCAATGCTGCACTGTCGTACTCGAAAAGCTGATCATCCGGCATCCGTAGTTTCGTTCCCGAGCCGAGCGGACCTTTTTGTGCGAGCAACTGATCGAGATCGCTGAAACCGGGCGCGCCTTTCTTGTTCGGGCCGGCGCTGTCCCCGGGAATTTTGCTCGTGAACGTATTCGGTTGCTTGATCGTTGTGCTCGTGGCCAGCTCCGTTCCACTCAGTGCCGGCTGCGGGCGGCCAGAAGTCGCGGCATCGTTCAGCAAAGATTGCTCATGCGTTGCGTTCGGATTGTTCGAAAGAGTTTGGGCGGTGGTGCGCTCAATTTCATTGAGCACCGAATTCACGTCCGGTTGTTCCACTTTCGGTTGCTCGGGCAGGACATCGCGCGTGTCGTCCGGCATCGCCGTGCTGGCCTGGATGTCCTGCAGAAGCTTGTCGAATGATTTCTTTTCATCCGGCAATTGCACATCGGTCTTATCAGGCTCCGGTTTCGCCGCCAGGTTTGCCTGGTCGAGACTGCTCTTCTCCAGCTGCTGTCCAAGATCGACATTCTTGATTTTGAAGGTCGGCGTTTGCTGCATCCCAGCGAGGGCCGCATCCACAGATTGAAAACGGGTCCGGTAAAAATAAGTGCAGAGCGCGAGGTGCAATCCCAGGGAAACGATCAATCCAAACCAAAGCCAACTGCGCTGTTTGCTGCCTTTTAAAAGCGCGTCGTATTCAAGATAATCAAACTCGGAAACTCGCATCGTTTCGTTCCAACAAACCGGCAGCGCGGCGAAAATGTCAAACTACCGCGCCGCCCGCGCGCGTCCGATCGATAAACGCGGCCGCCGCCCGACGAATCTCATCCGCCACCCGCGCCGCGGGCGAAACAAACTTCGGCGTGAACCAGGGAAACAAGCCGATCAAATCGTGCGTAACCAAAATTTGTCCGTCACAATGCTCCCCCGAACCGATGCCGATGGTCGGGATCCCAATCGTGTTCGTGATTTGTTTGGCAAGATCGGCAATCACAATTTCCAAAACGACCGAGAACGCACCCGCTTTTTCCACGGCGTGCGCATCAGCGATCAGCGCTTCGGCTTCAGGTTGCGTCCGGCCTTTCACTTTGTAGCCGCCTTCTTCTCGCACACTTTGCGGCAACATCCCGATGTGAGCCATGAACGGAATGCCTGCGCTGGTGATCGCTTCGATTTGGGCAACGTGGCTGGCGCCGCCTTCGAGCTTTACCCCTTGTGCGCCAACCTCGACAAATTGTTTCGCCGTCGCCAAAGCCTGCTCGGCTGTGTCGTAGGTGCGAATCGGCATGTCGGCGACGAGCAAGGCGCGCTTGACGCCACGCGCCACCGCGCGCGTGTGATGCAACATCTCTTCCAGCGTCACGCGCGTGGTGTCTTCATACCCGAGCACCACCATGCCCAGCGAATCGCCCACCAGGATAATATCGATCCCACTTTCATCGAGCAGGCGCGCCGTCGGATAATCGTAAGCCGTGAGCGCGGTAATTTTCTCGCCACGCTTTTTCATTTCTCGAAAATCTTTCATTGAGAATCCCAATCGTCGCTTAAACGCATCACTTTAGCCGATTCACCGAGTTGCGCGAGTAACTCGCGGACCGTCTTCGTCTGGTTCGGTAGTACCATCTCCGGCCGGATCTTGGCGAGCGGCTGAAGCACAAACTTTCTCAAATGCATGCGCGGATGTGGCACCTGCAATTGTTCACTGTCGATCTTAAGATTCCCACAATAAAGGAGATCGATATCGATCTTGCGCGAAACGTTTCGCAAATGATTGCGTGGCCGGCCCAACGACTCTTCGATTCGACGCAGTTCTGCAAGCAGCTCCGCCGGATCGCCGTCGTAATCGAATTCAAGCACCGCATTCAAAAACTTTCCCGCGCCTGGTTCGCAACCCATCGGATCGGTTTCATAAATAGCTGAGGAAAGAATCGGCGGTGTGACGCCTGTAAGATCGACAATCTCTTTTCGCGCTGCGCGCAAATTTTCCATTCGATCGCCGAGGTTCGATCCCAATGCGACACCGGTTCTCATGGAATGTCTGTAGGGGCGGCTGTCCTCATTGTCATGTCGAGCGTTAGTCGAGACATCTCTTACTCTTAACAATGGGAGATTCCTCGACTCCGCTCGGAATGACAAAAACAGCTGCGCGCGAGGACACGCGCCTCTCCGCCGATGGTGAAAGCGCCGCTACAATCCAAGCACATCCTGCATCGAATAAAGCCCGCGCGGTTTATCGACGATCCACTCGGCTGCGCGCAACGCGCCGCGAGCAAAAATTTCTCGACTGCTGGCGCGATGCGTTAGCTCCATTCGCTCGCCCGGTCCGGCAAAGACGACCGTGTGCTCGCCCACCACATCACCCTCACGAATCGATCGCGTCGGGATTTCATTGTCGATCTTTCGTACTTTCTTCAAAATTTCCGCGAGCGTTTTCGCCGTCCCGCTCGGCGCGTCTTTCTTCATGCGATGGTGCGTTTCAATAATTTCGACATCAAACTCGTCGCTCAGGATTTTCGCGGCGTTGTGTGTCAAAGCAAAAAGCGCGTTCACGCCGATGCTGAAATTGGATGCGAAAACGATCGGCACCGATTGTCCCGCCTTTTCGATTGCCTGGCGCTGCGCGGGCGAGTGTCCAGTCGTGCCGATGACGAGCGATTGTCGATCTTGCAATGCGGCGCGGCAAATCTCTTCGATCGCATCAGCATGACTGAAATCGATTGCGACATCGCAATTTTTCATCGCCGGCTCAATCGCGTCGCCAAGATCACATTGCGCCACGATTTCGATATTCGACTCGCGGCTGGCAAGATCGACAATCGTCTTTCCCATGCGACCGGCGGCGCCAATGAGCAAAACGCGAATCTTTTTCATTTCGTGCGCTCGAATGCTTCGATCGTTTTTCGCAAACGCGTCCGGTTCGCCTCGCTCATCTCGCACAACGGCAGACGCACTTCGCTGGAGATCGCGCCGCGCCAGCCGAGCGCAGTTTTTACCGGCACCGGGTTGGGCTCGATGAACAGATCCTTGAAGAGCGGGAACAACCGTCGATGTAATTTTGCCGCCGATTTTACATCGCCGGATTCATAGGCGCGGACGAGCGCGCAAACTTCCGCCGGAAATAAATTCGACGCTACGCTGACAACTCCGGCCGCGCCGACAGCCATGAAGGGCAGCGTGAGCGAATCATCGCCGCTCAGGATCGTGAATTCATCCGGCAAACGCGCCCGCAATTCGCTCACGCGTTCAACACTTCCGCTCGCTTCTTTGATCGAGACAATGTTTCGGCGTTTGCCGGCGAGTCGCACAACCGTGTCCGGCAAAATATCCACGCCGCAACGGCCGGGAATGTTGTAGAGCATGATCGGCAGCCCCGTTTCGCGCGCAATCGTTTGAAAATGGCGGAAGAGTCCTTCCTGGCTCGGTTTGTTGTAATAAGGTGCGACGAGGAGCGCGCCATCGGCGCCGAGTTTTTCGGCCATTTTCGTATCCGCCACCGCGTGATGCGTGGCGTTCGAACCCGTGCCGGCCAGGACCACGCAACGTTTGTTCGAGATTGTGACCGCAAGCCGAATCACTTGCTCGCGTTCATCGTGCGAAAGCGTGGGCGACTCACCGGTCGTGCCGACTGCAACGATCCCGGTGATTCCGGCGGCGACCTGCGCTTCGATTAATTTTTCAAAGGCAGCAACGTCAATCGCGCCATCGCGAAACGGAGTGACGAGCGCAGTAAACGTGCCGCGAAACATTTCAGAATTGTAGAGGCGGCTGTCTCACTTGTCATGTCGAGCGTAAGTCGAGACAGGCCCGTGGCGCTACCCATGACTCGGCAACGGGATCCCTCGACTCCGCTCGGAATGACAGAAAGGCGGGCTCGCCGGCGGCGGGGCCGCTACAGTTCGATCGTCCCTTCGAAGACAAATTCGGCCGGGCCAGTCAATGTGACGCCACGAAAAGTTTCGCCGGCACGTTTGAATCCGACCGTTAACTCGCTGCCGCTGCGCACGAAGACGCCGATAGGACCGCTGATACCTTCTACGACGGCAAAAATGAGCCCGCTCGCCACCACGCCGGTCCCGCAAGCGAGCGTTTCGTTTTCCACACCGCGTTCATAAGTCCGGATGGCAACTTGTTGCACTCCGCGTTTCTCGAGGAAATTTACGTTTGCGCCCTTGGGCGAAAACATTTTGTGATGACGAATGGCGGCGCCGTCCCGCCGGACATCGACATCGTCGATTTGCGAGACTGGAACGACAACGTGCGGCACCCCGCTGTTGATAAAATGAACGGCTTTGGTTTCGCCTGCGACCTGCAGCGCAATATTCAGCCGCAAATCGCTCGGCGGCGTCATTTGCAACGTCACCAGTTCACGGTCAAGCTCGGCCGCAATCACGCCGGCCGGAGTTTGAAAGGAAATCTTCCCCTGCGCGCCGGCAACTTTGTTTGCAAATCGCGCAAAGCAGCGCGCGCCGTTGCCGCACATTTCCGCTTCACCGCCGTCGCTGTTAAAGTAGCGCATCCGGAAGTCCGCCCCGTTTCGCGCTTTTTCGAGCAGCAAAATTCCATCGGCGCCGATGCCGCGGTGACGATCACAAATGCGCGCGATCTGCGCGGAATTGAGATGAATTTCGCCCGCACGATTGTCGATCATGACGAAATCGTTTCCGGCGCCGTTCATTTTCGCGAAACGCAGCATTCTGCAACTATTGTAGTGGCGGCTGTCCTCAGCCGCAAACTTTGGAGCCGCGCGCGTGAGGATAAGCGCCTCTGACAGAAGCAAAAGCTAACCGTCGTTGCCAGGTGCGGCTTTTGCCGTTTACTTTGTGCGTCGTGAAAATCGTCACGGGGTGTGGTTGGATCGCGGCTGTTGCCTTTATCATCCCGTCATCTTTTGCCGACGATCTCAATGCGCTCGTTCTCGATCAGATCAAGCAAATGCCGCGAGGCGGCCGTTATTCCGTCTCGCGCTTCGCCAAGATCCGCTTGCAATCCGCTGCCCACTTCGAGTCAGGCAAATTTTTCATTCTTCCGTCCGCCCCTTATCCGAGTTTTTGCTCGGGCGCGACCTATCTCGTGTTTATCAAGACCATCGAGGCGTTGCGCGCGCGGGGAGAATTGCATCTCGATTTCGCCACTCTCGAGCAGCTCATCATTCGTGATCAACGCGATGGCGAAGGCATTTGGGGTCGCTGGAATGCCAACGGCCCGGGGACAGCCCGCCTCTTTCACGAGCTCGGACTTGGCCGCAATTTCGATAATTTTAACGAGGCGCGCCCCGGAGATTTTATGAAAATATTCTGGTCGCGGGAGGTCGGCAGAAGTGAGCACGGGCATTCCACGATTTTTCTTGGAACGGAAAACCGGCTCGGCATGGAGTACGTCCGCTATTGGTCGAGCAACATTCCGTCGGGCTACGGGGAGAAAAGTGTGCCGCGCAACAAGATTGCCTCCGCAATTTTCTCGCGGCTCGAGACGCCGGCCAATCTATCGCGCATCGCCTCCGCGCCGGAGGTCGATTCTTATCTTGCGTCTCTCCTGCGGAAGCGCTCCAGCTTCGCCGAGGCGACGCAAAAATGCGGCCTATAATTGTTCAGCATTCCAAGCGAATGAGCGAAAAAACGCTAACCATCAACGAAATTTATCAATCGATCCAGGGCGAGAGCACCTGGGCCGGGCAGCGTTGTGCTTTTGTGCGGCTGACTTTCTGCAATTTGCGCTGCAATTATTGCGACACCAAGTACGCGTTTTACGAAGGGAAAAAGCAGACGCTGAAGGAGATTGTCGATCTTGTCGCAGCGCTTCATTGTCCGCTCGTTGAGATCACCGGCGGCGAACCGTTGTTGCAAAAAAATGTGCTGCCGTTGATGTCGATCTTGGCAGATGCGGGTCACACCGTCTTGCTCGAGACCAGCGGCGCGCACGACATCTCGGAAGTTGATCCGCGGGTCCATCGGATCATGGACTTGAAAACGCCGGGCAGCGGTGAAGTCGACAAAAACCTTTGGTCGAACATCGACCACCTTACTTCGCTCGATGAAGTGAAATTCGTAATCGGTTCGCGTGAAGATTACGAATGGTCTTGCGACAAGGTTCGGCGCTTCGACTTGTCGAAGCGTTGTCACGCGGTCTTGTTCTCGCCCATTTTCGGCCGGATCGATCCGCGCGAAATCGTGGAATGGATGCTGGCCGACAAACTCGACGTGCGCTTTCAACTCCAGATGCACAAGTTCATCTGGACGCCGACGCAGCGCGGAGTCTGATGCTGTAGCCGCGCGCCTGTGGCGCGTTAAGACGGCCCACAGGGCCGTGGCTAAAGTCAACGCTTGGGCGCCCGCACCGTGCCGGTCTCGATCGCGGACTTGCGTTGTTCGACGATGCGGTTCGCGATTTCTTCCACCATTTGTTCGAGCAATATGCGCAGGTGGGTGTTTTTTCGGTAATCGGAAGGCGCGATGTGTTTAACGCGGTCGGCGTGGGTGGAGAGCTGATAGCATTTCCTGAATCCGGCGCGCTGCGGATCGTCGGGATTGTAAACGGCGATGGCCTGCCCGCCGTTTTTCTTCATCACGGTAAAGCACGGCACATCGGTTGGGCCGTCGCCGATGTAGATCATGTTTGGAAACGGGATCGGCCGAATATCGCTGTCCATGTGGTCGTTCACGTCCTGCGACATGTCGAGCAGGCCTTTGTTGATCCGAAAAAGAAATTGCGTCTTTTGGGTGTGACTGATCACGCGCTTGGGAAAAGTGATCCGGCCCTCGTCGTCCTCGGCAAATTCGCATCCGAAAATGGCGCGCACGTAAGGCTGCAAACGGCTGCCGTCGAGCAACACTTTCAGCCCGGATGAAATGATGTAATGCTCGACCGTAATTCCGTTAGCAACGTGCTCGGCCGTGAGCAACCCCTCTTCAAACTCTTCGAACATTTCTGGTAATCCTTTGTAGAAGTTTAATTTTTTGCCGAGCTTTTTTAGATCGACATTCGTCGGGCGATCCATGCCGAGCGTGTCGAGCAGCACTTTCATATAAGCAAGCTCGTTGTCGTAGCCGTTCTCGCGCACGAGATCGGTGCAGCGCCGCCAAAAACTTTCGCCATTGATGCCGAAAGCGGGAAAGACCACTTCATCCTGCATGTAACTCGGGCTCAGCGTTTGATCGTAATCGTAAACGATCGCGATGGTGTTTTGCGGCGTCGACATCGTCTTATTGAGCGATTGAACGATTTAGTGATTTAGCGAATTCCCGGACGTACGAGAAGAAATCTTCAAACAAGGCATCATAAATCCTTCCGCGCTCGGGATGATATTGCACGGCCAGGGCAAACGGATAATCGCGCAGGCGCATTTGCTCGATGATGTCGTCGGTCGCGCACCAGGCTTCGACGATAAAGCCGTCCGCGACGCGGTCGACCGCCTGATGATGCGAGCTGTTCACCCTTTCGAAACGATGCCGGGCGGCGCGCTCGCTTCGCAGCGGTTGAATATCATGATCCTTCATTTCAGGAAGTTTATGACCGGGGATGTCGAGCTTGAGTGTGCCACCGAGCGCGACATTTAGAACCTGGAGCCCTTTGCAAATCGCAAGAATCGGCAGACCACGCGCGAGCGTCTTTGCGATCGCCTCGAACTCCCAGCGATCCCGCGCGAGATCGACATCTTTCTCCAACACGGTTGGATCGACAACCTCCTGCCGCAGTAATTCCGGAGAAATGTCCGAGCCGCCGGTCAAAAGCAATCCATCCATTTCTTCCCATGCCACCGTGCCTTTGCGCGCATCGCAAAGATGAATATCGGGATGCTTGTCGAAAAATGGTTGAAACCACTTTTCGTCCTTCTCTCGCATCCATGTGGCCAGATTAGGCATCGCGCAATGTGGGATTCGTTAGGTGAGACTGTCGAGGGGCGAGCCGGGCGAGGAAAAACCGAACATAAATAAATATCGCCGCCGCTGCCGGAATCATGAAATAGCTGGCCTCGGTTCCGAGTTCCCCACCATTAATCCATGCCGGCCCGGAAAAGGTCGTGTCAAAGAGCCGGCCCACCGGCAATTGACCGCCGTTGCGTGTTCCGATGATAAAGAACTGGCCGAAATCAAAAGTGGCATGCCAGCCGACAGCCCACCAAAGCGAGCCGGTGACCTGAACACTCAGGCAGAGAACCACGCCAAGGACAAAGATCATTCCGATATCAATCGCGTTCTCATGCGGCTTTGTCAGATGCGCGCCAGCAAATAACCCGGAGGTGATCAGCGCGGCTGGGCAAAAGCCGGCGGCGCGCCAGAGTGACTGCAAAGCATAACCACGGAAAAGATATTCCTCGCTCACGCCGACCAGCAACATTCCAACGAGCCAAAAAATGGGCGAAGTGATGATTTCTTTACCGTGCAAGGCCAGCCCATGCACTTGCATTCCGCCGGCAGCGAGCATCGCCAGCCCAACAAAGATAATTGTCAGGAGACCGACGACTGCTCCGTCCCAAAATAGGCGGCCAAAGCGTCGGTTAACCGGCAAACCGTAGCTGTCGATCCGGCGCCGTTCCAGCAGCGCGGCCGCACCCGTTACGATTAGTACTATGAGGGACCCGACAATCTCAGATAAAACCAGCAGCTCTCCGGTAAGCGCGTTTACATCAAGATGGAACTTGACCGCAGAAAATAAGATGACCGGTTCTTCTACAAATTGGAACGCGAGAGTGATCGCAGCCGCGAAGATGACGAAGCGCCAGCCGTGTCTCAATCCAGCCTGTCCAAGAAATAGCAGCCTCAGTCTGGTCATCTGTGCCTCACGAGTCGACTCGCCGCGCGAGCTTACAGTCCCATCAGCTCTCGGATATATTTCACCGGCGGACTGCCAAAAGAGATGACCTGATCGTTGTGTTTTTTTAGACCGAACGATGCGCCGGCCTTTGCTTTTGCCTTGTCGCGCAAATCGAGATGCTCGCTCACGCCGACAAAATAGGTAGAGAGCTGCGAGGAAGTAAGCCGGGCCCGCTTCCATTTTGCAACCGCCTCGCCTTCCTGCTGGAAGCCTTCTTTCATCATCAAGTCCATCGCCTGCTGCTCGCTCATGCTTCCAGCGTGAATGCTTTGATCGAGAATCGCGTTGCAGATCGCACGCAATCGCATTTTCAACTGCTGCATCTTCACTTCCGGCCCGCCATAGCCTGCCTCGGCCATCATCTGCTCGCAATAAACGGCCCAGCCTTCGACAAAAGTTCCGCTCCAGAAAATTGCGCGCACTAATGTAGGCGCGCGGAATTCATTAGCGTGGGCGAGTTGCAGATAATGGCCCGGCATTGCTTCGTGGACGGAGAGATCGCGCACCATGTAGTTGTTGTATTCGCGGAAGAAGGAGGTCTTTCGTTCCTTCGGCCAATCTTTCGGCGTCGGCGCGACTGCGTAAAACGTCTTGCCGTTTTTCTCCAGTGCTCCAGGCGAATCGCAATAGGCAATGGCCACGCCGCGTTTGAATTCCGGCATCACGATTACGTCGAGCGGTTTCGACGGAACCGTCACCCAGTCACGCTGCTTTACAAAATCGGTGACTTCTCCGACAACCTTTTGCGCGTAACCTACGATCGTGTTGTCGTCCGAATGTTGTTCGGCCAGTTTATCGAGGACTGCGGCTGTGATTTTCTTTTTGTCCTCGAGTGTTGT
>WNEY01000457.1_pt1 | contig 25572 bp, 23 predicted proteins | sample 5400531 | NCBI WGS metagenome assembly WNEY01 (sample SAMN13153338, study PRJNA577476) | soil metagenome | isolation source: 200 cm saprolite under Douglas fir tree site 1 | place: USA:California | collected 2015-04-18
AGGCGCCGGTCGTCAAGCTCGTCAACATGGTGCTGGTCGACGCCATCCAGAAGGGCGCCAGCGACATCCACTGGGAGCCCTACGAGAAGGTCTTCCGCATCCGGTTCCGGGTCGACGGCGTGCTGCACGAGATGCTCTCGCCGCCCAAGCGGCTGGAGGCGGCGATCACCTCGCGGATCAAGATCATGGCCAGCCTGGACATTGCCGAGCGCCGGCTGCCCCAGGACGGCCGCATCAAGCTGCGCTACAACACGCGCGAGATCGACTTCCGGGTGTCGATCCTGCCCACCATCTTCGGCGAGAAGGCCGTGCTGCGGATCCTGGACAAGGACGCGCTGCAGCTCGACATGACCAAGCTCGGGTTCGATCCGTGGGCGCTGGAGCAGTTCGAGAAGGTGATCCGGCAGCCCTACGGGATGGTGTTGATCACGGGGCCGACGGGGTCGGGCAAGACGACGACGCTCTACTCGGCCATCCACACGATCAACTCCCCCGAGCACAACATCATGACGGCCGAGGACCCGGTCGAGTACAACCTCAAGGGCGTCAACCAGGTCCAGATCAACGACTCCATCGGCCGCACGTTCGCCTCGGCCCTGCGGGCCTTCCTGCGCCAGGACCCGGACGTGATCCTGGTCGGAGAGACCCGCGACCTGGAGACGGCCCAGATCTCGATCCGGGCCGCGCTGACCGGCCACCTGGTCTTCTCCACGCTGCACACCAACGACTCGCCGTCGACGATCGCGCGGCTGGTCGACATGGGCATCCCCCCATTCCTGATCGCCTCGTCGCTGCTGCTGGTGCTGGCCCAGCGGCTGGGGCGGAAGGTCTGCAAGGACTGCAAGGAGCCGTACGAGGCCGACGAGGACTCGCTGCTCCCCTACGGGCACGTGCTCACGGGCGTGGGCAAGACGCAGTTCTACAAGGGCCGGGGCTGCGCGGCGTGCAGCTTCACCGGGATGAAGGGACGGGTGGCTGTCTACGAGGTGATGCCGGTCTCGCAGGAGCTCCGCGATCTCATCCTCAAGGGTGGCGCCACAAGCGACCTCCGCACGCTGGCCCAGGCTCAGGGCATGAAGACCCTGCGCCAGGCCGGGCTCCTGAAGGTGCTGGAGGGCGTCACCACAGTGGAAGAAGTCCTGCGCGTCACCGTCGCCGAGTAATCGGACCAAGGAGGGTTCATGGCGGCCAATATGGCGGACCTGCTGCAGATCCTGGTGGAGCGTGGAGGCTCCGACCTCCACATCACGACCGGCACGCATCCGCAGATTCGCGTCGCCGGCAAGCTCATGTCGCTCACACAGTTTGAGCAGCTCGCGCCGCAGGATACGCAGCGGCTCGCCTACAGCGTGCTGAACGAAGGTCAGAAGCAGAAGTTCGAGGAGGAGAACGAGCTCGATCTCTCCTTCGGCATTCAAGGGCTCGCCCGCTTCCGCTGCAACGTGTACCGGCAGCGCGGTGCGGTCGGGACCGCCATCCGCGTCATCCCCTACAAGATCCGCTCCTTCGATGAGCTGGGTCTGCCGCGGGTCGTGCAGGAACTGGCCGACCGTCCGAAGGGACTGGTGCTCGTGACCGGGCCGACGGGATCCGGAAAATCGACGACGCTCGCCGCCATGGTCGACAAGATCAACAACGAGCGCGCCGAGCACATCATGACCATCGAGGACCCGATCGAGTTCGTGCATCCGCACAAGAAGTGCCTGGTCAACCAGCGTGAGGTCTTCGCCGACACCCAGTCGTTCAAGAACGCCCTCAAAGCGATTCTTCGTCAGGATCCCGACGTGGTGCTGGTGGGCGAGATGCGGGACCTGGAGACGATCGCCGCCGCTATTACGATTGCCGAGACCGGCCACCTGACCTTCGGCACCCTGCACACGAACTCCTGCGCCCAGACGATCAACCGAATCATCGACGTCTTCCCCACCGGCCAGCAGTCCCAGGTCCGTGCCCAGCTCTCACTCGTGCTGGAGGGTGTGTTGTCACAGACGCTGGTGCCGAAGATCGGCGGCGGGCGGGCCATGTCGATGGAGATCATGGTGGCCACACCCGCCATCCGGAATCTCATCCGCGAGGAAAAAGTTCACCAGATCTACTCGTCGATCCAGTCGGGATCGAAGTACGGCATGCAGACGATGAACCAGTCGCTGGCCGATCTCATCCGGCGGCGACTCATCACCCGCGAGGATGGGATGAACCGTTCCACCATTCCGGAGGAGCTGGCCCAGCTACTGGCGCACGAGAGCGCGGGAGCGGGGGCGGCGGCCGCGACACCGGCGGCGGCCGGGAGCGGCTCGCCCTTCGCGCGGCGCTAGGAGGACGTGATGGCGGTCTATGCCTATCGGGGACGGACGGCAGCCGGCGCGGTGGCCGGTGAGATGGAAGCAGCCGATCGCATGACGGCGGTCGCCCAGCTCAGGGCGAAGGGTGTCGTCGCCACGGCCGTGCAGGAGAGAAAGGCCAAGACGGGCGGCTTCAGCCTCTCGTTCGCCAAGAAGCTGGGCGGCCGGGTCAAGGACAAGGACCTCGCCATCTACACCCGACAGTTTTCGACGATGGTCGACGCCGGCTTGCCCATCGCCCAGTGTTTGAACATCCTGGGCGAGCAGAGCGAGTCGAAGACGCTGCGCGACACGACGTCGAACATCGCGCGCGACGTCGAGGGGGGCGGCACCCTGGCCGACTCGTTCCGCAAGTTCCCCAAGACGTTCGACGACCTCTTCACCAACATGATCCAGGTCGGTGAGTCGGGCGGTGTGCTCGACGTGGTGCTCCAGCGCCTGTCGGGCTACATCGAAAAGGCGGCCGCCCTCAAGCGCAAGGTGAAGAGCGCGATGGTCTATCCCCTGACCATCATCAGCGTGGCCGTGCTCGTCATCATCTTCATGATGACGTTCGTCATCCCGACCTTCGCGTCCATGTTCCGGAACATGGGCGCCGAGCTGCCGCTGCCCACCAAGATCGTGCTGATGATCTCCGACTTCACGCGCAAGTACGTCCTGCTCATCCTCGCGGTGCTGGCCGGGTTCGTCTTCGCGTTCAGGAAGTACTACTCGACCGATCAGGGCAGTCAGGTCGTCGACGCGCTCATGCTGAAGGTCCCGGTCGTCGGCATGCTCATCCGGAAAGTCGCGGTGGCCCGCTTCACCCGCACCCTGGGCACGCTGATCTCCTCCGGCGTGCCGATCCTGGAGGGCCTGCGCATCACCGCCCGATCGGCCGGCAACCGCGTGGTCGAGAAGGCGGTCATGTCGGCGCGGGCGGCGGTGACGGCCGGTCGGACGCTGGCCGAGCCGCTGCGCGCCTCGCCGGTGTTCCCGCCCATGGTCGTGCACATGATCAGCGTCGGTGAGAACACGGGCGCGCTCGACCAGATGCTGGGAAAGATCGCCGACTTCTACGACGATGAAGTGGACGCCGCCGTCGGCGCACTGACCTCGCTGCTGGAGCCGCTCATGATCGTGTTCCTCGGCGTGATCGTCGGCGGCCTGGTCGTCGCCATGTACCTGCCGATCTTCCGCATGGTGACGTTGATCAAATAGGCGCGCTGGTGACGCAGTTCCGAGCGGACGGTCCGTGACGGCGTTCGACGTCAATCGCCTGCTCCGTCTCTTTGCCTGGGCGCGCCTGGGCATCGCGGAGCTCCTCCTCATCATGGCGCCGTTCCTGCCCGGCGACCTCGTGCCCAGCACGGGCACCGGCATCCTCGCCCTGGCGCTGTTCGTCGTCGTGGTGACGTCGGGCGCCCTGCTGCTGCTGCCTCCCCTCGCCCAGCCGCGGAGGGTCGCGTGGCTGTTGTGCCTCCTCGACGTGGTCCTGGTGACGGCGGTCGTTGCCGCCACCGGCGGTCCGCGGTCGATCTACGCCTTCCTGTACGTGCTGTCGGTCACGGCCGCCTGCGTGCTGCTTCCCCGCGCGGGCGCGGTCGCCATGGCGGCGGCCGGGAGTCTTCTCTATACGGGCCTCGTGTTCGCCCGCACCATCTTCCCGTTGACTGCGTTCTTCGAGCCGCCCCACGAAACGACGGCGCTGGAAGTCCTCACCATCTTCCTGAACGCCGGGACGTTCCTCATCGTCGCCATCGTCGCTGGCGGACTGGCCGAGCAGTTCCGGGCCACGCGTCAGGAGCTGGAGCACCAGCGCCGCGACCTTCAGGACCTCCAGGCCTTCAAGGCGGTGATCCTCAACTCCGTGGGCACCGGCCTCATCGCCCTCGATCGCGAGCACACCGTGACCGCGCTGAACCCGGCCGCCGAGGAGATCACCGGCCGGTCGGCCGTCGATGCCATCGGCCAGCCGTGGGGCAATCTCTTCGGGGCGGCCGTTCCGATCGACGCGATCGAGCACGCCATCGCCGAGCATCCCCGCACGCCGGCGCGGCACGAGACCACGCTGACGCGGCGGGACGGCACGGCCGTTCCCGTCCGGTTCACCTTCTCCACGTTGCGCTCCGGCGACGGTCACCGCCTCGGCATGATCGCCATTTGCGAGGACCTCTCCGAGATTCGCGAGATGGAGATCCGAATGCGCCAGGCCGATCGCCTGGCCACCCTCGGACGGATGGCGGCCAACATCGCCCACGAGATCCGAAACCCGCTCGCGTCCATGACCGGCGCCATCGAAGCGCTGGCCGGACCCGTGCCCGGGAGAGACGAGCGTGACCGCTTGACCCAGATCGTGTCGCGGGAGTCGGAGCGGCTCAACCGCATCATCAGCAACTTCCTCGAGTACGCGCGGCCGGCGCCGCTGACGCTCGAGACCGTGAACGTGGCCGAGATCCTGGACGAGGTGCTCGTGCTCCTTGAGCACCGCGACCTTCCTCCCAGCCTCAAGATCGTCCGCGAGTTTGCGCCGGTCGTGACCGGGCAGGTGGACCCTCAGCAACTCCGGCAGGCGGTGTGGAATCTCTGCCTGAACGCGGTGGAAGCCATGCCCGACGGTGGCGAGCTGCGCGTGAGCGCCGGGCAGGAAGACCGCCGGCTCTACGTGGTGATCAGCGACACCGGCGACGGGATCCCCAGCGCCGACCAGCCGCACGTCTTCGAGCCGTTCTTCTCGACGAAGCCGGGCGGCAGCGGACTCGGGCTGGCCCTCGTCCACCGGATCCTTCGCGACCATGGCGGCGACGTGAGCCTGCGTTCCAGCTCCAGCGGGGGCACCCGCGCCGTGCTGACCCTGCCGGCAGCGGCCGGGACCGGAGTGCCGCGATGACGGCGGCCCGCGTTCTCGTCGTCGACGACGAGCGCAGCATGCGGGACCTGCTGAACATCACCCTCCGGCAGGCCGGCTACGACGTCACGCTGGCCGAAGGCGGGGAAGGCGCCGTCGACGCGATGAAGAGCGACGTCTTCGACCTCGTCATCACCGACCTGCGCATGCGGAAGCTCGACGGCCTCGGCGTGCTCCGCGCCGCCAAGGAGCTCTCGCCGGACACGGTGGTCGTGGTCGTCACCGCCTTTGCCTCCACCGAGACCGCCGTCGAGGCCATGAAGCTCGGCGCCTACGACTACATCACCAAGCCCTTCAAGCTCGACGAGATGCGCCTGACGATCGAGAAGGCGCTCGAGCGCAAGCGGCTCCAGGACGAGAACCTCGCGCTCAAGCGCGAGCTCTCCAAGGAGCGCGGCTTCGAGAACTTCGTGGGCCGCAGCCGGCGGATGCTCGAGGTGTTCGACACCATCCGCAAGGCGGCCGGCGGCACCTCGACCGTGATGGTCACCGGCGAGAGCGGCACCGGGAAGGAGCTGGTCGCCCTCGCCATTCACCACGAGGGCGGGCGCCGGCACGGCCCCTTCGTGTCCGTGAATTGCGGCGCGATCCCCGAGGGTCTGATGGAGTCCGAGCTGTTCGGCCACATCAAGGGCGCCTTCACGGGCGCGGTGGCCAGCACACAGGGTCTGTTCGCGTCGGCCGAAGGCGGCACGCTGTTTCTCGACGAGATCACGGAGATCTCGACCTCGATCCAGGTGAAGCTCCTCCGGACCATCCAGGAGCGCGAGGTCCGTCGCGTCGGCGACACTCGCGACACCAAGATCAACGTCCGACTCATCGCCGCGTCCAACCGCGACCTCGGCAAGGCGGTCGCCAAAGGGTCGCTCCGCGAGGACCTCTTCTATCGCCTCAACGTCATCCCGGTCCATCTCCCGCCCTTGCGGGAGCGGCCCGAGGACATTCCGATGCTGGTCTCGCATTTCATCCAAAAGCTTTCCCGCCAGCTCGGCAAGCGCGTGACGGCCCTGACGCCCGACGCCCTCGCCGTGCTCGAGCGCTATCACTGGCCGGGAAACATTCGGGAGCTGGAAAACGTCATCGAGCGGGCGATCGTCCTCGGCAGCGGCGAAGTTCTCGGCGTGGATGCCCTGCCCTCCACCCTGGCCGAGCCTCGCACCGTCCACGAGGTCGCGGTCGATCTGCCGTCGGCCGGCTTGAACCTCGACGAGGTCCTCGATCGCATGGAGCGGCGCTACATCGATATGGCGCTCGAGCGCACGGGAGGCGTGCAGACCCGGGCCGCGGAGCTGCTGGGCCTCAGCTTCAGGCAATTTCGCTACAAACTACAGAAACATACGCAGCGCTTCGGTCCGCGCCCGACAACCGGCCCGCCGTCCGACTGACGCTTTTCGTCAGCCACCTGACCGCGGCGGTCACGATGCCCCGCCACGGGAAAGCGTCGATCCGACTAAGCTCATGAAATATCTACCGGAGCGTCTTGTTGGAGGCTGTGGCATCAGGTGTGCACCTCGTTGCTGCCCGATGGGTCGAACCAATTTTCGAAGGGGGCAGCGATGATTAGATTCTGGAACAAGAAGCGCTGCAAATTAGGCAACCAGCGGGGCTTCACGCTCATCGAGTTGATGATCGTCGTCGCCATCATCGGCATCCTGGCCGCCATCGCCGTTCCGCTCTACGCCAACATGCAGGCGCGGGCGCGCATCGCGAAGGCCCAGGCGGACATCCGCGGTATGGCCTCGGCCGTCTCGGCCTGGGGGGCGCACATGGGGACGCTGCCCAGCGTGCTCGATCTGCTGACGGCCATCGCCACGAGCGCGCAGAACATCACGGCCGGTCCGTTCATGGCCGCGATCCCGACGCCGCCCAGCACGGTGTGGGGCACCGCGTACACCTACGGCACCAACGCCAACGGCACGTTCACCATCTCGGCCGCTGGCGACGGCGCCACGGTCTCCGCGCCGTAACGTCGCTGCGCGGAGCCGTCGGGGGCCGTGAACGCGGTCCCCGACGGCTCCGCGCGTGAGTTTTCCCCGCATGACTTCGCTCGAGAACGTCCCGTCCCCCGGTGAGGCGCTGTCGCGCCCACTGAGATTCGCACCGACGACGACGGCGTCCGGCCTCCTCGGTCGCGCGCTGCCCGTCGTCCTGGCCGCCCGACTTCCGCTGCTGATCGCCGTCGTGACCTTCGTCGTCTTCTCTCCCGCGCTCTGGAACCACTTCGTGGACTGGGACGACCAGGTAAACTTCCTCACCAACCAGGATTACCGAGGCCTGGGTTGGACGCACCTCAAGTGGATGTTCACGACCTTCCTGATGGGGCAGTGGATCCCGCTGACGTGGATGACGCTCGGGCTTGACTACACGCTGTGGGACATGAAGCCCGGGGGCTATCATCTGACGAACCTGCTCCTGCACGCGGCCAACGCCGCGCTCTTCTGCCTAGTCGCGCGGCGGCTGCTGGCGCGGGCGGCGCCCACCTTCACCGGGGGGACGCTGACGGCGAGCGCGGCGACCGCCGCGCTCTTCTTCGCGCTGCATCCACTGCGCGCCGAGTCGGTCGCGTGGGTCACCGAGCGGCGCGATCTGCTGTCGGGTCTCTTCTTCCTACTGACCATCCTGACCTATCTGGCGTCGCGCGAGGCCGGGCGCGAGGACGCCCGGCGCTGGGCGGTGCTGTCGGTCGTCTCCTATGCGCTGGCGTGCCTGTCGAAGTCGATCGTGGTGACGCTGCCGGTGATCCTGCTGCTCCTCGACGTGTACCCCCTGCGCCGGCTCCCGCTCCGCCAGTGGCGGACGCCGGCCGCGCGCGCCCTCCTCGTCGAGAAAGCGCCCTACATCGGTCTCGCCGTCGCCACGGTGGCCATGGCCGTCTGGGCTCAGCAGGCGAATCACTACCTGACGTCTCTCGAGAGGCTGTCGCTCTTCGAGCGCGTGCCGCTGACGCTCTACAGCGTCGCCTTCTACGCGGGCAAGACCGTGCTTCCCCTTGGGCTCTCCCCGCTCTACGAGCTCCCGGTCCGGATCAACCCACTGGAGCCTCGTTTCGCGCTCAGTGCGCTGGCGGTAATCATCGTCACCGTCGGCGTCGTCGCGCTGGCCCGGCGCTGGATGGCGCCGCTGGCGGTGTGGACCGCCTACGTCCTCAGCGTGGCGCCGGTGAGCGGGATGCTTCACAACGGTCATCAGCTCACCCACGACCGTTACAGCTATCTGAGCTGCCTGCCGTGGGCGCTGCTCTTCGGCGGCGGCGTGGCCGCCGCGCTCGTGGCCGTTCGCACGCGCGTCATCCGACCGCCACTGGCCCGGCTGGCCGCGGCCACCGCCGTGGCCTGGCTCATCGGACTGAGCTTGATGACGTGGCACCAGGTGAAAGTGTGGCAGGACAACGACACGCTCTGGCGGTACGCGCTCGACGCCGATCCCGAGTGCGCGATCTGCCACAGCAACCTGGGCGTCTCGCTCTACAATCGCCGGATCATCGACCTTGCCATGGAGCGCTTCGAGCGCTCCATCGCGCTGCGTCCCGATCGCGTGCGGACCCATGGTAACCTCGGCCTCGCCCTGATGGCCGCCGGCCGCTCCAAGGAGGCCGTGCCACACTTCGAGCAAGTCCTCGAGAAGTTTCCGATGCACAGCGAGACGCGGAACAACCTCGCGGTCGCGCTGCTTCAGATCGGTGAGTACGAGCCCGCGATCGCCCAGTTGCACGAGATTCTTCGCCAGGAGCCCGATCACGTCTTGGCTCACACCAACCTGGGGTCCGCCTTCCTCGATCTCCGCCGGCCGGCCGAAGCAGTCGCGGCGCTCGAGCGGGCGGCCACGATCAAGCCCGACCTCCCGCAACCCCGCATCGGCCTGATCAAGACGTACCTGGCCCTCGGCCGGGTGGATGCGGCGTGGTCGCAGCTCGAGGTCCTGCGCGGCATCGATCCTGCGGCGGCCACGCAGATCAGCCCCGTGTTCCTCATGGAATGGTGACGGGGACCCCATGCTCGCGCTCGTCATCGTGCTCGGCCTCGTGATCGGAAGCTTCCTCAACGTCGTCATCGCGCGCCTGCCCGAGCACCGCAGCCTCTGGCGTCCGCGTTCGGCGTGCCCGGCGTGCGGGACGCCCATCGCGTGGCACGACAACATCCCGGTCCTCTCCTATGCCGCGCTCCGTGGGCACTGCCGCGCCTGCAGTGCAGCGATCTCGTGGCGGTATCCCGTCGTGGAAGTCGTGACTGCGCTCCTCTTCGCGGCCGCCTATGAGCGATTCGGTCCGACGGGGAACTTCGCCGTGGCTGCCGTACTCCTGGCCGCGCTGGTCGTGATCACGGTCATCGATCTCCGGCTCCAGATCATCCCGGACGCGATCACATTGCCCGGCATTGTCGTGGGTTTTGTTGCCAACCTGGCCACGCAACGTGTCTCCTGGGTCGATTCGGCGATCGGCATCGTCGTCGGAGGCGGGATCTTTTGGGCCATTTTGGAGGGCAGCCTGCTGTTGACAGGACGAGAGGGAATGGGCGGTGGTGATGTCAAACTCGGCGCCATGCTCGGTGCGTTTCTGGGATGGAAAGTCGCGCTCTTGTCGATCTTTGTCGCGGTGCTGCTCGGAGGGGTTCTCGCCCTCGGACTGCTCGCTTCCAGGACGACCGGACGCAAGGATCCCATCCCGTTTGGCCCCTTCCTTGCAACCGGTGGCGCCGCCGGCCTCTTCTGGGGCGAAAGGCTCGTGACTTGGTACATGAGCGCATTCGCGGGTTAGGTGTGCGGGGCTTCGGCCTCACCGAGCTGCTCGTGGTGGTCGCGATCCTCGGACTGCTCACGACGCTCGGCGTGCCGTACCTCATCAGCTACTGGCAGGCGTCGACCTTGACGGCCGGCGCTCAGGAGCTCCAGACCATTCTGCACGGCGCACGGCAGTTGGCGATCCGCAACAACGCATCGATATGCGTCAAGCGCAACACCACCAGCGTGCGGTACCTCACCGGCGGCTGCGCCGGTGGGCCGTGGACGGGCGCGGGCACCGATGGCAATGGTTGGATCGTGCTCGCCAACGCCGTGACGATCACCAACGGCCCGGCTGGCGACGTCGTCTTCAGCAACCTCGGCGCCGCCAACCCGGCCGGCACGTACACGGTCAAGGGCCCCAGCAACGCGCAGACACTGACGGTGACCGTCGCCGGCTCCGGGAGAGTGACGATCCCGTGACGCTCGACGAACGTGGGCTGACGCTGGCCGAGGTGGTCGCGGCGGCCGCCATCATCGGGATCGGGCTCGTCGGCTTGATGATCGTGGTGCCGGTCTCGAGCTATGGCCTTTCCGAAGGCAATCAGCTCACGACTGCCACGTTCCTGGCCGAAGAGCGACTGGAACAGGTCAGGAATGTGCCGTGGACGTCGAGCCCCGACAACGATTGCGTCGGGATCGGGCCAACGGCGGCGCCGACGGTACCGCTCACCAAGATCTGCACGCACGGCACGACGACGCTCGCCGCCGGCGACGTGACCTTCGGCGACGAGCCCAGCGTGGCTTCGCCGTACACGCAGTACGCGCGGACCGTGCGCATTCTGGATTGTGCGGCCGGGCCCTGCACGGGCATCACGAGCGCCGGAATGCGTCAAATCACGGTCACGATCAGTTACCGTCCCCTCACCCCGACCGGGGTCGCCACCAGCAGCAAGTCGGTGATGCTGACCATGCTGATGGCTCAGCGATGAGGGGCCAGCGAAAGATTCAACCCCAAACGTAGGGCTTCCCTAAAACATTGGTGCCGGTGGGGGGGGCTCCTATACTGGTGAGCGAGTGAAAATCGATGTTTAACATTCCGTTCTTTCGGCGCACTTCGGAGACCTTCGGGCTCGACATCGGATCCAGCGCCGTGAAGGTTGTGCAGCTTCAGGGCTCGTCGCTGGTCGCGCTGGGAGTGGCGTCGCTACCTCCCGACGTGATCGCCGAGGGCACGATCAAGGATCCGCCGACCGTCGTCGACGCCATCAAGGAATCGGTGGCCAGGGCCGCCGTCAACTCCAAGGAAGCGGCCATCGGCGTGTCGGGGCGCGAGCTGATCATCAAGAAGGTCCAGATCCCCGAAGTGCCGGTCAAGGAGCTGCGGGACGCCGTCCAGCTCGAGGCCGAGCATCACATTCCGTTCGCCATCGACGAGGTCTTCCTCGACTATCACGTCGTGGGCCGCCACGACGGCGCCATGGACCTGATCCTGGTCGCCGTGAAGAAGTCCAAGGTGGTCGAGTACGTGGGCGTGGTGGAAGAAGCCGGCCTCAACGCCGTGGTCGTGGACGTCGACGGCTTCGCTCTCGGCAATCAGTTCGAGCTCAACCAGGCCCACGAACGCGGCGAGGCGGTGGCGCTCATCGACATCGGCGCCTCCATCATGAAGACGAACGTGCTCCGCGGCGCCACGCCAATTTTCGCCCGCGACATTCCCTTCGGCGGCAACAACTACACGCACGCCATCGCTCAGCACCTGAAGATTCCGTTCGACCAGGCGGAAGGCGCCAAGCTCGGCCGTGACGTCGGCGTCAGCTGGGAGTCGCTGGTGCCGGCCCTGGAATCGGTCTCTCGCGAGCTGTCGCTCGAAGTCCAGCGGACGTTCGACTACTTCGCGTCGACGGCCGACTCCGAGCGCATCGGCAAGATCGTCCTGGCCGGCGGCTGCGCCCAGCTTCCGGGATTGACGGATTACCTCTCCTCGACGTGGGGCATTCCGGTCGAGCTGTCCCAGCCGTTTGCGCGCATCGACGTCAGCTCCGGCCACTCGGAGAGCGTCGGGGCGGCCGGGCCATCGCTCGCCGTCGCGGTGGGCCTGGCCCTCCGTCAGCCTGGAGACAGGAACGAATGATCAAGATCAACCTGTCGCCGGCCGGCGGACGAGGCGGTCCCGCCTTCCAGTTCCGGCTGCCGAGCTTCAACGTCGGCCTCCTCTTCCTCGTCGTGTATCTCGCCGCCCTGGGTGGGGTTGCCACCTACGGGTGGCAGCTGTCGAGCGACGAAACCCGGCTCACCCGCGAGATCGACGTCATGAACCGCGAGCTGACCACGCTCCGCGCCGTGACCGGACAGAGCGCCCAGGTCAAGGCGCAGGCGGCCGAGCTCCGGCAGCGAGTCCAGGTCATCGCCGAGCTGACGAAGAACCAGGGGCGGCCGCTGAGATTCCTCGACGCCTTCGTCGACAACATCCCGAAGGACCTCTGGATCACCGGCATCGAAGAGAAGGGCACCGCGCTCAGCTTCAAGGGAACCGCGTTCTCCACGACGGCGGTGTCCGACTTCATGCAGAACCTCCGGGCCTCCGGGCGGTTCAAGGAAGTCGACATCGTCGTGGCGCGCCAGGAGATCACCAAAACACCGCGCTTCGTGACCTTCGAGGTCACCTGCCGGTTCGAGAGCTGACGGCATGGCCCTGCCCGCCTTCTTCGATCCGATCGTCAACGCCCCCCGGTGGCAGAAGTTCGCGCTCGGCGTCTTCGGACTGGTGATCCTCGCGGCCGGCAGCTACTTCCTGGTGCTCTCGCCGCTCGAGATCAAGGTCAACGGTCTGCGCGCACAGCGGTCCACCGTCCAGCGCGAGCTGACCGAGGCCAGGGCGGCCGCGGCCGACCTGGCTCGCGTCCGGCTCGAGATCAACGCCCTGCAGGCCAGGCTCGACACGATGAAGGAGCGTCTCCCCGGCGACAAGGACATCCCCCCGCTGTTCCGGACGCTCACCGACGCTGCATTCCAGTCCGGTCTGCAGGTGTCGCTGTTCCAGCCCAAGGAAGGTCGCATCCACGACTACTACGTCGAGATTCCGATCACGCTGGCGGCCGAGGGCGGATACCACCAGCTCGGCGAGTTCTTCGAGCGGGTGGCCGGCTTTCCCCGCGTCGTCACCGTGCAGGAAATGAAGATGGCGGGGGTCGCCAAGAGCCGGAACCCGCTGCGAGCCGATCTCGTGCTCGCGACGTACCAGTACCGGCCGGTAGGCTCGCCGCCAGCGCCGAAGCCGGGACAGCCGGGAGCGCAAAAATGAAGGTCACGTCGTCGGTCGTCATCGCCGGTCTCGCCGTGGGCCTGGTCGGGTGCAGCGGAGGCAATGCATCCCAGGCCCCGTCGGCGTCGGTGCCGACGTCACCGAAGTCGATCGCCGCTCCAGCGCCGGCTCCTCAGCCAGTGGCGAGCACGACGGTGGCCGAGCCGCAAGCTCCTCCGGCGGTGAAGTACGACGCCAAGGGCCGGCGTGACCCCTTCGAGAACCTGGAAGTGCGCGAAGGCGCGAGTGGCCCCACCCTCGCATCCGCGAAGCTCACCGGCATCGTGCGCGGCTCCCAGGGCCCCCTCGCGCTCGTGGAGACCTCGGATGGCCTCGGCTACATCCTGAAGCCTGGCGATACGCTCGGCGACGGTCGACTGCTCGAGATCGGTTCGGACTCGGTCGTCTTCCGCATCGCCGTCCGCACGGGCTCCACCACGGACCGCGTGGTCCTCAGACTCCCGGGTGATTGAATGATCAGACAGCGATGCAGGGGGCCGTGGGTGACAGTGTGGTTACTCGCGCTGCTCGTCATGCTTCCGGCGCCGGCGCTGGCCGAGGAGCCGACGTTGACCTCGGCGACGGAGCTGAAGCAGGTCGCCGTCGAACACCAGCCCGACGCGACGATCGTGCACATCACGACGTCGGGCGCGGCGAAATATCACGCCGAGTTCATGGACTCCCCGAGCCGCCTCGTGGTGGATCTCGAAGACACCGTGTACGCGTGGCGCAAGACGCCCCTGCCCGTCACCGAAGCGCCGGTGAAGGAGATCCGCGGCAGCCAGTACCGTCGCGGCGTCGCCCGTCTCGTCGTCGAGTTCACCCGCAAGGTCGGGTACGCGATCCGTGAGGACAAAGACGGCCTGACGATCGTCGTGCCGAGAGTGATCGCGGCCACCGACTCCACCACGGTTCCGGCCCCGGCGCCGAACCCTCGCGTGATGGCCGCGGTGCCGCCCGAGCCGACGAACGCTCCGTCCGCTGCGCCGGCCGAGATCAAGCCGATGCCGGCGCCCCCGGTGACGGCCAAGCCCACGCCGATCCCGCGGCCGGCCCCGATCGTGATCGCGCAGGCGCCGGCTCCCGCGCCTGCCGTACCCGCGCCGCCGAGCACGAGCAGCCAGCGTCTCATCTCTCTCGACTTCAAGGACGCCGACGTCATCAACCTGCTCCGCATCCTCGCCGCCGAGAGCGGTCGCAACATCGTGATCGGCGACGACGTGAAGGGCAAGATGTCGATCGCGCTCCGCAACGTGCCCTGGGAGCTCGCACTGGACACGATCCTCAGCGCGCGCGGTCTCGAGAAGGTCGAGCGCGGGGGCGTGATGCGCATCGTCTCGACCGAGCAGCTGACCAAGGAGCGCGAGGCGCGCGCCCGCGTGGAAGAGGCGAAGCTCAAGGGCGAGGCCGAGGTGCGCGCGAAGATCGCCGAGGCCCAGGTCAAGGAGGCCGAGGCCACGACGCGGAAGTTCGCCGCCGAGGCCGCCCAGAGGGAGCAGGAGGCCAAGGGTCCGCTGCGTGAGGAGACGCTTCGCATGTCGTACGCGGACCCCGAGGAAGTCGCCAAGACCCTGCAGGGCATCCTCGGCATCCCGGCCGAAGGCGCCAAGATCGCGGGGCCGGGCTTCCTCGGCCTTCCCGGGGCGCCCAACCCCGACCTCGGCATCGGCTATCAGGGCGCGCCCCCGGCAGGGCCGCCGGCCATGGTGGCGCCCGTATCCGTCTCACAGGACGTGCTGACCAAGGGCCTCACCATCCGGGCCCACAAGCCGACGAACACGCTGTTCCTGCGCCTGTACGAGGCCGATCTCGAGCGCGTCAAGAAGCTGATCAAGGAGGCGCTCGACATCCCGCTGCCGCAGGTCAAGATCGAAGCGCGGATGGAGATCCTCGAGCGGAGCGCGCTCGAACAGATCGGCGTCCAGTGGGGCGGCCTGTGGGCCGGCGTTGCCGGGAGCACGACGCTGGTGGGCCAGGGGCTGCAGACGACGACGGTCGGCGGCCAGTCGGTGCCCATCCAGCCCGGATTCGTGCAGGGCACCTCCACGGTGATCGGCCTCGTCCCCGCGAACGGGGGCGCCGGCTTCGGGCCAAGCGTGCTGGCGCAGCCCGGGGTCACACCGGGCACGATTCCGCCGGCAACGGGCGGCTTCCCGATCAGCTTCCAGACCGGGCTCCCGAGCGGCGCCAATCTCGTGAACCTGCCGATCAGCGCGCTGCCGAACGCCGGCCCGCTGCCGGCGGCCGGCCTCGCCTTCGGCATCGTGGGGCGGACGTTCAACATCAACCTCGCGCTCCAGGCCCTGGCCACGCAGGGTAAGACCAGAACCCTGGCCCGGCCCGAGATCGTCACCGTGGAGAACAACAAGGCGACGATGTCGCTCGGTGAGGAAATCCCTTACGCGACGATCAGCTCGGCCGGCACCCAGATCCAGTTCAAGGAAGCGCTGTTGAAGCTCGAGGTCACGCCCACGGTCATCCGCGAAGACGACGTGACGCGCATCAAGCTCATCGTCGTCGTCGAGAACAACTCGCGCGGCGACGTGGTGAACCTCGGCAACGCCGGCTCCCCGCCCGCCATCAACCGCCGGAAGGCGGAGACGCAGGTCCTCATCCGCGAAGGCGACCGCCTGATCATCGGCGGCGTGACCACGAGTTTGAACCAGAACACCGTGCGCAAGATCCCGCTGTTCGGCGACATCCCGATCCTCGGCCACCTCTTCAAGCAGAACGAGAACTTCGAGACGGGTCGGGAGCTGGTCGTCTTCCTGACGCCGTCCGTGCTCAAGGCGATCACGACGGCGGCGACGTCGGGTGCGGCCACGCCCGCGCCTGGTCCCGCACCTCGGTAAGCCGCTGGCCGGCCCTGCCGCCGGGGCCGGCACCGGCCGCGCGCCGCGTGGTAATCTGAACGGCACGCGACGAGGGCTCCTTCGATGGCAGAGATCTTCCGCTTCCTGACCGCTGGCGAGTCCCATGGCGAAGCGCTCACCGCCGTCATCGACGGCGTTCCCGCCGGGCTCCGCCTGGCCGAGGCCGACATCGACGGCGACCTGGCCCGGCGCCAGCGCGGCTATGGCCGGGGCGGGCGCATGAAGATCGAGCGCGACCGCGTCCACATCGTCTCCGGCGTGCGCTGGGGCCAGACGCTGGGCAGCCCGCTCACGCTGCAGATCGCCAATCGCGACTGGGAGAACTGGAAAGCGACGATGTCGGTCGCGCCTCCCGAACCGGGCACCGCGCTCAAGGAAGTGACCCGGCCCCGGCCCGGCCACGCCGACCTCGCCGGCGCGATGAAGTACGGCCACCACGATATCCGGAACGTCCTCGAGCGCTCCAGTGCCCGAGAAACCACGGCTCGCGTCGCCGTGGCGGCCGTGGCCAAGCGCCTGCTCGCCGAGTTCAGGATCACGATCCTGAGCCACGTCACCGAGATCGGGGGCGTCCGCATCCCAGGCGACTTCGAGATGCCCTGGGACGACGTCGAGCGGCGCGCGGAGGCGTCCGATGTCCGCTGCGCCGATCCCGAGACGGAGGCGGCGATCATCGCGGCCATCGACGACGCCAAGGCCAAGGGCGACACGCTCGGCGGCGTCTTCGAAGTCGTCGCCCTGGGCTGCCCGGTCGGGCTCGGCTCCTACGTGCAGTGGGATCGGCGTCTCGACGGCCGCCTGGCCCAGGCCTTCTCCGCCATCCAGGCCATCAAGGGGGTCGAGCTCGGTCTCGGATTCGAAGCGGCGCGCCGGCCCGGATCCGCCGTCCACGACGAGATCCTGTTCGATGCCGAAAGCGGATTCCGGCGCTCGAGCAACAACGCCGGCGGCCTCGAGGGTGGCGTGACCAACGGCCAGCCCGTCGTCGTGCGCGCCGCCATGAAGCCGCTGTCGACGCTCCGGACGCCGCTGAAGTCGGTGGATCTCGCCACCAAGGAGGCGGTGGAGGCTGTCGTCGAGCGCAGCGACGTCTGCGCGGTGCCGGCGGCCGGCATCGTCGGCGAGGCGATGATGGCCATCGTGCTGGCCAACGCGTTCCTCGAAAAGTTCGGCGGTGACAGCATCGACGAGATCCGTCGCAACCACACCGCGTACGTGAACAGCCTCAAGCAATGGTAATCGAGGTCAACCTCGGCGCCCGCTCCTATCCGATCGTCGTCGAGCGCGGTGCGCTGGCCGGCATCGGCGCCCGGCTGAAGGCGCTCGGCGTGGGCTCCCGGGCGGCGCTCGTGAGCGCCCCCGCCATCCTTCGTCTGCACGGCAAGACGGTTACCGAGAGCCTCGAAAAGGCGGGATTCGCGGTCGCGACCATCGAGGTCCCCGACGGCGAGGCGGCCAAGACGCTGACGGTGGCCGAGCGATGCTGGAACGCGCTGCTCGAGGCCGGGCTCGAACGGACGTCGACCGTGCTGGCGCTGGGCGGCGGTGCCGTCGGCGACGTGGCGGGCTTCGCGGCCGCCACCTACATGCGCGGCGTCAACTTCGTGCAGCTCCCGACCACGGTGCTCGCTCAGGTCGACGCCTCCATCGGCGGCAAGACGGCCATCGACCATCCGCGCGCCAAGAACCTCATCGGCGCCTTCTACCAGCCGCGGCTCGTGCTGGCCGACCCCAGCACCCTGCTGACGTTGCCGCCACGCGAATTCAGATCCGGCCTGGCCGAGATCGTCAAGCATGGCATCGTTCTGGACGCCGCCTACTTCGACGACGTGGCGCAGAGCGCGCGCGCGCTGGTCGACCGCGATCCCGCGGCGCTCGAGCGGATCATCGGCGGCTCCTGCCGGCTCAAGGCGCGGGTGGTCGAGCGCGACGAGCACGAGGCCGAGCTGCGGGCCGTGCTCAACTACGGGCACACCATCGGTCACGCGCTGGAAGCGGCTACCGGGTACGAGCGGTGGACGCACGGCGAGGCTGTATCACTCGGCATCGTGGCCGAGGCCCGCCTTGCCGGGCGATTGAGGCTGGCCGATGCGGCGACCGTCGAGCGTCAGGAGCGGCTGCTCACGGCGGTCGGCCTGCCCACCGCCGCCGAGGGCATCGATACCGACGCCGTGTTGGACGCGATGCGGCGGGACAAGAAGTCGCGCGACGGGCGCGTGCCCTTCGTGCTGGCGCCGACCATCGGAACCTTCAAGGTCGTCTCCGACGTGCCGCCGGCCGAGGTGCGGGCGGCCCTGGCGTCGCTCGCGGGGTAGCGCGTTGACAATCGAAACGGGCGCCCCGTATAACGGTTCTGCGATGACGGTGGACGATCCCGCGATCGCCGGCGCCATCCGTCGGCACGAAGAGCGGCTCCAGCGCGATCCGGAGTCGCTCGCCTTCGCCCAGCTCGCCGACCTGTATCGCAAGTCGGGCCGCGCCCAGGATGCGATCGCGCTCTGCCGGCGCGGCCTGGACCGCTATCCTCACTACACGACGGCCCGACTGATCCTGGCCAAGACGCTGCTCGGCGAAGGCCATCACGACGCCGCGCTCGCCGAGCTCGCCGCGATCATCCAGGAGAGCCCGAAGGAGGCGCAGGCCCATCGCCTGGCCGCCGAGGTCCACCGGCTGCGCGGCAGCCTGGACGCCGCGGTGGAGCACCTGGACGCGGCGGCCCGGCTCGATCCCACGGATCGCGAGTCGCGCGCGCTGCTCGGGCTGCTGCGGGCGGCGCCGCGCGAAGGCGAGAGCAGCGGTCTCGGCCGCGTGCTCGCCGACGACACGTTCGTCACCACGAGCTTCGGCACGCTCTGCCTGGACCAGGGGCTCACCGAGGAGGCTCTGAATATCTTCATTCGTATCCTCCGCAAGGAACCCGACAATGCCGACGCGCGCGCCGGGCTGGAGGGGGCGCTGCGCGCGCGTCTGAAACGGAAGGGTTAGCGCGCGATGCAGGTCTCGACCGCTGATTTCCGCAAGGGGCTGCGCATCGTCTTCGACGGCGCGCCCTACACCATCGTCGATTTCCAGCACGTCAAGCCCGGCAAGGGCGGCGCCTTCGTGCGCACCAAGCTCAAGCACATGCGCCAGGGCCGGGTCATCGACAACACGTTCCGGTCCGGTGAGAAGGTGGAGCTGGTCGACTTCGAGGACAAGCACATGCAGTTCCTCTACAAGGACGACCGCTTCCACTTCATGGACACGGAGACCTATGACCAGGTGTCCCTGTCGGAGGACGAGGTCGGCGACGCCGCCCTCTACCTCAAGGACAACACCGAGGTCGAGATGCTCTACATCGACGGCGCCCCGGTCAGCATCGAGCTCCCCAACTTCATCGAGCTCTCGGTGGCGAGGACCGATCCCGGCCTGCGCGGCGACACCGCCCAGGGCGGGACCAAACCGGCCACCCTGGAGACGGGCGCCGTCCTCCAGGTGCCGCTCTTCCTCAACGAAGGCGACGTCGTGAAGGTGGACACGCGCACCGGGGAGTACCTGGGACGCGTGGCGACGGCCGGCTAGCGATGCGCGTCAGTCGCCGCCCCGATGCTCGCGCGGCCACCGAGCTCGCCCGCCAGCTCGGCGGGCTCATGAAAGAGCTGGACCTCGTCGAGATCGAGGTCGGCCTGGGCAGCCTCACGGTCCGCCTGAAGCGTCCCGGCGCGCCCGTGGCCCTGCCCGTTCCCATGGCTCCGGCTTCCACGCCCGCCGCGGGCCCGGTGGTCGACGTCGGCACCAACGCGACCGTCGTCACCATCGAGGCGCCGATGGTGGGGACGTTCTATCGCGCGTCGTCGCCGACGGCCGAGCCATACGTGCGCGAAGGCGACGTCGTCAAACAGGGCCAGGTCCTCTGCATCATCGAAGCGATGAAGCTCATGAACGAGATCGAATCGAAAGCCGCCGGCCGCATCGAGAAGATCCTCGTCGAGAACGGGCAGCCCGTGGAGTACGGGCAGCCGATGTTCCTGATCGAGCCCGCGGGGTAAGCCACCCGTGCGGCGGCCTCGAGCCGGCTGGCTGATCGTCGCGTCGGTCCCGTTCGTCGCCGGCGCCTTGCTCCTGGGCTGGCGCTCCCATCCGACGGCATCCCTCGGCGAGCGCGCCTACGTCGCCGCCACCACCGTTGCGGTGGGGGGCGGAGAACGCGAGGCCGCGCTGCAGCTCTACGCCGCCGGCCAGTTCCCCGGCGCCTGCGAGCGCTTCAGCCGCGCCGCCGCCGATGATCCGCAGAGCCCGGTGTGGCGTCAGGACGTGGCTCGCTGCTTCGAGGGGTGGGGGCGGGACGTGCTTCGGCAGAGTCGGCCCGACGAGGCGCTGCTGCTCTTCCGCCAGGGCCTCAAGGCCCTGCCCGACGATCCCGCGCTGCTCAAGGCGGCCGGCATCGCCTCGATCCACGGCGGGCGCCCGACCGAGGCCCTCGAGCCCCTCGAGCGGGCGGCGGCCACCGAAGACGATGCCGAGGTGCGGTTGCTCCTGGCCCGGCTCTACGACCAGCGTGATCAGACCGACCGCGCCCTGATCCATCTCGCGAAGCTCCTCGCCCGCGAGCCGGGACACCCGGCGGCCCGGCGTCTCCTCGACAAGATCGAGCGCGAGCGGCGCGTGGAGGCGGGATTCCAGAGGGAGACGACGGGGCGGTTCATCGTCAAGCACCGCGCGGCCAGCGGCGAGACGGTCCGCCCGGTGCTCCAGGCGCTCGACCGCGCCTGGGAGCGCGTCGGCGATCAGCTCGATTACCACCCGGCCGAGCGGGTGACCGTCGTCCTCTACGAAGGCGTGCAGTTCCACGACGTGACCCGCGTCCACGGATGGGTGACGGGCCTGTACGACGGCAAGATCCGCCTCCCGCTCGGCGGCGGACTCCCGGCCGGCGTCGCCCTCGAGCGACTGGTCCTCCACGAGTACGCCCACGCCGCCATTCACGAGCTGTCGCGTGGCCGCGCCCCGCGCTGGCTTCAGGAGGGCCTGGCTCAATACCTGGAAGGCGTCCGGGCCGATCCGCTCCTGCGCGGGCCGGGCGGCCTCACGCTCGCCGGGCTCGAAGCGCTGATCGGCGACCCTGACCCCACGCGAGCGCGCGTCGGGTACGACATCGCCCTCTGGGTGACGGAGGATCTGCTGAGTCGCGGCGGCGTCGCCACGCTCCGCGCCGTGCTCACGCGCCTCGGCCAGGGTGACTCCATCGCGGCCGCCATGACCCGGGTGTACGGGATGCGGCTGGCCGAGCTCGAGTCGCAGTGGCGCAATCTCCTCGGCGGGTAGCCCGTGTTCCATAAGATCCTGATCGCCAACCGGGGCGAGATCGCGCTTCGCATCATCCGCACGTGCCGCGAGCTCGGCGTCCGCACGGTCATCGCGCACTCCACGGCCGACGCCCGGTCGCTGCCGGTGCGGCTCGCCGACGAGTCGATCTGCGTGGGGCCGAACGACGCGCGCTCGAGCTACCTGAACATCCCGTCCATCATCTCGGCCGCCGCCGTGACCGACAGCGAAGCGATCCATCCCGGCTACGGCTTTCTCGCCGAGAACCCCGCATTTGCCGACATCTGCCGCGCCTGCGGGATCACCTTCATCGGGCCGTCGGCGGAGTCGATCCGGCTCATGGGCGACAAGGCTCAGGCCCGCGAGTTCGCCAAGGCGGCCGGCGTGCCCGTCGTCCCTGGCAGCCAGAGCCCGCTCCGGGACGTGTCGGAGGCGGTGGAGGTGGCCGACCGGGTCGGCTATCCCGTGATCTTCAAGGCGGCGGCCGGCGGCGGCGGGCGCGGGATGAGGATCGTGCGCGAGCGCGAGAGCGCGGCGCAGGCCTTCGCCGCCTGCGAGTCGGAGGCGGCGGCCGCATTCGGGTCCTCGGAGGTCTACTGCGAGAAGTACGTCGAGGAGGCGCGGCACGTCGAGGTGCAAGTCCTCGGCGACAGCCACGGCATGCGGGTCCACCTCGGGGAGCGCGACTGCAGCGTCCAGCGGCGCCACCAGAAGCTCATCGAGGAATCCCCGGCGCCCATGCTCAAGCCGGAGGCACGAAGCGGCCTGCACCGGGCGGCCTTGCTCGCCGCCTCCGCGGTCAACTACGTGAACGCGGGCACGGTCGAGTTCCTCGTCGACGGCAGCGGCGCCTTCTACTTCATCGAGATGAACACGCGCATCCAGGTCGAGCACCCGGTGACCGAGATGGTGACGGGGCTCGATCTCATCCGCGAGCAGATCCGCATCGCCGCCGGGGAGCCGCTGGGGTATCGGCAGGACGCCATCCGGCTCGACGGTCATGCGTTCGAGTGTCGCGTCAACGCCGAGGACCCCGAGACGTTCGCGCCGAGCGCCGGCCGGGTGACCGCGTGGATCCCGCCCGGCGGCTACAACGTGCGCGTGGACAGCCACATGATGGCGCCCTACGATGTCCCACCCTTCTACGACTCCCTGCTGGCCAAGATCATCGTGCGCGGTCAGGATCGCGCCGAGGCGCTCGATCGGATGCGGCGCGCGCTGTTCGAGACGACGGTGGAGGGCGTCAAGACGTCCATTCCCTACCTGCTCAAGGTGCTCGGTGATCCCGCGTTCGTGGAGGGCCGCTTCACCAGCGTCGACGGCCGCCGCCTGCACTCGTGATGGATCCGCGCCTCTACGTGATCCTCGACCGCCTGGCGGCGCGCGGGCGCGATCTCCTGACCATCCTGGACGGAACGCTGGCCGGAGGCTGCCGCCTCGTCCAGCTCCGCGAGAAAGAGTGGCCGTCGGGACGTCTGCTGCCGGTGGCCGAGCGGCTGCGCGACCGGTGCCGGCAGGCGGGGGCGACGTTCATCGTCAACGACCGCGTCGACCTGGCCCTCGCCGTCGACGCCGACGGCGTGCACCTGGGCCAGGACGATCTGCCGCCGGCCGCCGCCCGGGCCCTGCTCAGGCGCGGAATGATCCTGGGCCTCTCCACGCACAGCGTGGAGCAGGCGCGTGCCGCCAGGGCCGCGGGCGCCGACTACGTCGCCGTCGGGTCGATGTTCCCCACCGGCACCAAACCCGACTTCCAGCTCGTCGGCCCCGAGCTCGTCGGGAAACTCCGCGGCGAGATCGGCGCTCCACTGATCGGGATCGGGGGCATCACGCACGACAACGTCGCCCAGGTCATCCGCGCCGGCGCCGACGGCGTGGCGGTCATCTCGGCGGTGTGCGCCGCGCCGGAGCCGGAAGCGGCCACGCGACGATTGCTCGATCTGATCGACAACGCTCGTCACTTGACCACCACCCAACGTCGGTCGCTATAATGGCGCGCAAAACGCTCAGCTCGACCGAATCCGACCAGGAGGGGCTGCCGATGAGGAATTCCATCGTTCGCTCGGTCGTGGGTGTCCTCGTCGTCCTGGCGCTCGCCGCGGTGCCGGCCGGCGCGCCGATCGCTCAGGGCAAAGGGACGATCAAGATCGCCACCCAGAGCCCGCTCAGCGGCGGCCAGGCCGCCCTCGGCGAAGGCATCAAGCTTGGTGCCCAGCTCGCCCTCGAGAAGTTCAAGGGCCCGCTCGAGAAGATGGGCTTCAAGGTCGAGTTCGTGCCCTACGACGACCAGGCCAAGCCCGACGTCGGCGTTTCCAACTCCAAGAACATCATCGCCGACAAGGACATCCTCGCCGTGATCGGGCACCTGAACTCCGGCGTGGCCATCCCCTCCTCCGAGGTCTACAAGGAAGTCAGCCTGGCCATGATCTCGCCGGCCAACACCAATCCCACCGTGACGGACCGCAAGTACACCAACGTCAACCGCGTGTGCGGGCGCGACGACGTCCAGGGCGTGGTCGGCTCGGAGTTCGCCAAGAGCCTCAACGCGAAATCCGTCTACGTGATCCACGACAAGACGCCGTACGGCCAGGGCGTGGCCGAGTTCTTCCGTGACGACGCCAAGAAGAAGGGCCTCAACGTGCTCGGCTTCGAGGGCACCGAGGAGAAGTCGAACTTCGATCCGATCATCACGCCCATGAAGGCACGCAATCCCGATCTGATCTACTTCGGCGGCATCTACGATCAGGGGGCCCCGTTCTTCAAGCAGGCGCGCGAGAAGGGCGTCAAGTCGAAGTTCATGGGGCCGGACGGTATGGATTCGTCCGACCTGGCCAAGATCGCCGGCAAGAACGTGGTCGGGATGTACTACACGTCGGCGGCCGGTCCGGCCTCGGCGCTGCCCAAGGCCAAGCAGTTCGTGGAAGACTTCAAGAAGAAGTTCGGCAAGAACCCCGAGCCCTACGCCGCCGAGGCCTACGACGCGGTCACGGTGGCCCTGAAAGCGATCGAGGCGGCGGCCAAGGGTGGCAAGGCGCCCAGCCGTGAGGACGTGTCGGTCGCCGTCCGCAAGGTGAAGCTGGCGGGCATCACCGGCGAGATCGAGTTCGACGGCAAGGGCGATCGGAAGAAGGCGCTGTACTTCGTGCTCCAGGTCGACAGCGACGACCCCCAGAAGTGGGGCGACAACAAGATCGTGAAGCAGCTCGCGATCGCGCCCCCCAGCGCCTCCGCGAAGCCATAGCGCCGGGCCATCGTCGGAGCGGGCCGGCCCCACCGGCCCGCTCCGCATCCCCCGCCCTCGCGCATGGACCTCCCGCTTCTACTCGGCATCCTGCCTCAGGTCCTGCTCGACGGCCTCATCCTCGGCTTCATGTACGCGCTGATTGCGCTGGGCTACACGATGGTCTACGGCGTCCTCGAGTTCATCAACTTCGCGCACTCCGAGATCTTCATCGTGGGCGCCTTCGTCGGCGTCGAGATCCTCCTCGGGCTCAAGAGCGCCGGCGTGCTCGACGCCCTGCCCTGGCCGCTTCTCCTGCTGCTGGTCCTGATCGCCGGCATGGCGGCGAGCGGGCTGCTGGCGGTGACCGTGGAGCGCATCGCCTATCGCCCGCTCCGTCAGGCGCCCCGGTTGATCCCGCTGATCTCCGCCATCGGGATCTCGTTCTTCCTGCAGGACGCCATCCGTCTTTTCGAATCGCTCTGGCGCAACGCCTTCAACCTGGTCTATCCGACGATGGATGCGTTGAACGTCCGCTTCGAGCTGACCCGGACGATCGACGTCTCCGTGAAGTCGCTGGTGGTCATCGTCGCCGCGCTGGCCATGCTCGCTGTCCTGCACCTGCTGGTGAACCGGACGAAGGTCGGCGCGGCCATCCGCGCCGTGGCCGAGGATCAAGCGGCGGCGAGCCTGATGGGCATCAACGTGAACCGGATCATCTCGTTGACCTTCCTCATCGGAGGCGCCATGGGCGGCGCCGCCGGCGTCTTGTTTGGTGTTCAATACGGATTGATCAATCCGTATACCGGATTCATTCCGGGCCTCAAGGCGTTCACGGCCGCGGTCCTCGGCGGCATCGGCAACATCCCCGGCGCCATGGTGGGGGGCCTCGTCCTGGGCGTGCTGGAGGCCTTCGCCGCGTCCTA
>WNEY01000552.1_pt1 | contig 25572 bp, 22 predicted proteins | sample 5400531 | NCBI WGS metagenome assembly WNEY01 (sample SAMN13153338, study PRJNA577476) | soil metagenome | isolation source: 200 cm saprolite under Douglas fir tree site 1 | place: USA:California | collected 2015-04-18
GAGGATCTCGCGACGTACCTCGCGGGCGTGTCGACGCACACCGGCATCATGGTGGCGCGCCCGCTGGAGGCGACGTAGCGATCCTCGGCTGTCCGCTAGCCCGCGCGACTCCTGCCTTTTCCCTTGTGCCGCGGCGCCTGCGGCGCGGACTCGAGGGCGCGGACGCGCCGTTCGAGGTCGCGAACCTGCTGACGAAGCTCGGGGAGGTGGGGAATCACGCTGTAGGCCCTCAGCGCAACCGTATGAGGAATCGCCGGATTGCCAGAGACGATCTGGCCGGCCTCGGTGTGACGGCTCACGCCGGACCGCGCCGCGATCATGGTCATATCGGCGATCGTCAGATGGTCGCCGATACCCGCCTGTCCTCCCATCACCACGTGGTGCCCCAAGGACGAGCTGCCGGCGATCCCGGACTGCGCCACGAGGAGGCTGTCCTCTCCAACCGTGACGTTATGGGCGATCTGCACGAGGTTGTCGACCTTCGTGCCGCGCTTGACGACGGTCCGGCCGAACGTGGCGCGATCGACGGTCACGTTGGCGCCCAGGTCCACGTCATCCTCGATGACCACGATGCCCAGCTGCGGCATCCGGTGGTGGCGCCCGCCGTGCTGGACGTAGCCGAATCCGTCGCTCCCGATCACGCTCCCGCTGTGAACGCGTACGCGGCTCCCGATCTGGCAGCGGTCGAGGACCGTCACGTTGGGGGCGAGCACGGTGTCGTCGCCGACCGTGACATCATCGCCGATGAATACACCGGAGTAGAGCGTCACCCTCGCGCCCAGGGTGACCCGGTCGCCGAGGGTGACGAAGGGCCAGATGGACGGGTCCGGACCGATGCGGACGTCGGCCCCGCGAGCGACCTGCTCGGCGATTCCGCGGGGCTTGAACGGGGCGGTGAAAAACCGATGGACCACCGTCACGACGGCATGGGCAGGGTGCGGCACGACGACGTGGGGCCGCTTCAGCTCCCGGAGCGGACGGTGGGTGACGAAGGCGCCGGCCCTGGACTTGAGGGCCGCGGGAACGTAACGGTCGGCGGTGACATAGGCCAGATCCCGTGGTCCGGCCTCTTCCAGGCTGGACACCCCCGAAACGATCTCCTCCCCGGATCCGACGAGCTCTCCTCCGATGACCTGCTGCAGGTCGCCCAGACGAACAAGGGGAGGACCTTCAGGCATGACGGCGCGATGCTTTTGCTTTGGCCTTGTTGGCGGGGGCTTTCGCAGCCGGCGTCGGGCGCGTCGTCGCGGCAGCCGGGGTCGCGCGCGCCGCCGGGGCCGCGGGGGTCAATCGGCGTTCCAGGTAGTCGATCACGTCCCCGACCTTGACCAGCCCTTGTATGTCGTCGTCGGGAATGGACAGATCGAATTCCTCCTCGATCCGGAACATCAGCTCGATCGCATCCAGAGAGTTCAACCCCAGGTCGCCGCGAAGCGTGTGTTCGGGGGTGATCGACGTGACGTCCTGCTTCAGCTCCTTCGCCAGCGTGGCGCGAAGTCGCTCGGCAATCTCGGTGTTGGCCGTCATACGATGGCGCCCTTTCTCGGTTAATCGTACCGTTTCAGCACGAGCGAGGCGTTGTTGCTGCCGAACCCGAACGCGTTGACGAGGGCGACTTTGATGCGGCGCTCCTGGGGCTTGGCGGCGATGCCCGGAAGCTGGCACTCGGGATCGGGATCCTCGTAGTTGATCGTGGGGTGGACCAGGCCGCTCTGAATCGCCATCGTCGTCGCGACCGCCCCGATGCAACCTGCGGCGCCCAGGGTGTGGCCGATCATGGACTTCGTGGCGCTGACCACCACCTTGCTCGCTCGTGTCTTCAGAAGGCGTCGGATTCCCCGGATTTCAACCTCATCTCCGCGGATCGTGGACGTGGCATGGGCGTTCACGTAATCCACCTGGGCGAGAGCGAGCCGCGCGTCCCGAAGCGCCAGGGACATCGTGGCGGCCATCTCCGCCCCGTCCTCGCGCGGGATCACCATGTTGTAAGCTTCGCTCGTGGCGGCGTACCCGGCGACCTCGGCATAGATCCGCGCGCGACGCTTTCGGGCGTGGGGGAGAGACTCCAGGATCAACGCGCCGGCGCCCTCGCCCAGCACGAATCCATCGCGCCCGCGATCGAACGGCCGGGACGCCCGGCGCGGATCATCGTTGTACCGTGTCGACAGCGCGCGGAGCGAGCCGAAGCCCGCAAGGACCAGCGGGGTGATGCTCGCGTCCGCCCCCACGACGATCACCACGTCCGCTTGCGCGGTCCGGATGGCAACCAGGGCCTGGCCGATCGCGTGGGCGCTCGATGAGCAGGCGGTGGAGATCGTGTAGTTGGGTCCTTTGGCGCCGTGCGCGAGGGCGATCAGCCCCGAGACGGAGTTCATCGTGATGGCCGGAATGAAATTGGGAGGCACGCGATTCGGTTTCAGTTCCAGGTAGAGCTTGGTGAGCTCTCGCTCGCCCAAGGTCATCGCGCCCATGCCGGCTCCGACGATCACTCCCACGCGGTAGGGAGCTTCCTGGTCCATCCGCAACGCCGCGTCGGTGATCGCCTCCTTGGCCGCCACCAGCCCGAACTGAGCGTAGCGGTCCAGGCGTTCTGCCTGCGCCGAGTCCAAGTATGTCGCGGGATTGAAGTTCCGCACCCGGCCCACCACCCTGGAACGGTAGGCCTCCATCGGCAAGCTGTCGAATGGCGGGACCGCGCTGATCCCGCAGTCTCCCGCCAGCGCGGCCTTCCAGAACTCCCCGACGCCGATCCCGATCGGAGAGACCACCCCGAGGCCTGTGATGACGACGCGTTTCTTCATGAACACATCCAGTGGCGCCCCTGTTGTACCTCGAAGCTTGAGGAGGCATCAACCATCCGCTATCCAGCCCCCTTCTCGATCCTCGCCCACGTGTCGCGCAGTCCGACGGTGCGGTTGAATACCAGCCGCGCCGGCGCCGAATCGCGCGCGTCCACGCAGAAGTAGCCCTGGCGCTCGAATTGGAAACGCGAGCCTCGGTCGGCGCCGGCCAGCGTCGGTTCGAGGCGGGCGCCGCGTACGACCTCGAGCGAGCGTGGGTTGAGGACGGTCTTCCAGTCGTCCGCGTCGTCGGGCCTGGGCACACTGAAGAGGTGATCGTAGAGCCGCACCTCGGCGGGGATCGAATGCGACGCCGACACCCAGTGGATGGTCCCCTTCACCTTGCGCCCGCGGGAGTCGCCGCCGCGCGAGTCCGCGTCGTAGGTGCAGCGCACCGTCACCACCTGCCCGGAGGCGTCGCGCTCGACGCCCGTGCACTTGACGATGTAGGCGTAGCGCAGGCGCACCTCGGCACCGGGCGAGAGCCGGAAGTACTTCGGCGGCGCCGGATCGCGGAAGTCGTCCTGCTCTATATAAAGGATGCGGGAGAAGGGCACCTTGCGGCTGCCGGCCGCCGCGTCCTCGGGGTTGTTGACAGCCTCCATCTCCTCGACCTGCCCCTCCGGGTAGTTCTCGATCACGACCTTGAGCGGCCGCAGCACGGCCATCCGCCGATCGGCGCGACGATTGAGATCCTCGCGCAGGCAGTGCTCGAGGAACGCGATGTCCACGACCTTGGCGGCCTTGGCGGTGCCGACGCGCTCGGCGAAGTCGCGGATCGCTTCCGGCGTGTAGCCGCGGCGGCGCAGGCCCACAAGCGTCCACATGCGCGGGTCGTCCCAGCCGGAGACGAGGCCCTGCTGGACGAGCTCGAGGAGCTTCCGCTTGGACATGATGGTGTGCGAGAGGTTCAGGCGCGCGAATTCGATCTGCTGTGGATGATGCACGCCGAGCTGGTCGAGGTACCAGTCGTAGAGCGGCCGGTGGTCCTCGTACTCGAGCGTGCAGATCGAGTGCGTGACGCCCTCGATCGAATCGGACTGGCCGTGGGCCCAGTCGTACATGGGGTAGATGCACCAGGCGTCACCCGTGCGATGGTGCGCGGCCTTCCGGATCCGGTACATGACGGGATCGCGCAGGTTGAAGTTACCCGAGGCCATGTCGATCTTCGCGCGCAGGGTCCTGGTCCCGTCTTCGAACTCGCCCGCGCGCATGCGGCGGAACAGGTCCAGGTTCTCCTCGCTGGAGCGATTGCGGTACGGACTCTCCCGGCCCGGCTCGGTCAAGGTACCGCGGTACTCGGACATCTGATCGGGCGTGAGATCGTCCACGTAGGCCGTACCCGCCTCGATGAGCTGCACGGCCCACTCATAGAGTTGTTCGAAGTAATCGCTCGCGTAGTAGAGGTGCTTGCCCCAGTCGAAGCCGAGCCAGCGCACGGTGTCGATGATCGAGTCGACGTACTCCTGGCTCTCCTTGGTGGGATTGGTGTCGTCGAAGCGCAGGTGGCAGCGGCCGCCGAACTCCTGGGCCATGCCGAAGTCGATTGAGATCGCCTTGGCGTGGCCGATGTGCAGATAACCGTTCGGCTCGGGCGGAAAGCGCGTGATCACCGTGCCGCCGAAGCGCCCGCTGGCGTTGTGCTCCAGGATGATATCCCGGATGAAGTTGCTGGGCTTCTGGCGTGGCTCGTCGCTCATCCCGTTGAGTGTAACGCATGCAGCGCGTCGATTCCTCGGCCTGTCCCGCCCGCCCTGGCGCCGCGGCGCCGCCCGGCAGCCCGAAGCTCCGCGAAACGGACCGACGTCAGCAGCGCGAGTCGTCGGTGATCGTGAGACTGAGCCCGCCCGTCGTCGGGTCGTACTCGAAGTCGTTGCCGGAGCACTGGAACTTCGGCGGCGAGACCAGGAGCCCGAGCACGGTGGCCTTGTCGGGCGGATACTGACCCTTCTCGGCCTGATAGCCGCGCACCAGGCCCTGGACCGACGTCAGCGTGGCCTGGTCGGCGGCGAGCCTGGTCCGCGCGAGGGGACGGTCCTCTTGCAGCTTCTCGAGGGTCTTCGCCGTCGAGGTGAAATATTGCATCAGCAGAAAGCCAGCGACGGCGATGATCGCCGCCACGATGATGATCTCGATGAAGCCGAAGCCGCGTTGGCTCATCGAAGCGATCGTATCACCGGAGGGGGTGCACTCAGGCGAGATGCGGCGGGACGCGCGGGCGCCGCGGGAAGACGGGCGCGCCCGGTTGACGAGGGCGCGCGAGGGCGCTTAGAGTGACGAACCCGCTGGCGCGGAGGAACATTTCGAGAGAGGAGGCTATACGACCGTGGAGATGAAGGTGAACTTCCTTCGGGCGGGTCCGCACGGGCCGCATCGCGGCGCGTGCCCTCGTCAAGAACGCCGACCGCACGCTCGGGCTCATCGAGTGCGACGTGCTCGACGCGGACGGTACGCTGCTCGCGCATGCCGTGAGCTCCTGCATGATCCTGCGAGCGGCGCAGGCCGAAGGGCGCTGAGCCGCTGACCGCCTCCCCGCGCCTCGACTACGGCTGGATCATCGTGGGCGGCCTCTCGATCACCGAGACGGTGTCGTGGGGCATCCTCTACTACGGCTTCCCGGTCATGCTCCGGCCGATGGAGGCCGATCTCGGCTTCTCGCGCGTCGAGATCACCGGCGCCCTCTCGATCGGGCTCTTGACCTCGGCGCTCGGGGCCCTGCCCATCGGGCGCTGGATCGATCGGCATGGCGCCCGTGAAATCATGACGCTCGGCTCGATCCTGGGCACGGCACTTCTGCTCGTGTGGTCGCGCGTCGAGAGCCTCGGCGCGCTCTACGCGGTCTGGGCCCTCATGGGTCTCGCCATGGGGGCGACGCTCTACGAGCCTGCTTTCGCGGCAATCGTCGGCTGGTTTCCCATGCAGGGCCGGGACCGCGCGCTCCTCGTCGTGACGCTCGTGGCGGCGCTGGCGAGCACCATCTTCATGCCGTTCGAGGCTTGGCTGGTCGGCCGGCTCGGCTGGCGAGGCGCGCTCACCGCCCTCGCGCTGATCCTCGCGGTGCCGACGATTCCGATCCACGCCCTCGTGCTTCGGCGCCCGCCGCGGCTCGCCACACGCGACGCGGCGGCGGCGCGGGCGGATGCCCCGGTGCCCGGGGTGACGCTCGGTGCCGCGGCGCGGACCGGAGTGTTCTGGGTGCTGGGGCTCGCCTTTCTCGCCAGCAACTTCACGACGAACACCGTTACCGTCCATCTCATCCCGTACCTGAGCGACCGCGGCTACTCGCCCACGCTGGCGGCCGCCATGATCGGCTGGATGGGCGCCATGCAGCTCCCGGCGCGCCTCATCTACGGGCCGATCGTCACGCGCTTCGGCCACCGCATCGTCACCGTCGCGATCTTTGTCTTCCAGGCGGTGTCGTTAGCCCAGCTCGCCCTGGTGCGGCGCCTGCCGACCCTGGCGCCGATGGTGATCATGCTGGGCGCGGCCAACGGCATGGCCACGCTGGCGCGCGCGACGACGATCGCCGAGATCTTCGGACCGCGTCACTACGGATCGATCAGCGGCGCGATCGCGCTCGGGGCGAACGGCGCTCGCGCGGTCGCGCCCTTCACCGCCGCGCTCCTGCAGGTGGCGCTGGGCGGCTACGAGCCGGTGTTCTGGCTCCTCGCCGGGGCGCTCGTGGTGGCGGGGATCAGCCTCCTCGCGGCGCCGGCGCGAGCGCCGCGAAGGATGAGGTAGGGTAGGGCTGTGAGTGTCACTCCCCCGTCCAGCACGGGTTTCACTCGCGCGACGGACTGCGATCTCTGCCGCGCCCTGAAGCTCACGCCCTGGTTCTGGGAAGACGAGATCTGCTGGATCGCCGAGTGCGAGATCTGCGAGACGCCCATGGTGGTCTGGCGCTTCCACGGCACCACGCCGCCCGAGGCGCACGTGGCCCACATGCGCGAGCGCTTGCGCGAGGTCGCCACGGCGCGGCTCGGCGAGTTCTGGGTAGACGGTCACATGCGCAACATCCCCGACCACTACCACGCGCACGCCCGGCCAAAGGACGGCTTCTTCGGCTTCGACCGCAAGCGCTAGAAGGAGGTCCCGGATAGGACCCATGTCTGTGAGGGCGGTCGAATTCGAGCCGACGTTCGAGGGATGGCAGGCGGCCGCGCGCGCGCTGCTGCGGGAAGGCGTGCCGCCCGCGGACGTGCGCTGGCGCGAGACCGCGTCCGGCGCGCAGCCGTCGCTCATTGCCGACGCCACGGCGCCTTCATCCGGCGCCGTGCGGGTGCCGCGCCGGTTCCTGGACCTCGCGCGTCGGGCGGCGACCGCGCCTGATCCAGCGCGCTGGCAGATCCTCTACGAGACGCTCTGGCGGCTGGTCCACGAGAATCACGATCTTCTGAATGACGCGCGCGACCCCGGCGTTCGGCGGCTCAGCGCACTCGCGAAGCGGGAAAGCGAGGGCGAGCCGGAAGGCGAGGGCGCAGCGCGGCTTGTTCCCGAAGGCGCCGGGCTCGCTGAGCTCCGCGTGGCTGCGGCGCGCTGCACGGGCTGCGACCTCTATCGCCATGCCACCCAGACGGTCTTCGGCCGCGGTCCGGACGACGCGCGCATCGTGCTCGTGGGCGAGCAGCCGGGGGATCAGGAAGATCTCAAGGGCGCGCCGTTCGTCGGCCCGGCCGGCGAGGTGTTCGACCGCGCGCTGGCCGACGTGGGGCTCGAGCGCGAGCGGCTCTACGTCACCAATGCGGTCAAGCACTTCAAGTTCGAGGAGCGTGGCAAGCGGCGAATCCATCAGACGCCGCGGGCGAACGAGCTCGCCGCCTGCCGTCCCTGGCTCGAAGCCGAGCTCGCGGCGATCAAGCCGGAGATCCTGGTCTGTCTCGGCGCCACCGCCGCCCGCGCGATCTTCGGCGCCGGTTTTCGGATCATGAAGGATCGCGGTCGCTTTGCGGCGACTCGCTGGGCGCCCAGGACCATCGCGACCCTGCACCCCTCCGCCGTGCTGCGCGGTGAGGACCCGGCGCAGGAGGCGAAGCTCTACCAGATGCTGGTGGAGGACCTCCGGCTGGTCGCGACCGCCTAGTGTCGGCTGGGCTCCATCCGGGCGCGTCGCGTCCGCATGGGGCGAGGCGGGAACGGATCCCGTCGCCCCCTCCCGTCGCCTCCGGTGGGGCGTGATCGTTAACGGAACTTCGCGGACGGGACCCTAGAAACAGGAACGCTCGGGGGCAGGACCGGTGCTTCACCCCCGAGCGTTGTGTGGTCTTGCGCAGCCCCAGGGCTGCGCGTCCCGGCGTGCGCCGGGACCCAGTGGAGCGATCAGTGGGCTAGGCGCGCCGCCGGTGACGGACCATCAGCGGCGCGCCACGCGAGCCGGGCGGTGTCTCCATATCCACCTCCACTGCGGTTAATCCCACGACCAGGAGGCGGCGCCCCCCTCCCGTCGACTCCAGTCAACGCCCGCGCTCGCGGTCTGTCAACGAGTCAGCGACGCACCGCGGCAAACACCTTGCCGAGCCACACCGTGATATCGGCGATCTCCTCCGCGCACACCGAGTGCGGCATCGGATACTCGTGCCACTCGACGCGATAGCCGAGCCCCATCAGCGTCTCGTACGCGCGGCGAGCACGCGCCATCGGGATCATCGGGTCGTGCGTGCCGTGCGCCATAAAAATCGGCACATCGCGATTCGCCGGCGCTCCCTCGGCGGCCACCGTGTCGGCGAGCGGCAGCGAGCACGAGAGCGCCATGACGCCGGCGAGGCGCTCGGCGTGGCGCAGGCCCGCGTGGAGCGCCATGGCGCCGCCCTGCGAGAAGCCGGCCAGCACGATCGAAGCCGCGGGAACGCCGCGTGCCTTCTCACGCTCGATCAACGCCTCGATCGCCTTCTGGGAGGCGCGCACGCCACCGGCGTCTTCACGCCGCAGGCCACCGTCATCGCGGATGTCGTACCAGGCGCGCATCACGTAGCCGCCGTTGATCGTCACGGGCCGCATCGGCGCATGAGGAAACACGAACCGCACGCCGGGGCGCGCGGGCAAGTGGAGCTCGGGCACGACGTCCACGAAGTCGTGGCCGTCGGCGCCGAGACCGTGCATCCAGACGATGCTGGCGGTCGGCGTGGGCGACGTCTCGATCTCGACCGCGTCGAGCAGATCGGCCACGCTCAGGCGCTCGCGGGACGACGGTTCACGGCAGCGTCACGGGGGCACGCGGTGCCTGGGTGAAGTCGAACGCCTCGAGCGGCGCCGCCGCCCGCCGGTCGCGGTCGGTCAAGGGCGCCAGCCCGAACCGCCACTCGATGAGCTTCAGGACCGAGGCGTGATCGTACTCTCGATGGCCGACGACGCCGCGCTTCGCCCACGGCGACACGACGAGCGCCGGCACGCGCGTGCCGAGCCCGAAGTGGTCCACCGCGGGCGGGCGTACGTGATCGAACCAGCCCCCGCCTTCGTCGTAGGTGATGACCACGGCGACGCGCGGCCAGTAGCGGCTCGACATCACCTCTCGCACCATCTCGCCGATCCAGCGGTCGCCCGCGCCCACCGTCGAGGACACCGCGTGGGCGTTGTCCTTCCAGTGAGGCTTCACGAACGCCACGGATGGCAGGCCGCCGTCGCGGAGCGCCCGGCTGAACTCGGACGCGTCCCTGATGTGGGTGCGGCCCTCGGGCGTCTCCATGATGCGCCGCACGTACTGGAACGGGTTGTGGTGGGGCATCAGGCCCTGTTTCACGGCGTCGGCGCCCCCGCCCCAGCCGGTGGCGTACCAGACCCACGTGATTCCGGCCGCGTCCAGCCGATCCGCGATCGTCGGCGTGGCCTGCGGCGCGCGCAGGATGTGCTCCGTGCGTTGCGGTGGATACGGCGGATCGAGATTGTTGACGACCCAGCCTTCGGGGTCCACCTCGCCGTCCTTGTCGGCCCGACCGTCGGGCCCGACGCCGGCCGCGCGCTCGGCGGCGGGCGCGTCCGCATACCGCGCCATGCCCGCCGAGACCAGATAGAAATGATTCGCGAAGGAGCCGCCGTGGATCCCCTGGAACCAGCGATCGAGGAGCACGAACTCCTCGGCCAGGCGCCATTGCACGGGGCTCGCCGCGCGGTCGTAGTACCCCATAGTGATCCCGCCGCTCGTCCCCTCCGCCACCCACTTGCCCATCGGGACACCGTCCGCCCCGGCGCCGTACTGCCGTTGCATGTGAAAGAAGCGGTGGACGGGATTGTTGGTCTCGGCGAACGGCCCAACGTACCTCTGCAGGAGAAACGGCGCGTTCGGAAGATCGGCGGGGAAGCGCGGATCGGCCTTGCGGTCGCGCCCGAGCGGTTGCGGCAGGGTGGCGTACGTCACGCCGCGCGGGTCGGCCTGCCGGCCGCGGTAGTCCGCCAGCCCGTCAGCGCCGGGATAGGTCCCGAAGAGATGATCGAACGAGCGGTTCTCGAGGAAGAGCACGACGATGTGATCGATCGGCGCGCGGCGACCGTTCAGCGCCTCGCCGCCGCCGGAGAACCCGGCGGCGCAGGCGGCCAGGACGAGGCCCACGAGGGACACGGCGAGGAGTCCTGGACGGCGACAGCGCATGGGGTATTCTAACTGACCATGGCGACTCCAAGACTGATGGGCGCGGAAGTCAAGCGCAAGGAAGATCCCCGGCTGATCACGGGCACCTCGAGTTACGTCGGCGACCTCGCGTTGCCGGGCATGCACTACGTCGCGTTCGTGCGCAGTCCCCACGCCCACGCGCGCGTTCGCCGGATCGACGCGTCGGCGGCCCTGCGCCGCCCGGGCGTCTTCAAGGTGGTCACCGGCAGCGACATCCGCAAGCTCTGCGCGCCGCTGCCGCTGCCCAGCGCAGGCGAAGGCGGCGGCGGCGACGCGGCGGCCAACGTGGGGCGCAAGCACTACCCGCTCTCGGTGGACCGCGTGCGGCACGTCGGCGAGGCCGTGGCCGCCGTCCTCGCGACGTCGGAAGCGATCGCGGTGGACGCCGCGGCCGAGGATGTCGTCGTCGACTGGGAGCCGCTACCGGCGGTGAACGATCCGTTCGCGGCGATGGCCAAAGGCGCGCCGCAGATCCACGACGACGCACCGAACAACATCGAGCACCAGAACACGATCAAGGCCGGCGACCCCGACGGCGCCTTCGCCAAAGCCAAGCGCGTCGTCAAGCAGCGCATGGTGAGCCAGCGGCTCTGCGGCGTGCCGCTCGAGGGGCGGGCGACGCTGGCCGCACCCGACCCGACCAGTGGCGGGCTCATCGTGTGGGCGACGAACCAGGCGCCGCATGCGCTCCGCAACGATCTGGCGACGGCCCTCGGCATGCCGCAGAACTTGATCCGCGTGATCGCCCCGGAGGTGGGCGGAGGCTTCGGCGTGAAGTTCGGGTGCTATCCCGAGGACGCGATCGTCGCCGCGCTCGCGCGGCTCTACCGGATGCCGCTTCGCTGGACCGAGACGCGAGTCGAGCACATGATGGCGACCACGCACGGGCGCGCCCAGGTCGCCGACCTCGAGGCCGCCGTCGAGGACGACGGCACCATCACGGCCCTCCGCATGCGGGTGACGGCGGACATCGGCGCCTACCCCGTCTTCACGTTCATTCCCGACCTCACGCTGTCGATGGGCATCGGCGTCTACAAGGTCGCCAACATCGACCTCCAGTCCACGTGCGTCTTCACCAACTCGACGTCCGTTGCCGCGTATCGCGGCGCCGGACGGCCGGAAGCCGCCTACTATCTCGAACGGCTGATCGACGTGATCGCGGCGGAGCTGTCCCGGACGCCCGAGGAGGTGCGGCGGAAGAATTTCATCCCGCCAAGCGCGTTCCCGTACGCGGCGCCCACCGGCCAGAACTACGACAGCGGCGAGTACGACCGCGCGCTCACGAAGGCGCTCGCGCTGGCGGGGTACGCGAAGCTCCGCGCGGAGCAGAAGGACCGGCTGGACCGCAAGGACCGGACCCTCCTCGGCATCGGCATGTCCTGCTACGTCGAGATGTGCGGCTTCGGCCCCTTCGAGAGCGCGGTCGTTCGCGTGGAGCCCGGCGGCACCGTGACAGCGTACACGGGCACCTCGGCCCACGGCCAGGGACACGAGACGGCGTTCTCGCAGATCCTCGCGGACCACCTGGGTGTGCCGTTCGACAAGATCGTGGTACGGCACGGCGACACGCTGAACACGCCGATGGGCAACGGCACGGGTGGCAGCCGCAGCCTCGTCGTGGGCGGGTCCGCGATCATCGGGGCCTCGCTCAAGGTCCAGGAGAAGGCGCGCCGGCTCGCGGCTCACATGCTCGAGGCGGCGGCCGACGACGTCGTCTTCACCGACGGCCGGTACCAGGTGAAGGGCGTGCCCGACAAGGCCCTCTTGCTCGAGGCGATCGCGGCGCGCGCCTACGGCGAGGGGCTTCCCGACGGCATCGAGTCAGGGCTGGAGGCGACCGAGTTCTTTCGCCCGCCGGCGCTCGTCTATCCCTTCGGGGCCCACATCGCGGTAGTGGAGGCCGACCGCGAGACCGGCCGGGTCACCGTGCGCGACTTCATCTCGGTCGACGACTGCGGCGTGCGTATCAGCCCGACGCTCGTGGCCGGGCAGGTGCACGGCGGCCTCGCGCAGGGCATCGCGCAGGCGCTCCTCGAGGAGCTGGTCTATGGAGCGGACGGCCAGCTCGTGACGGGTACGCTCATGGACTACGCGGTGCCGCACGCCGACGACCTGCCGTCGTTCGTGACCGATCAGACGGTGACGCCCACGCCCCGCAACCCGATGGGGGCCAAGGGTATCGGGGAGGCGGCCACGATCGGCGCCACGCCGGCGATCGTCAACGCCGTGGTGGACGCGCTCCGTTCGTTCGGCGTGCGGCACCTCGACATGCCGCTCCGCCCCGAGCGCGTCTGGCAGGCGCTGAAGGCGGGCGCGCCCGCGGGCCGCGCGAGCGCCCGAGCCTAGCGGCCGCTGCCCGCAGACTCGAAGAGGCCGGTCGGGCAGGCGACGCCGGTGCCACCGAGGCCGCAGTAGCCGCTGGGATTCTTGGCGAGGTACTGCTGGTGATAGTCCTCGGCGTAGTAGAACTCGGGCGCGTCGAGGATCTCCGTCGTGATGGCGCCGAAGCCCGCCTTCGAGAGGACGCGCTGAAAGGCCTCGCGTGAGGCTTCGGCCTGGCGGCGCTGCTCCGGCGAGTAGACGTAGATGCCGGAGCGATACTGCGTGCCGACGTCGTTGCCCTGACGCATCCCATGGGTCGGGTCGTGGCTCTCCCAGAAGATCTTCAGCAGCCCGTCATAGCCGACGCGCTTGGGGTCGAAGACGACCGCCACGACCTCATTGTGGCCGGTGAGGCCGGTGCACACTTCCTCGTAGGTGGGGTTCGGCGTGAAGCCGGCGGCGTAGCCGACCGCCGTTGTGAAGACGCCGGGCGCCTCCCAGAACTTGCGCTCGGAGCCCCAGAAGCAGCCGAGGCCGAACATCGCCATCTCGAGCCCCGCCGGAAACGGCGGCGTAAGCGGATGACGGTTCACGAAGTGAGCGGCCGGCACCGGCATACGCTCGGCTCGGCCTGGAAGCGCCTTCTCTTTCGACGGCATCGCCAGCTTCGCTCTCGACCCCCACATAGGCCCCCCCTCGATCGATCTCGCTGCGGCTCGCACAACAAGATCTTACCAGGCTGCCCGACCCTGCCGCCGATCAAGTAGCCTACCGCTTCTGCCAGATGGCTTCCCACTGAGCCCAGCTGCCCGTCTTCGGCGGAGCGCGGTGCGTGACGTCCTCGCGCGGCCCGGCCAGGGGACGAAACCAGTGCTGGGTGAGATCGAGCAGCTCCTCGCGGGCGTAGAAGTGAACGCGGAGTCCTTCCTTAGGCCCTGCCTCGTACCGGATCGTGAGTCCTCCGAATCGGTTCTGCTCGATCACGGTGTGACGGAAGTGGATCTCGGTCGCCGCCGAGTTGACTCTCAGGAAGAGCAGCCCGCCGGATCTCAGCGCCGCCGCCGCCCGGGCGAAGTACGTGGCCGCGTCGGCCGCGACGCCGTGTTGAAAGACCTGAATGGCGACGAGGTAGTCGAACGCCGCATCGATCTCGAGGTCGAGAAAGTCCCGGCACGCGAGGCGTGGCCCCAGCTCGGGTCGGCGAGCGGTGAGCTGGTCGATCGCTTCCCGGGAGGCGTCCAGCCCCTGGAGGTCCAACCCGGCGTCGACGAGGGGCAGATAGTTGCGGCCGTTGCCGCAGCCGACGTAGAGGCCGGTGCCGACGAGCGCGCCCGGGTGTGCCCGCAGCGTGGCGACGATCTCACCCGCAAACGGCAGGGGCGGCTCCGCAGCGTACCGCCCGTCGCGATACTCGGCGTCCCAGCGTGTCGAGACAAGCTCGGCGCTCAGACTTCGCCCTTCTCCCGCATCGTCTTCTCGTCCCACAACCAGATGTGATAGCCGTCCGGGTCTTTCAACTCGGCGCCGTAGCCCCAGAAGGTCTTCTGGGGCGGATGGCCGAACTTCACGCCGGCCGCGACGAGCTCGCGATGCTTGGTCTCGACGTTGTCGACCTGGAACGTCAAGATGCAGCTCGGCCGCCCCGGCCCTCCGGGCGTTTCGGCGAGGAACAGCGTGAAGCCGAACTCGTCTTGCACCGCTGAGGTGCGGCGCTCGGGTATCTCGAACTCGAGCTTCAGTCCGAGCGTCTCCACGTACCAGTCGCGCGACTTCTCGCAGTCGCTCACCGCGATCGTGAGGTGGTCGAGCTTGATCATGCGCCCTCCCCGTGGCGAGGACAGCATACGCCATGCCCGGGTCGGCAGTCACGCAACGCGGGGGGCTCCCGCACGGTCGACCGTGGGGATCACGGCGGTGCCGATCAGCTTGATGGCGGAGACCGGATCTCCGTGCGGAGCCAGCGCGATCTCGCTCAGCCCCAGCCGCTCGAACTCTACGAGCCGCTCCACGCAGCGGTCCAATCCCCGAAGGTCGCTGGTCAGAGTGAGCTGCTCGATCAGCAGATCGGCGACGTGAGGCGGCGGGGACCAGGGCTCTGTCCCCTGGAACACCGCCCGGAGCATCTCGGGCTGTCGTCTCGCCAGCTCTCGCGCCTCGGGCTCGCCGAGCCCGATCGAGGACGCCACGTCTCGAATGTAGTAGAGCCGAAAGCCGAGCTGCCGGCGGGCCAGGCGCAGGGCCTCCTCTCGGGTCTCCTGGACGTTCCACACGAACCAGTTGCTGAGCGTGAACGGCCGCGGATCACGCCCGGCCTGCGCAAGCTCGGCGCGGACCCGGGCGATCAAGGGGCCCACATAGCCCGCCGGCATGTCGGTCACCATTACCCCGTCGGCCTTCCGCGCGGCGAGCCGGAGCATCCGAGGCCGGTTGGCGCCGAGATAAAGCTGATCCATCTGCACGCGACTCCACGGGGAGAAGAGCCCTGCGACCCGGTAATGAGCCCCGGAATAGTTGACCTCGCCACCGGCCGCCAGGGCGCGAATGATATCGATGCACTCCTCGACCGCCTCGACCCGGCCCCGCGGCGGGAGCCCGAGCGTCGCCGCGAGATCGCCGCCCGCGCCGAGCACCAGGCTGGCCCGACCCGGCGCGATCTCGTCGAGCGTCAGCAGTGCGAGGCCGATGCGCGCGGGATGCATCTCGAAGGGGCTCAGTGCGACCGGGCCCAGCCGGACCCGGCGCGTCGCCGCCGCCGCCAGAGCGAGCCGCACGAAATGGTCCTTCGTCCGGGCGCCGCCCGAGAGCCACACGTGAGAAAATCCGTGCGTCTCGGCCAGCCGCGCGAGCTCGGCGATCTCCGCCGCCGTCCGGCGCCCGTCCAGGACCACCCCGACCCTCATCGGCCCAAGATACCCCTCCGGGCCCCGCTCGTTCGCGAAGCCTTTCTCGGTCGGCGCAGGAGTCGCCCTGCTGTACAATGGCCTTCGCTTATGAAACTGGCGAAGGCGAAGCGGGTGAAACCGACGGTGCCGGCCGCGGCCGCGGTCATCCGCCTCACCCCCGAGCACACCCTGCAGCGGACCGCGAAGCGATTCCTCAAGGGACCTCAAACCCGGTGCCCCAAGTGCGACAGCACCTACGTCGGCCGGGAGCCGGCGTTCATCCACTGCCGCCTGTGCGGCAAGCTCGCACGGATCGCCGACGCGCCGCTCGAGCTGCAGGAGCTCTGGGAGATTCGCTCCGGCCTCCGCATCGCCTCCTGAGGACCCGCGCGATGGCGCTCGACTCCGGGAAGCTCCGCGACTTCGTCCAGAAGACGTGGGACGAGAGCATCGTCCCCACGCTCACCGAGTACGTCAAGATCCCCGCGAAGTCGCCCATGTTCGATGCGCAGTGGCGCGAGCACGGCCACATCGACCGCGCCGTGGAGCTCGTGCGGGGCTGGGCGGGGGCCAGATCCATCGAGGGCCTGCGCATCGAGGTCGTCCGGCTCGAGGCGCGCACGCCGTTGCTCCTCATGGAGGCGCCCGGCACCGGCACCGACACCGTGCTGCTCTACGGCCACCTGGACAAGCAGCCCGAGATGGTCGGCTGGGCCGAGGGCACCGGGCCGTGGACGCCGGTGCGCCGCGGCGACAAGCTCTACGGCCGCGGGGTCGGCGACGACGGTTACGCCGCCTTCGCCGCGCTCACCGCCATCCAGGCGCTCCAGGAGCAGCGCGCGCGGCACGCGCGTTGCGTCGTGCTCATCGAAGCGTGCGAGGAAAGCGGGAGCCACGACCTTCCCTACTACGTCGACGCGCTCAAGGCGAAGCTCGGCACGCCGAGCCTGGTCGTCTGCCTCGACTCGGGCTGCGGCAACTACGACCAGCTCTGGGGCACCACCTCGCTCCGCGGGGTCGTCGGCGGCGTCCTCACGGCCGAAGTCCTGACGGAGGGCGTGCACTCCGGCGCGGCGAGCGGCATCGTGCCCTCGAGCTTCCGCATCCTGCGCCAGCTGCTCGATCGGATCGAGGACTCGCGGACAGGCGAGATCCTGCCCCGCGACTTCCACGTCGACATCCCGCGCGAGCGCGTCGCCGAGGCGCGCGAGGTCGCGGACGTGCTCGGCGCCGAGATTTACGACCGCTTCCCGTTCCCGCCGGGCGCCCGGTCCGTGAGTACCGACGCGCACGAGCTGATCCTCAACAACACGTGGCGGCCCGCGCTCGCGATCACCGGCGCCGCGGGGCTCCCGCTGCCCGCCGACGGCGGCAACGTGCTGCGCCCGAAGACCTCGCTCAAGCTCTCGCTGCGCCTGCCGCCGACGTGCGACGCGGGACGCGCGGTACGACGTCTCAAGGAGATTCTTGAGGCGGATCCGCCGTACGGCGCCCGAGTCACGCTCGAGACCTACGGCGAGGCGGGCAACGGGTGGAACGCCCCGGCGACCGATCCGAGGCTCCTCGAATCGGTCAACCGCGCGTCGGCGACCTACTTCGGCAAAACGGCGATGTTCCACGGCCTCGGCGGCTCGATTCCGTTCATGAGCATGCTCGGCGAGCGCTTCCCCCGGGCCCAGTTTCTCATCACCGGCGCCATGGGCCCGGGCTCGAACGCCCACGGGCCCAACGAGTTCCTGCACCTGCCGACCGGCGCCAAGGTGACCGCGTGCGTGGCGCAGGTCATCGCCGATCACTCCGGAAGGAGTCAGACATGAGCAAAGCCGGGTTTCGGGTCCTCGACAGCGATCTCCACGTCATCGAGCCGTCAGATCTCTACGACCGCTACCTGGACCCCGCCTATCGCGACCGGACGCCCAGACCCACGGCCACGCGCGGCGCGTACACCAGTCAGTGGACGGTGGGCGACTATACCTTTCCGCGCCCACTCGGCCGGGGCCGCGCTCAATGACACGAATGCTCGGTGCCATTGCGCTGCTGTTGTTGCTCGCGACGCCGGCGATCGCCGGCGAGCCCGTCTCGCAGACGTTCGCGGCGTCGCCCGAGAAGGTCTGGAGCGTCACTGAATCCGTGCTGAAGCAGCTCGGCTGGGACATCGAGAAGTCGGACCAGTCGAACGGCTGGATCAACACCGAGTCCCGCTCAGTCAACGGCGAGGACTACGGGGTGTACGCGAAGGGGGCGCGCCATCGGCTGGCGATCCGTTTCAAGGCGGCGGGGCCGAACCGGACGACGGTCACCGTGGAGCGCAAGTTGTTTAACCGCGAGCGGATCCTGTGGATCGACAAGGACGAGCCCCTGACCACGACGGATCAATCCGTGGAGAAGAACGTGCTCGCCGCGATCGGGAAGGCGCTCTGATTTCCGAGCCTCTCAACGTCGCGCTGAGGTGCCGCTGTGGACGATCGTGCTCATGTGCGTGTGCATTTCGTGATTGAAGCAGGCGAGGCGATCGAGCGGCGCTTGTTACGGACGTAGTCGACCAGGATGTACTCGCCGAGGCGAGCGGCGGGGCCATCGGCTGTAGCGCCTTGACGTTCCCTCTTGCAAATCGTGGGGAGGGCCTGACGTATCATCCCCCACAGGTTGCGGGGCGGGGCGCTCCGGACACACACTGACTGTGGGATGCGAGGAGATCTGCGCGCGAGTGTCTTGAGGGCGCCGAGCCCTTATATAACATATATTAAAAACGAATGAGAGGCAGCAGCCAGCAGCTATTCTAATTAGATGGGATGGTTGCCGATTGCCGAGCATTCGAGAGGGATGCGTGAGCAAAGCGCGACCGCCCGTATAGTCTTGGGCCCCTCGGCCAGCGCGGATCGTCCATGGCTGATTGGTAAGTAGAGCGTGACGGCAGCACCCTCGAAGCCGAGGACCCTTCGTTTCCACCTCACGAGTCTCGTCTTCGTCTCCGTGGTTCCATTGTTGATCTTCGCGGTCATCATCGCGGCGCTCCTTGAGAAACAGCAACACACTTCGCTCGAACGTAGCTCTCGAGACACGGTCCGAGCTCTCACCGTCGCGGTCGATCACGAACTCACATCGTCCATTTCAGTGCTGCAGGTGCTCGCGACCTCCGAACACCTCGATACTGGAGACCTCAAACTATTCTATCGAGAGGCTCAGCGGGTGGTGGCGACCCGTCCAGGTTGGATCACGATCAACCTGACCGATCTCTCTGGCCAACAGCTCATCAATGTTTACCGTCCGTTTGGCGCTCAGCTGCCCTCCATCGGACATCTCGAGGATGTTCGCCACACCCTCGACACTGGCGAGCCCGCGATCTCGAACCTTTTCACTGGCCTCGTGCTCAAAGTGCCGACGGTTGGCTTTACGGTGCCGGTGCGGCGGCGCGGAACGCTCAAATATGCGCTCGGGGCCCGGCTCGATGTCGGAACCCTGAGTCTTCTCCTGTCCGAAGGTCAGCTGCCGCCGGATTGGGTCGCCATGATCTTCGACCGACAGGGGACCATCCTGGCCCGCACGCGCGGCATCGAGCAGTGGCTTGGCAAGCCTGCCCCGGCCGCCTTCGTGACTCAGAGCCGCCAGTCCGAGGAAGGCGCGAACCGCGTCGTCACGAAGGACGGCGTCGCCATGTATGGCGCCTACCGACGGTCTCGCCCTTCTGGTTGGACGGTCGGTCTCGGAGTGCCCGTCGCGGTCGTGGAGGCCCCAGGACGGGCGTCCCGGTGGGCCATTATCGGCGGCGGGACCCTGTTCCTGTTGTTGGCGGGCGTGTTCGCCACTGTGTTTGGCCGGCGGATTGCGGGCGGGATCGAATCGCTTTCCATCTCGGCCCGCGCGCTCGGGCAAGGCCAAATACCCTCGCTGAGCGAAAAATCGACGATCGCCGAAATCGCCGCCGTCGCGAGGGAAATGGTGGAGGCGGCGCGTCAGCGTGCCGACGCCGTCGCGGCACGACTGAAGAGCGAGGAGGCGTTGCGGGAGAACGAGGAGCGCACGCGCCTTATCGTGTCTCATGCCCTGGACGCCATCATTACGATCGATGCCCAAGGCCGGATCACAGGTTGGAACCCGCAGGCGGAGCGTCTATTGGGCTGGTCCGAAGAGGAGATCCGAGGTCGATTCCTATCCGAAACGATCATTCCGCCCGCCTATCGTGAGGCTCACGAACGCGGGTTGAGACATTTCCTGGCGACGGGCGAAGGCCCCGTGCTCAACCGACGGATCGAGCTGAGCGCGCTGCACCGAAACGGCACCGAGTTCCCGGTGGAGCTGGCGATCACCCCGCTGCGGGTCGGCGGGGCTATTGCCTTCAGCGCGTTTCTGCGCGACATCACCGAACGGAAGCGAACCGAAAGGGCGCTTGGCGACAGCGAAGCCAGCTTTCGCCTCCTCTTTGCCGACAATCCGCTGTCTATGTGGGTCTACGACCTGGCTACGTTGTCCTTTCTAGAGGTCAACGACGCGGCGGTCGCGCACTATGGCTATTCGCGTGAAGAGTTTCTCCGCATGCGCCTCAGCGACATCCGACCACCGGAGGACGTGCCGCAGCTCGAGGAATCCATGCAGAGCCGCGCGGAGAGGGCGGTCCAGGGGGTTCGACGATATGAGGGCCGCTGGAGGCATCGGCTGAAGGATGGTCGCGTGATAGACGTGGATATCGTCTCTCATTCCCTGGACTATGCCGGTCGACGCGCGTCGCTGTCCGCGGCGATCGACGTCACGGAAGTGAAGCAGAGTCAAGAAGCCCTCGCCCAGTACGCCGAGCGTCTCAGCATCCTTCACGAGATTGATCGGGCCATCATCGCCGCGAGGCCACCCGTCGAAATCGCTGAGACGGTGGTCCGGCGCCTGCGGCCCCTGCTTGGGGTCGCCCGCGCGATCGTGAACATGTTCGACCTCGAGGCTGGTGAGGTCGAGTGGCTGGCGGCGGCTGGCCGAAGCCGAGTCCACGTCGGGCCAGGCGTCAGGTATTCATTGCCGCTGATGGGCGATGTGGAGGCCTTGAAACGCGGAGAGCTGCAGGTGATCGACGTCGACGCGCTACCCCCGAGCGCCGAAGCGCAGGCGCTGCTCGCCTCGGGTGTGCACGTGTACACGGTCGTGCCGATGATCGCTGGCGGGGAGCTTATCGGCGGGCTGAGCTTCGGCGGCGCGATCGGGCAGTTCCCCCCCGAGCAGATCAGCATCGCGCAGGAAGCGGCCGCCCAGCTCGCCATTGCGATCGCGCAGGCGCGACTCTACGAGCGCGTGAAGCGCCACGCGGAGGAGCTGGAGCAACGCGTGGAAGAGCGCACGCTGGCACTGCGCGGCGCCAACGAGCAGCTGCAGCACGAGATCGCGGAGCGGCGCCGGGCCGAGGAAGAGGCGGACCGCGCCAACCGGGCGAAGAGCGACTTCTTGTCGCGGATGAGCCATGAGCTCCGCACCCCGCTCAACGGGATCCTGGGCTTCGGGCAACTCCTGGAGATGGAATCGCTCTCGGCGGACCAGGAGGAGAGTGTCGCGCATATTCTCAAGGCTGGTCGGCACCTCCTGGGGCTGATCAATGAGGTGCTCGACATCAGCCGGATCGAGGCCGGGCACCTGCAACTCTCGGTGGAGCCGGTCCCGGTGGGCGACACCCTCCGCGGCGCCATCGACCTCGTCCGCCCCTTGGCGGCCCAGCGCGACATCGAGCTGGGTGACAAGGTTGCCGGTGATCACCGGCACGTCCTGGCCGACCGGCAGCGGCTGCAGCAGGTCCTCTTGAACCTTCTCTCAAACGCGGTGAAGTACAACCGGGCCCGAGGGGCCGTGGCGGTGTCGTGTGAAGAGCGACCGGGCGGACGACTTCGGATCCTCGTGACGGACACCGGCCACGGGATCTCGCCCGACAAGCTCGAGCGGCTCTTCACCCCCTTCGACCGTCTCGGTGCAGAAGGGACCGGCATCGAAGGCACCGGCCTTGGATTGGCGCTGTCCAAGCATCTGGTCGAGGTGATGGGCGGCACGCTGGATGTGACGAGCCAGGTTGGCGTAGGCTCCACGTTCGCCGTGGAGCTCCCGCTGACGGCCGACCCGGTCGACGTTCTCAAGCTTCCGGGCGCATCGCCGACGGTTCAAGCAGAGCAGCAAGAGGGTCGCATGGTCGTCCTCTACATCGAGGACAATGTCTCCAATCTCCGCCTCGTCGAGCAGGTGCTGGGTCGTCGACCCCAGACCACGCTCCTGTCGGCGATGCAGGGCCAACTGGGGTTGGAGTTGGCGCGAGAGCACCGACCGGACCTGATCCTGCTCGATCTCCACCTGCCCGACGTACCGGGCGACGAGGTGCTTCGGCGACTTCTTGAGGACCCGCGGACGCGAGGGATTCCGGTGGTCATTCTGACCGCCGATGCGACGCCGCGGCATGTGGAGCGTTTACTGGCGGCCGGGGCCGAAGCCTATCTGACCAAGCCGTTGGACGTCCGGCAGCTCCTCGCACTCGTGGACCAGTTCGTGTCCGGGAAGAGAGAATAGCCATGCCCGACGAGACGCCCCTGACCGCAAAGATCCTGGTGGTGGACGACGAGGAGGCCAACGCGCGGCTGCTGGAGCGCTTGCTGTTGCAGGCCGGGTACACCAAGGTGCAGAGCACGACGGACTCGCGCCGCGTGGTCGCACTGTACAGGGAGTTCCAACCGGACCTGATTCTGCTGGATCTGCATATGCCGCACCGAGACGGGTTCGAGCTCCTGAAGGAGCTCCAGCTGCTGATCCCGGAGGGGAGCTACGTGCCGGTGCTGGTCCTGACCGCGGATGTGACCGGCGAGGCTCTGCGGCGGGCCTTGCTCGCCGGAGCGAATGATTTCCTCACAAAGCCCTTCGACGCGCAGGAGGTCATGCTCCGGATCCGAAACCTGTTGCAGACGCGCTTTCTGCATCGGGCCCTTCAGTGTCAGAACCAAGTGCTCGAAGAGCGGGTGCAGGAGCGCACCCGGCAGCTGGTCCAGATGGAAAAGTTGTCGGCCATGGGGCAGCTGCTCGCGGGCGTCGCTCACGAGCTCAACAACCCGCTCGCCGTCGTCAGCGGGCAGGCCCACCTGTTCCTGAAGTCTCCCGAGGCGTCTTCCGCGGTCGTCCGGGCCCAGAAGATCTCGAAGGCCGCCGAGCGTTGCGTTCGCATCGTCCGGAACTTCCTGGCGCTGGCGCGGGAGCGACCGCCCGAGCGGACGACCGTGGACCTCAACACGGTCGCACGGGACGCGGTAGAGCTCCTCGCGTATGAGCTGCGGACGGACAACGTGGAGATCCGATGGGCGCTTGCGACAGATCTTCCGCGGATCAACGCGGATCCCCACCAGCTCCACCAAGTCGTGGTCAACCTCGTGGCGAACGCGCATCACGCGATGCGCGAGACGCCGGGGCCGAGGACATTGACTCTCACGACGCGGGCGACGCCAAACCGTCCCGGGGTCCAGCTCACGGTGGGGGATACCGGGCCCGGAATCCCGCCGGACATCCAGGACCGGATTTTCGATCCGTTTTTCACGACGAAGCCGTCGGGCCAAGGGACGGGTCTGGGGCTGTCGCTGAGCTTCGGGATCATTCAGGACCACGAGGGAACCATCCGGCTCCAGAGCCCGCCGGGCGAAGGCGCGACGTTTGTCATCGATCTCCCCGTTGGATCACCGTCGGCGCCCGGCCCGACCAAAACCCGGGAAGACGAGAGCCTGACCCCGCTCGGTCCCAAGCGGATTCTGGTCGTCGACGACGAGCCGGACGTGGCCGGCGTGTTGGTCGACCTGCTCCAGGCTGAAGGATACGAGGTGGACACGGCGCTGAACGGGGCGGAGGCCCTCAAGAAGCTCGAGCGGCGACCATTCGACGCGGTTCTCACCGACACGAAGATGCCGGTCCTGGACGGGCAGGGCTTCTTCACGGAGCTCGAACGCCGGCACCCCGAGCTTCGGCGATGCGTTGCCTTCGTCACCGGCGACGGGCTCCAACCAGACAAGCGCGCGTTCCTGCAGAAGACCGGGGTGCCAACGCTGACGAAGCCCTTCGAGTTCGACCAGGTCCGACGGGTGGTCCGGCAGCTCCTGCAGCGTTGAGGGGCGCGGGGCTAGGCGATCGAGCGGCGCTTGTTACGGACGTAGTCGACGAGGATGTACTCGCCGAGGCGCTCCGGGCGGGCGAAGAACGCGCGCCCCTTGTTGATCCGGGTCAGCTGCTCGATGAAGGCCGTCAGCATCCGGCTAACGTCTCCTCGAACGTGCGCCGCGTCGGCGGATAGGAGAAGTCCGCCTCGAGGCCTTCCATGTGGGCGGTCGGCTCGCCGTCGGTGATCATGATGATCTGCTTGTTCCCGCCCTTCTGCCGCCCCAGGAGCTGCCGCGAGAGCTGGAAGCCGTGGTGCATGTTGGTCCCGATGTTCCACTCGGTCCACGCCAGGCGGGGGAGCTCCTCGGCGGTGAACTGGCGCGCATAGAGCGAGAACCCGAGGATCCAGAGACTGTCGCGCGGGAACTGGCCGCGGATGAGCGCGGTGAGCGCCAGCGCGACTTTCTTCGCCGGCAGGAAATAGCCGTTGTTGATCATCGAGCGGCTCATGTCGAGCATCACGACCGTCGACGCCTGGGTCGAAAGCTCGGTGCGGAACACCTCGAAGTCGTCCGGTGAAAGCCGGAGGGGAGTCCCCGCGCCGTTGCGCTCGACCGCGTTCATCAGCGTTTCCTTGAGGTCGAGCAGGAACGGATCGCCGAACTCGTACCGCTTGGCCTCGTCGGTGGGGTCGCCGCCGGCGCCCCGGCGCTCCACGACGTGCCGCCCGAAGCGGTCGCGCTTGAGGTGCGCGAAGATGTCGCGGAGCGCCTTGTCGCCGAGCTTGCGGATCGCGCGCGCGGTCAGCTCGAGCCGGTCGCCTTTGCGCTCGAGGTAGCCCGCCTCCTCCAGCTTCTTCGCGAGCTCCTTCAGCCGCTCGAGGTCGCGCGCGGCTTCCTCGCCGAGGAGCTTCTCGATGTCGACGGGGTCGATCTTCTCCAGATCGTCCGGCGACTGGACGCGGCGCAGCTGGCGCTCGAGCTCCTCCATCTGCTGGAGCTCGTCCATCAGCTTCATGGCCTCGCGCATCGTCAGCTCGTCGTCACCGCGGAAGTCGTAGCGCCGTCGCATGTCCTCGGTGAGCCCGAGCTGGTCGAGGTGCATGGCGAGCTGGGCCATCTCGGCCTCCAGCCGCTCGTCCTTCATGAACAGGCTCGACATCATCTCCTGGAGCTGGCGGCGCTGCCCGGGCGACATGCTGTCGAGGAGCGACTGCATCTGACCGGCCCGCCGTCCGAGCTGCTCGAGCAGCTCGTCGAGACTCTCGACCCCGGGGAAGTTCTGGCCCCACTTCGCCTTGAACGCGTCGAAGTCGGGTTCGTCGCCCTCGGCGCGCTGGCGGAGCATGCGGTTGAGGTCCCGCATCATCTCGCGCATGCGCTTGAGGTCCTCCGGGCTCATGCCCTCGAGCGACTGCTTCATGCCCTGCATGAAGGGCTGGAGCATCTGCTGCTGGAGCGATTTCATGAGCTCCTGGAAGAGCCGCTCCGCTTCGGGGTCGGTGAAGTTGTAGTCCTGGAGCTGCTTGATCCGCCCCGCCGGATCCGGCGGGAGCTGGTCGAGGGTTTCGAGCTTCTTCGCGCGCTCACCCTGGTCCTTGACCTGGCGGTTGACGCCGGTGCGCTCGGTCCGGATGACCTCGTCCAGCTTCTTCTTGATGTCTTCCAGCGCGGAGCCCAGGTCGTAGCGGTCGAGCTGCTGCTGGCGCCGCTTCCGGAGCCGGTCGAGCATGTCCTGGATGCCCGGCACCGGCGACCCTTGCGGGTTCTGGACGCCCCGCTGGAACATGCGCCGGAGCGCGTTCCAGAGGTCTCCGTCCGACATGAGATCGTCGGACATC
>WNEY01000482.1_pt1 | contig 25562 bp, 30 predicted proteins | sample 5400531 | NCBI WGS metagenome assembly WNEY01 (sample SAMN13153338, study PRJNA577476) | soil metagenome | isolation source: 200 cm saprolite under Douglas fir tree site 1 | place: USA:California | collected 2015-04-18
CGGCACCAGGTTGAACAGGCCGAGCATGATGTTGACGAACCCGAGCCAGCTGAACAGGGTTGAGGCCAGGTCGGTGCCCGGGATCACCACCGCGATACCGATCGCAATGCCGGCGACGACGAAGCTCGTCAGCGGTCCGACGCCGGCGATCAGGGCCTCTGAGCGGGCGCTGGCCGGCTCGCCCTCGAGCTGCGAGACGCCGCCGAAGAGCCACAGCGTGATGCCCGCGACCTTGACGCCGTTGCGCCGCGCGACGACCGCGTGCGAAAGCTCGTGCGCCAGGAGGCTGGCGTAGAAAAGGACGGCGCCGATCGCGCCGACGAGCCAGTAGAGCAGCGGCGCGTAGCCCGGGACGGTCTGGGGCAGGACGGCGGTGGCAAGCGTCCAGGCGACCAGGGCGAAGATGAAGATCAGGCTCCAGTTGAATCCCACCTCGATGCCGAAGATCCGCCCGAGCCGGATGGAGGGAGTCACTTGATCTCAGCGCGAGTCTACAAAGCTGGCGTCACCCGGCGAGGGATGACTTGTCTCGCGCGCCCGCCTAGCGGCCGAGCGCGCGCTTGGCGAGCTCGAGCTTGCGGGGATCGGCGACGACGTAGACGCGCGTGATCGCGCCGGCCTTCAACGTGAGCGCGATCACCGCGACGAGCTCGCCGCCGCTGTAGGCCACGATCCCGGGCTCGCCGTTGATGCTGCGCATCTCCATCGTCCGGCCGGTCGCGGCGCCGAAGAACCTCATCACGTTCTCGCCGACTTTGCCCGCGCCGATGTTGGGCTGGCGCACAGGAGCCAGCAGTCCGCCGACGTCGGCCCAGCCCGCGACCGCCGGATCGAGCAGCCGCAGCAGGTTCTTCACCTCGCCCGACGCGCAGGCGGCGATGAAGGCCTGGACCGCGCGCTCCTGCTGGGCGCGGTCGAAGTGGAAGCGCTCGGAGCCCGCCTCCTCCTTCACGCGGCGCCGCGCCCGGGTGGCGAGCTGCCGGCACGCCGCGGGGGTGCGTCCGACCATCGTGGCGATGTTCTCGAAAGGAAACTCGAACACGTCATGGAGGACGAAGACCACACGCTCCGCGGGTGACATCCGCTCGAGGACGATCAGCATCGCCATGCGCACGCTCTCGTCGAGCGTCACCACGTTTGCCGGGTCCGAGTCGTCGCCGTCGAACGCGACGAGCGGTTCGGGGAACCACGGCCCGACGTACGCCTCCCGCCGCACGCGGGCGGACCGCAGGTAGTCGAGGCAAAGCCGGCTGACCACGACCACGAGCCACGCGCGGGCGTCCTCTATCGGGTCGAGGTCGCTGCGCAGAAGACGCGTGAACGCCTCCTGGACGATGTCCTCGGCGTCGGTATAGCTGCCAAGGAGGCGATAGGCGACGTCGAGCAGGAAGCCGTGGTGCTCCTCCCACGCCTGGTTGAAGCCAAAGCTCTCGATCATTTCGTCACGTTCAAGACGAGATGCTCGCCCGGAATGTGACATCACGGCCCAACGTCACAGCCGCGGACTCTGCCTCGTCCTTGTGGCATGAAAGACGAAAGTACGCTCCGCCTCGGCCCCCGGGCCCGCACCGCCGTCCGCTCCGTCGCCGGCTTCGTCAACCCGCTCGTGCTCCTGATCGCCGGACGGCGCTGGATGCCGATCGTCGGCATCCTGCACCACGCCGGCCGAAACACCGGCCGCATGTACGCGAGCCCGCTCGGCATGCGGCCTCATGCCGGCGCGTTCGTCATGCCGCTGACCTTCAGCGAGAACGCCGCGTGGTACCGCAACGTCAATGCCGCCGGGCGCGCGGTCGTGACGTATGGCGGCCGCGACCACGAGGTGACCAGCCCGGAGGTTATCGACTACGCCGCCGCGGCGCCAGCCTTTCCACGATACGAGCGCCTTCAGTTTCGCGCCCTCGGCATCAACCAGTTCGTCCGGCTCACCACCAGGGAAGACAAGGAGACTCCGATGGTCCAGGCACGTTCTGTCCGTTCGTCCGGTGTCGCGCTCGGCGTCATCGCAGTCGCGCAGCTGATGGTCGTGCTCGACGTCGCGATCGTCAACGTCGCGCTGCCGTCCATCCAGCGCGCCCTCTCGTTCTCCGCCACCGACCTCGAGTGGGTCGTCAACGCATACGCGATCGCGTTCGGCGGCCTTCTCCTGCTCGGCGGTCGCGCGGGGGACCTGTTCGGCCGCCTGCGTATGTTTGCCGCCGGCACGCTGCTGTTCACCGCCGGTTCGCTCGCCGGCGGCCTTGCGACCACCGCCACCGCGCTTATCGCGGCGCGCGCCCTCCAGGGCGTCGGCGCGGCGATCGTGGCCCCGACAGCGCTCTCGCTGCTCGCCGACACCTTTGCCGAAGGCCCGGCGCGAAACCGCGCCCTCGGCGTCTACTCGGCCGTCTCCGCATCAGGCGGCGCGCTCGGCCTTCTGCTGGGCGGTGTCATCACCAACTACTTCTCGTGGCGCTGGATCCTCTTCGTCAACGTCCCGGTTGGGATCGTCCTCGCCATCGTCGCCCCTCGCGTTCTCAGCACGGCGCGCGGCCATCGCGGCCGGCTCGACCTGCCCGGGGCGGCCGCCGTCACGGCGGGCGCGACCCTTCTCGTCTACGGCCTCTCGCGCGCCGCCGTCCACGGATGGGACGACCAGACAACGGCCGCCACCCTCGTCGGAGGTGTGGCTCTGCTGGCGGTGTTCCTGGCCATCGAGGCCGTCAGCCGCCAGGCGCTGCTTCCGCTTCGTGTCTTCGCCAACCGCAACCGCAGCGGCGCGTACGCGCTCTCCCTGGCGACGGGCGCGGCGCTGTCGGGAACGCTGTTCACGCTCACCCTCTTCCTTCAGAACGTGCTCGGCATGACGCCGCTCCAGGCGGGCTTCGCCTTCCTGCCGACGGCGATGGGCGTGGTCGCGGGCGCGGGCATCACCTCGCGCATCGTGGGCCGCACCGACCCGCGCCTGCCGATGGCGGTCGGCGCGCTGATGGCCGCGATCGGTCTGTTCTGGCTCTCCGCCATCACCGTCGATGCGTCCTACCCGGTCGCGGTGCTCGGTCCGCTGGCCGTGCTCGCCATCGGCCTGGGCCAGGTGTTCGTCTCGACGAGCATGACCGCGATCGCGGGCGTACGTTCCGACGAATCGGGCATCGTCTCGGCCGTGCTCAACGTCGGCCGCCAGCTCGGCGGCACGATCGGCATCGCACTGATGGGGACGCTGGCGACCAGCGTCGCGAGGGACTCGCTCGTGGGCGTGCGACCCACGCACGTCGCCATCAACATCGCTCTGACCCATGGGTTCAGCGCCTCGTTTCAGCTGGCGGGGTTGATCGCGCTCATCGGATTCGCAGCCGCCGTCAGCGCGGTGCGCCGGCCGGGGCCGGCGCCGGTGATCGCCGAGGAGGCGCAGGCGGAGGCGGCCTGACTTGACCGGATAGTCGCGACTAACCGGGCTGTCCGGCCCGAACATATTGGATAGTCGCGACTATCCGGGGGTTACGCGGACTGGGTGAGGTTCAGCGACACCTCGATCGTCACGGCCGGCTGCACCGTCGTGAAGCCGATGCTCGGCGGGTTGACGCCGAAGTCGGTCATGTTGGTCGGGATCGTTCCCGCCGCCTGGGCGCTCGCACCGCTCACGCGCAGCTGCAGGGTCGCGGTCACGTCCTTGGTCACCCCGTGGACGGTGAGCTGCCCAGGCACCGACACCGTCACCGTCTGACCCGTTGCGGCCGCGGGCGGAAGCTCGACCGAGGATGCATCAAATACGGCGGTCGGGAACGACTGCACGTCGAGCGCCTGCTGGACGATGCGGTCGCGGTTGGTGACGTTGTAGCCGGCGACCGAGTCGACGCTGGCCAGGCCGGAGAGCTGGACCGTGATCTTCGCGGTCGACAGGATGTACGTGTCGCCCGATTTGGTGATGGTGACGGTGCCGGCGACCCCGCTTGTGCGGGCGACGGCCTCGTGGGTCTAGCTCTGGCCCACGAACTGCTCCTTCACGCGGTAGCCCGCGAGCGAGCCGGACGTGATCGTCCAGGTGCCGCCGCTCGCGGCCGTGGTCGACGCGCTCGCGGAGGTCGTGGGGCTCGGCGAGCCGAGGGCGAGAGTGGCCGGGCTCGTGCGCAGCCCGGAGAAGAAGTACGCGTAGGCGCCGGCGCCGCCCAGGACGACTATGGCCGCGACGGCGATGAGTGGGATCAGGATCCTGCGGGACATGATTCAGATCGTCCGCGACCGCGCTGTAGGCGGGATGTGAGGATGCTGAGAGATTCCTGAGAGCTACTCGTCCTCTTCGCTGATCACCGGGTCCTGCGTCAGCTCGTCTTCGTCGGAGTCCGCGTACAGGTCGCGGACCTCGGCGCCGCTCGTCTCGAAGTCGCCGACGTCGTCGGTCGAGTCCTCCTCCACCAGCTCGCCGGCGCTGCGCGACTCGTTGAGCAGCTGCTCGAAGGCGCGCTGTGCCTCGTCCGCGGTCGGGTACTCGTAGAACTCGCTGCCCTCGGGAATCTCGGCGCCTTCGGTGTCGTCGGCGCGATGGCGGAGCACGTAGCTGCGGCCGTTGTCCGGGTCGTGAAGCAGGGACAGGAATCGTTCGTCGGTCAGCTTCGCGCGGCGCTCGGCCTGGCCGTCGTTCTCCAGCTCGAGGAGCCTGCTGAGGATCTGTTCCTCGCTGCGTTCCTGCACGACTTCTAGACTAGCCCGATCACGGGGCAGAAGACCGCGGGCACCCTCATCTCCAGCTCCGACATCACGGTGGAGGAGCTCCAGCTCGCGGTCCGCAACCACTCGTTGCCCCAGGAGGCTCTGCGCTACGACGTCACGCCGGTCGGCCTTCACTACCTGCTGATCCATTTCGACATCCCGGCGGTCGACGCGAAGACCTACGAGCTCCATGTCGGCGGCCACGTGCGCAAGCCGATCCGCCTGAGTCTCCGAGACATCGAGTCGCGGCCGAAGTCCACGCTGGCGGTCACGCTCGAGTGCGCGGGCAACGGCCGGGCGCGTCTTTCTCCGCGGCCGATGAGCCAGCCCTGGCTCGACGAGGCGGTCGGCAACGCGGAGTGGACGGGCACGCCGCTCGGTCCGATCCTCGAGGAGGCGGGTCTCAAGCCCGGTGCCGTCGACGTGGTCTTCACGGGTCTCGACCGCGGCGTCCAGGGCGGCGTCGACCAGCAATATGAGCGCAGTCTTTCGCTCGCGGACGCATCACGCGACGAGGTGCTGCTCGCCTACGCGATCAACGGCCGCCCGCTGCCCCCGCAGCACGGGTTTCCGCTGCGCCTCATCGTTCCCGGCTGGTATGGCATGACCCACGTGAAGTGGCTGCGGTCGGTCACCGTCACCGACGCGCCGTTCCAGGGCTACCAGCAGGCTACCGCCTACCACTACCGCGCGTCGAGCGAGGAGGCAGGCGTCCCGGTCGAGCGCATCCGCCCGAGGGCGCTGATGGTCCCGCCGGGTGTGCCCGACTTCATGTCGCGCACTCGTTTCGTCGATCCCGGCGAGCACGTAATAGAAGGACGCGCGTGGTCCGGCATGGCGCCGATCGCGCACGTCGAGTTCAGCGGCGACGGCGGCGAATCGTGGCGGCGCGCCGAGCTGGAGGCGGCCGCGTCGCCGTTCGCGTGGCGGCGCTGGACGTTTCGCTGGCGCGCGACCACGCCCGGCGAGCACGAGCTCTGTGCCCGCGCCACCGACTCGGCGGGCAACACGCAGCCGACGGAACAGGACTGGAACGCCGAAGGCGTGCAGAACAACGGCGTCCAGCGCGTGCGCGTCGTTGTCGGCATGCCGGCCGACCGTCAGGTGCCAGCCGACTCGCTAGCCTGAACGGGATGTTCCAGCGGGCCGCCCCGCCGCGCGAGGCCGTCGCGCGTCTGCGCCAGGCGTGGCGGGGCGAGGTGCAGGCGAACGAGATGTACATGCTCCTCGCCGAGCGCATGGTCAGCACGCGCAAGGGCGAGATCATCCGCGCCATCGCCGACGCCGAGGCGTCGCACCGGCAGCGCATCGAACAGCGGCTGCGCGAGCTGGGCGAGCCGGTCCCCGACCCGTCCACGGTCAAGCTCTCGGTCATCCAGCGCTTGCAGGCGCGGCTGGCGCCCGTCGAGAACGTGATCCAGCGCATGGAGGCGGCCGAGGAGGTCGAGATCACCGACCGCTACAAACGCACCACGGGCGATCCCGAGACCGACGCGGTGCTGGAGGCGATCCGCGTCGAGGAGCAGGGCCACTCGAAATCGCTCGAGTCGATGGAGGTCGCGCACGCCGCGGGGCCCGCGCCGTCGAGCGTGCAGAGCCGGCTCAACCGGATCATCGGGCGCGAGTCGTGGCACCGCACCGGCGCCGGCTGGATCTCGGGCGCCATCTACGGGGCGAACGACGGCCTGGCCGCCGTGTTCGGCATCGTCGCCGGCGTGTCCGGCGCCACCGGCGGCTCGAGCTTCGTCCTAACAGCCGGGCTGTTCGGCGCCATCGCATCAGGCCTCTCGATGGCGACGGGCGCGTTCCTCGCCGAGCGCTCGGAGAGCGAGGTCGCTGCGGCCAACGTCCAGCGCGAGCGCCAGGAGATCGCCGAGCATCCCGACGAAGAGAAGGAGGAGGTCTCGCTCTTCTACCAGCTCAAGGGGATCGACAAGGAGATGGCCGACAGGCTCGCCGAGCAGCTGTCCGGCAATCCCGAAGCGCTGCTCAAGGTGCACGGCCCCGAGGAGCTGGGCGGGTTGGAAACCGGGAGCAACCCGGTCCAGGCGGCGATCGCGGCCGGCGTGAGCACGTTCATCGGCGCAATGGTCCCGGTCGTGCCGTTCTTCTGGCTGCGCGGCACGACGGGCGTGGTGACCGCGGCGATCGTGTCGCTCATCGCGCACTTCCTGGTCGGCGCGTCGAAGTCGCTGTTCACCCTGCGCACCTGGTGGTCGGCCGGGCTGGAGATGACGCTCGCGGGCGTGATCGTCGGCGGAATCACGTATGGAATCGGGCTCGTCCTGAAGGTCGGGAGCTAGCGCCCGCGGCCCTGAATGTGCGCCCGCGGCAGCTCACCTGGCCGCAGGCAATCGGCCGGCGGCTCGCGCGTCACCACCTGGTCGAACCGGCGCCGGCCGGCGACATGGTTCGAGTCGCGTCGGACATTTGCGGCGTGCACGCACAGGTGGCGGCGAGCGCGGAGCTGATGCTTGGCGTGCGGCTGCAGAACGTGACGCGGCAGGACGTGCGGCGCGCGATGTGGGAACGCCGCACGCTCGTCAAGACGGTCGGCCTGCGCGGGACCCTTCACATCTTTCCCGCGGGCGAGGTCCCGATGTGGATGGCGGGAACCCGGCTGCGACTGGAGGCCGAGGAGCGGCGCCTCGAGAAGGCGGGCGTCGACCTCGACGAGCTTCACTCCGTGGTCGCCGCCATCACCGACATCGTCGGCCCCACGCCGATCAGCCGGCCCGAGCTCGAGCGCGAGCTCGAGTCCCGCGTGGGAGGGTGGGCTGTGACCCAGAACGAGGGCTGGATGGCGAGCTACAAGAACTGGCCGCTGGCGCTCCGCTGGGCCGCCGCGCACGGCGCGGTCTGCTATGGACCCGGCGAGGGAGGACGCACCACCTTCGTCCGCCTTGCCGATTGGAGCGGGGGTTGGCGCGAGGTCGATGCGATGGAAGGAGGAAGGTACGCGCTCCGCCGCTTCCTGCACGCTTACGCCCCGTCCACACAGGCTGAGTTCTCGCGCTGGTTCGGGGTCGAGCCGCCGATCACCAGGAGTCTCTTCGAGTCGATCGCGGACGGGCTGGCGGAAGTAGAGATCGAAGGCTCTCGACGATGGGTCCTCGAATCAGACCTCGAGGCGCCCGCCGAGCCACATCCCGACTCCGTCCACCTCCTGCCGCACTTCGACGTCTTCGTCGTGGGCTCGCATCCGCGAAGCGTCCTCATGGAACCGGAGTCTCCGGTCGCGCGGCTCTCACCCGGGACGGCGGCCCCGTTCGCGGTTCTGCTGGTCGGCGGCCGGGTGGCCGGCGTCTGGGACCGCAAGCCGAAAGGCAAACGCCTGCTCATCCGCGTCGACGCGCACCGCTCGCTCAACCGCCGCCAGCGCCAGGGGGTGGAGGAGCAGGCCGCTCGGGTGGCGCACGTGCTGGAGCGGGAATGCGAGCTCGAGTTCGGCGAGGTCGCGCTGCGACCCCACGCCTAGCGTTGCGGTTCGGGGAGCCTGGAGACCTCGACCTTGCGGCCCAGCAGCCTGGAGATCACCCGCGTGGACTTTTTCGGGTCGCCGCTGGTCCAGAAGCGCTCCGTGCCACGCGTGCCCTCGGCGCGCAGGTCGCCCTCGTCCAGCACGTGGGTCAGCTGCCGGGCCACAGCCGCCCCGGTCTCGATGAGCGTGACGTCGGGGCCCGCAAGGTCAAGGAGCAGCGGCTTCAAGAAAACGTAATGCGTCGATCCGAGGACGATTGTGTCCGCGCCCGCGTCGAGCATGGGCCGGACGTAGCCCTCGACCATGCTCCGCAGCTCCGGCCCGTCGAGGTCCGCGGCCTCGATGTGCTCGACGACTCCGGGCACCGGCTGGATGATGACTTTCACGTCGCCGCCGAAGCGCTCGAGGAGCGAGCGCAGACGATCTGACTCGCCGACCGCCGCGGGCACGATCGCGCCGATCACGCGTGAGCGCGTCGCGGCCACCGCGGGCTTGATGCCGGGCTCGATCCCGACTACAGGCACGGAAAGCGCGCCACGCAGCGCCTCGGCCGACCCCGCGGTACCTGTGTTGGAGCCGATGACGATCGCCTTGACTCCCTCGGCGACCAGGAACTGGCCGATCTTCATCCCGCGCTCGCGCACGTACTCAGGCGGTTTGTCGCCCCAAGGCGCGTGCGCCGAATCGGCGACGTAGTACACGGACTCCGCGGGGAGCGCGGTGTGGATCTCACGCAGGACGGTGAGGCCGCCGACGCCGGAATCGAAGATGCCGACGGGCGCGGGATTCACGGCCTCAGGCTAACGGGTACTTTCGTACCATCCGCCGCCGCCTGACGAGATCCTGAAGCTCCATGGTTATTTACGCTCTTTTTGACGCTGGCGCGTTCTATAAGGTATGCCGCGATCGTGGCACTGGGGAGTCGCGCTTGGGTTGTGCGTCGGCGCCGGCGTCGTCCTGATAGGCGCCGTTCGCTACGGCCTGAGCGCGCCCCTTGTCGTCCTTGGCATCGTGCTGGCGTTGGTGTTCGGAGGCCTCGCCCTGATGGGCCCGTTCGTACGCCGGCGTCCGCACTTAGACTGAGGGCGTGGGGGAGACCGGACGCGTCGGCATCACGCCGAAGAGCTGGACCGCGGAGACCCTCGCAGCGGCGCACCATGGCGTCCTCCACCTCGGCAAGCGGTGGTACGTCGTCAGCGCCGAGATCGACGAGCACGGTGGCACCCACGGCGTGAGGCTCGACGGCCCGTACCCGGACAAGGCCGCGGCGGAGGTTCAGGCAGGCCGCCTCGGCCGGGCTGAATAGAGGCTCCGCCGGTTGAGTTGTCAGGTCCATGAGATCTGACATCCGGCCAGGCGGGCGCTTGCCCGACTACACGCTTCCCGACCACACCGGCACACCGCGCTCGCTGTCCTCGATCCAGTCCGACAACCCGATGATCCTTGTCCTCTCGCGCGGCAACTTCTGCCCGAAGGACCGCGAGCAGCACCGCATGCTGGCCGCCCTCGAGCCGGAGATCGAAGTCGCGTACACCAGGATCGTCACCATCTCGACCGACGACCAGCTCGAGCTGAACGAGATGCGCACCGGGGCGGGCGCGCAGTGGCCGTTCCTCTCCGACCCCGAACGCACCGTGCAGAAAGACCTCGAGGTCCAGGAATACACCGACTCCCGCCACAACCCGATGGTCCCGTACACCTTTGTGCTCGAGCCTGGGCTGCTCATCTACTCCGCGTACAACGGCTACTGGTACTGGGGCCGTCCCGGGCCCGAGGACCTGCGGCGCGACCTGCGCGAGGTGACGAAAAAGATCCGGCCGGACTGGGACATCGGCGCGCCCGGAATGCGCGAGGCGTGGGAGCGTGGCGACAAGAAGTCCTTCTTCCCATACGGAAAGCTCAAGGACCTCTTCAAGAAGAGCGCGTGAGGATCGCGGCTCTTTCCGACATCCACGGCAACCTGCCCGCGCTCGAAGCGGTGCTGAGCGAGATCGAGCGTGAGCGCCCCGACCTGATCGTCTTCGGCGGTGACGTGGCGTCGGGCCCTATGCCTGCGGAGACGATCGAGGCCCTGAGGAAGTTGAAGGACGCGCGGTTTGTCCGGGGAAACGCCGACCGTGGATTGATAGAAGAGTTCGACGGCAAAGCGCCCTCTGCGATGCCAGGTCCGTTCGCGGGCTGGTGCGCGCAGCAGCTCAATCCCGAGCAGAGAGACTTCCTCGATTCGTTCGAAGACAAGATTCAGATCGGCCGCCTGCTGTTCTGCCACGCCTCGCCGCGCAACGACACCGACGTCTTCACGACCGAGACGCCGGACGATCGGGTGCGCTTCCTGATGAGCGGTCTCGACGCCGACCTCGTTGTGTGCGGGCACACGCACATGCAGTTCGACCGCAGGGTCGATGGACTCCGCATCGTCAACCCCGGCAGCGTCGGCATGCCTTACGGGAAGCCGGGCGCCTACTGGGCGATGCTCGACTCCGACGTCGAGATGCGGCGCACCGACTACGACCGCGAGGCGGCGGCCGAGCGCATCCGGGCGAAGCACTGGCCGATCGCCGAGCAGTTCGCGGCCGACAACGTGCTCAGGGTGCCCTCGGTCGCCGAGGCGATGGACTTTCTGCGCGGCGCGGAGGCGAAGCAGGTCGCCGCGAACGCTTAGCGCTTGGGGTACGCGGGCAGCGCCTTGGCCTCGTCCTGGGTCAGGTCGGTGACCACATGCTCCATGGTCATCTTCGTGATCCGGCCCGCCGGGACCTCGACCGGCTCACCGTCCTCGGCCCGTTTCAGGGCGACGCCGTGAAAGATGTCCTCTTCCTCGTCGCCGAGGATCTCCTCGACCGTGCCCAGCTCGGTGCCGTCGCCCGCGACGACGACCGCATGTCTGGGCACCGCCTTCCACGCCACCGCGGTCTCTTCATCGAACATGGCCGTTTACCAATGTACCTGCCAGCGTTCAAGATGGTGGGATGAGCAACTACAGCCCCCTGCAGGCCGTCTTTGCCCTCGCGCCGCGGCTGCGGCGCGCGTCGAACCGCGCGGTGAGCATCTACCTGCCCGCGCGATCTGAGGGATATGACGCGCGTTTCTACGACATCGAGTTTCGCGACCTCCTTCATCGCTACCACGACCGGGTCACGGCAAAAGACCGCGAGCTCATGGAGTACGAGATGCGGCGACTGCGCCATCACGTCGCCGTCGTGCGCCCGGCGGGATGCCCCGCGCTCGCGGGATTCGCGGACGAGCCGCACGGCGTCCTCGAGCTGGTGAAGCTCCGCGACGAAACGGACGAAAGGCTCGAGGTCGGTGAGCTGCTGCTCGCGCCCGTCTTGCGCCAGCTCGAGCACCATCCCCCGGCGTTGATCGCGGTCGTCGACAAGGAGCACGCCAAGACCTTCGGCGTGATCCTCGACGACCTCATCGCGCTGCATGAGGTGAACGGGACAGAGGTCCGCCACACGCGCGCGGGAGGAACGTCCGCGCCGAGCAACCAGCGCAAGGCCGACAACCGCGCCAAGGCCAACCTCGAGACCGCGGTCAAGACGGTGGAGCGCGAGATGGCGTCGGGCGTCTACGCGCAGCTCTACGTCGCGGGGCCGGCAGAAGCGCGCTCGACGTTCGAGAAGCTGCTCCCCGAGAAGTTGAAGAAGGTGTTGGCCGGGTACATCAGCGCGTCGCCGAATCCGTCGGAGCTGAAGCGCGCGCTGCGCGAGCAGGTCGTCGCGAGGCATTGACGCCGCGACGGGCCTGGCGGGAAGCTCATCTCCGGCGGGGCGACTTCGAGTTTCATCACGTCGAGTGGGAGGCCGCGGCGCCGGCGGTCCCGCCGGCGATCCTCTTGCTTCACGGCCTCGGCTCCAACGCGCACTACTGGGACCGGGTGGCCGGCCACCTGAGGAGCCGGCGCCTGGTCGCCCTCGACCTCACGCCGACGGATCCGGCGGACGCGGCGTTGCCCGAGCTGCTGGCGGACATCGCGTTCGCGATCACCGAGCTTGGCCTCGGGAAACCCGTGGTGGCGGGACACTCGTGGGGGGCGGGGCTGGCCCTCGAGTTCGTCGCGGCACATCCGGAGCTGGTCTCCGGATTCGTGTTCGTGGACGGACCGATCCACGGCGTGGCGCGCATCTTCACGTGGGAAGAGGTCGAGGCGTTGATGCAGCCTCCGTTCCGTCATTACGCGTCGGCGGCTGATGCGATCGCGGAGTCGAAGGGGTATCTCGGCGCCGCGTGGGGTGACGACCTCGGGCCGTACGTCGAGGCGGGGCTCGAGGGCGATGGTGAGGGCCTGGTGTCGAAGCTGACGTCGCCCGTCCGCCTGCGGATCCTTCGCGACCTCTACGATTCCGACCCCGAGCAGCTCTGGCCCGCACTCCAGGTGCCCGCGGCAGCCCTGATCGCCAGGAAGAGCGACGCCAAGATCTCGCGCTCCACCGACGCCGGCATGACGCGGATCGCCGAGATCGCGCCGGCGGTCGCCATCGAGCGCTTCGAGACGCCGCACGACATCCCGCTGTACGCGCCGGCGGAGGTTGCGCGGGAGATCGAGCTCATCGCAGAACGAGCTGAGTCTGCGTCACCTTTGCTACCAGCCTCTCCGCGGAATCACGGACCGATGTCTCGACGACGATAGTCGTGCCGCCCCGGTGAAGGGGAGTCGCCGTCGCGGTCACCGTGCCACTCCGGACCGCACCCAGGAAATTGGTCTTCGACTCGATGGTCGCCGTGCCGGTGGCGCCTTCCGGCAGGTTGAGCATCGCGCTTGCCCCGCCCGCCGAGTCCGCGAGTGCCATGATCACGCCGCCGTGGAGCATGCCATTCGCCGTGCACAGCGACGGCGCCCAGTCGAGGGAAAGGACGACGCGTTCGGGCATGTACTCGTCGGTGCGAATTCCCAACGTGGCCGCGAGCGGCATCATGTTCTCGATCATCAAAACCGAGTATGGAAGTAAGCGGTACCTCGGTGGCGTTTAATCGAGAGGGGTAGTAGATGGAAAAGACAAGTCCGATAACCGAGCTGAAGCGCCTCGGCCAGAGCGTGTGGCTCGACCAGATCGACCGCGGCATGATTCAGTCCGGGCAGCTGGCGCGCTATCGCGACCGGGGAGTCAGCGGCGTGACCGCGAATCCGACCATCTTCGCCAAGGCGCTCGAGACGTCCGAGGCGTACGCCGACGACGTGACTCGCCGCCTGGGTCGCGGCCAGGATCCCGAGTCGATCCTGTGGGACCTGCTCATCGAGGACGTCCAGGCCGCCGCCGACGTGTTCCGTCCCGTGTTCGAGCGCGAGCACGGAGGCGACGGGTTCGTCAGCATCGAGGTCTCGCCCGAGATCGCCGGCGACACGGAGCGCACGATCGCCGCGGCACAGGACCTGCACCGGCGCACCGCAAGGCCCAACGTCATGGTGAAGATCCCGGCCACGCCCGAGGGCCTTCCCGCGATCCAGGCGATGATCGCAGAGGGCGCGAACATCAACGTGACGCTGATCTTCGCGGTCGAGCGCTACGTGAAGGTGGTAGAGGCGTACCTCGCCGGGCTCGAGGAGCTGCGCCGGCGTGGCGGAGACCTGCGCACCGTGCACAGCGTGGCGAGCTTTTTCGTCAGCCGCGTCGACACCAAGGTCGACGCGCTGCTCGAGGGCAAGCCCGAGCTTGCGGGCCTGTTGGGGAAGGCCGCGATCGCCAACTCCAGGCTCGCCTACGAGATGTTCACCCAGCTGCACTCCGGCCCGCGGTGGGACGGGCTGCGCCAGGAAGGCGCGTCAGTCCAGCGCTGCCTGTGGGCCAGCACCTCGACCAAGAACCCGCGCTACCGCGACGTGATGTACGTCGACGAGCTCATCGGCCCGGCGACGGTCAACACGATGCCGGCAGCGACGTTCGAGGCGTTCTCGGACCACGGCCGGGCTGAGTTGACGCTGCAGAGGGACGTCGAGGGTTCGCGCCGCGTGCTCGACCAGCTGGCGATCCATGGCGTGGACCTCGCAGCGGTGACGCAGGCGCTGGAGGACGAAGGCGTGGCGGGGTTCGCGAAGTCCTACCGCGAGTCGATCGAGAACCTGCGGAAGGTCAAGGCTTCCCGGCGCTAGATTGATCCGGTGGTGAAGGTCGGCGTCATGATGCCCGTGCGCATCGACTACGGCGGCGACTTTCTGGCCGACGTCCGGGCGCTCGAAACCGCCGGGGCGGAGATGATCGGCGTCGAGGGCGACGGCCCTGAGCAGTGGATCCTCCTCGGCGCGATCGCCGCCACGACCGATCGCGTGTTGCTGCGGACCACCGGGGCGGAACCAGTCGCGCTCCGCACCCTCAGCCGCGGCCGGACCGTGGTGGGCGCACCCGAAGGTGAGACCTGGGTCGAGATCCCAATGCCTGCCGACCGAGAGGGCTGGGCTGCGGCCCTTCAGCATCACCAGAGCACCGGCGCGGCAGGCGTGATCGTGCCGTGGGATGCGCGCCTGCTCGACCTCCTGCGCAACTCCGAGCCAGACGACCGCAGCGACCTCCAGATGTCGACCGGTTGAGAACTTGACTCCCGCGCCAGGCTAAGTTAGCGTCAATTCGTCCGGGGGGACATATGTGATGCCGACAGTCACACGTCGTGCATTTCTGAAGGTGGGTGTTGCCGGAGCCGGCGCCTTGGCTGCGTCTGGTCTCGGCTTCGACGTCGCCCTGGCGGAGTCGACCAAGGTCAAGCAGAAGCTGCGCATTGAGGGCGCCAAGGAGCTGCACTCGATCTGCCCGTACTGCGCGGTCGGCTGCGCGCTCCTTGCCTACACGCGGCAGAACAGCGACGGTTCGACCGAGCTGCTCCAGATCGAAGGCGATCCCGACAGCCCGGTGAACGAGGGCCGCCTGTGCCCGAAGGGAGCCACCGCGATGCAGCTTGCGGTCACGCCGCGCCGCGTCGAGTCACCGCTCTACAGGCCGGCGGGCGCCAGGAGCTGGCAGAAGATCTCGTGGGACGACATGCTCGACAAGATCGCGCGCAACGTCAAAGCGTCGCGAGACGCGACCTTCGTCGCCACCGACGGCAACGGCAACACCGTCAACCGCACCGAAGGCATCGCCTTCGCGGGAGGCGCCGCGTTCAGCTCGGAGGAGGGCTACGTCGCCACCAAGCTGATGCGGGGCCTGGGACTGGTACACCTCGAGCAACAGGCCAGGGTTTGACACGGCCCCACGGTGGTCAGTTTGGCCGCCACATTCGGACGGGGAGCGATGACCAACCACTGGCGGGACATCAAGAACTCAGACCTGATCCTGATCAACGGCGCCAACCCGGCTGAGGCCCATCCCGTCGGCTTCCAGTGGTTCATGCGGGCAAAGCTCGACCGCGGGGCGAAGATCATCCACGCCGACCCTCGCTTCACGCGCACGTCGGCCGTCGCTGACACGTACCTCCGGATACGCACCGGGAGCGACGTCGCCTACTTCGGCGGGCTGATCAACTACGTGCTCCAGAACAACCTCTTCCACGACGCGTACGTGCGCAGCTACACGAACGCGTCGTTCATCGTGAAGGACGGCTTCGCCTTCAAAGAAGGTCTGTTCTCCGGCTACGACGCGACGAAGCGGACCTACAACATCGCGAGCTGGAGCTACGAGACGGACGCGGCCACGGGATTCGCCAGGCGCGACATGACGCTTCAGGATCCGCGATCGGTCTTCCAGCTCATGAAGGCGCATTACTCGAGGTACACGCCTGAGATGGTGTCCAGCATCACGGGCATCCCGGCCGCCGATTTCATGAAGGTCGCCCAGCTGGTCGGAGGGATGGGCAAGCCGGACAAGGTGATGACGATCGTCTACGCCGTCGGGCTGACCCATCACACCACCGGCGGGCAGCTCATCCGCTCCGGCGCGGTCCTGCAGCTGCTCCTGGGCAATATGGGCAGGCCTGGCGGCGGCATGAACGCCGAGCGTGGCCACGCCAACATCCAGGGCAACACCGACCACGCCATCTCGTGGGAGATCCTGCCCGGCTACCTCAAGATCCCGGCGCCTGGCCAGAAGACGATCGCCGACTACGTCACGGCCAGCGCGCCCAAAAAATCCGACAAGAACTCCTGGAACTTCTTCGGCACGAACTACAGGAAGTTCATGGTCAGCACGCTCAAGGCGTGGTACGGCGGCGCGGCCAAGAAGGAGAACGAGTTCGCCTTCGACTTCGTCCCCAAGCCGGCCGGCAACGCGTCCTGGATGACCATCTACGACCAGGCGCTCAAGGGCAAGATGGAGGGGCTGATCCTGTCGGGCATGACCGCGGCCAGCATCGGTCCCGACAGCAACCAGGTGCGGCAGGCGCTGAGCAACCTGAAATGGATGGTCGTAATGGACGCGCTGCCGACGACGAGCTCGGAGTTCTGGCACGCCCCTGGCGTCGACGCGAGCCAGGTCAAGACCGAGGTCTTCATGGTGCCCACGACGCACTGGATCGAGAAGGACGGTTCTTTCGTGAACAGCGGGCGCTGGTCGCAGTGGAAGGAGCAGGTGCTGCCCCCGCAGGGCCAGGCGCGGCACGACCACTGGATACTCGCGGACGTCTTCGGGCGGGTCAAGAAGCTCTACCAGGCCCAGGGCGGCAAGTTCCCAGACCCGATCATGGCGCTGACTTTCGACTACCAGGATCCGGCCAAGCCGACGCTGGACGAGATCGCGAAAGAGGTCAACGGCAAAGACCTCTCGACCGGCAGCCAGATGACCTCCTTCGCGCTCCTGAAAGACGACGGCACGACCACGTGCGGCGACTGGATCTACACGGGCAGCTATACGGCCGCCGGCAACCTGATGAAGCGGCGCCAAGGCGTCCAGGACCCGAAGACCAACGACCCAACCGGTATGGGCTTCTACCCCAACTGGGCCTGGAGCTGGCCGCTCAACCGTCGTGTCATGTACAACCGCGCTTCGGCGGACCTGGACGGAAAGCCGTGGGACCCGACGCGTCCGGGCATCACCTGGAACGGCACGAAGTGGGTGGGGGACGTGCCGGACTATCCGGCGACCATGGATCCACACGACCCCAAAGCGTGGCTGCCTTTCATCATGAACGGCGAGGGTGTTGGCCGCCTGTTCAGCAACGGGATGGTCGACGGCCCGTTCCCCGAGCACTACGAGCCGGTCGAGTCGCCGGTCGCGAACCCGCTGCACCCGGGCAACTCCGCATCGCCCGTCGCGTTTCTTTACGACAAGGCCGCAGGGCGCCCTGACCGTTTCGGAACCCCCGCCGAGTTCCCATACATCGCGACGAGCTACCGGCTCACCGAGCACGAGCACTACGTGACGCAGCACGTGCCGCACCTCGTGCAGCTGCAGCCGAAGCCGTTCGTCGAGATTCCCTTCGAGCTGGCGCAGGACAAGGGGATCAAGAGCGGCGACCAGGTCAGGGTTTCGTCGAAGCGAGGCAAGCTGGAGGTGCTCGCCCTGGTAACCAAACGGCTTGGTCCGATGACCGTTGCGGGCCAGAAGGTCTACCAGGTCGGGATCCCCATCCATTGGGGCTACGTGGGCCTGTCCGCGGAAAGCGACCCGAGCAAGGGCCGCTACTGGCTGGCCAACGCGCTGACCCCCTTCGTCGGCGACGCGAACGCGCGGACCCCGGAGTTCAAAGCCTTCCTCGTCAACGTGGAGAAGATCTGATGGCCGTCGCGATCGCCGGCACCGGCGTCTGGGCGGAGAGGCGGCGCCGTGTGTCCGAGCTGCGCTCGCGCCAGGGATTCGCCCGCCAGCTGCTCGACTTCTACGGCGCCCTTCTCGGCGTCCAGGAGAAGGCCTTCACGCAGGCACGAGCTGACTCACCGCCGCCGGACGCGCTCGTGGCCTACACCGCCGAGCTCGTTCTCCCGTACATCATCGACGTCAGCGTCGCCGTGGGTCCCGACCAGCTGCGCTCGGAGGTGATCCGGCGCACGCAGTCAGAGGACGTGCGCGAGATCGTTCGCCGTTGGGCGGAGGGTGTCGAACAGCCGGTGGTCGATCGGTTCCTAGGCCGGGCATCGCTGGGCCCGGTGCTCGAGGCGCTTGGTCCGGCTGCCCGTGCGCAGTGCCAGGGTGCACGCGACGCCTGCCACTGTCCCGACTGCGGCGGACCGCCACAGCTGAGCTACACGACGAGGACCGCCGATGACCTCGCGACGGGCCCGCGCCGGCTCCTGTGCGCACGCTGCGGCGCGACCTGGGGACTCGCCCGGGCGACCTGCGCCGGCTGCGGCGAGGACTCGAGCGCGAAGCTCAGCTTTTTCAGCGAGCACGGGACGGCGTCAGGCGAGCGCGGCAGCGTGGTGCGCGGGCTTCCGGCCGGCCCGGTCCCGGCGCAGGATCGCGCGGTGTTTCCGCACATGCGGATCGAGGCGTGCGATTCCTGCCGGCGCTACCTGCTCGGAATCGACCTGGCCGCCGAGCCTGCGGCCGTGCCCCTTGTCGACGAGATGGCGGCGATCCCGCTCGACCTCGTTGCCCGCGAGCGGGGCTACGCCAAGATCATCACCAACCTGATGGGGTTCTGAATCGTGGCGACAAGCATTCAGCCCGGCCAGCCCTACGGCTTCTTCACCGACACCAGCGTTTGCATCGGGTGCAAGGCGTGTGAGGTCGCGTGCAAGGAGTGGAACGAGCTCCAGGGCGACAGCCCTGCGTTCCTCGCCGACAGCTTCGACAACACCGGCACGCTCGACGCGCAGAACTGGCGACACGTCCAGTTCATAGAGCACGTCCCGGACGAGCCGGCCACGGCGGGCAATGGCAGCGCCTGGCTGATGATGTCGGACGTCTGCAAGCACTGCAAGCACGCGAGCTGCATGGAGGTCTGTCCGACCGGCGCGATCATCCGCACCGAGTTCGACACCGTCTTCATCCAGCAGGACGTCTGCAACGGCTGCCGCAACTGCGTCGCCGCGTGCCCATACGGCGTGATCGGAATGAACCAGAAGACGGGCACCGCGCACAAGTGCACGCTCTGCTATGACCGGCTGCAGGCCGGCATGGAGCCGGCGTGCGCGAAGGCCTGTCCCACGCAGTCGATCCAGTTCGGTCCACTGGCCGACCTCCAGAAGGCCGCGGACGTGCGCCTGGCGACGCTCCACAGCCAGGGCCAGACGCAGGCCCGCCTCTACGGGCGTGACGACTCCGTCTACGGCGGCCTGAACGCCTTCTTCCTGCTGATGGACCAGCCCGAGACGTACGGGCTGCCCAACGCAGACAACGCCAAGCTGCCGAGTCGAAACAACGCCGGCGGCTACCTGACGGCGCTGGTCACGGGTGTGGTCGCGGTGGTCGCAGGTCTGGTGGCGTTCAGGCGCCGGGTGACCGGCTGATGGTTTTTCTCGCCGAGCATTTCGTTCGCGCCCCGCAGTGGACGTGGTACATCCTCTTCTACTTCTTTTTCGCGGGGCTCTCTGGCGGCTCGTACGTGCTGTCGACGCTGCTCCGCCTGTCTGGAGACCCGCGCGACGAGCCGGCCGCCAGGATCGGGTTTTACGTGAGCTTCATCACGGTGCTGGTCTGTCCGATCCTTTTGACGGCCGACCTCGCGGCGGGCTGGCCGCGGTTCTGGCACATGCTCATCGACGTCACGCCCGGCCAGACGGGTTTGAACTTCAAGTACTGGTCGCCGATGTCCGTCGGCGCGTGGGCGCTGCTCGTGTTCGGCTTCTTCGCCACCGTCTCCGCGTTCGATTCGCGGGTTCGCGTCGTACCGATGCTTCTGAACCGCCTGTTCAATGCCGTCGGCGCCGTCCTCGGCCTTTTCATCGCGTCCTACACGGGCGTGCTGTTGAGCGTCAGCAACCAGCCAGTGTGGAGCGACACCTGGGCGTTGGGCGGCCTGTTCCTCGCCTCAGGCTTGAGCGGCGCGGCCGCGCTGGTGGCGTTGCTGATAAGGAACCGCCCGGAGGCGAGCTTCAGCCTCGGGCGGCTGCACCAGGCCGACGGCTACTTCTCCGTCCTGGAGCTCGCCCTGATCGCCGTCTTCTTCGTCACCGTCGGAGCCGCGGGCACCCTTGGTCGCGTCCTCCCGTTTCTGCCCCTGTGGGCCATCGCGGTGGCGGGAGTGGCGGGCTCGCTGGTCGAGGCACGAGGACACATGCGCATGCAGGCTGCGGGCGGCGCGCCGACGGTGGCCGGAATCCGCCTTGACACCGTCGTGGTGTCGATCCTGGTTCTGATCGGGGTCCTGGCGATGCGCGCGGCGGTGATATTCAGTGCCCAGTAAGGAAGAGGTCCTGGAGGTCCTCTCCGCGATCAAGGATCCCGACCTCGGGCGCGACGTCGTGAGCCTGGGCATGATCAAGGACCTTGCGATCGATCACGTGGGCCACGTCAGCTTCACTTTCGAGCTGACCACGCCGGCGTGTCCGGTGCGGGATCGCTTCCAGACGCTTGCCCGGCAGCTCGTCTCCGACATGCCGGGCGTCACCGCGGTGGACCTGAAGATGACGGCCAACGTGCGGGCGCCGTTCAACGGCCGCGGCCACGAGGCCGCCATCCCGGGCGTCAAGCACGTGATCGCGGTGGGGTCGGGCAAAGGCGGCGTCGGCAAGTCGACGGTCGCCGTCAACCTCGCCGCGTCGCTCCAGCTTGCCGGCGCGCGCGTCGGTCTCCTGGACGCCGACATCTACGGCCCGTCGGTACCGGGCATGCTCGGGGTGAGCGAGCAGCCGAAGGTCCGAGACCAGAAGCTCGTGCCGCTGGAAGCCTTCGGGTTGAAGCTCATCTCGATCGGGCTGCTTGCCGGCGCCGACAAGGCGATGGTCTGGCGCGGTCCGCTCGTCGGCCGGGCGATCGAGCAGATGTTGGGTGAAGTGGACTGGGGCGAGCTCGACTACCTCGTCGTCGACCTGCCGCCCGGCACCGGCGATGCCTCGCTCACGCTTGCCCAGGCCGTACCTCTCACGGGCGTGGCCATCGTCTGCACGCCCCAGGAGACGGCGCTGCGGATCGCGTTGAAGGCGCTGCAGATGTTTCGCGGCCTCAACGTGCCGCCGCTGGGCTTGATCGAGAACATGAGCTCGTTCGTCTGCGACGACTGCGGCAAAGAGCACTTCATCTTCGACCACGGCAGGGCTGAGCGCTCGGCCCAGCGGCTAGGGGTGCCCTACCTCGGCGCGATCCCGTTGGAGGGATCCATCCGCGAGGAGGCGGACGCGGGCACGCCGGTGGTGGTGTCGCGTCCCGACACCGCCGGAGCACAGGCCCTGCGCAAGGTCGCTTCGGCGCTGGCGGCCCGCGTCTCGGTCCAGAGCTTCCGCCAGCTGCCCGTGATCAACGTGCGCTAGCGGGCCGCTAGCTAAAGCCCGGGGACTTCGCGCTCCAGCTTCTGCCTGACCTCGAGGATGAACTCGGCCACGGCGCTGTCGTCGATATCCGGCCTCGCCATGCGCAGCCGCTCCGCCGCCACTCCGGCGAGGTAGCTGGTGAGCGGCGCGAACCGCCGCTCCTGCGCATGCGCCGCCACGCGCGCGAGCTCGAGCAGCTCGAGGGCGACCCGCGAGTCGAGAGCGGGCTTGGCGATCTCCGCGCCGCGGCGCCTGGCGGCGTCCACCCAGTCCTGGCCAAGAGACTCGAAGAACTGATTCATACAGCCACACCTATAGCACGCAGGGGGGTTGGCGAAGCCCCAACTTCTCGGCTAGACCACGCGCTGCAGGCGCGGCCTGCCGTCGAGCCCGTCGGCCATCGAGCGCAGCCGCGCCGCCATCCACACCCGCGCCGGCACGGCGGCGCTCGGCGGAGCCAGGCGCGCCCGGCGCTCCGCGGCCCTGGCCATCTCCCGATGGCTGTCCAGCAGCAGTCGTTCCGAGGTGTAGAGGTCCATGGCCCGATTATAGGTCGCCATCTTTCCAAATAGTCAAGCACCTAAGGATCAATCTTGTTAACATAGCAGCTGGGCTATGCCAACCCTGGATAACGAACTGACATCTAGCGTCCGCGTCGCTCCCTCGGCGGCCTTCGAGCTGATGTGGGCGCTGCACTTCATCGCCGCGAACCACCAGCACGACGAAGCCTTCGAGCCCCTGGAGACGCTGCGCATGCGGTTCGGACCAGAGCTCAAGGAGCTGCGCTCGGACGGCCTGGCCCAGTACTCGACCGAGCTGATCGTCCTGGCGCATCGCTCGGGCACCCTCCTCGACCTCGACCTCGACCGCTTCTTCGACCGCGTCGAGGGGGCCGCGACCGAGGCATCCGGCGTGCCCTCGCTGCTGTCCGAGAGTCCAACGGAGCGAAGGATCGTCGCCGAACGACTGGAACGACTTCGCACCGACAAGGCGCTGCGCGTCCGTTACGTCCAGCTGCTGTCGAAAATCTGGGACGAGCTGCAGCCTGATTGGAAGGCGGAGGGGCGCGCGGCCGTCGTCGCCGACGCAGAAAGGTGGAGGCGCGCGCTCGCGGACCAGCGCGGGGGCTACATGAGCGTCCTCGGCATGACGCGGCTGTGGCCCGGCCGCCCCGACCTCGACGACGTCGCGGACGCGGCGGCCGCGCAAGGCCGGCTTGTGCTCAATCCCAGCTGGTTTGGAGGCAAGATCCACATCGTCGAGCTGGACGGCACCGTCCACGTCGGACGGCGGACCCGGATGGCCGACTTCGACTGCCGCCAGGTTGCGAATGACGTGTCTGCGAACATCAAGGCGCTCGCCGACCCGACGCGCCTCACGATCCTGCTCCGGCTCGCCCGTGACGCCGCGTCGGTGACGGAGCTGGCGCGCGAGCTCAGGTTGTCGCAGCCGACGGTGAGCGCGCACGTCCAGGTGCTGCGCGAGGCGGGGCTGCTCGAGGAGCGCGCCAACGGCCGCAGTGCCGAGCTGAGCGCGAACGAGCAGGCGCTGAAGGACCTGTTCTCCAGGACCGAGGAGCAGCTGGTACGCATGTTTCGCCCTTGACGCGCTGATGGCAGCGATCGAAGCCCGCCAGCTTCGCAAGACGTACAAGACCACGCGGGGCGTTTTCCGCCGGGAGAAGGTCGAGCAGCTCGCCCTTCGCGGCGTCGACCTCGGCATCGAGCCCGGCGAGCTGTTCGGCCTGCTCGGCCCCAACGGCGCCGGCAAGACGACGATGACGAAGATCTTCACGACGCTCTTGCTGCCGACTTCGGGGACGGCGACGGTGCTCGGCCTCGACGTGGTGCGCGACCAGTGGCGGCTGCGACGCCGCATCGGCTTCGTGTTCGGCGGCGAGCGCGGACTTTACTGGAGGCTCTCGGGCCTCGACAACCTGCGCTACTTCGCCGATCTCTACCGCATCCCTCCGGAGGTCACCCGCAAGCGCATTCCCGAGCTGCTCGAACGCCTCGGGCTGGCGGGGCGAGAGCGCGACCGGGTCGAGCTCTACTCGCGCGGTATGAAGCAGCGCCTTCACCTGGCCCGCGGCCTCCTCAACGACCCCGAGGTCCTGTTCCTGGATGAGCCGACGATCGGCCTCGACCCCGTGGGCGCGCGCGAGCTTCGTGTGATCGTCCGCGAGCTCGCCGACGCGGGCAAGACGATCTTCCTGACGACCCACTACATGTTCGAGGCAGACGCGATCTGCGACCGCATCGCCGTGATCAAAGGCGGCGAGATCGTCGCCGAGGGCACCCCGAGCAGCATCAAGAAGGTGGTGCAGGACCAGGGCGTGGTCGAGTTCGAGGTGGTGGGCATGCCCGCGGATAGGCTTGCCGGACTGCGCGCGCTGACCGGCGTGAAGTCCGTGGCTGTCGCCGACCACGAGCTGGCGCAGGTGGTCACGATCCACTGCTCGCGCCCGGCGGACGTCATGACCCAGCTCGGCCTGGTCCTGGACGGGATGAGCCTGCAGAAGGTCAGCTCGCGCGAGCCGACGCTCGAGGACGCGTACGTGCAGCTGATCGGGGAGTCTTCGTGATGTCGCTCGCGCGCGCGGCGTGGAGGGCCTTCGTCATCACCATCCGGATGCGCGTGATCAGCCAGTGGTCGTACCTCACCTGGCTTGTCTTTCCACTCCTGTTCACGGCGGTCGGCCTGTACGTGCTCGACTCGCGAGGCGCCTCGTCGTCGCACCTCGTCTACGGCGTCCTCGGCGGCGGCCTCATCGGCTACTGGTCGGTCGCCTACATCGACGCCGGCAACGGCATCCAGGACGAGCGCTGGAACGGCACCCTGGAGCAGATCTTCGCCACCCCCACGCCGCTGTGGGTGATCCTCCTCGGCAAGGTCTGCGCCGGGCTGTTCTTCGGTCTGCTGTCGTTTCTGCCCACCGCGGCCTTCGCGTACTTCGGGTTCCACGCCGTCCTGCCGGCGCTCGACCCGTGGCGATTCGTCATCTCGCTCGCCGTGCTCACGCTGACCTTCTTCTGCATCGCGATCACGCTGGCGCCGCTGTTCGCTCTGTGGCGCTGGGTGTTCGCGATGATCAACGGCTTCGAGCTCGGCGTGTACATCCTGTGCGGCTTCATGTTCCCTATCGCCGTCCTGGCGCCGTGGGCGCAGGGCATCGCGGCCTTGCTCGCGCCGACATGGGCGGTGAAGGCGCTGTATGCCTCGACGGTCGCTGAGGGCCCACATGACTTCGCGCTCTGGTGGATTGCGGCGGTCGGGTTGAGCCTCGCGTACCTGGTGGGCGCCTACTTCCTGTACGCGCTCGTCGAGCGCGAGGCGCGCGTCTCGGGAGAGCTCGCGCTGGCGTGAGGCGGATCGGGCTCGAGGCCGCGGTCTTCGCGAGGTCCACCTTCCTGCAGTACATTGCGCTGTTCCAGTGGGCGACGATCCGCGGCTACATCGCCTACAAGATCCTCCTGCCCGTCACGCAGATCCTCTTCTTCGTCGAGCTCGGCGTCTACGCGACCGGCCGCCAGAACGCGCTGTACTTCGCCCTCGGCAACGCGCTGCAGCTGACGGCCAACGCCGGCATCTTCGGCGTGATCGGCACCGTGGCGAACGAGCGCCAGTACGGCACCCTGCCGCTACTGCTCGCGTCGCCGGCGAACCGCCTCGTGACGTTTCTGAGCCGCGCGGTCGTGAACGTGATCGACGGCATCGCCACCGTCGTGATGCCTCGTCATCACGGTCGTGCTCTACGGGCTCGACCTCCACCAGGCGGACCTGCCCCTGCTCGGCCTGTGCGTGGTCGTGATCTCGATGACCACCGCGGGTCTCGGCCTGATGTTCGGCAGCATCGGCCTGGTGATGCGCGACGCGATCATCATCGCCAACGTCGTCTACTACCTGCTGCTGATCGTCTGCGGCATCAACTTCCCGGTCAGCCGCCTGCCAGGTGTGCTGCAGCTCGTCGCGTACAGCCTCCCGCGCACACGCGGCGTGCAGGCGGCGCGCGACGCGGCCGCGGGCGCATCGCTGGCAAGCGTCAGCGGCTTGCTCGCCGGCGAGCTGGCGATCGGTGTGCTATGGGCGCTCGGCGGCTACGTCCTGTTTCGCGCGCTCGAG
>WNEY01000458.1_pt1 | contig 25561 bp, 23 predicted proteins | sample 5400531 | NCBI WGS metagenome assembly WNEY01 (sample SAMN13153338, study PRJNA577476) | soil metagenome | isolation source: 200 cm saprolite under Douglas fir tree site 1 | place: USA:California | collected 2015-04-18
GCTGCGGCGGCGGCTGTTTCTGTTCCTGCGGCAGCTCGACACCCTCCAGCCGCGTCCAGGGAAAGTTCTCCGTCCAGGAGGCATGGCTGCCGACCGGATCGAAGCGCTCGACCGCGTCCCAGACCTCGCGCGAGCTCCACCAGTCGTGCCAGATCGCCTGTGCGTCCGCGTGCGCACCGAGCTACTCCGCGACCTGCGGGCGCGCCGGCGTGTTGCCGCCGTGGCCGTTGACGATGAGAATGCGGCGGAAGCCCTGCGCGTGGAGCGATTCGAGCAGGTCGCGGATCACGCTCAGGTACGTCGCCGCGCGGAGCGTCGGGCTCCCCGGATACGCGGCGAACGACGGCGTCAGCCCGTACGCGAGCACCGGCAGCACGGGCACGCCGAGCGGCCCGGCGGCCTCGACCGCAATCCGCTCCGCGAGGATGTTGTCCGTGCCGAGCGAGAGGTACGCGTGCTGCTCGGTCGAGCCGAGCGGGAGCACGATCCGATCGTCGCGCTCGAGGTAGGCCTCGAGCTGCATCCAGTTCAGATCGTGGATTCGCACGAGCGTTCGTGTGGACCTCGCCGCTACGGCCCCTGCGTCGTGGTCGTAACCCGCGTCGTCGCCGTTCGCGTCGTCGTCACGGTGAGCACCGTGAACGTCGTCGTCGAAGTCGACGTCCCCGCCGAGACGTTGATGCGCACCTTCGAGCCGCGCTGCACCTTCTGATCGCGCGCCGGATCCTGCGCGATCACCGTTCCCGGCGGCTGCGACGACGGCACCTGGATCACGACCGGGACGAGCCCGGCATTCTGGATCGCAGCGACTGCGTTGGCCTGGGTGAGTCCCTGCAGCGCCGGCACCGTGACGAGCGCCGGGCCTTTCGCGACGGTGAGAGTGACGCTGCTTCCGCTCGCGACGCGCGTGCCGGCAGGTGGATCCTGCGACAGCACGGTGTCCTGCGGCTTCGGCGACGGGACGACCTTGCTCTGCACGGTGAGGTGCGCGGTCGTCAGCACCTTCTGCGCGGCCGTGAGCTTGAGCCCGGCGACGTCGGGCACCGAGACCTGCGCACGCCCGCTCGACACCACGGCCATCAGCTGCGAATGCCGCTGGAGGTCGGCGCCGGGTTGCGGCGCCTGGTCGAGGACGGTGCCGGCCGGGGCGCTGGCAGTGCGCGCGACGGTCTTCAGCGTGAAGCCGCGCGCAAGCGCATCCCGCTGGGCCTGAACGACGCGCTCGCCGACGAGGTTCGGGACGTCTGCGGTCTTCGGGCCGCGCTGCAGCAGCCATAGCACGAGGAAGAGGATTGCGAGCGCCAGGAACAAGGCCACGAGCAGCCAGAGCCACCACGGGTACGGCCTCAGCGGCGGCCCCTGCTCGACGACGACGCGCCGGCCGGGCTCGACGACTGTCTCGGCTGCGGGGTCGACCGGCGGGGGAGGAGGCGGTTCCGTCACCGGCGGAGTGTTCTCCGCGCCCACGCGGAGCAAACGCCGAGTCGGGACGGCCGGATTCGAACCAGCGACTTCCTGCTCCCAAAGCAGGCGCTCTACCAGGCTGAGCTACGTCCCGTCCTGAGACAGTGTACGGCGTGGTCGAGCCGGTCCTCCCCGCGCCCGCGGCGCCCACCGATCGCCGCGCGCTGCGCGGCTACCTGATGGTCAGTGCGGCCGCGATCCTCTTCGCCGTCAACGGGACCGTATCGAAGGTGATCCTCGCGTCGGGACTCTCGTCGCCGCGGCTCGCGCAGGTGCGCTCGACGGGCGCGTTCGCGGTGCTGCTGCTCGCGATCGCCCTCGCGCGGCCGCACCTGCTGCGCGTCACGCGGCGCGAGCTCGCGTTCCTCGCCGTGTTTGGCGTCGTCGGCCTCGCCTCCGTGCAGGTCTTCTACTTCCTCGCCATCCACCGGCTCGCAATTGGGATCGCGCTCTTGATCCAGTACCTCGCGCCGCTGCTCGTCGCCCTGTGGGCGCGCTTCGCGATGCACGAAGCGGTGCGGCGTCGGATCTGGGGCGCGCTCGTCCTCGCGCTCGCGGGGCTCGCGCTGATGGTGCAATTGTGGCGCGGCGTCGAGCTCGACGGGCTCGGCGTCACGTATGCGCTGATCGCCACCGTTGCGTTCGCCGTCTACCTACTGCTCGCGGAGCGCGCGGTCTCGCGGCGCGACGCGATCTCGGTCTCGTGCTACGGCTTCCTCTTCGCCGCCCTCTTCTGGTCGATCGTGCAGCCGTGGTGGAGCTTCCCCGGCGCCGTTCCCGGCCGGAACGTCTCGCTGCTCGGCCACCTCGCCGGCGTGCACTTGCCCGTCTGGGTGCTGATGACGTGGATGGTGCTCCTCGGCACGATCGTCCCTTTCGGCCTCGTCGTCGGCGCGCTGCGCCACGTTTCTGCGACGCGCGTTGGAATCGTCGCGATGCTCGAGCCCGTGGCGGCGACCGTCGTGGCCTACGGCTGGCTGGCCGAGTCACTGTCGGCCGTCCAGATCGCCGGCGGGCTGGTCGTCCTCGCCGGGATCCTGCTCGCGCAGAGCGCCAGGTAGGCCCTTTACTTGTTGAAAACCTGATATCCCTCGAACGAGGGACGCGGCGCGCGGCAATCGGCGCCAAAGTCCCCGCCATGCTCCGCCGGGTCGCGCAGAGGGTCGCCGGGACGTGTGCGCTCGCGCTCGCGCTCGCAGGCCTCACCACTGCAGCACTGACGAGCCCGGCTCAGGCGTCGCTGCTCAACGCGATGAACCGGACGCGTGCCGCCTACCACCTCGCGCCGCTGCGCGTCGATGCAACGCTGACGCGGGCAGCCGCTGCGCACACGGCCGACATGCTGCGCCGGCAGTACTTCGCGCACGGTGACTTCTCGCTGCGGATGCGCCGCTACCACGTCGCCGGCCGGCTCGCCGGCGAGAACCTCGCCTGGGGGATCGGCACGAGGGCGCAGGCCGGGACGATTGTCGCCGAGTGGCTCACCAGCTCGGAGCACCGTGCGAACCTGCTCAGCCCGACCTTCCGCCGCGTCGGGATCGGCAGGCGCGTCGGCACGTTCGCCGGCTACGCGGGCGCCTCGGTCGTCACCGCAGACTTCGCAGGCTAGGAGTAGTCGACGCCGCCGACGCTATCCGCGCCGGCGGCTATCAGGGGGAACCGGAGGGTTCCCCCTGGGAACCCCCTCCGTGCCCTTGCTTGGGCTCCCGCCGGGCGAAGCCCGGCTCCGCCCTCCTTGGCGCCCACTACCTATTCCGACTCCATTAGCGAGCGGAGCTCGCTGAGCTTCTCGCGCCGCAGGTCGTCGCGTTCGCCGCGGTCGATGCGCGCGAGTAAGTCCTCGACGAGCGGCGCGAGCTCGAGTGGGTTGAACGGCTTCGTCACGTAGTCGACGCCGCCGATGTCGAGCCCGCGCGCGCGGTCGCGGAACTCGGCGCGCGCGGTGAGGAAGATGATCGGGATGTTATGCGTGAGCTCGTCCTCCAGCAATTGCTCGGCGACACGCCACCCGTCGAGCGCGGGCATCATGACGTCGAGGAGGATCACATCGGGCCGCTCGTCGCGCGCCATCTCCAGCCCGCTCGGACCGTCGCTCGCCTCGAGCACCTCCATGCCCTCCGCCTCGAGGTTCACCCGGCACAGCAAGCGGATCGGAGCCTCGTCGTCGATCACCAAAGCCCGTGTCATGCCCCGGCGGCGGCTATACCCACGGCCGTTCCTCCTCAACCGCCGCGGAACCGGAAGCAACCGGGAGCTCGAATGTGAACCGCGACCCCCTTCCTTCCTCCGAGTCGACGGCGATCCTGCCGCCCATCGCCGAGACGAGGCCCTGTGCGATGAACAACCCGAGGCCGGTGCCCGACGACGTGACCGCGCCGCGGTAGAACTTGCGGAAGATCCGCTCCTGCTCGGACAGCGGGATGCCGACGCCTTCGTCCTCGACGCGCAGCTCGACGCCGTCGCCGGTTCTGCGCGCGGCGACGGTGACGGTGCCGCCGTTCGGCGAGAACTTGATTGCGTTGTCGACGAGCACCGCCAGGATCTGGCGCAGCTTCTCGCGGTCGGCCTGAGCGGCCAGCGGTTCATCGGGGAGATCGAGCACGAACATGTTGCCGTTCGTGGCCGCGTCGTCGATACCTTCGACGACCTCGGAGACGACGGAGCGCACGTCGGTCGGTGCAAGCGTCACCTGCAGGTCGCCGGTAGTCAGCCGCGCCACGTTCAGCAGTGCGTCGACGATCGACGTCAGCCGGTCGGACTCGGATGCGATGTAGCCGAGGAACGTCCGCCGCTGTTCCTCGCCGAATAGCACGTCTTCTCGCAGCAGGGTCTCGGCGAATCCGTAGATCGACGTGAGCGGCCCACGCAGCTCGTGCGAGACGGTGGCGACGAACTCGCTCTTCATTTCCTCGACGAGGCGGTCGGCGGAGATGTCGCGGAACGCGAAGATGCGGCCGGCGACGGCACCCGCGGGATCCCGCATCACCGCCTCGGTGACGGAGAGCCACACCTCCTCGGTGCCGCGCGCGATCGAGACCAGGCGTCCGGGGGGCTCGCCCTCGGACTCGAGGTCCCGCTGCAGCGCCTCGGCGACCGTGTGACCGACCGCCTCAGACGGCGGCACGCCGGTGATCCGTTCGGCCGCCGCGTTCCAGAGGACGACATGCCCGTCGCGGTCGACGGCGACGATCCCGTCGGCGATGTTGGCGAGGATTGCGTAGCTGCGCTCTCGATCGACCGCGACGGACGTGAACAGCTCCGCGTTGGACAGCGCCGCGGACGTGTTGCCGGCGAGCGCGCTCAGCGCCTCGATCTCCTCCTCGCGCCACACGCGGGGTCGCTCGCCGTACAGCGCGAGCACACCGTGGACGGTTCCCTCGGGGCCGATCAGCGGCACGCCGAGGTAAGCGGAGTAACCGGCGACGAGGACGGCGTCCACCGCGACATGGCGCTCATCCGTCGCGTTGGCAATCGCGACGGGGACACGCGACTGGTACACGTCGCCCGACAGCCAGCCGTTCGCAGGTGAGCGGTCGCCGACGAGCCCTTCCACACCGCTGCCGCTCGCCGCCGTGATGACGAGCTCGTCGCTTTCGAGCACGCGGATTGCGCACGCGTCGGCGCCGATGAGGCTCGGGGCCCGTTGCACGACCTCGTCGAGGATCGCGGCAGGATCGAGCTCCGTTGCGAGCAGGCTGCCGGTGCGGGCGAGCTGCTGCGCGAGAGCGCGCGCGCTCCGCTCCGCCTCGTACAGACCGCTGCGCTCGAGAGCGCCGCGCGCGGCATCGGCGAGATGGCGCGCGAGCTCGAGGTCGTCGTCGACGAGTCGCCGCGTGCCGTCGAAGAAGACGAGGACGATCCCGCAGCCTTCCCCGCGCGGGGCCTCCAGCGGCAGTCCGAGCAGCGAATCGCAGTCCACGTCACGAGCGAGCTCCTTCCACTCCGGCTCGAAGCGATCGTCGTCGGCGAGCGCGGACGTGGCGACCACGCGGCGCTCGTCCGTGCACAGCGAGAGCACGTCGGCGGACGCGGGTAGTCCGTCGCGAAGCGCGTCCGCGAGCGAGTCGGGGAGCTCGTAGGAACCTGCGAGCTCGAGCCCGGCGCCGCCCGTCGGCATCAGCACCGCCGCGAACGATCCTCCAAGAGCCTCGGTCGCCGCCTGCGCCGCGGCGTCGAGCGCCTCGGTGAGCGACAGCGGCCGCCCGAGCACCGAGGCGATCCGGTAGAAGCCGCGCTGTACGGCGGCCTGACGCGTGCGCTCCTCGTACATCTCCGCGTTGCGCAGCGCAAGCGAGGCGAGGGACGCGAACGCGCCGAGCACGCCGACGTCGTCCTCCGTGAACGAGCGCTCGCCCCCGCGGGACCCAACGCCGAGCACGCCGCGGGTCTCCCCCGACCACACGACCGGCGCGACGAGCGCGTCGGTGAATCCCTCGTACGCAGGATGCGGAACGGGATCGGTGAGCGAGCCGTAGTCGGCGGCGATCACCGGCGCGCCGCGGCGAATCGCCTCAGCGGCGACGCCGCGGTCGAAGGGGAACTCGAAGCCGACAAGCTCGGCCGGCAGCCCGTGCACCGCCGCGCAGCGAAAAACGTTGTGCTGGGGGTCGAGCAGGTACAGATCCGCGGCTGCGACACCGAGCAGCGACGCGATCTCGTCGACGAGCCGCTGCAGCACCGTCGCCAGCTCGAGCTCGCTCGTCACCTGCTCGGCGGCGCGCAGCAGGGCGGACTGCTGGCGCAGGCGCTGCTCGTTCTCGCCGAGCAGCCGCGCAATGTGCAGTGCAAGTCCCGCCTCGCGCGCGACGGCTTCGGCGATCGCGATCTCGGACTCGGACCAGGCGCCGGCCTTGGCACGGTGCAGCGCGAAGACCCCGACCAGCTCGTCGAATACGACGATCGGCGTGGCGAGCACCGCGCGGCTGCCGATCTGACGCAGCACGTCGAGGCTGCCGAGCGGGGTGTCGGCGAGGGCGGGATCCGCATCGACGTCGGCGATCGCGACCGTGCGCCGATTCCGCACGACCAGGTTCGATGCGGGCAGCTGCGACGCGAGCTCCCCAATCGGCTCGAGGCCAGGGGCGAACCATTCGGCTCCGAGCACGAGCGGCGCGCCGCGGTCGCCGAGGCGGACGAATGAGCGCGAAACGCCGAGCGCACGGCCGGTCTCCTCGACTACGACCCGGAGCACCGTCGGCAGGTCGAGCTCGCTGCGGAACTTCGCCGAGATGCGCGCAACGAGCCGCTCGCGTTCGAGCGCCTCGCCGAGCGCGGACGACGAGCGCAGTCGTCCGAGCGCGAGCGCCGCCTCGTTCCCGAGCGCCTGCAGCAGCACGAGCTCATCCGCGGAGAACGCACGAGGCTCGTCGAGGCTCGCGACCACGAGCACGGCGAGCACACGTCCCTCGGTGATCAGCGGCACGAAGCCGACGCTCTGCGCGCCGATGCGCGCGATGATCGTCCGGTTGACGAGTGCAGAGGACGCCGCGTCGTAGATCGCCAGCGGCGCGGCGTCGAAGACCGTGCTCGCCGTGCCGGACTGCTCGTGACGCAGGTCGTAGCGCACCTCGCGGAACCAGTCCAGGTCGTCTTGGCGGGAGCGCGCGAGCACGCCCACGCCTACGGTGAGGTCGTCGTCGATCAACGTCAACGCGCCGAACTCGACGTGGACGAGCTCGCACGCGTTGTCGATCAGGATCCGCGCGACTGCTTCGGGGCTCTCGGCGCCGACGAGCGCGCTCGAGAGGTTGGTGACTGCGGCGAGCTCGCGGTCGAGCTCCGTCGTCCGCGCTTCCGCTTTGCGCACTCGCTCGCTCCCGCTGACGAGCCCAACCTGAGCGAGCCGAGTGAAGAACAGGATCGCCGGAATGAGTGCAACGAGGAGCACAGCGAAGGAAAGCCAGAGGTGCCCTTGGAGCGGCCGCCGCTCGTCGAGGACGATCACGCCGTAGAGCGCCGCGATTCCCGCGACGGCGGGGAAGATCGTCGCAAGCGTCAGGTCGATCGCGCTCGCGCGGCGCCGGTCCCGCCAGAGCGTCGGGAGCAGAGCGGCCGCAACCGCGGCGTAGGCGACCGACAGCGCGAACAGCGGAATCGCGTTGAAGACGACTGACTTGGTGTCGTTCGTCACTGGGCGAAAGGAAGGATAGGCCTAGGACCGTGCGCCGTCGAGGGCGCGCCCGTAGGCCGACCTTTTCCAGAGTGATATCTGGATGCGTGCGGCTTGAAAAGATGGGCCGAGCGGCCTATTCACAAGTAAGGCAGCCGTGAGTAGCGTCCATCGGACTGGGCGATGCGAACCGCGGCGTGCGTACCTGGCCTAGCCCGCGGTGAGCACTTGAGAGAAGCCCGTCGCACCGACCCCCCCGAGCGACGGGCTTTTCTCTGTTGCTACGGCTCTAAGTGCCGTACGCGTGCATCGCTATAGGGGGCTGAGCTTGGGGCCGATTTGCAGGCGCGTGCGGCTAGCATGGGCTCAATGGTCAGACGGGTGCTTCTCGCTTCGCCCCGCGGCTACTGCGCCGGCGTCGAGCGGGCCGTCGAGACGGTCGAGCTCGCGCTCGAGCACTACGGCGCGCCGATCTACGTCCGCAAGCAGATCGTCCACAACGCTCACGTCGTGCGCGAGCTCGAGGAGCGGGGCGCCGTCTTCGTGGACGACGAGAACGAGGCGCCCGCCGGCGCGACGATCGTCTTCTCCGCGCACGGCGTCGCGCCGGCCGTGCACGAGCGTTCGGCCGCGCGCGGGCTGAAGACGATCGACGCGACGTGCCCGCTCGTGACCAAGGTGCATGTGCAGGCACGGCGCTATGCAGCTGCCGGCTACACCGTGTTGCTGATCGGCCACGCCGGCCACGAGGAGGTCGTAGGCACGATGGGCGAGGCCCAGGATTCGATCGTCCTCGTCGAGTCGGTCGACGATGCAGAGCGGCTGGAGCTGGAGGCGGACAAGATCGCGTACATCACGCAGACGACGCTGTCCGTCGATGAGACCGCCGAGATCATCGCCACGCTGCGCCGCCGCTTTCCGGAGATCTACGCGCCGAAGAAAGAGGACATCTGCTACGCGACCTCCAACCGGCAATGGGCGGTGAAGGAGATGGCGGAGCACATCGAGCTGTTGCTCGTGATCGGCTCGCGCAACTCGTCGAACTCGAACCGGCTCGTCGAGGTCGCGCGAGCCGTCGGTGTCGCCGCATACTTGATCGACGACGAGAGTGACATCGACGAGGCGTGGCTCGACGGCGTCGAGACGGTCGGCGTGACGTCCGGTGCGAGCGCGCCCGAGAAGCTCGTGGCGCGCGTGTGCGACTGGTTCCGCGCCCGCGGCGTCGAGCAGATCGAGCCGTATCGCATGGTCGACGAGGACGTGACGTTCAAGCTTCCGGTCGAGCTGCGTCGCGAGCTCACGCTGGCGGACACGCAGGGCTAGACCAGCCATGACAGGGGTCAGACCCCTGTCATGTCGGCACAAGCCTAGGCTGCAATCGTCGCGAAGGGGTCGCCCGCGACGAACTGCTCGATCCGCTGCCGCGCCTCATCGGGGTCGAATCCAAAGAGACGCAACACTTCGCCGAGTTGGAGGAAGCCCACGGGCGCGCGTCCGATCAACGCGGGGTAGCTCGACCATCGCCACTCGGCCGGATCGCTGCGAATGCCCGCCAGCACTGGGTTCATCGCGAGATACGCGACGAGCCACAAGAGGTGCGCGTCACTCTTGACGTGCACGGCTGCGTACCGCGCCCCGAAGACATGACCGTGCGCGGCATGGCGTTCGTTGAAGATCGCGCCGTAAAGCCCGTTCAGCCATTGCATCCCTCGCGACCGATTCGGCTTGGGCGTCGTGATGAGCAGGTGGTAGTGGCTAAAGAGCAGGCAATAGCTGTGGCAGAGCCAGCCGTAGCGACTGCAGGTCCGTTCGATCAGCTCGAGGAGCGTCGCGCGGTCGTCGTCCTGCGGCAAGATGAAACGGCCGGCTGAACTGCGCGTGAAGACGTGAAAGAGGCCTCCGGGGATCTCGATGCTCGGCGGCCGCGGCATCAGACGAGCGTAGAACGCTCGTGCGCGTCCGGGTGCGCCCGGCACTGAATCGTTGCACTCGACAAGTGCGTTCGAGCCATGTCAGGGGTCAGACCCCTGCCATGGCTCGTTAAGCCTTCTCGATTCGCAGTTCGCCCAGCTCGACGCTCGTTGCGAGCGTCTCCTCCTTGATGCGCTCGGCGAACTGGAGCAGATCTTCGTCCGGGATCCAGAGCCGGATGCGGTCCGTGAGCTCGAGCCCTGCCTCTCGGCGCATCGCGTTGACCGCATGGATGAGGTCGAGCGCGCGGCCTTCGCGCAGGAGCTCGTCGTCGAGCAGCGTGTCGAGCGCGACCGTGACGCCGTCATCCGCCGCGACTGCCCAGCCCTCTTTGCCGACATGCTCGACGAGAACTTCGTCCGGCTCCAACACGTGGCCGTTGACGCGGAACCGACCGCCGTCGAGCGACTCGAAGCGCCCCTCCTGCAACGCGGCGCGCACGTCGCGCAGCGAGGCGCCGAGCTTCGGGCCGAGCACCGGCAGGTTCGGCCGCACGCGCACTTCGCTTGCGTCGACGTCGCCGAACTCGATCTCCTTCACGCGCAGCTCCTCCGCGATCTCGTCGGCGTGCGGACGAGCGGGATCTGCTCCCGCGACGACGAGTCGCCGTAGCGGCTGGCGCAGCTTCAGCCCCGACGTCGCGCGCGCCTGATGCGCCAGCGCCACGACGCGCCGCACCTCGGCCACCTCCGCCAGCAACTGCTCGTCGATGTCGCCCGCCTCCGGCCAGCCGGCGAGGAACACCGACTCGTCCTTCGAGACGAGATTCCGCCAGAGGTGCTCGGCGAGGAACGGCATCACCGGCGCGATCACGCGCAGCGCAACGGTCAGCGCGTCCCACAGCACGCGCAGCGCGGTCGCGTCGCCGTCCCAGAAGCGCCGCCGCGAGCGCCGGATGTACCAGTTCGACAAATCGTCGATAAAGCGCTCGAACGCACCGGTGACACCGGGCGACCAGAAGCGCTCATACGCATCGGTCGTCTCGCGGACGAACCGTGCCGTGCGCGCGACGAGCCAGCGGTCGAGCGGCCTCAGCTCGCCCACCGGCGTGCTCGGATCGAAAGCTGCGATGTTCGCGTACGTGACGAAGAACGAGACGGAGTTCCAGAACGTGAGCAGCCGCCGCTTCACGTCGTCGGCCATCCCGTACCCGAAGCGCAGGTCCTGGCTCGGATTCTGCTCGCAGTACAACCACCGCATGACGTCCGCGCCCATCAGGTCCAGCGCCTCGTTCAGCTCGATCGAGTTCCCCCACGACTTGTGCATCTCTCGCCCGGTCTCGTCGAGCACCTTCTCGTACGTGAGGACGCTGCGGTACGGCTGACGGCCGTCGAGCGTGATCGCCATGAAGCACTGCGAGTAGAACCAGAGCCGGATCTGCTGGCGCATCTCGGAGACCCAATCGGCCGGGAACCATTTCTCCCAGTACGCGTGATCAGGGAGGTCGGCTCCGGTAAGGCCGGCCGCGGCGCCGGTCGCGTTCCCGCCGGGAACCCACTCCGCGTTCTGCCACCCAAGCGTCGAGAAGTCGACGATGCCGGCGTCGAGCCACGCGTCGCCCACCTCGACGATCCGCTCGACCTCACCGCCGCACTGCTCGCAGCGGATGCGTACGGCGTCGATCCACGGGCGGTGGAGCTCCTGCAACTGGTCGAGACCCGTCGTCGCGCGCGCCTCGAGCTCCGCGCGGGAGCCGATCACGTTCAGACATCCGCACGCGCACGGATAGAACGGCAGCGGCAAACCGAAGTAACGCTTGCGTGAGATGTTCCAGTCGCCCATGTTGCGCAGCCAGTCATCCATTCGCTTCTTGTACTGCGGCGGCGTCCAGGCAACGGTGTCGTTCGCGTCGAGCATCGGCTGCCTGATCTCGTCCGCAGAAATGAACCAGTCGTCGACGACGCGGAAGACGAGCGGCGTCCGGCAGCGCCAGCAGATCGGGTACCGGTGGATGATCGTGCTTGCGTCGACGAGCAAATCGCGCTCGCGCAGCGATTCGATCACCGGCTCCTCGACAGCCTCGGTCGTGCGCCCCTCGAGGTCGCCGTAGCCTGCAACGAACCGACCCGACTCGTCAATCGGCGCCAGCACCGCGAGGCCGTGCAAGCGCGCAAGCTCGAAGTCCTCGGCGCCGCAGCCCGGCGCGATGTGGACGATGCCTGTCCCCTCGTCGAGCGCCACCTCGTCCCAAGGAATGACGCGGTGCTCGACACCGGCCTGCGCCGGCAGGTCGTCGAACGGTCCGCGATACGCGAGCCCGACGAGCGCAGCTCCGCGTATGCGCTCGACGTAGACATCGTCGGGGAAGACCTCGACGGCGACCCAGTCGCCGTTCTCCCGCCGTCCGTACTCCGCGTCGGGCTTCACCGCCGCCGCGACGTTCGCCGGCAGCGTCCAGGGCGTGGTCGTCCACACGACCAGCGCTTCGCCGTCGCGCCCGGCCAGTGGGAAGCGAACGAAGAGCGACGGATGCTCGAGCTCCTCGTAGTTCTCTTCCCCGGACTGCTCGTGCTTCGACAGGGACGTTCCGCAGCGCGGGCACCACTGCGTGGAGCGGTGGCCCTTGTACAGCCAGCCGCGTCCGTGCACCTCCCTGAGGAAGCGCCAGATGTACTCGATGTTCGTGTCCGAGAACGTGTAGTAGGAGTTGGCCCAGTCCATCCACATGCCGAGCCGCTTCGACTGCTCGGTCTGGATCCCGGCGAAATGGGCGACGCGGTCCTTGCAGCGCTGCGCGAACTCGGCGAGCCCGTACTCCTCGATCTCGCGCTTCGAATCGAGCCCGAGCGACTTCTCGACCTCCACCTCGACGTGGAGTCCCTGGCAGTCGAACCCGTTCTGATAGCGCTCGTCGAACCCGCGCTGCGCCTTGTAGCGCTGGAAGACGTCCTTCAGCGTCCGCCCGTGCCCGTGGTGGACGCCCGCCGGGTTGTTCGCGGTGATCGGCCCGTCCATGAAGCTGAACGTGGGCCCACCGCGGTTGCGGTCGCGCAGTCGAAAGAACGTCCCCTCCCGATCCCACAGCGCGAGGATCTCCCGCTCGAGCTCGGGATGATCGGGCACAGGAGGCAGCGGCGCGAAGACGTCCGGCATGCTTTCGATTCTAGAGAGCGGGAAGAATCGGGCCTTCGACCGCGTTTACCCTCTTGTAACCCCAAGAAAGGATTCAACCCGAATGGCAACTGACGTCAGCGAGACCACGTTCGACCAGGAAGTGATCGAGGGCTCGAAGGACACTCCCGTCCTCGTCGATTTCTGGGCGGAGTGGTGCGGCCCCTGCCACGCCGTCTCCCCGGTGCTCGAGAAGATCGCCTCGGAGCGCGAGGGCGATCTCAAGCTCGTGAAGGTGAACATCGACGAGAACCAGAATCTCGCCGGGCGCTACGGCGTGATGTCGATTCCGACGATGATCCTGTTCAAGGACGGCGAGCCCGCCGCGGCGACGATCGGCGCGCGGCCCAAGGGCGACATCGAGAAGCAGCTCGGCCTGGCTTCGTAACGCCCGCGGCTGAGGACTCTTACGAGCCCTCAGCCATGTCCTTCTCCGGATGCGGCACGGGCGCGGCGGCGCGTTTCGCAGGCTCTTCAACGAGGCTCAGCACGCGCATCCCGTGGACGAACACGACGGCGCCGCCGAGCCAGCCGCCGAGGGTGAGCAGTCCGAACCCGACCAGCGTCAGGATTAGTCCGGTTGCGTGGACGTTGCCTGCAAGGAAGTCCTTGTGACCGAAGATCGCGGCGAGGCCGAAGAAGACCGTCGCGCTGACCATCGCGATCATGTGCAGCGTCGCGGTCTTCCAAGGCTCCGAGCCCCACTCGATCGACAGCCACTCGATCAGGCCGGTCGTTGCCGCGAGGACGGTCGTGATCAGACCCCAGATGAGAGCGATCCACCACGCCTGCGCGCCGACGTGGTTCGTGATGCTCAAGACGTCGCTGAGCGCCGCAACGGTGGCGAAGGTGTAGACGCCGATCGTCGCGTCGGTGAGCGGCGGGTGCAGCGGGTGGCCGGGAAGGCCTCTGACGAGATAGCTCAGCTTCATAGAGCCTCCGTTTCCGGAGAGCCTACGAAGAAACGCCCCGCTTAGTTGTCGTCGTTCTCGAGGTAGCTGAGGAACGCTGCGTGCTTGCCCAGCAGATCCTCGATCTCGGCGACGCCGGCTCCCGCCCAGTCCTCGATCCAGGTCTCGGACAGGTCGTCGGCGATGTAGTGCAGACCCCGTTCGCTCATGCGTCAATGATCGGACTTTCGATTCCTCGGTCAATGGGCCGCGCGGCTCATTTGCCGTGCGGTTCCGGCCTACCCCCATTGCGTAGGCTCCTCGACTTGTGGGGGGTTTTCTGATCGTGAATCCGCGCTCAGGAGCGGGACGGCGGTCGAGCTCGAGTCACCATTCGAACGCGGCTGAGAGCGCCGCCGGGTAATGGGTGAACGCGAGCTCGTCCCAGGGGATGTCGTGAGCCGCGAACCACTGCAGCTCGACGAGATCGTCGCCGGGGCGCGGATCGCCGTGACCGCGCGCGAGCCACGTCAGGCAGAGCACGATGCGGCCGTCGTACGGCTCGTTCCAGAGCCCGAGAAAGCCGAGGGGCTCGACCTCGAGTCCGGTCTCCTCGCGGACCTCGCGTCGCAGCGCATCGAGCGGCTCCTCGCCCTCCTCGAGGAAGCCGCCGGGCAGATCCCAATAGCCGCGCCGCGGCTCGAAGCGCCGGCGGCCGAGCAGCACGCGCCCGTCGTCGTCAAGGAGCACAGCCTCCGCGCCGGGCACGGAGCTTGCGTAGGCGACGAAGCCGCACGTGGCGCACTCGAGGCGCGAAGCGTCGCCGGCGAGCGCGGAGGCGCAGCGGGGGCAATACTTCCAGCCATCGATTGCACCCACGACCGAACGATATGAGTCCCCGCCACATCCCCGCGACGCAAGCCGAGCTGGCGCGCATCGGGTTGCTCGCCGAGCTCCCCGGCGAGCTGCTCGTGAAGCTCGCGCAGCGGATGCGCCGGGAGGAGGTTCCGGCGGGCGAGGCACCGGTGATCGAGGGCGAGGAGGGCGACCGCTTCTACGTCGTCCTGAACGGCATCTTCGCCGTCTCGAACCTCGGCTCGATGCCGCGGCGGATGCTGCGCACGGGCGACTACTTCGGCGAGGTCGCGCTCGCAATGGAGATCCCGCGCACGGCGTCGGTGCGCGCGCTCACGACGTCGACCGTCGCAAGCTGCGACAAGGAGACGTTCGACGAGTTCCTGCGTCCGCTGTTTGCGGACACGTCGTAGTTAGTGGCTCAGAGCCACTAACTCGTGAGGTGTCCGTTCCTAGGCCGGATCAACGCGGCGGGTGTGTGACAAATCTGAGTAAGTGGCTCAGAGCCACAAACTCTCAGGGGCCGCAGGTGCCCTTGCCGCGGAGGGCGGGGCCGCCGTTCTGGCGGAGGAAGAGCGGCCGGGCGGTCGGCAGCGGGCCGCCCGTGGTCGGGTCGGTCAGCCGCGTGTCGCCTGTGGCGATCAGCACTCAGCCGCGCGCGTCGAGCGTGTTCGTGAAGTAGTCGCCGAGCCGCCGGTCCTGACCCGTCGCGACGCACGTCGTCCCGCCCTGGCAGACCCACCCGATGTGCACGGGCCGGCCGGCCGTATCGACGACCGACTTCTGCAGGCTCTTGCCCCCTGCGTTGACGAGCGTCGCCTCCATCGCGTGGATGTGTCCCGCCTGGCAGTCGAGGTCGGGCAGCCCGTCCTGAGGCTCGGTCTGGTACCAGACGACCGAGACCTTGCCCGCGTCACCGGCGGCGATCCACGGCCAGAGGACGCGCGTCCCGGGATGCGCGACCGTGAGCGGCGCCGACCACGTCGTGCCGAGGTCCTTTGTCGAGACGACCATGATCGAATTCGCTGCCGGAGTGGGCGCGCCGTTGCAGCCTCCGCTCGTCCCCGCCTGGCGATCGTCGGTGTCCCACGTCAGATAAACAGTGCCGGCGGAGTCGATCGCGATCGCAGGCCAGTGCGCGTACATCGTCGTCCCGCGCACGCCCTCATGCGGCGTAAACGAAGAGCCGCCCGCGGACATGGTGCTCATCCCGACGCCGAAGCTGCCGTCGCCGTGCTGGAAGATCGCCGGCTCGACGAGCGCTCCGTTCAGGCTGTCGTAGTACAGCTTGCCGAACGCCGTCCACGAGCCGCCGTCGGGGAGCGAGCCGTTGTCGTTGATGCCCGTCGCGCCACACGTCGTGCCGCCGTCGTTGGAGACGAACACCTGGTGGCCGCTGCCGCTTCCTTCGACCGTGTCCGTGCCCATGAACACCTGGTTCGCCTTGCCGCCGGCCAGCCACGGCCGGTCGCCGTCGTGGCAGTCCGCCGTGCCCTTATCCCAGGTCCGGCCGCCGTCGATCGACGAGAAGAGCGCGTCGTTGACGAGGTCGATCCCCGTGTTGTAGACGCGGCCGCCCGCGTCCTGGGTCAAGTCGGGATCGCTGAATCCGGTGTTGATCGCCGGACTCGTCGGGCACGTCGTGCCGAGGTAGCGGTCGCGGTACCAGTTCGCGCCGCCGTCGGGGGACGTCCACACGTTGACCTGATTGCAGTAGTTGGAGACGAAGCTGAAGTCTCCCCACGGCGAGCTGACGATGCCGTCACGGTAGAGATGCGTCGTCCCTTCGTGCGCCGTGTAGATGAGCGTGCCGTGCAGGGTGTCGGCGAACACCTCGGGCTCACCACCGGCGAGCTGCTGGTCGACGTAGACGGGCGGGCCGAACCGGTCCGGGTTCGAAGCGGCCGTGCCGGCGCCCGCAACTGCGAGCGTGAGTGCCGCGAGTGCTGCGAGCGCGACAGGCCGCATCGGCCGTGTCCTCGCCCCGAAAGCGATTTCTAAACCAGCTTTGCTAGCAGCTCGCCGACCGCAGGTGCGAACTTGAAGCCGTGGCCGCTGCAGGCAGAGCCGACGATGACCCGGCCGTGGCGCGCGCAGACGAAGTGATCGTCGTCGGTGTTCGTATAGATGCAGGTCTCCGCGCGGAGCGGAGTCGGATCGACGTGCGGGAAGCGACGGCGGACGAGCTCGGACACGGCCGCGACAACCTCGTCGTCCGGCCGCCCTTCGGCGTCGGGATCGGTGGGCTGTCCGGAGTGGTGCAGGCCCGCCTTCACTCCCGCACCGGGCGCGCGCAGCGCGTAGAGCTGGAAGCTGCCGTCGCTCGCCCAGTCGATCACCGACGGAAAGGTGACTTCCTCACGCAGGGGGAAGTACGCGACGGTCTCACGCGTCGGCGTTGCAGGCAGCTCGACGCCGACGGACGCAAGCAGCTTCGGCGCCCAGCCGCCCGCGGTGACCACGACCGCGTCGTGCGGGAGCGACTCGAGCTCGTCGATGCGGGTTCGTTCTCGGATCTCCGCGCCGGCGGCACGCACGCTGCGCGCGAACGCCTCGACCGCCGCGTCCGCGAGCGCGATCCCCGCGTCCGGCGTGAAGATCAGCCGTTCGACGTCGTCGTAGGCGTAGCCGAAGCGCGCACGCACGTCCGCCGGCGAGAGCTCCTCGTAAACGACACCGCACGCGTCGAACGCTGCGAGCCGCTTGTCCGGATCGGGATCGGCGTCGATCAAACCATCGAGGGCGAGCAGCTTCGTGTTCGTCTCCCGCTCGAGCTCGCGCCACAGCTCGTACGCGCGCTGCGCGAGCCTGATCCAGTGTTCCTCGGAGTACGAGAGGCGGAAAATGCGAGACGTGCCGTGCGACGAGCCGCGCGTGTTACCGAGCTCGAACTGCTCGTAGACCGTGACGTCCTCGCCACGTTGCGCGAGCGCGCGCGCAGTCGCGAGACCCATGACCCCCGCGCCGACGACGGCTATCTTCATGCGGTAAGCCTCCGCTGCACCGCGGGGAACCCGCGGTGCAGCGCAAGGGGGAACCTCTCGGTTCCCCCGAGTCCCCCTCCCCGCCGCGTGAGCACGCTCACGCGGCAGTCTCCGCGAGCACGGCGTCGGAGAGCTTCGGCCATGCGGTGAGCGCCCAGTCGTCGAACTCGCGATCCGTCACGAGCGCGCAGGCGAGACCCGCGTCGGGATCGACCCACAGGAACGTCCCGCTGCCGCCGAAGTGGCCGAATGTGCGCGGAGAGTTGCGCGTACCCGTCCAGTGCCGCTCCTTCTCGTCGCGCAGCTCGAAGCCGATGCCCCAGTCGTTCGGATCCCAGCGGCCGAAGCCGGGCAGTACGCCGGCGAGGCCGGGGAACTGCACCGAGGTCGCCTCGGCGAACGTCTCGGGCGCGACGAGTGTCGGGGACTGCAGCTCGCGCGCGAGCAGCAGCATGTCGTCGAGCGTGCCGTGGATGCCCGCCGCTGCGGAGCCCCGCAACTCCGCCTTCATGCCGAGCGGCGTGAGCACGGCGGCGTGCAGATATTCGGCGAACGGCATCTCGGCCGCGCGTGCGACGTGCTCGGCGAGCCGCTCGAAGCCGGTGTTCGAGTAGATCCGGCGCTGTCCCGGCTTCGCGATCGGCGCGTCGCCCTCGAACGGCAGGCCGGACGCGTGCGCCAGGAGGTGGCGCACGGTCGAGCCCTCCGGGCCGGCGGGCTCGTCCAGGTCGAGGATTCCTTCCTCCGCTGCGATCAGCGTGGCGAGCGCCACGGCGAGCTTCGTCACCGACGCCCAGCGCAGCTCGACGTCGCGGGGGCCGTGCGTGCCGATCACGTCGCCGCCGCGCACGACCCCTGCCGAGGCGTGCTCGGCTCCCCAGTCGTCGATTTGCCGCAGGGCGTCCACGCGGCGCGATACTAGTCGGATGGATCGTAAGCTCATCTCGTCGGGCTCGTCGTTTGAGTCGAAGTACGGCTACTCGCGGGCCGTCGTCGCCGGCGGGCGCGTGTACGTCAGTGGCACGGCGCCGATCATGCCCGACGACGCCGATCCGCCGATGGATCCCTACGGCCAGGCGCGACGCTGCCTCGAGATCATCGAGCACGCGCTCGCGGAGGCAGGTGCCGGCGCGGACGACGTCGTCCGAACGCGCATCTTCGTCACCGATCGGGCGCACATGGACGAAGTGATGCGCGCGCACGGCGAGGTCTTCAGCGATGCGCGCCCCGCGTGCACCGGGATCGTCACGCAGCTGATCGACGAGCGCTGGCTGGTCGAAATCGAAGTGGAGGCGATACTCCCGGCGTGAAGCAGATCTACCCCGCCTCGATCACGGGCAAGGGCTTCGCGTCCGGCGGCAGCGTGCTCGACCACTCCTTCGGCAAGAGCGATCCCTTCACGCTGGGCGTCGAGGAGGAGTACATGCTGCTGGACCCCGAGACGTTCGACCTCGTGCAGCACGTCGACACGGTGCTCGCGGCGATGGCGGGACACGAGTTCGAGGCGCACGTCAACCCGGAGCTGATGCAGTCGGTGCTCGAGGTTGCGACGCCCGTCTGCCGCACACCGTCGGACGTCGAGCGCGCGCTGCGGCAGCTGCGGACCTACGTGACGGGGATCGCGCAGGAGCAGGGACTGCGCGTCGGCTCGGCCGGGACGCATCCGTTCAGTCTGTTCGAGCGCCAGCGCATCACCGCGCGCGACCGCTACCGGAACCTCGTCGATCAGCTGCAGTACGTCGCGCGGCGCGAGCTGATCTTCGGCCTGCACGTGCACATCGCCGTCGACGATCCCGACAAGGCGATCCAGGTCGTCAGCGGCCTGCTGCCGCACCTCGCGCCGCTGCTCGCGCTGTCGGCGAGCTCACCGTTCTGGCGCGGCGAGCCGACCGGGCTCTCGTCGTCGCGACAGATGGTGTTCGCCGCGTTCCCCCGTTCCGGCCCGCCGCCGCGCTTCCGCGACTACGCCGACTACGCGGAGGTCGTAGGCCAGCTGGAGAAGACCGGCTGCATCGCGGACTACACACACATCTGGTGGGACATCCGCCCGCATCCTCGGCTCGGCACCGTCGAGGTGCGCATCTGCGACGCGGTCACGCGCGTCGAGGACGCCGTCGCAATCGCCGCGTACTGCCAGTCGCTGGTGAAGCTGCTGAGTGACCGCTACGACGCGGGCGAGGAAATCCCGAGCTACCACCGCATCCTCACGACGGAGAACAAGTGGCTCGCCGCGCGCTATGGGCTCGAGGCGCCGATCATGGACCTCGCGACGGGACGGCGGAACCGGGTTCCGATCGCGCAGCTCGTGCGCCGGACGCTGAAGGAGCTGGAGCCGCACGCGCGCGAGCTCGGCGCCGAACGGGAGCTCGAGGGCGTGCGCGAGATCGCGAGTCGCGGCAACGGCGCCGATCTCCAGCAGCGCATCTTCAACGCGAACCGCGACATCGTCGAGGTCGTGCGCGAGATCGCCGACGCGACGGAGATCGCTCCCGTTCCCGCCTAGGCGCTCAACGGCTTGGCCCGCGCCGCGTCGAACGCGGCGACGCCTCCGTCGGCGCGCGCGGCGAAGATCCGTCGGCCGTCATGGCTGAATGCGAGCCCGATGATCGGGCTTCCGGCGTTCATTGGACCGTGCAGGACGTCGAACGCCGTGTCGTAGCCCCAGAGGCGCCGCCCGCTCGTGAAATACAGCATGCGCCCGTTGCGCGAGAGCGCGCTCGCGGCGAAGCCGCCGGTGCGGCTCGGTGCAAAGCTGCGCAGGTCGACGGCCGACTGCTTCTTCAGGTCGACGCGCGCGATCATGCCGAGCGTCCCGTTCGCCGCGTAGACGTCGCCGTCCGGGGCCAACGAGAGCGAGTAGTCGCGAAGCAAGCGAAACCGGTGCGAGGCCGACGGGAGATCGATGCAGACCGCGTAGGCGCGGCGCAGGTTCAGTGCATGGACGAATGCCATCCGCTTGTGGGTGTTCAAGTACAACGTCAGCAGCCAGGTGCCGTCCTTGGATGCGACCTGCCCGGCCGCCTGTCCCGTCATCAGCGGTTGTTCCGCCTTGCCCTTCTCGCGCAGCGTCGCAGTCCAGATGCGTCCGCGCACGAGGTCGAGCGCCTGCACGGCGTAGCGTCCGCTTCGGTAGTGATGGATCAGGAAGAGCCTCCGCGCGTCATTGGTGACGGCGTCGACGCTGTACACGCCGTGCAGCGTGCGCGCATGGAGCGTACGGCCCGTCACCGAGTCGATCAGGCGCACCCGAGTCGTCCCGCGCTCGTGGCGCGCGAGCGCGATCTTCGAGGCATCGGCCGAGACGGCGCCCATGCTCCACGTACCGAGGATCGGGAAGGTGTTCACGATGCGGCCGCTGTTCGCCGCGAACCGCTCGATCCTCGTCACGTGACCACGCTCCGGGAGCGCCGCGAAGTAGCTCGACCCGTCGGCCGAGACGCGTCCCTCCGGAAGGAAGAAAACCGGCTGGAGCGCGGCCGTGTCGTAGCCGACGAGCGGCCCGAGGCCGGCGCCTGCATGCACTGCGAAGCGCTCGGACTGCACAGGAGTCACGTGCACGCGCCGGCCGGTGGCGGCGGCGAGCACCGCGTAACGACCGTCCGCGCGCAACGCGACCACGCGGCGTCCGTCCGGCGTGAAGCCGAGACCGGCCACGGAGCTCCCCGCGTAGTAGTTCCGGGGGGCGACGACAATCGGGCCGCGCAGGCGCGCGTACGCGGTGTCGTAGAGCCACACCGTGCGGTCACCGCTGAACGCGAGCATTCGACCGTTCACGGAGACCGCGGCGTCGGGGCCGACGCCCCCGTTCGCGACCGGGATCGCCGTGAACCGGACCACGCGGCGCAGGTGCAGGCGGGCGAGGTCGACGACGGTCAGCCGGCCGAGCATCGGGCTCGCCAGGTAGAGCGAACGTTCGTCCGGGGAGAGCACGAGCTGCGTGGCCCCGACCGAGAAGTAGTCGCCGTGGAGCGGCACGTCGATGCAGTGCGCGATCCCGGTGCGGAGATCGAGCGCGTGCACGAACGCACCGCCGTTCGCCGTCATGTACAGCGTCAGCAGCCAGTGCCCGTCGTGGGTCGCGACCGCGCCCGACGCCGTGCCGTGCATCTTCTCGTCGGGCTCGGCGAGGCGAGTCGGAGCGAGCCGCCCGGTTACGACGTCGTACGTCAGCAGGTCGTACGTGGTGCGCCTCCAGTGGATCAGGAAGACACGGCGCGCACCGGGCGCGACGGCGTCGATCTGATACGAGCCGCGGAGCGAGAAACGCGCGACGACGCGGCCGCTCGAGCCGTCGACGAGGACGAACGGCGTCGTCTGCGTGACGCGCTCGGGTGCCTGGGCGAAGGCCAGCGTCCGTCCGTCTGCAGTCGCGGCGCCGAAGTACCAGCGTCCGGCGAGCGACCACGCGGAGCGGCGAGCGCCGGTGCGCGCGTCGTAGCGCACGACGGTCGTCGCCGTCTTGCCGGTGTGCGCGACGAAGAAGGTGCGCGCGTCGGCGGTCAGCGTCCCGCCGGGCAGCGCGAAGCTCCTGACGCGGCGGGCGAGGTCGTACGCGATCAGCGGACCCGTTTGCCCGCTCGGGCGCACGAACAGCAGCTTCGCGCCCGGAACGGCCTGGCTCGTCGTCCCGCACGTCGTCGGCGGGCAGCCGTCCGCGTGCGCGACGGCGGAGGGAAGAAAGGCGAACGCGAGCAGGACGGCGAGGCGCTTCACGGCTGGCTCCTTTCGTGGCTACCAAGGCATACGGGTACGGGACCTCGCGAGGTCCCGGGTGCGTATGGACCCGGTGGAGCACTTCGCTCGTATAGTCAGCGCGCGATGGCGGGCCTCGCCCGGAGCGAGCGTGCGCGGATCCGGCGCGCTCAGGCTGGATCGGTCTCGGACCTCGAGGCCCTCTTTCGCGAGCATTGGTCCCGTGCCTATCGCGCCGCGTATCTCGTCGTCCACGACGCCGCCGCCGCCGAGGACATCGCGCAGGAGTCGTTCCTCGCCGCCGTGCGCGCGCTCGACCGCTTCGACTACCGCCGCCCTTTCGGCCCGTGGCTGCACCGGATCGCGGTCAACCGGGCGATCGACTGGGCCCGTGCCCGCGCGCTGCGCGCGGAAACCGAGGAGCTGGACGTCGCCGCTCCGGATCCGCCGGAACACGGAGACTCGCTCCTGTCCACGCTTGCGTCCCTCGACCCCGACCATCGCGCCGTGATCGTGCTTCGCTACCTCCTCGAGTACACGCCGGGCGAGATCGCCGAGCTGCTGGAGCTGCCACGCGGGACGGTCAATTCCCGCCTGCGCCGCGGGCTCGACAAGCTGAAGGAGCGCGTCGAGTGAAGCGCGAGCTGCAGCGGATCGAGATCCCGGGCGAGCACGACGCTCGGCAGCGGACCTGGCGCGTCGTCGAGGCCGCGTTCGGCGAGCGCGAGCGCGTGACGTGGCCGCGCAGGCACGCGCGCTCGCTCGTCTTCGCAGCCGCCGGCGTAGCGGTCGTCGCCGCAGCAGTGACGCCGCCCGGACGCTCGGTCGTGAACACGCTGCGGGACGCGGTCGGCCGCGAGAAGGTCGTCGGCGTCCGGCCCGCGCACCGCGAGCTCGTCCGGCTTCCCGCCGGTGGACAGCTCCTGCTCGACTCCGCGCGCGGGCCGTGGATCGTGCACGAGAACGGCTCGCGCCGGCTGCTCGGTCCCGGATACAAGATGGCGTCCTGGTCGCCGCACGGCAAGTACGTGGCGGCCGTCCTCCGCAGCTTCGAGCTCGCCGCGCTCGATCCCAAGGGCAACGTGCGCTGGTCGAAGGGGCGCAAGCAGAGGATCGCCTTTCCGCGCTGGTCGTACGAGGGTTACCGCATCGCCTACCTCTCAGACGACACGCTGCGTGTAATCACCGGTGATGGAATGAAGGACTGGGGGCTCGGCAACGCCGACCCGAGCGTTGCGCCGGCGTGGCGACCCGGGACGCACGAGGTCGCGTACGTCGGTCCCGACGGATCGGCGCGCGTCGCCGACGCGGATGTGCGGAAGCTGCTGTGGCATGCATCGGTTTTCCCGGACCGCGTGCGCGGGTTCGCGTGGTCCGACGACGGCAAGCGTCTGCTCGTCCTCGGACGGACGAGCGTCCAGGTGCACCGCGCCGACGGAACGCTGATCGGCTCCAGCCCGACGAAGGGTCCCTCGACTGCAGCGGCGTTCGCACCGCAGTCGCACCGGTTTGCGCTCGTCGTCGGGGCGATCGTGATCGTCGTCGACGGCGACACACTGCGCTTTCCGAACCGAGCGCTGTTCACCGGCACGACGAATCTCAGCGGTCTCGCATGGTCGCCGGACGGCAAATGGCTCCTCGTCGGCTGGCCGAGAGCGGACGAGCTCGTGTTCGTCCGCGTCGGCTCGTCGCCGAAGAAGTACGCGGTCGCGAACGTCGCCGAGCAGTTCAGCCCGGGCGCGCAGCTGCCCGCATTCCCGCGGGTCGCCGGCTGGTGCTGCTCCTCCTAACGGCGTTAGTGATCGGCCACAGCGTCCTCGGGCGGCCGCTGCGCGCATACGAGGTCGGCAATCCTAAGAGCGCGGAGAAGGTGCTCGTCGTCGGCTGCATCCACGGCAACGAATGCGCAGGAACGGCGGTCGTCGCGCTGCTGCGGCGCGCTCGACCTCGCTTCGATCTCTGGCTGATCCCGAATCTCAATCCCGACGGCTACCGACGCGGCACGCGGCAGAACGCCGACGGCGTCGACCTGAACCGCAACTTCCAATCGAACTGGGCGCGCATCGGTCATCGAGGCGACCTGCAGTACTCGGGCCCACGGCCGTTGTCGGAGCCCGAGTCGCGCGCCGCCGTCGCGTTCATCCGCCGCATCCGGCCGCAGGTGACGATCTGGTTCCACCAGCCGCAGGACGTCGTGCGCGCGTGGGGGCAGAGCAAGCCGGAAGCGCGGCGCTTCGCCCGGCTCGCGGGGATGCGCTATCGCGCGATCGCGTGGCCGTACGGCACGGCCTCGAACTGGCAGAACCACGCGTTCCCCGGGACGAGCTCGTTCGTCGTCGAGCTGCCCGTCGGACCGCTGCGCGGCGCGGACCGGCTCGCACGCGCGATCCTCCGCCTTTAGAGGCTTGCTGTGGAACTACCGCACCTGTGGCTGGCGGCCCAGACACGGCGCATCTGAGCCCGATCGACCGCAGCCCGTACTGCTAGGAGGGTCTAGCGAAACACCCTAGCCCAGGTGGGATAAGGCTTCGCGGGTTGCGGTTCAGCATCGGTACCTCATTTCTCGGCGGGTTCTACCCCACCCGCAACTGCGGTTAGGCTCGCCTCAAGCTCCTCGGCCTTAAGCGACGGGGGCTCGTGTCGATAGGAAGCCCGAGCGGCGGCGCGGCGCGCGGAGTCAAGCAGTTCGCGTGTCAGGTCATCGAGGTCGGCCCGAAGGGGCCGATCGGTCGGGTTGTCGAGAAGCGTTGCGACCGTTATGAGCCCAATCTCAAGACCTTCTGTCTTTGCGCGCGCCACCTCTTTACGCGCACCGCCCGTGAATCCGAAAGCGATCATGTATCCCTTCTGTGCCCCATAGCGACGTATCGCTGTCTCAAACTCGTCGATTTTCTCTCGACCGACTCGGTCGACCTGTTTGACCTGCAAGGGGGCAAGCTCAAAGAACGAGTGGCCGTCAATTCCCATGTCGTGCGTTTTCCGAGAGGAATGCTTGCCGTGCAGCAAGTCAACGATCCAGTTCTGGAACTCAAAATGCTCAAGCTTGCGTAGGTCATCTTCTGTCTCTGGGAGGCCGTCGATCCGAAAGTCGTAAACGTGCGCGCGGTTCAAGCGCCGCCTAATAACGCGCATGGCTGTAGGGCTGATATCCATGCCGATCCACTGGCGACCAAAGTGCGCAGCGACCTCGATGGTTGTCCCGCACCCGCAAAACGGGTCAAGAACGATGTCTCCTGGGTTGCTACTCGCCGTGATAATGCGTTCAAGGAGCGCGAAGGGCTTTTGCGTTGGGTAGCCGATGCGCTCGCGCGCCTTGGCGTTTACCGCGTCGATGTCTGTCCAGACATCCTGTAGCTGAACGCCCTTCATCTCATCGAGATAGCGCTTGTAACGCGGCCACCCTCCGCGCGTGGGCCAGTAGAGAAGGCCAGCGGCATCCAGTTTTTCGAGGTTCTCGATGGTGAACTTCCAGTGGTTGCCTTTCG
>WNEY01005387.1_pt1 | contig 25559 bp, 21 predicted proteins | sample 5400531 | NCBI WGS metagenome assembly WNEY01 (sample SAMN13153338, study PRJNA577476) | soil metagenome | isolation source: 200 cm saprolite under Douglas fir tree site 1 | place: USA:California | collected 2015-04-18
AGGGCCGGGTGCGGCAGGGCCGGGTGCGGCAGGGCCGCGTGCGGAGGGAGGAAGCGGCGCACTCGTGCGCGGCGGGGGCAGCCCCCCGATTTCCAGGCCCGGGAAATAGCGTGCAAGAATCGCGTGAGCGCTCTGCCCGCGTTCAGCGAGGCGCGCTGATCCGATGACGCACAGGCCGACGCCGTGGCCGAAACCGTGGCCGCTGAAACGGTACGATCCGTCAATTTTCCGCAGATCGAACGCCGTGCTCTTGATGAGCTGCCACCCGAGCGTTCGGCCGACAGCGACGCGGAGATCCTGGCCCGAGATCTGATCGGGCCGTAATCCGTCGAGGCTCAGGAGCGAAACACGGCCCGACGCATTTCTCGCGGCAATCGTCATGCCTCGCAAGGCGTCGCCGCGAAACCCCGACGCGCGCAGCGCCCGCAGGAGATCCGCGTGCTGAATCTCGGCGGTCCACGACGGCACTCCCTGACACGCCTCGTCGTCGCGCGACGGCAGGAACGGCGGATCCTCCGCGCCGGGCCAGACCTGTGACGGAATCTCGGTGCGGCCGCCGCAGGACGCTGTGTAGTACACCGACGCGGGCGCGCCGTGCAGCAGCAACAGCTGACCGGCGGTGGCCTGCGCCGCGCGCTCGGTTGCGGGCGTGGACGTCCGCACGACCTGACAATGCGTCTGATCGCACAGATCGAAGCCGTCGGCGCGATGCCGGCCGCGGTTCGCGAGCGCGAACGTACGAATCGTGATCGCAAGAGCGTCGAAGGCCGAAGGCTGGCTGTCGCGCGCCGCCTCTCCCGCCAGCACGCGCGACACATATGCTTCGAGAGGCATCGCCGTTACGGTGTAACCACCTCCGGGACGGGAGATACCTACACGCAGGGTTCGGGGTTCAGGGTTCAGGGTGCTGGGTTCGTTCGGGTTCTGGGTTCTGAGCTCGTTCGCGTTCTCGGTTCTGGGTTCGTTCGTGTTCTCCGCTGCGCTGAGCACGGCACCCTGAACGGAGCGAACCTTGAAACCTGAGCCCTGAACGCCGAACCAGACGTGCGCGAAAGCGATGGCGAGCGCGACGACGAGCGAGCGGGCGAGCGTCATTGGTCGAGCCCGAGAAATGCTTCCACGTCGTGCCAGATGCGCGGGAGGCTCGCGATCAGTTGATGGCCATCATCGAGCAGCGAGAGCGTGACGTTCGGCCGCGTCTTCGCAAACGCCTCGACCGTCCGATAATCGACCGACTCGTCTCGCAGTCCCTGAAAGATGAGCGTCGGCTGCTCGATCGTGGCATTGAACGAGTCGTACCGCAGGCTGTCTTCGTAGAACGCGACATTCAGATCGCGCTCGGCGTTGTCGGCGTGGTGAAAAAACGAGAGGGCGCCGCGCCGGCGCCAGACCTCGATGCGCTCCGGCGGCAGCAGATGATGGCCCGGCTTCGCAAACATCACCGCCGGGGCGAGCAGAATGAGCCGGTCGACCTGCGCGCCGCACTGCGCCGCCGCCAGAATCGCGAGCGTGCCGCCGAGGCTGGATCCAATCAGCGTGACCGGCGCGCGATCGGGCGTCCTCATCTCGGCGCTCAGCTGATCGAGCATCCGCGTCAGCGTCATCGTCGCGAAATCCGGCTGGTTGAAGTCGGGGCAGCGGACGTCGACGCCGTGCTCACGGAACCGCTCGGTGAAATAGCGCACTTTCGTCGACTTCGGCGACGAAGCGAACCCGTGGAGGTAGAACACCCTCACAGGAGCGACTGACATCCCGGGCGGCACCGGCATTTGATCAGCGCGTCGCCGTCCGTATTGTAGTGATAGGTGATCTCCTCGCCTTTCCGTATCGTTCGAGCCGCGCGAATCCAGATCGTGCCGTCGACGATGTGAATGTAGCAGTTGGGATGACAGGAGTGGTTGACGTAGCGCGCCGCGTTGCCGCCGACCCCCGCGTCAATCACGGTGCGGTTCGTCAGCTTGAAGCACCAGATGTGGCCGCTGCGAATATAGCGGCGTTCGCGCTTCAGGCTCTCCTGGTTCGAGATTTTCTCGCCCGCGTAGTCGATGATGCGCGTGTTCTTCGGAATCCTCTGCGTGGCATAGAGGCCCGATCCATGTATCTTCGATCGCCGCTTTTCGAACATCCTCTTTAAGATAACCTACCAGACCAGCCAGGCCCACCCGACCATGTGCTGTGACGAACCGCCGCCGGCGCTGCTGCTCGACGCCGTCGCGCAGTTCAATCGAGGCGAGTTCTTCGAGCAGCACGAGACGCTCGAGCTGTTGTGGCGCGCCGAGCGCCGCGACATCCGCCATCTCTACCAGGGCATCCTGCAGATCGGCGTCGCGTTCCACCACCTGCGTCGGCTGAACCATCACGGCACCGTCTACATGCTGACGCGCGGACCGGCCTACCTCGCGCCCTTCGCGCCACGGTGCCAGCGCATCGATGTCGCCGCCCTCCTGCGCGATGCGGCCGCGGCGCGGCGGGCGGTCGAGCGCCTGGGGCCCGGCCGGCTCGCTGAATTCGACTGGCGCCTCGTGCCCAAAGTGCGGATAGAATGACGTCTCTCTGAAGGAGACACGCATGCGCCTCTTCACTGTGCTCGCGCTCTCAATCGCGGCCATCGCCCTGACCATGGCTCAGACCGGAAAGCAAATCGTCACGACCGGCGGCAATCCGAGCCTGCCGTTCAGCCCAGCCGTCAAGGCCGGGGGCCTCATGTACGTCGCCGGCACGCTGGGCACCGATGCCTCGGGCGCCCTCAAGAAAGGCGACATCAAAGCCCAGACGAAGCAGACGCTCGACAACATCTCCGCGACGCTCAAAGCCGGCGGCTCGAGCCTTGCGAATGCGACGAGCGTCCTGGTGTATCTGCGCAACGTTGGCGACTTCGCCGCGATGAACGAGGTGTACACCACCTACTGGACCAAGGATCCGCCGGCGCGCACCACCGTCGTCGTGCCGCAACCGCTGGCCAATGCCGACGGCCTGATCGAGATCTCGATGGTCGCCGTCCCGAACGGCGGCGAACGGGTGGTCGTACACCCGCGCGACTGGATCAAATCGCCGAGCCCGTACAGCTACGGCATCAAGACCGGCAACACGCTGTTTCTCGCCGGGCTCGTGAGCCGGAACGGCAAGGACAATGCGAACGTCAAGGGCGACATCACGGCCCAGACCAAGACCGTGCTGGACAATGGTGCCGCCATCTTGAAGGAAGCCGGCATGAGCTTCGCCGACGTCGTCAGCGCGCGCGTCTACCTCGCCGACGACACTACGTTTCAGGCGATGAACGCCGCGTATCGCACGTACTTTCCCTCGATGCCGCCGGCGCGCGCGACCGTGAAAACCGCGCTCGTCAGCCCGGACTACGTCGTCGAGATCACGATGGTGGCCGTCAAGGATCCCGGACGGAAAGCGATCACGACGCCGAACGCAGACGGGTCGGCGGGCACGCCGAACCCGAACCTGAGCTCGGCGATCCAGGTCGGGAACAGGCTCTACATCGCAGGATTGACCGGCAACACGCCGGCGAACAAAGGGGACGTGAAGGCACAAACCGCCGAAGTGCTCGCCCGCGCGGGGCGCACGCTCAAAGCCGCCGGCTTCGACTGGGCCCACGTCGTCGACGGCGTCGTCTACCTGCCGGACATGACGAAGTTCCAGGACATGAACGTGGCGTATCGCGAGGTGTTCAAGAAGGACTTTCCCGCGCGCGCCACCGTCGGCACCGGCCTGATGGGCGCCGACGCTGCAGTAGAGATCATGTTCACGGCGGTGCGGTGATCGTGACGGGATTCGGGACTCGGGCTTAGGGATTCGCGAATCCCGGTTCGCCAATCCCGATCCGAATCCCAAATCCCGAATCCCAAATCACGCCCCTACAACGTCGCGATCTCTTCCGCCGACCGGAGCGTCAGCGCCACAAACGTCAGCGTGCCGTTGGTGCATCCGCCGGTCGGCGGCGTGGGAGCGCCGACGACGAAGAGGTTTTCGTGGTCGTGGGTGCGGCCGCGGCTGTCGCAGACGCTCGTCGCCGGCTCGGTCCCCATTCGGCAACCGCCGCCCGGGTGATCGAGATAGTCGCCCTCGCTCGTGCTGACGATGCGGCCGTTGCTCGCCCTGGCCATTGTGGTGAAGACGCCAAGCACGTGCGCCTTCGTCGCCGCTTCACGCGCCAGCGTCGCCTCGTCGAAGTGATGCTCGATCTTGGGCATCGGGTCGCCGTAGCGGTTCCTGTTCGACGGATCGAGCGTCAGCCGGCTGTCCGCTGACGGGTGCACATCGACATAGGCACGCAGGCGCACGGAGCTCCCCTTCGAGCGCGACCGCCAGTCGGCCATCAGCTCATCGCCGAGCAGCAGTTTCCCGTCCGCGGCCCGCAGCCGCGGTTCGCGTCCGGCAGCGCTCTCCCATACGCGCGTGTCGTGCCGCACGAACGGCTTGTCTGCCGCGCACCGGAAATACTCGCGCGAGATGAGGCTGTGCGTCATGTTCTGACCGGGGAACGTCTGGTCGTCGATGTTGGCCGTGGCGTTGATGAACTTGTGGCCATTCATGTAGCGCCCCACCAACCCCGAGCTGTTGGCCAGCCCGTTCGGAAAGCGCGGGCTCGTTGACAGGAGCAGCAGGTGCGAGCTCCACGTGTACCCGGACGCAATCACGAACGTCCTGGCGCGGTACTCGATCGGATCGTTCGGCCGATCCTGATGGACGGCCCGTGCCGCGACGATTGCGTTGCGCGTCTCGTGGGGAATCAGGCGCCGCACCAGCGTGCGATCGTGGAGCACGATCTTTTTCGGCTCCATCAGCTGGCGGAACGTGAAGTCGGGCGAATACCGCGCGCCGGACGGGCACACCTCCCCGCACGTGTCGTACACGCAGCAGCTGCCGCGGCCGCCGAACGGCGTCAGGTTGCGCGCCATCGGCAGCGGCGAGAACGCGAGGCCGCTCCGCTCCGCCCACGACTTGAGGATCTGCAGGTTGTACGACAGCGGAATCGGGCCCTGCGGGTACGGCTCGGACCGCCGGTCTTCGGGGTGCGGGCTCGGCTCCCCGCTCACGTTCAGCCGCCGCTCGGCCTCGCAGTAGCAGCGTTCCAGCTCTTTCCATTCGATCGGCCAGTCGGTCGCCAGCCCATACATCGACTTCAGCCGGAGATCCTCCTCGGAGAACCGGTTGCAGGCGCCGCCCCAGTGCAGCGCCAGCCCGCCGACGGCCATCGTCATCGAGATGATGCCCTTCGCCTGCTGATCCTCGATGTAGTCCTCGGGCCACGGATGCTCGCCGTACTCCATCGCGCGCTCGCGATACCGGCCGCGATTCTGCACGTCGAAGATGGAGCGCCCGGCCTCGACGACGACGATGCGGATGCCGGGACGGAGTTCGGACAGCTTCTGGGCAAGCATCGCGGATGTGATGCCGCCGCCGATGATGCAGATGTCGGTTTCGTGTACCGCCACGGCCCTACCTCTCAGAAAACACCACGAAGGTCACGAAAACAGGAACGACGCGCAAGGCACGAAAGACACGAAAAAGGGAGTCTTGGGTTTCGTAACCGCGGACCACGCGGAGCAGGCGTTTCTCTCTGCGTGCTCGGCGCACTCTGCGGTTAAACGTGAGTCCGTTGCTCCGGTTTTCTCGTCGTGATCGCAATCGGACGACACACTTCGCGGTTGATGATCGCGTTGTAGCAATCGTCGTTCGCCTCGCTGCTGCGGAAATAGAACGCCATCAGGTCGGCGACCACGTGCTGGCCGGCTGGATGCCCCGGCAGTCCCCTGACGCCGGCCCTGGTGAGCGCAGCGTCCAGGATCGCGCGCCGCGTCTCCGGTTCGAGCGCCGTCCAGCGACTGCCCCTGGCGCGCGCCTCGGCCTCGAGCGCCGCAAGCTGCGCGAGGTAGATCGGCACCGGCGACGCGCCCGAACGCTGCAGCCGCGGATGGCCGTAGCCGTGGGCCAGCGCCACGCCTTCGCGATAGCCGCGGGTCCACTCGACGAACTTGTCGGCGATTGCGCGCACGCGCGCCGCCCCGAGCGACATTGGCAGGACCGTCGGCGCAATCTCCTGCAGAACGGCAATCGCGTCGGGCGTCAGCGCGCGCGGCTGCGCGAACACGCGAACACGCTCGAACGGCAGCATCGCCGGAATGGCGGCCAGCCACTGAAGCACGGTGCGTCTTTTCATGCGATCTCTCCCGCTGAATGAGGAATCGTAGCAGACGCTGCTATAGTGGGGAGATGGAAGGCATTTTTGCCGCCTGGGGACGCATTCTCGGGGGCTACACTCCCGCACTTTCCATCGAAATCACCCGCGAATGCCCGCTCCGCTGCCCCGGCTGCTACGCCTACGGCGACGATCATCTCGGCGGCGACGTCACGCTCCGCGAAGTCCGCGATTTCAAGGGCCAGGAGCTCGTCCACGGCGTCATGGCGCTCGTCGATCGCCACAAGCCGCTGCACGTCTCGATCGTCGGCGGTGAACCGCTCGTCCGGTATCGCGAGCTGACCACGATTCTGCCGCTGCTGTCGCAGCGCGGCGTTCACACGCAGCTCGTCACGAGCGCGGTCCGCGAGATTCCCGCGCAATGGCGCGACATTCCGCGCCTGTCCATCGTCGTGTCGATCGACGGCCTGCAGCCGGAGCACGACGTCCGGCGCACCCCCGCCACCTACGACCGCATCCTCAAGCACATCGCCGGTCATCGGGTGACAGTCCATTGCACGGTCACCCGGCAGCAGGTGAATCGGGCCGGCTACCTCGATGAGTTCCTCCGCTTCTGGTCGCCGCGCCCCGAGATCGACAAGATCTGGTTCAGCCTGTATACGCCGCAGCTCGGGGAAGTGTCTGAGGAGCGTCTCCGCCCTGTGGACCGCGAACGCGTGATCGCCGATCTCCTCGCGCTTCGCCTGCGCTATACGAAGCTGAAGATGCCGCAGGGACTGCTCGAAGTGTACGCGGAGCCGCCGAAATCACCCGATGAGTGCGTCTTCGCTCGGACGACGTTGAGCATTTCCGCCGATTTGACGACGAAGATCACGCCGTGTCAGTTCGGCGGCGTGCCGGATTGCGGGAACTGCGGCTGCCTCGCGTCAGCAGGGCTCGCGGCTGTCGCACGCCACCAGATCCTCGGATTCATTCCGGTCAGCCCCATTTTCTCCGGGTCGCTGAAGGTCGGCGCGCAGATGCGGCGGCTTCGCCCAATCGAGCCGAGCGCGGCCTGATGCTATAATTTTCGGTCTTGACGATCAGCACAGTCAGCCGTAAGGCACGGTCGCTGCGGGAGTTTGCCCGCGGGCTCGTCCATACGGCGCATCCGCTCCTCGTGCAGATCATTCCGATCCGCCGCTGCAACATCGACTGCGGCTACTGCAACGAGTACGACAAGGTGTCGGCGCCAGTGCCGGTGGCCGTGTTGAAGCCCCGGATCGACAAGCTGGCCGAACTGGGGACATCGGTCGTCGCCTTCAGCGGCGGCGAGCCGATGCTGCATCCCGATCTCGACGAACTGATCCGTCACATCCGCAACCTCGAGCCGGACGAGGTGTCGAAGAAAAGTCTGCGGCTCCTCGACGGCAAGCTCCAGCATCTGCGGGAGCACGCCGTCTTCGACGTCAACATCAACTCGGTGCTCGGCGGTGGCATCAAGAACCCGGAAGACGCCCGGACGATCAACAACCGCGCGCGTCAGCTGGGCTTCTCGACCTCCATCGGCATCATTCACGACGGCTCGGGCCGGCTCAAGCCGCTCGGCCCGGTGGAGCGGAAGGTCTACGACGACGTGTCGGCCGCCATCAGCGGCGCCGGGCAGGTCCTGAAGAATCTCTACTCGGGCATCCGCAGCTTCCAGGACAACCTGGCGGACGGCAAACCCAATGAATGGCGCTGTCGGGCCGGCGCGCGCTACCTCTACGTCTGCGAGGACGGCCTCGTGCACTACTGCTCGCAACAGCGGGGCTATCCCGCCGTGCCGTTGGAGTCGTACACGACCGACGACATCCGGCGCGAGTACGACACGCCCAAGCCGTGCGCCCCATACTGCACGGTGGGCTGCGTCCACCGCGTGTCGACCATGGATTTCTGGCGGTCGCCGCAGGATGCCCGTCTCAAGACGCGCGCGACGAAGACCGCCTGACGACTACGACTACCCATTGCCCGCTGGTCGTTAGGACGCGGCCGCAAGCTGCTTCTCTTCCTTCTTCTCCGCCTTCTTCTCCTTTTTCAGCTGCTTCCGCCCGCTCGGCGTCTCCGCCCAGTCGTGCTCGAAGACCTCTTTCATCTCGCGGACCACGGTCTCGTCGGTGATGATGACGCCGACCTCGCGGCGCTTCTCGAGCTCCAGACGGCGCAGGCTCTGGCTGCCCATGAACGCGCGCTTACCGTCGCGGATGATCGCGCGGATGTGCAGTCGCTTGCCGGCAAATCTTCCGCTCTTCAAGTTCCATTTCGCTTCGACTTTGCCGATCACCCGCACGTCGACGCCCTTCCTGATCCGGTCGCTGATGATCCGGAGCATCGAATCGTCGCTCACCTTTGGGTCGTAAATCAGAAGCTGTTTCCGCGCGCCGCGCAGGAAGCGCGCAAGACGCTCCCGCGCGTTTTCCGGACTGACCACCAGGCGCTCGTAGCCAGGCTGGTAGGGCTGGCGATCGAAGTCGGCCATGAACAGTTTGGCCGCCTCGTTCACCAGCTTCTTGTTCTTGGTGATGACCCCGAAGCTGCGGCTCTTCTCCATGTCGAGGCCGGTGAAGTTGAAGCCGTACACGTGGAGGATCCTGCCGTCGAGAATCATCAGCTTGCCGTGGTAGCGGATGAGGTCGTCGGCGGTGCGCGACACGGTGACGCCCGCTTCCAGCAGATCCATCTCCAGCTTGCGAAGGCTCTTGGTGCCGCCGCGGTTCTGGTGCGCCGTGAGCGCCCGGACACGAACGCCGCGCGCCACCGCCGCCGCAAGAGCTCGCGCGATCTCCCCGCGGTCGAGCCGGAAGATCAAGAGATCAATACTTCGCTTCGCCTGCTTGATGGCGTTGACGACCGGGGTAATGCCGGCATCAGGTTGGACAATCAGCTTCATAAGTCGTACTGGCCAGCTCAGCCAATCACGGGCGCGCGCCACCCCCAGCGCCTTGTTCAGCCGGAGCAAGTTGTCGGCCAGACTCGGCGGCCAGCTCAGGGGTGATTAGCCGGACCGCGACGAGTCGATGAAGGCGGAGACCACGTACACACGGTCCGCCAAGGAACGAGGGGCGCTGCGTACACTCGGTCCGCCCGAAGGGACGCTACACACGTATCGGCTCAACGGCCCGCAAATCGTAGGCGGACGCCACCGTTCACGAGGCGCGGCGATCCGATCGTGGTTGGCAGCGTTCCGACGAAATACTGCTGGTCGAGGAGGTTCTGGACGCCCAGAAACACGTCGAGGTTGCGCGTGATCGTTCGAGACGCGCTGAAATCGACCACGGTGTAGCGCGGCAAGCCTGGATCGGTTGACGCGCTGTACCCCGCGTCGGCCAACGCCGCCAACGGCACGGCCCGCACGTTCTGGTCGTCGTCGAATTGGGCGCCGAGAAACTGGAGGCCCAGCGCCAGAGTGGCGTACTTCGGGTTGGCATACGCGACGTGTACCGAGCCGCGATGCGCCGGCACCTGCGGCAGGAACTTGCCGACCAGCGAGGCGTTGGCGACGCCGCCGTCGGTGACGGTCGCGTGGTTGTAGAGATAGGCGGCGTTGAACCGCCAGAACGGGTCGGGGCGGTATTCGACGTCGGTCTGCAGCCCCCAGATGCGCGTCTCGCCGAGATTCTGACGCTGCTGCGTCACGTTCGCACCCACCGTTGTCAGCGTCACGTTGGACACCGGATTCGTCACGCGGTTGTCGAACCACGTTGTACGCCAGGTGACATCGCGGCGGGGCGCGACGTTGACCCCAACTTCGCCGCCCACCAACCGCTCGGGACCGAGGTTCTCATTCGCCAGCGTCAGGACCGTGCCGACGCGGAACTGGCGATACAGCTCGTTCAGAGTCGGCGCGCGGAAGCCGGAGCCGATGTCGGCCCACGCGCTGAGCCAATTGGTCGCCTGGTACCGCGCCGCCGCCCGCGGGCTGAAGACAGTGTCCACGCGGTCGGGCAGCGACGGCTTGTTGTTGACCACGGTGCCGGGAATCACCGCGGTCTCGAGATTGTGCGCGTCGTAATTGCGCCAGTGATCGACCCGGCCGCTCAGGGTGAGCGTGAGCTTCGGCAGCGGCGTCAGGATGTCCTGCAGGAACGCACCGGCGCTCTGCTGCGTGCCGCCCGAGACACGCTGAAACGCCAGCACGGCGGCCTGCACCGGCGGTGTGACCGGCCCGGTCACGGCGTTGTACGAATCCTCCTGGCTGTCGCCATCTACGCGGCGCAGGTCGGTGCCGGCGCTGAAGTAGTTCGACCGGCCGAGCGCCTTCGCCCACTGCACCATGCCGCCAACCGCGGTGGTGGGCACGTGCTGATCGATCGTCAGGCGCACGATGCTTCGCGGCGCGACCGTCGCCGACGGCGCGGTGACGGCGAGGAAGGTACTGTGGAAGTTCTCGAAGTCGGTGAAGAGGCTCGCCTGCAGCTCGCTCTGATCCGGCATGTGGATCCGGACGCCGCCGCTCGCCGATTTCCACCGCGTGTCGTTCACCTCGTTCACCTTGCCGTTCCCGCGGTCCTCGCTGAAATACCCGGCGCGCACGAACGCCTGGACGCGGTCGGTCGGGCTGTAGTCGAGCTTGCCGTTGAAGTTCTGAAACTTCACCGTCGCGTTGTTGTCGATCGGCCCGCGCTCGCTGGCCACCACGATCGGAAAGCCCTCGGTGTTGAAGAAGCTGCCGTTCACCGCGGCGCCGAGCTTACCCCAGACGTCGCTCGCCGAGTAATCCAGCTTCGGACTGTTGCGATTGCCATATTGCGGCTTCAGCTCGAGCGTCCGCCGCGCCGCCCGGTTGCTGACGATGTTGATGACGCCACCCATCGCGTAGTTGCCGTACAGGCTCGAGCTCGATCCGTCCACGACCTCGATGCGGTCCACGCTCTCGAGCGGCACGCGCGTCCAATACACCCAGCCGCCGAACGGATCGTTGAACGGCGTGCCGTCGACGAGCACGAGCGTCCGGCTCACGCCGCTCGGGCCGATGCCGCGCAGCGACACGCCCTGTGCCGTCGGATGCGACGACAGGCTGCTCGTCCGCCGGAAGAGGCTGAAGGTTGGAATCTGCCGCAGCACATCGTCAGCGACCACGGCCGGCGACATCCTGATCTCTTCGCTGTGCAGCACGTTCACGCTCGCGGCGATGTCACCGAGCCGCTGCTCGGTGCGCGACGCGGTCACCGTCACTTCTTCGAGGAGCGTCGCCGGGCTGAGGACGATGTCCAGTGCCCGGGAGCCTTCGCTGACGCGCTCGGTCTTTTCAGCGAACCCGCCGGCGCGCACGATGACCGTCACCTCGCCCGTGGCGCTCGTCTCCACGGCAAACCGCCCGTCGGGCCCGGTCATTACGCGCTGCTCGGGACCGGACGCGGCACGCACGATGACCCGGGCGCCGGACACCACGCCGCCCGTCGAATCGTGCACCACTCCGGAAATCGAAGAGGCCGCCAAAGCCAGAATGAATGCCGCAATCACTGTCTTCCTCCAGAATCTGTATCGTAACGTCCGGCGGTCACTGCCGCACGGCAGCCTGATTCAGCGCAAATGCAACGAGCGCCGCATCCTCGCCGCCGCCGGTGGCGACGACGATGAACTGACGGCCGTTCGTCGAGCGATACGTCATCGGCGTGCCGTTCGCGCGGCGCGGCAGCGGTGTGCGCCACACGTCCGCGCCGGTGGCCGAATCGATCGCATGCAGCGCGAGGTCGCCGCCGCCCGCGAACACGAGGCCGCCCGCGGTGGCCACGACCCCGGGCGCCCCGGCGACGCCGAGCGCCGCGGGGATCGCGACACCCTTGAGCGCCGGGTGCCGCCGCAGCCACGGCGTGTCGCCGAACGGCACGCGCCACCTGATCGCGCCGCGGTTCAGATCGATGGCCACCAGATGCCCATACGGCGGTTTGAGCAGTGGCAGGCCGTCCATGAATTCGGCGTTCGTCTCGCCGACGCGCGTGAGCTCGGCGTCGACCTCCGACGCCCGCGGGTTCGCGCTCGATCGATCGGGCTTGCCGACGCGGACGATGTTCGCCTGGTTCGACGTCTTCACGAACAACACTCCCGATCGCGGATCGAACGCGCCGCCGCCCCAGTTCGCGCCGCCGATGAGTCCCGGCCGCTGCACGGTGCCCTGAAGCGTGGGCGGCGTGAACAACGGTCCGATGCGGTACTTGCCGAGCTCTTTCCGCGCCGCGGCCCCCGCCTCCGGTGTCAGATCGAACGCATCGTCGAGCGTGACGCCCTGTTCTGAAATAGCGGGAGGCCTCGTCGGGAACGGCTGCGTGGGCCACGCATGTTCGCCGTCGATGTCGCTCGGCGGAACGGCCCGCTCCTCGATCGGCCACACCGGCTTCCCGGTGACGCGATCGAACACGAACGCAAAGCCCTGCTTCGTCAGCTGCACGACCGCGTCGATCGACCGGCCGTCGACGCGAATCGTGACGAGGTTCGGCGGCGACGGGTTGTCGTAGTCCCACAAGCCGTGATGGACGATCTGATAGTGCCATTTGCGGACGCCGGTCGCCGCATCGAGGCAGACGATTGATTCTGCGAACACGTTGGCGCCCGGACGCCGGCCGCCGAAGAAATCGTTGCTCGGGGTGCCGAGCGGGACGTACACGAGCCCGCGCTCGGCGTCGAGCGTCATCGGCGGCCACGCGTTGGTATGGCCGGTATAGCTCCACGAATCGGCGCCCCACGTGTCGTTCCCGAACTCGCCCGGCTGCGGGATCGGACGGAACGACCAGACCTGCCTGCCAGTGTGCGCGTCGAACGCGCGGATGTCGCCCGGCGGATCGTTGCGATAGACCAGCCGGTCGCCGACGCCGTTGCCGAGGATCACGAGATCCTTGTACACGATGGGAGGCGACGTATTCGTGTAGTGCGTCTTGTTGATCTCCCAGACGAGGCCTTTGCTCAGGTCGGAGACACCGTGCGTGCCGAAGGCGTCGACCGGCCGCCCCGTGGCGGCGTCGAGGCAGATCAGGCGGTAGCGGCTGTTGATGAAGATGCGCAGGGCGTTTCCGGCGGCGCCGTCGCGCCACGCCGCCACGCCGCGATGCACGAAGCCGGTGCCGTTCGGCGGCTGCCCGTCTTCGTACGCTTTCGGATCGAACGCCCACAACTCCGCGCCGGTCTCGGCGTTCAGCGCGACAACCCTGTTGTACGGCGTGCTCAGGTAGAGGACGTTGCCGATCATCAGCGGCGTCGCCTGGAAGTTGCCCGGGCGCGTGCCGAACGCGTCGAGCGCCTTCTCGCCGGTCGACCACTGCCACGCCACGGACAGCCGCGACACCGTCGAGGCATTGACGTCGGTCAGCGGCGAGTACTTCATGCCGCCCTGGTCGCCCCCGTAGAACGGCCAGTCCTGTTCACGCGGGTCGGGCGCGAGTGCAACGGCCCCTGCGACGAGCAGCGCGGCGAGCACCGGTTTGAACATGGGTCGAGTGCGAGGATTATAATGCGCCCCATGCGATTGAAAGCCGCTTTGTTTGCCGCCGCGCTGTCGCTGCTGGTCCCGACTCTGACCGCCCAGAACCAGACCGTCCGGATCCATGCGGCGGCCGTGATCGACGGGAGCGGCAGGACGCTGCGCAACGCCACTGTCGTCGTGCAGGGATCCAAAATCACGTCGATCGACACCGGAAACGCGGCGGGCACCACTTACGATCTCGGACAGCTGACGATCATGCCCGGCCTGATCGACGTCCATGCCCACGTCGGCTGGCACTTCGACAAGGACGGCCGCTATGCGGCGCGCCCGGGCACGCCGGCGCAGGAAATTCTCTACAGCGCCGAGAACGCCTACGTCACGCTGCTCGCCGGCTTCACGACCATCCAGAGTCCCGGGCAGGCGAACGACGTCGAGCTGCGCGATGCGATCAACCGGGGCGTCTTCCCGGGCCCGCGGATCCTGACGTCGATCCGCCAGCTGAACGAGCGCAGCGGGACGGCCGACGAGATCCGCCTGAAGGTCCGGCAGCTCAAGACCGACGGCGCCGATGTCGTGAAGATCTTCGCGTCCGCGAGCATCCGCGACGGCGGCAAGCAGACGATGACCGACGATCAGCTGGTCGCGGCGTGCGGCGAGGCGAGGGCGCAGGGGCTGCGCACGATGGTGCACGCGCACAGCCCGGAATCGATCCGCGCCTCGGTCAGCGCCGGCTGCCAGCAGATCGAGCACGGCGTGTTCGCGACCGACGACGTGCTGAAGCTCATGGCGGACAAGGGCGTGTACTTCGATCCGAACATCGGCGTCGTGCTGCAGAATTACCTGAGCAACAAGGCGCGCTTCCTCGGGATCGGCAATTACAACGAGGAAGGCTTCAGCTTCATGGAGAAGGGGCTGGCGCTGAACGCCGCGATGATCAAGAAGGCGGTCTCGACGCCGAAGCTGAAGCTCGTGCTCGGAACCGACGCGGTGGCGGGCGCGCACGGCCACAATGCGGACGAGATCGTCGAGCGGGTCCGGCAGGGCAATCAGAAGCCGATGGACGCGATCGTGTCAGCGACGTCGCTGTCGGCGAAGTCACTGAACCTGGACAAGTCGATCGGCACGCTGGCCGCCGGTTACGAGGCCGATCTGATCGGCGTGGACGGCGATCCGACGACCGACATCACGGCCGTGACGCGCGTGGCGTTCGTGATGAAAGGTGGGCGTGTGTTCAAGCACGTCTCCCCCGCCACGACGCGCGTCGGCCGGCCGCCGGGCTCGCGCTAGTGCTTGAACCGCTCGCGGCGGGCGATCATTTCGGTGACGCCCACCTCGAGCGCGTGGACCAGCGCGATCGCCTGCTTGTCGGGCGCGATCGCCTGCATGTACTTGAGAATCGACGGCCGCTCGATCGACAGCTCGTGAATCGTCATCGTCGTCTCGAGGACTTCGACGGAACGATCAGGGATCGGCGGATCGGCCAACGCCGCGACGGACGCCAGGTCGACGGGGGTCGTTGATTCCGGAGCATTCTCAGGCACGGATCCCCTCCATGCTTTACAGTTCCGCAAGCGCGGTGCCAGGTAGATCCAGTGCAGATTTGGCGTGTCCTGCGATGGAGTGTCCCAAGACAGCGCACGCCGATCACGATATTCGGCGGCGCAGACGGGCGATCAGGGCGACGAGGTCTTCGGGCAGTGGCGACTCGAAGCGCATCTCGCGCCCGTCGGCCGGATGCCGGAACGTCAACCGCCGCGCGTGCAGCGCCTGGCGCGGAAAGGCGATCGAGCGCAGTTCGTCGGGCCCGTAGATATAGCGCCGCTCGCCGATCAGCATGTGCCCGCGCAGCCGCGCCTGGATCCGGATCTGGTTCCGCCGTCCCGTCACCAGCTGCACCTCGATCAGCGCGGCGCCCGCCAGCTCCTCGATCACCCGATAGTGACAGACGGCCTCTTTGCCGCGCGGATCGCGCGGGTGCGTCTCCTTCTGAATCAGCGCCTTCAGATCCCACACGAGATGGTCCCGCCACGTGCCCGAGCGCGGGAAAGGATGCCCGTAGACGACCGCCTGATACACGCGCTCCGGTTGATGGCGCTTGAACTGCTCCTTCAGCATCTCCTGCGCCGCCGCCGTCTTCGCGAAGAGCACGAGGCCCGACGTGTCGCGGTCGATCCGATGGACGACGAATGGCCGCCGCCGTCCGCGCCCGCGGAGGTACGCCTTCAGATCTTCGAACACCGAGCGCGCGTCGCTGCGCCGCTGCGGCGGCAGCGGCACCGCCAGCAGGCCCGCCGGTTTATCGAGCACGATCAACGTGTCGTCCTCGTGCACGATCGGCAGATCGCGGTCGTCGCCGAGCGTCGCGCGGCGCTTCGCGCTGCCCGGCCGATCCATCCACAGCCGTACGACATCCCCTGGTGAGAGCCGGACGCCCGCATCGGCGAGCGTCATCTCGCGATCGTTGACGAACACCTTGCCGCGCTCGAGCGCCGTGGCGGCGCGCCCACGTGAGCCGGCGCGACCCGGCGCGGCGACGTATTTGTCGAGACGGGTTCCCGCATCGCTCGAATCGACGGTCCACCGCGGGCCGGTCACACAGCTACTCGGTTGCCGCATCGGAAACGCGGTGCCAGGCGCGCAACGCGCCGAGCACGTTCGCCCAGTCGTCGGTCCACGCGGCCGACGCGCGAAACGACGGGGGCGCCGGGTGGGCCCACGGCGTCTCGGCCATGCCGGCGCGCGCGGCGCCAGCCGCGCTCGGCGCGACGAGGACCCACGTCGACGCGGCTTCATACTCGGTTGTCGCCTCCTGCGACTGGACGGCCCACGTGAAGCCAGCCCGGTCGGCCGCCGCCGCGATCACGGGAGGCAGATCGAAGAACCGATTCGACACGTTGAAGGCGATGACTCCGCCATCGGTGAGCTTCCGCGCGAACTCCTGGAGCGCCTCGACGGTCAGCAGGTGGACGGGGATGGAATCGGATGAAAACGCATCGACGACGATCAGATCCGCCCCGCGATCGGCCAATTCTCGCGCAGTGATGCGCCCGTCGCCGAGCGTGATCTGGATCGCCACGCCCCGCTGGCGGGCGGCCTCGAGGTACGAGAACCAGCGCGGCGCCTCGACGAGGCGGACGACGAGAGGATTGATCTCGAGGAAACGATACTGATCGCCGCGCCGGCCATACGCCGCCAGGGTGCCGACCCCAAGGCCGAGCACCAGCACCTGGCGCGGCCGAAGCCGCTTCATCGTCTGCCCGATGGGGCTCGAGAGCCCGTAGTAACTCGCCGGTTGGCCGGCGGCTGGCCCCAGCGGCTGAAGCCCGTGGGCCGTCGTGCCGTGTTTCAAACGGAGCACGTTGTTCGCGCGATCGAGCTGGACCCGACTCGTCCCGAAAAAGTTGCGGCTCTCGAACAGCGTGCGGAAGTCGGCCGGACGCGCAAGGCCGCCGACCAGCACGAGCGCGAGGCTGGCGGCGAGGAGCCGGTGGCCACGCGCGCTGACGCCGGACGCCGTTGCCAGCGCCCCGAGCGCAATGCCCCAACGCTGCGGCGCGGTCAGGACCGGCGCCGCGAGCATCCGAATCGTGGCGGGCGCGAGCGCGACGGTGAGAGACGCGGCCAGCACCGTCCGCACGAGCAGCATCACGCGCTTGGAGGAGAGGAGCCAGATCGCCAGCGGCGCCGCCAAGGCCGACGAGCGTGTAGTAGGCGGCGAGGTGCTCTTCGCGCGGCCGCCGATGCGCGAGCTCCGCGGCGAGAGCGGTCACGAGCAACGCAAGGGTGCCCAGCGGGACGGCGAGATCGAGCCACACGGTCGTCAGGCCGACGAACCAGACGAGATAGGCCAGCGTCGCGAGCGCCGCCAGTCTCGCGAGGCGACGGAGCGCCAGACGATGCCGTTCGGCCCACGCGGAGAATCCCGCGGCGAATGCCAGCAGGAACACGCCGAGCGGGATGCACCACAGCAAGGGGAACGACGCGAGATCCGTGGTGATGTACGTGTTCACCGCGTAAAGCGTCATGGACGCGCCGAACGACAGACCGATCCAGACTGCTCGTTCGGAGTTGGTCGTTGGTCGTTCGTCGTTCGTGGTTCGTGGTTCGTCGTTCGCCGTTCGTGGTTCGTCGTTCGTCGTTCGTCGTCGTTCATCGTTTGCGGTATCTGAGACGAGCGACCTGTCCGGCGCCCGGCTGGCTCGCCAGGCGACGATCAGCGAGAGCGCCATGGCGCCACCGTAGGCCACCCAGAGCAGACGATTCTGCTGGCGCACGCCGGCGAACGGTTCGAGCACCGCGACATACAGGAGGAGGCCGACTGTGCTGGCGAGGTTCGACGCAGCGTACAGCCGGTGCACGTTCAACTCGACCGGTGATTTGCGCGCGAGCCAGACCTGCAGCAGCGGTGAGGTCGCCGACAGGATCGCGAACGGCAGGCCGATCGCCACCATCGTCACCGCGGCCACCCATGCGACCGGCGGCCAGCCGGGCCGCGGCGTCAGCCACAACGCGCGGACCGTCATCGGCCAGAGCGCGCACGACGCGGCGACCAGGATCGTGTGGCGGATCACCGCCCGACGGACGTCGGCGACTCGGACGAGCCACGCGCTGTACCAGTAACCCGCCAGCAGCAAGGCCTGGAACACCATGACGCACGTGTTCCACACGGCGGGCGTTCCGCCCAGCGCGGGAAGGAGCACCTTGCCGACAAATGGCTCGATGCCGAAGAGCAGCGCGGCGCTGGCGGCCACGGCGACGATCGCCGCCACGGGGATCTGCGTCACGATGGAATTGTATGTCGCGAGTACAATTGCCGGATGGCTCCTCTCCAACCCGAGCAGGCGCAGTTCGTCCGTCAATTCCTCCTCGATGGCCTCAAACGCGAGCACAAGGTGACGCGCGGGGTGATCGAGGCGATTCCGCTCGACAAGGGCGACTATCGTCCGGACACCATCGTCAAGTGCGCCAACGACCTCGCCTGGCACATTGTCGGCGCTGAACACCGATTCATGGAAGCGGTGATCAACGGCGCGTTTGATTTCTCGAACACCGGCCGGCCACCCGAGTTGACGAACTCCGCCGAGATTGCGCGCTGGTATGGCGACCAGTTCCAGCGCGACAGCGGCGGCGTGGCCGCGCTGCCAGCCGAGGCGCTGCTAAAGATCGTCGATTTCCGCGGCATCGTCCAATTGCCCGCGGTGACCTATCTGCAGACCGCGATGATTCACTCGATTCATCACCGGGGCCAGTTGTCGATGTACCTCCGTCCCATGGGCGCGAAGGTGCCGGCGATTTACGGCGAGAGCTTCGACAGCGCGCAGGCGCGGAAGGCCACCGGCCCTTGAGGCGACGTCGCGCGGCGGCCGCGCTCGCGCTGTTCGCCCTCGCGCTGGCCGGCGGTTGTGCGAAATCGGCGGAGCCGCCGCAGGCGGCCGCGTTAGCGTCGGCCGCGACAGGCGCGGCCGTGCCCGCCGGCCATGCGGGCGCCGGCAAGATCGTCGGAAAGGTGGCGGCAAGCGGCCCAGCGGTCGTCGTCCTCGAGCCGAAGAGCGCGAAGACGTTTCCGGCGCAGACCGAAACGCCGGTCATGGATCAAATCGGCCTGACGTTCGGCCCCGAGCTCCTGCTCGTGCGGACCGGCCAGCCGGTGGAGTTTCGAAACAGCGACGACACGTTGCACAACGTCCACGTGAGCCACGAGGAAACGCGCACGGCGGCGTTCAACGTGGCCATTCCCAGCGGCAACGCCTTCACTTACACGTTCGAGCGCGACGGCTTCTATCGCGTCGGCTGCGACATCCATCCGGCGATGGCGGCGTCAATCTTCTCGGCGTCCACGCCCTACACCGCGCTGGCGGAAAGCGACGGCCGCTTCACCTTCACCAGCGTCCCGCCTGGAGCGTGGACGGTCACGGTCTACACGGGCGGCAGGCGGCTTCAGAAAGACGTGGACGTGACGGACGGAACCACGGAAGTCACCGTCGAGTAGGGAACGGTCTCGAGACTTTAGTAGAAATCGTGGGCGTCGAAGTCCACATCGACGCCGCGCATGCCGTGCACCTGCTCGGCGCGGATGGAGGTGACCCCGTCCTGGTTCTGCAGGACGCCGTCCACAATCAGAAACCGCTCTTCGACGATGATGAGTCGGTCGCGCGCGAACAGGTCCGGCCGCACGATGATGTTCGCGATTCCGGTTTCGTCCTCGAGCGTCAGGAAGACGAAGCCTTTCGCGGTGCCGGGACGCTGGCGCGTGATGACCATGCCGGCGACGCGGACGCGGCGGCCCTGCCGCGTGGCGTGCAGGTCGGACGCGCGCAGGATGCCGCGCATCGCCAGCTGCTCGCGCCGCAGCGCCATGGGATGGCGTCCGGTCGAGAGCCCCATCCCCGCATAGTCGGCGACGAGGCGCTCGGCCTCGGTCATCGGCTTCAAGGGACACTCGACCTCAGAGTCGGGGCCAGGCGTGAGCGCGGAGGATTCGTCTTCAAACGCGGAGGATTCGTCTTCAAAAAAGATCTCTGCGAGCTCGGCGTCCTCTGCGGTTGCTTTTTCGAACAGCTCGCCTGACGGGCGGATCGCGCGTTCCGTCTGCCAGAGCGCCGAGCGGCGGTCGTAGCCGAAGGCGTTGAGCGCCCCGAGGTCGGCGAGCGTGACGAGCTCGTCGCGGCGGAGGGCGGCGCGGGCGATGAGATCGTCGAGCGACGAAAAACGTGCGGTGGCGCGACGCCGGGTCCAGTCGTGCGAGCAGTTGTTGCAGAACCAGCGCCCCTCGGTCACCTGCTCGAGCATTGACGAATCGTCACAGCCGCATTTCGGGCAACGCGTCGGGATTCGGGACTCGGGATTCGGGATTCGCTCGGAATTCGGCGGCCGCTCGCCGGGACGCTCGGCTAGAGTCTTCGCGCTACGAGAAGCCTCCTGCCTACGAGAAGCCTCCGCGCTACAGATCGCGCGGCCCGCCTGCTCGCGCAAACCGCTCACGTAGCGCAGGCCGAGGCGGATCGCGCCGTCGGGTTCGACGGTGCAGTCCCAGTCGGAGATCTGCACGTCGATTGGATGAAAGCGGACGCCGCGGCGCTGCGCGTCCTTCACGAGCGTCGACGGGTGATAAAACCCCATCGGCTGGTTGTTGAGGAGCGCCGTATAAAACGCCGCCGGAAAATGCGCCTTCAGGTACGCGCTCGCGTAGGCGAGCAGCGCGAAGCTCGCGGCGTGCGACTCGGGAAAGCCGTACAGCGCGAACGACGCGATCGACGTGATGATCTCCTCCGCCGCCTGACCCGTGATGCCCTGCCGAGCCATCCCGTCGCGCAGCTGCACTTCGATCTGCTTCATGCGCCGCTCCGACCGCTTGAAGCCCATCGCGCGCCGCAGCTCCTCGGCCTGCCCGCCGGTGAAGCCGGCGGCCACCATCGCCATCCGCAGCAGCTGCTCCTGGAACAGCGGCACGCCGAGCGTCCGCGCGAGAATCGGCTCGAGCGACGGATGCGCGAACCGGACCGGCTCGCGTCCCGCGCGCCGGTTCAAATAGGGATGCACCATCTGTCCGACGATCGGCCCGGGACGGATGATCGCCACCTGCACGACGATGTCGTAGAACTCCTTCGGCTTGAGGCGCGGCAGCGTGGCCATCTGCGCGCGCGACTCCACCTGAAACACGCCGATCGTGTCGGCCTCACAGAGCATCTTGTAGACCGCCGGGTCGTTCTGCGGCAAGTGCGCCAGATCCACTCGGGGTTCGGGATTTGGGATTCGGGATTCGTTTGGGATTCGGGATTCGCGTTGCGAACCGTTTTCGAATCCCGAACCCCGAATCCCGAATCCCGGCCCGTTGACGAGCGCGAGCGAATCCTGAATGGCCGCCATCATGCCGAGGCCGAGCAGATCGACCTTCACGATCCCCATGTCGGCGCAGTCGTCCTTGTCCCACTGGACGACGACACGGTCGGGCATGCTGGCGTTTTCAAGGGGCACCACGGCGTCGAGCTGCCCCTGGCAAATCACCATGCCGCCGGAATGCTGCCCGAGATGCCGCGGCAGATCCTGCATCTCGCCCCAGAGCCGCGCGAACAGCCGGACGCGTTCGGCGTTCAGATCGAGGCCGACCGCCGACATCTGGCGCGGCAGCGAGTCGCCGGGATCGATGAACTCGAAGGTATTCATCACCTTCGCGAGGCGATCGACCTGGACGGGATCGAAGCCGAGGACCTTCCCCACTTCGCGCGCGGCGCTCCGGCCGCGATACGTGATGACGTTGGCGGTCATCGCCGCGCCCAGCCGCCCGTACTTTTCGTAGACGTGCTGAATCACCTGCTCGCGCCGATCGCCGCTCGGCAGATCGAGATCGATGTCCGGCCACTCGCCGCGTTCCTCCGACAGAAACCGCTCGAACAGCAGATCCATCCCGACCGGATCGACCGCGGTGATGCCGAGGCTGTAGCAGACGGCGCTGTTGGCCGCCGACCCGCGCCCCTGCACGAGAACGTCGTGCTGCCGGCAGAAATTGACGATGTCCCAGACGATGAGGAAGTAGCCGGCGAGCTGGAGCTTCTCGATCAGATCCAGCTCGCGCGCGATCTGCGCGCGGGCGCGGTCGTGGTACGGCCGGTAGCGATCCCGCGCGCCGACGTCGGTGATGCCGCGCAGGAACGAGATCTGCGTCTCGCCGGGCGGCACCGGGTAGTCCGGAAACCGGTAGCCGAGATCGGCCATCGTGTACTGCAGCCGATCGGCGAGCTCCCGCGTGCGCGCGACCGCCCCGGGCTGCCCGCCGAACAGCGCCGCCATGTCGGCGGGCGGCTTCAGATACCGCTCCGCGTCCGGCGCGAGCCGGCGGCCGGCGCCGGCGAGATCGGTGTGATGGTGAATGCAGGTGAGCACGTCGAACAGCGGGCGCTCGGCGGACGTGGCGAAGCGGACGCCGTTGGTCGCGATCGTCGGCACGCGGAACGCCGCGGCGAGGCTGACGAGCGCCTCGTTGTCGCGCGCGTCGTCGCGCCGGAACTGGCGCTGCAGCTCGACGTACACGCGGTCGCGGCCGAATACGCCGACGAGACGATCGAGCAGGCCGCCCACGCCGTGCCGCCGGCCGTCGAGTGCCGCGCGCCCGGCGAGCGCGACAAGGCCGCCAGTGGAGCCGTCGAGCTCTTCGAGCGTCAGCGCGCCTTCGCCTTTCGGCGCGCGCATCTTCATGCGGGTGATCAGCCGGCAGAGGTTGCGATATCCGTCCGCGCTTTCGCAGAGGACAGGCAGGACGATGCCGGTCTGGTAGGTCGGGTAGGTCGGGTAGGTCGGGTGGGTCTGGTGGGACTGGTGGGTCGAGTAGGGCTGATGGGAAGAGCCTTCCCTACCTGACCGACCCGGCCTACCTGACCGACCCGGCCTACCTGCCCCACCCGACTCTATGGTGAGCTCCGCGCCCACGATGGGGCGGATACCGGCTGCCGTCGCAGCTTTGTGGAAGCGAGGCAGCCCGTACACGCCGTCGCGATCGAGCAGCGCGAGCGCGGGGTACCCGAGCTCGGCGGCCCGATCGACGAGCGCCTCAGGCAGCGACGCCCCCTGCAGAAAGCTGAAGGCGGATGCCGCGTGGAGCTCGATGTACACAGTGAGAATTTGGAATGGGGAATTTGGAATTTGGAATTCGTGCGGTGAGCCGATCGACTCGGGTTACGCATTCCACATTCTAAATTCCAAATTCTTAATTCCCTTCGTCAGCCGACGGCCCGTACGCCCCGGGCACGGGGATGTTGTTCAGGCGCAGATACACTCCGAGCTGCGCGCGATGGTGGACGATGTGGTTCAGGACGAAGCTGCGCATGCAGTTGTAGCGCGGCAGCGTGAAAATGACCTTGTCGCCGTGTTTCAGCGTCCAGGGGACGAAATAGTCGACGTCCGGCTTCTCGATCAGGGCGCGCGCCGATTTGACGTTGCCGTCGAACCAGGACAGCAGCTCCGCGCTGGACTTCGCCGCCTTCGTCATCTCCTCCAGCGACGCGGCCGCCAGATCGAACATCGTCTGGTTCATCGTCGGCTCGGCCCAACTGACCGTGTTCGCGATGTGGCTCGCGAGATCCCCCATCGCGAACGACTTGTTGTGCGGCTTCCAGCCGAATTTGTCCTCGGGCACGCGCTCGAGGACGAGGCGGGTTGTGGCCATTTCCTGATCGAACTCGGGCTGCAACAGGTCGGCGATCGTCATGCCTCTTCTCCTTCTTCAATCCACAACAGCGTCGATGAACCAATTGCCGCGGTCGCGGTCGCGGAACACGCGGTAGACCGCGCCGTCGCTCAGTGACACGTCCCACTCATCGCGGTCCCACGAGGTCAGGTGGGTCGGGTGGGTCGGGTGGGTTGCACTCGACTCCCCCGCCCACCAGTGTCCGGACGTCCGCCACGGACCCGCGCAACGCGTGACCGTGCCGCCCGCGAAGCCGCGGCGATCGGTCGTCACGCGCATGGGGCGGCCGTCGGCAACCGCCACGCGCGCCGGGACGGGGTAGCGACAGCGGCGCAGCGCCGACACAAGAGGGGATTCGGGATTCGGGATTCGGGATTCGCGTCGGGATTCAGGATTCGGGATTCGGGATTCGCGTCGGGATTCGCTTTCGAGCGCTGGCACGACGTTCAACGCAGTGACCGCAGAGTTCGCAGAGGACTGAGAAGAATTTTCTCTGCGTTCTCTGCGTTCTCTGCGGTTAGACGTTTCGTGATCTGTGGCAAACGGCGCCATCGTGAACGCGCCGGGGCGGTACGAATCGACGGTTGACGGCGCGCCGAAGCGGTCCGTCCCCATCAGCGCGCCGAGGCGCGCGAGGAGCGTCGAGAGCTGTTCCGGCGTCGGGTGCGCGCGTGTGAACAGCGTGTGCTGCAGCACGCGCCCGGGCGTGGGATCGATCACGATCGTGACGCGGTCGATCCCGCCCGACGGGGGATGCGCCTCCAGGTCGAGCAGCGCCAGCGTCCGCAGCGTGCGCACGTCGCGGATCGGCGACGGCAGTTCCAGGCGCCGTGCACAGATCTCCCGCGTGACCAGGCGCAGCAGGACGTGCAGCACCGCGGCGCCGCGGTCGCGCCGCTCGAGGCGGGTCGACAGCGGCTCGAGCAACCGCGTGAGGACGAACGACAGCGGCTCGAGATCCTCGATCGGCCATTCCAGCTCGAGCGACGATTCGAACCGTTCCTCGGCGAGCGTCGGCACCAGCGGCCAGATGTCCTGGCCGCGCGCGATCGTCTGCCACGCCAGCGCCTGTCTGCCCAGACGCGCGGTCAGATCCGCGGCTGGCACCGCCGCGAGCTCGCCCAGCGTCTTCAGCCCCCACCGTTTGAACGTAGAGACCGCAGCGGCGGCAGAGTTTTTTCGATCGAGATCTCTCTGCGAGCTCTGCGCTCGATCGTCGTCGTCAATCTTTTCGAGGGTGCCGATGGCGATGGGCGCGAGTGCTTCGGCCTCCTCGCCGCGCGCGACGACCGTGAGGCCCGGCTGCGCGAGCGCGAGGACCATCGCGGCCATCCGGGTGCCGGCCACCGCGACGTGCGCGCGGATCCCGCACGCGGCGGCCGTGCGGCGCAGCTCCTCGCCGATCGTCCGCGCCGGACCAAGCAGCCGCTCGAGCCCGCTGACATCGATCGACACGAGATCGTCGTGACGACACTCGTAGCGCGGCGAGAACTGCTCCGCGATGCTGACGAGTGTGCAGACGGAAGCCGCCGATGGATCACCAGCCGGCGGCCGATAGAGACACGCGTACAAGGGATTCGGGATTTGGGATTCGGGATTCGCCGGAGTCGTCGGAGTCGCCGGAGTCACCGGAGTTGTCGGAGTCGCCGGAGTCGTCGGAGTTGTCGGAATCGCCGGAGTCGCCGGAGTCGCGGGAGTCGTCGGAGTCGCCAGAGTCACGCTGGCGAGTGTGCAGACGGAAGCCGCCGATGGATCACCAGCCGGCGGCCGATAGAGACACGCGTACAAGGGAT